>OGQD01000357.1_pt1 | contig 36220 bp, 26 predicted proteins | sample 1553091 | NCBI WGS metagenome assembly OGQD01 (sample SAMEA2580290, study PRJEB22360) | human gut metagenome | biome: human gut; feature: human-associated habitat; material: faeces | place: Denmark | collected 2008/2010
TCTTTTCCCTCGTCCTCCGGTTTTAATCTTTCAATTGTTTCACCTTTTCCTATTTGTATGGTTTTAATTCCCCCATTTCTATCTTTTTTCTCTCTCATCTACAAACTTCCTCTTGCCAATTTCTAAAATATTTTTTAAAATAGATAACAATACTAACTGATAATTGCATGCTGCTTGGCAGAGCGAGGCAGGGCTTGGCCCGGGGCTCAGGCGAACTCCGTATACTATACGGAGTTTTTTCTTTGGCAGCAGGAAGGAAAGTTTGATGAATTCTTTGACGTTTCTGACGATTTTTCTGGGAGTGATGTCTGCAATGGCGCCGCTGTCTACGGATATGTACCTGCCGTCGCTTCCGGAGTTGTCCTCTTATTTTTCCATTTCCACATCGATGACGCAGATGACTTTGACGATGACGATGATCGGCATGGCGCTGGGGCAGATTTTTGGCGGGCCGGTCAGTGACCGCATGGGGCGCAAGGTGCCTCTTTTTATCGGGATGGGCGGTTTCACGATTGCATGCGCTGTCTGCACGAATATTTATGTATTCCTTGTTTTCCGTTTCATCATGGGACTTTCAGGGGCGTTCGGCATCGTCATCTCCCGTGCCATTGCAAGGGACGTGTGCGAAGGGCCGGAGCTTATGCGCTTCATGGCGATCCTCATGATGGTAAATGGTCTTGCTCCGATCGCGGCGCCTGTTCTTGGCGGGCAGATTCTTCTCTTCACGTCCTGGCACGGCATTTTCTTTGTGCTGACGGCTGTCGGTATCATCCAGATCATGGCGACGATGGCGTACAAGGAAACGCTGAAGAAGACGGACCGCGTGCGCCGTTTCTCTGACGGGTTCAGGGCGTTCGGCACATTGGTGAAGAATCGTTATTTCTTTGGCCACTGCCTGGTACAGTGCTTTGTATTCGGCGCTTTCTTCTCCTATATCGCAGGTTCTTCCTTCCTTTTCCAGAACATCTACCATGTCACCCCGCAGCAGTACAGCTATATTTTCGGCGGCATCGGCGTGGGACTCATGCTGGTCGGTGCGCTGCCGGCAAGACTGGCAGGAACGGTGCGCGAGGTGGTCATGCTGAAGTATTCCATTCTGATTCCTCTCATCGCTTCCTTCTTCCTTTTGGCAGGCATCATTGTGAAGGCGCCGATCTGGTACACGATTCCCGTCCTTTTCGTGACAATCGTCCCGCTTTCTGTCATGGGCGCGGCTTCCGTATCGCTGGCACTTTCGCGCTGCGGTGAAAATGCAGGGAGCGGCTCGGCTCTGATCGGTTTCTTCTCCATGATTCTTGGCGGCGTCATGATGCCGGTCGTCGGCATTGCAGGGGACCAGACGGCGCTTCCGATGGGAATCATCATGGTCGTCTGCTATGTGCTGGCTGTCATCATGTTCTACACAAGGATTGCCCCGGCTCATGCAAAAGAAATGAAGTAGGAATATTTTCTGTAATTTCATGCATTTTGATGGAAAATCAAAAACGGAAAGAAAAATTTAAAATTAAACGCATCTAAAATTTTCATTTAAAAAAGATACAGGCTGATAAAAATATTTTTTCAGTCCTGTATCTTTTTTTCTCTTTTCATAGTATTCTATGAGCTATCTATCATTTTATCCGAATTTATCGGTAAAAATGTATGAATTATAAACACGTGTATGATTTTCTTCCGTTGTTCTTATGTGCAAAAAGTGTTAAAATATAATCGAACAAATCAATCGTATGATTATAAACATTAATCATTATTTCGTATAGGGAATTCTTTTTCACCACCCGCAGTTGGGAGCGGGGCAAAAAGACTCCGGAAGAGTCCAGGAGGTTATTCCATGAAACCTGTTATCCATGTCGGTATCGACGTAGGTTCGACCACGGTCAAAGTCGTGGCCCTGTCGCCATACCTGAAACTGCTTTTCGGACGGTACCAGCGTCATATGTCCGATATCAGAAGCGCGACGATTTCCCTTTTGAAGGAACTTCAGAAGGATTATTCGGGTTACCGTATCACCGCGTCCATTTCCGGAAGCGGCGGCATGGGACTTGCAAAGATGATGGGACTGCCTTTCTGTCAGGAAATCCTGGCGGAAACGAAGGCAATCCGCACGTTCAATCCGGATACGGATGTCATCATCGAGCTGGGCGGCGAAGATGAGAAGATCACGTACCTGAGAAATGGTGTCGATCAGCGTATGAATGGCGCATGCGCAGGCGGCACGGGCGCATTCATCGACCGTATGGCATCTCTTCTTTCTGTCGATGCAGCAGGCCTTGGAAAGATGGCCGAGAAGGCGAAGGAAATCTACCCGATCGCTTCCCGCTGCGGCGTTTTCGCCAAGACAGATATCCAGGCGCTCTTGAATGAAGGCGTCTCTCATGAAGACATTGCACTGTCCGTTTTCCAGTCCGTCGTCAATCAGACGATTTCCGGCCTGACCTGCGGACGCCCGATCCACGGCAAGGTAGCATTCCTTGGTGGTCCTTTGACGTTCCAGCCGATCCTTCGCGAACGTTTCCAGAAGACTCTGGATATCAAGGATGAGGATATGATCGTTCCGGAACACGGCGAACTGTATGTCGCTATCGGCGCTGCTGTTTCTGCCTGCCACGACAAGCCGCTCGATCTTGACAGCTGGCTGACGAAGGTGGAGAACTCGGAGGAATCCGATCTGGGCAATGCCAAGACGCTCCCGCCGCTTTTTGCAACGGAAGAAGATTACAAGGAATTCAAGGAACGCCATGCTCGTTTCCATGCGCCAAGAGCCGATATTTCCAAGGCAAAAGGCCCGGTATGGCTCGGCATCGACGCTGGTTCCACAACGATCAAGGCTGTCCTTCTCGACAGGGAAGGCAATATCCTTTATGAATACTATGCAGGAAATAAGGGTACTCCGCTGAACGGTGCCAGGAAGATCCTGACGGACCTCTATGACAAGCTCCCGAAGGAAGCCGTCATCTGCGGCGCGGGTGTCACCGGCTACGGCGAAGAGCTGATCAAGAGAGCGCTCGAAGCGGATGTAGGCGAAGTCGAAACGATGGCGCACTACAGAGGCGCCAATCACTTCCTGCCGGATGTTTCCACGATTCTGGATATCGGCGGCCAGGATATGAAGTGCTGCCGCATCAAGGACGGCGCTGTCGACGACATTCTTCTGAATGAAGCATGCTCTTCCGGCTGCGGTTCCTTCCTCGATACATTTGCACAGTCCCTTGGCATGGACGTCAAGGAATTTGCACGCATCGCTCTGACAGCCAGGCACCCGGTCGACCTGGGCTCCCGCTGCACGGTCTTCATGAACTCCCGTGTCCGTGAAGCGCAGAAGAACGGTGTATCGGTCGCAGACATTTCTGCCGGCCTTTCCTATTCTGTCATCAAGAATGCGCTGTACAAAGTCATCCGCCTGCGTACTGCGGCTGATCTTGGCAATAAGGTCGTCGTCCAGGGCGGTACGTTCTATAATGATGCCGTCCTCCGCGCACTGGAACTGCTCCTCGGCTGCCATGTCATCCGTCCGGATGTCGCAGGGCTGATGGGCGCTTACGGTATTGCGCTGATTACGAAAGATAAATGTCCGGAAGGCCATGTGACCTCGCTCGTCACCCCTGAAAAGCTGAAGAGCCTGTCACTCACGAATGAAATGAAACGCTGCCCGGGCTGCGGCAACCACTGCATGGTTACGATTACCCGCTTCAGCGACGGACGTGCCTTCGTTTCCGGCAACCGCTGCGAGAGAGGCACCGCTATCATGCTGACCGGCAAGAGCGCACCACATTCCACGCTCCCGAATATTTACCGCTGGAAGTACGACGAGATCTGGCACAGGAAGTCCCTGACACCGGGCCAGGCCAAGAGAGGCACCGTCGGCATTCCGCGTACAATGAACATGTACGAAGATTTCCCGTACTGGCATGCTTTCTTCACGAAGCTCGGCTACCGTGTCGTCACATCCAGCGAACAGCTGCGTGACATCCCGACCGAAGCGATGGAAACGATTCCTTCGTATTCCGAATGCTTCCCGGCCAAGCTTGCCCATGCGCATGTCTATGACCTTGCCAAGCACCATCCGGATTTCATCTGGTACCCGTGCATCGACAAGGGCCCGGACGAAGGCAGCACGAACAGCTACAACTGCCCGATGGTCGCTTCGTATCCGGAAAACATCCAGGCCAATATGGACGAAGTCCTCTCCAAATATAAGACTACATTCTACCATCCGTTCCTTCCGCTCCATGCGCCCAAGCAGCTCTACGGCCGCCTGAAAAAATTCTTCAAGCCGATGGGCATTTCCGGCGATGAACTCAAAGCTGCCATGAATGCAGGCGAAATGGCGGAAGAGGCATACAGGAAATCGCTCCGCGATGAGACAGAACGCATCCTGAAGGAAATCCATGACAAGCACCTGATCGGCATCGTGCTGGCAGGCCGTCCGTACCATGTCGACCCGACGGTCAACCATTCGATTCCTGACCTCATCAACCAGCTGGGCATGGCTGTCCTTTCCGAAGACGGCGTATCCATGGTGGGCGGCGAATTCCCGAATCTGCGTGTCATGAACCAGTGGACCTGGCACAGCCGTCTGTACAAGGCAGCTGAATACGTCACACGCCATCCGGATCTTGAGCTCGTCGAACTGAACTCCTTCGGCTGCGGCCTTGATGCCGTCGTTACCGATCAGGTACAGGAAATCATGAGCAAGAGAGACCGTCTCTACACCTGCCTCAAGATCGACCAGAGCTTGAACCTCGGCGCTGTCCGTATCCGTCTCCGTTCGCTGAAGGCCGCTATCCAGGAAAGAATCCAGGACAGCGATCATGTGCCGGAAATCCATTATGCGAAGGCTGAGTTTACCGAGGAAATGAAGAACGACAAGGATTACACGATCCTCGTTCCTGAAATGTCCCCGATCCACTTCCCGATCATCCAGGCTGCTGCAAGGGCTGCCGGCTATAATGTCAAAGTCCTTTCCCCGGTCCGCGCGGATATCGATGAAGGGCTGGCTTCGGTCAACAATGATGCCTGCTACCCGGCCATCATCACGATCGGCTCCCTCATGCGCGCACTGAAATCGGGCGAATATGACCTGAACCGCACCGCGCTCATGATGTCCCAGACGGGCGGCATGTGCCGTGCTTCGAACTATATCGGATTCATCCACAATATCGTGGCCATCACCCTGGTCCGTGTGCCCGGGGCGTATCTGGCATCCAAGCTGTTCCCGAACACCTTGTTCCCCATGGGCGTCGCCGCGCCCGCCGGATCGCTGCTTTCCGTGCTGATCTGTCTTGGCTTCTACGCGTGGCTCAAGCGTCACGGCGTAATTTCGGAGAAGGCGCGTGCATGACGGCGAGTGAGCGAAGTGGAGGGCGCGACGCTTTGCCGGGTGACGGCAGACTGTTCCGTATAGGCAAGGTTGCAGATATGTTCAATGTGTCGCTGGGCACGCTTCGGCATTATGAGCGTTGCGGCTTGCTGGAACCCGAATATATCGACCCGCGCACCGGGTACCGGTATTACGGTGCCAAGCAGTTCGAGGTGCTGAACACAATCCGGTACCTGCGTGTGCTGGATATGCCGTTGACGCAGATAGCCGAGTTCCTGCACAATCGCGACGTGCATGTCATCGAGGACAAGCTTGTTGCACAGAAAGCCCTGATCGAGCGCAAACAGCATGAGCTGGAAATGGTCCAGCGGAAGATCGACCATCGCTTGGAGCGGCTGCGGGACGCTGAGCAGTCCGAATTCGACGTGATACGTGTTGTGCGGCAACCCGCCTGCAGGATCGTCTGGATCAGGGATTCACCGAAGGTCGACTCGTATCTCGGCCTGGAATATTCGATCCGCAAGCTGGAGCAGCATCAGAAGGATTCGCTGGTCTTCCTCGGCAAGGTCGGCGTCGGCATTGACAAGGAATCGTTGGAACAGGGCGGATATGCCGATTACGGGTTGGTGTTCCTATTGCTTGACGACGAGGACGAATATGAGGGCGACACCGTGGCATTGCCGGAGACCGATTGCGTGCGCATCCGGTTCCGGGGGAGTCATGGCGATGCCCCCGACCGGTATCGCGAGCTGATATGGTACACCGCAGAGCAGGGTCTCGACATCACCGGGTTCTCACGTGAGATCGCGTTGATCGATGAAGGGTTGACATCGGATCCCGCCCAGTTCGTGACCGAGATCTGCATCCCGGTGCGCTAGCCACTTTCCGGCGACGTGTGGCGCTACTTGGCTTTCTCCTTCAGAGTCGGCGCAAGGGTGCCGGCCAGCGCGCGCTCGCCCGGCCTGGCCAATGGGCCGACCAGTTCATGCGCCGTGTACGGCTCCTCAAGATAGGCGATGTCGGATTCGCTGAGTTTTACTCCAAGTGCTTCGATGACATCATCCACGCGCTCCGTCTTCGAGCAGCCGACGATCGGTGCCGTGACGTCCTTGGCCCAATGCCAGGCGAGGGCGATCCGCGCCATCGGCACGCCGAGCCGTTCCGCGAGCCCGTGCACGCGTTCGATGATCGGCATATCCTGCGCACGTGCCTGATCGTACTTGTTGCGCATGGTGCCGTCGGTGGTGCCGCGTTTGGAATCGGAATCCCAGGACGGATGGGTCAGATGGCCGGACGCCATGGGGAGTATGGGGTGAGCGCCATGTTGTACTGACGGCTGTTCGGTGGCGTCGGCATCGATGGTCCACTGATGGAATTACGGGGAGGTCTTGCCGAAACTCATACCGCCAAGGCAGACCTTGGAAACTTGGATGCCGGACCATCCCAGTGGGGCGTAGCTCATGTCAGTCATACTGAAGCTCTTCTGCCGTTGATGTTCGGAAGGTCAGCATATCCCGTTTCGATTGGCAGAACCAATACCTCGCATGAATGGTTTGATATGCAATCGACGCATGGAACGATATACCATACTCACATTGGACATTCTTTTTCGCCGGGCGTTGAATAGGGAACGGTACAGAGCATAAATGAAAGGACGGGTCGACAATGGAAAATCCGAGCGCATTCCCGATGGGAGAACCGAACGACGGCTTCGCGCAGTACTTCGTGGGACAGAGCTACCTTGCTCCGGTGCTCGAGACTCCGCAGATTGCCATCCATAACGTGACCTTCGAGCCGGGTTGCCGCAACAACTGGCACATCCATCACAACGCGGCGCAGGTACTCATCGCGGTCGGCGGTTGCGGCTACTACCAGATCGAGGGACAGGAGCCAAAGGAGCTCAAGGCCGGGCAGGCCGTCTGCATCCCCGCGGATACGAAGCACTGGCATGGCGCCGCCCCCGGCGAATCATGCTCGCATCTAGCCTTCATGGTCCCTGCGGGCGATCCGGCATCCATGAGCAACGAATGGCTCGAGCCGGTGGATGCCGAAGCCTACGGCAAACTTGCCTGAGGTCTGTTGTTCTTATATGGAGGGCCATCCTGCAAAAGTGGGATGGCCCTTTTTGTTGTTCAGGGCGATAACGGTTTGAAGCCTTGCGGCGAGTGGCGTCATGCGAGGAAATCCGCAAGCAGATTGCACAAGTAGCTTGTGTAAGTGCTATGGTGGCCAGCTGGAGGCAATCGAAATGGATACGAAAGACGAATATTCGACATCGGATGTCGCCATGGAATTGGCGATTGCGGTCAGCAGGCTGCAAGCTCGGATGAAGCATGAGGCCGGCATCGCGGAACGGGGCATCACCGCTTCGCAGCTTGCCATGTTGAAGCGGCTGGATACCGAGGGAGAACTGTCGGTATCGACTTTGGCCGCGTACGAACACGTATCGCAACAGGCCATCACCCAGCGTCTTGAACTACTGAGGTCCACAGGGTATGTCACACAGCATGCCGATTCGAAAGATCGTCGTCGTCGACTGGTCGGCTTGACCGATGAAGGACATGCGTTCCTCGCCCACGTAACCGCTAGCCAAACAACTTGGCTGGCGCATGCCATCGAATATGCATTGGATGACGGCGAGCGCGGGGACCTCGCCGCTGCGACCACATTGATCGAACGCATCGCCGCCACGGAATCGCTGCCGACGGGAGGCGACACGCGATGAAGACGGCTGATAAGACAAGAGAAACTCCCGCGTTTCCCAAGACCTTCATCATGGCGATGATATTTGGGGTCGGTCTCAACCCTGTCAACAGCACGCTTATCTCGACGGCGCTCGCACCGATTTCACATGATTTGCGGATTGATGCCGGAAGGGCGACCCTGCTGATATCTGCGCTGTACCTGACATGTGCCATCGCGCAGCCGACGGCGGGCAAGCTTTCTGAGATCATTGGTCCTCGCTCGGTGTTCATGGCCGGTGCGGCATTGGTCATGATTGGAGGACTACTGGGTGGTTTCGCCCCGAATCTCGGCGTGCTGCTGACGTCGCGTGTGCTTATTGGTGCGGGCACATCCTGTGGCTATCCTGCTGCCATGCTGCTGGTTCGCAGACGGGCTGATCGCATGGGATTGGCGGAACCGCCTTCGTTGGTCCTTTCCATTCTCGCTATGGTGGGACTGGTGCTCATCGCTGTCGGTCCACCGTTGGGCGGCCTGTTGGTCACCTTTTTGGGATGGCGCTCCACCTTCTTCGTCAACGTGTTGGTCGGCATCATCACGATTGTGCTGGGATTGGCAAGCATCGAGCCCGATGCGAAGCATGAACATCGCATGACCGTATCCTTCTTCATCGCGCATCTCGATGTCATGGGTCTGTTGCTATTCTCCATCACAATCAGCGCGCTGCTGATTGTTCTTATGAGTTTGCCTACTTTCGACAAGGTGTCCGGTTGCGTCACTGTCATCGCTTTGTTGGCTTTTGTCGCGTGGGAGTTGCATGCGGCAACGCCTTTCGTCGATGTGCGTTCACTCGCGGCGGATAATGCGATGACGTTGAATTTTCTGCGTGCGATGCTCACCATGCTTGGCGCTTATGTGGTCATGTACGCCTTGCCCCAGTGGTTGGAGGATGCCTGCCATATGAACGCCGGTGTTTCCGGCATGTTCATCATTCCGATGGGGGTGGTGGCGACAGTGGCTTCGTTATCCATCGCGAAGAAGCCGATAGTGCGCCTGCCGTTGATGGTGTGCTGTTCGGCGATGGTGGCGGTGGGCATGTTGTTGGCTTGCACGTCATCCGCTGGCATGGTCGTATTGCCGTTGACCGCCTCCGCTGTCGCGGGACTGGTGTTGGGACTCAGCATGTCGACCAGTCAGACCGTGCTATATCGCCGAGCGGCATCCGAGCATATTGGCACGTCGTCTGGTCTGCTGCGCACGTCCATCTATATCGGGTCTATCGGTGCGTCCTCATTGAGTGGCGTGTTCTTCGGTGAGACGGTCACTGATGGAGGGCTCCACGGCATTGGCATCACAGTTGCGGTTTTGGGGGTCGCCGCGCTATTGGCGACGGTTATGGATCGTACGTTGCGGTAGTCCGGGGAAGTTGTCCGCATCGTGAATGATGGTACGGACGGCCTCGCGTGCCGGATATACTGGACTGCGGTGATGGGACTCGCCTGAAGCCGTTACAGGCTTCGAACCGCAAACCCGCTGATGGTTCCTACGACATAGGGTGTGCTGTACCTTATGGCTTTCAGCGGTTGTGGCATCGCCATTCTTCCATGTCTGTCATATTGGTTCGGCACCTCGCTGGAAAGAAGATACATGGCACGACAACATATCATTCGAGTCGATCTCATATGCGTGGTGTTCCTTGGGGGATGCATCGGAACCGCATTACGCTACGCTTGTTCGGTCATTCCCGACTGCGGCGCATTCCATATCGGCACATTCGCGGCGAATATGGCCGCCTGCTTCGTATACGCGGCGCTTTCGGCATGGCTGGGAGGAACCCGCAGAACCGTGGGACGCGCGAAGGAATATGTGAACCGTGGATGTGGCATGGGCATGTGTGGAGGATTGTCCACCATGTCCACTCTCGCCCTCGAGGAATTCACTATGCTGCATGACGGCAAAGCCATGGATTGTGCGGCGTATTGTTGCACGACCTTCATCGTGGGCTGTCTGCTGGCATACGTTGGCGCGCATGTCGGGCTGCGGTTTGCCGGTACTGAGCATAACGATGGTGATCGCCATGCCATGGGCAAGGAGGCGGACTGATGAATAATGCGGTCATCGCCGTATCGGTGTGCCTGTGTGGTGGTCTCGGCGCCGCCGCAAGGTATGTTTGTGATTCCGTTATCAAAGCTTCTTGGCATAAGGCATTTCCTTTGTCGACCTTTGTGATCAACAGTATTGCCGGATTCCTGGCAGGCGTGATTGCAGGTCTGTACTCACGCCGGTTTCTGTCGGATCCCGCGCATGTGATGTTGGCGACCGGCTTCCTTGGTGGATTCTCCACATTCTCCACCATGATGAACGAATCCGTGACGTTGTTGCGCGGTGGGCGGATCACCGTGTTCGTGGGATATGTGCTGACGTCGGTGGTGGTTCCTGTGATGGCCGCGGCATTGGGATATTGCCTTGTCGTCTGAGACTGGAGCGAGGACGTTGACTCGGGGCGTCGTTTCATTGTCTCTGGGTATGGATGGTTTATGGATTACCGCGACGCGGATTGGATAGTTTTCCATGAAAACGAGGAAAAACTATTGTCTTTTCCGTGTTTCCTCGATACATTGGTGGCTGGCCGCCCATGACAATCGAAAGGACTGACCATGACGCAGCAGGGCATGTCGACCAAGTCGAGGCATCTGACCATTCCCGATCTCATCACGATAGGTGTGTTCACTGCCTTGTATTTCGTGCTGGTCGCCGTGGCCACGCTGTTCAGTTCCGTGGCTTTGATGGGATTCGGCATGATTCTTCTGCCTGCGGTCGCCGCATTGATCTGTGGTTGCGTATATATGCTCCTGGTTGCCAAGGTCGGAAAATTCGGCGCGATTAGCGTGATGGGCATCGTCGTCGGATTGTTCTTGTTCGTATCCGGACATTTCATCCTTTCCCTTGCTGCGAGCATCGTGTTTCCGGTCATCGCTGATGCCATCGCTCGCGCCGGGGACTATCGGAGCAAGACAGGTATCCTGGCGAGTTATGTCGTGTTCTGCTATGGGCTGACCGGTCCGATTCTGCCGTTGTGGTTCATGAAGGATGCCTATGTGGCCAGTCTGCAGGCCCGTGGCAAGGACTCGTCCTATATCGATGGTGTGTTCGCACATGTCAATACCGGCACGTTTTTCATTGCCATGATAGTGGTACTGGTATGTGCGTTGCTCGGAGGCTGGTTTGGGCAGCGTATGCTGAAGAAGCATTTTGCGAAGACCGGCATCATCTGATGGCCCTGGACCCAAGAACCAAACTGTACCTAGTGGCATTGGCCAACCTGTTGCTGTTCTTCCATGTCGACGTGGTTGTGGAGTCGCTTACAGTATTGCTGCTTCTTCTGCCACTGCTCGGCGCGGGACGATGGGCGGCTGCGGTACGCTTCGGTTGCATCTATGTATTGCTACTAGTGGGGACTTGGGCATCGACGCTTGACGATGGCGGCAGCTGGTTGCATATGCTTGGTTTGCTTTGTGTCGGCATCCGGATGATGATGCCTTGTCTGATTGCCGGCATATACGCATTCACCACGACTACGGCCAGTCAATTCGTGTGTGCCCTGCGGCGCATGCGCATTCCGGAGACGATTGTGATTCCATGTGTGGTGTGCATCCGGTTCTTCCCGACAATCCATGACGATTACCATCAGATTCGTGACGCGATGGCATTACGTGGCATCGCCCAGGGGACATTCGCCCTGCTCCGTCATCCGGCTCAGTCTTTGGAATACATCCTGATGCCGTTGTTGATGAACGCTACGGGGGTCGCCCAGGATTTGTCCGTAGCCGCACTGACCAAAGGAATCGGCATTCGCGGGCCTCATACATGTCATACCGAAATCCGCATGCATGGCATTGATTGGGCATGGATGGTCATCTGCACGGTTCCTCTGGCATTGGGCATTGGAGGAGCATGGTGAGTATCGGAAGTGATATCAATCGGATAGTCGCATGGACGCAACGGTGCTCATTCGCATATCATGCTGATGAAGCTGCTGAGGTCGATGCGCTGAATGACATCAGCTGTGCCATACCGCAAGGCGAGATTGCCATCTTATGTGGACAAAGCGGCTGTGGCAAAACCACGTACACACGTTTGCTCAATGGTCTGATACCTGGTTTCTATTCCGGCGATTTGCAGGGCATCCATATGACGTGCGGAATCCGCGCCGGATTGGCTCCTGTGGAAAGCTATGTGGGACAGGTGGGCAGCGTATTCCAGAATCCGAAGACGCAGTATTTCAATGCTGATTCCACCGATGAGCTGGCATTCCCCTGCGAGAATACGGGCATGTCTCCCGCGCGGATTCGGCAACGCGTGCATGATGTCGCGGAGCAGTTTCACATCAGGCATCTATTAGGTCGTAGGATCATGACGCTTTCAGGTGGCCAGAAGCAACAGCTTGCTGTCGCGGCATCGACCATGCTGGCTCCTGGACTCATCGTTATGGATGAGCCGACAAGTAATTTAGATATGGTGGCGATTCGCAGGCTGCATGACATGGTCTCCCGATTGAGAGCTGATGGAATGACCATCGTCATTGCCGAACACCGTCTTGCATGGTGCGCGGATTTAGCGGACCGTTTCATAGTGTTCGATCACGGTACGATTCTCGGTGAATATGAGGCGTCCGATTTTCTGGCGATGTCCGAACAGCGCGTCGCGGCATTAGGATTGCGCGCCCTCGATGACAGACCATACAGGCTTGCCGTGCATCGTAAACTCCAACATGGAGGCATTGCGCCCGACGAGGACAAGCGACAGGTCGTCATTGGTGTGCGCGGCCTGAGTGTAGGCCATACAAAGCGGGGACTTCTAGGCCGCAAGACACCCGTATTCGCACGTGATATTCCCGATTTCGACATTCACGAGGGTGAGATTCTTGGCCTTATGGGGTCGAACGGGGTTGGCAAAAGCACTTTGGCACGTACGCTATGCGGTCTTGCCGCTCCGTTGAACGGCATGGTGCTATTGAATGGGACGAAAGCGAGCCGCGGCGCTTTGACTCGTGCCGGATTTCTCGTCATGCAGGACGTCAATTACCAGCTCTTCTCCGATAGTGTTCGGGAAGAGGCATTACTGGGACTTGATGGGATGGATGACGCTGTGCGTGACCGATGCGATGCTGTGCTACGAGACCTCGACCTATTGGATTCCGTGCAGCGCCACCCGATGAGTTTATCCGGCGGTCAAAAGCAGAGGCTGGCTATAGCCTGCGCTTTGATGAGCGATAAGCGATTCATTGTTTTGGACGAACCGACCAGCGGACTGGACCGGTTGCATATGACCCAAGTCGGCGGACTTCTGCGAAAGCTCGCGGACCGTGGCAAAGCGGTGTTGGTCGTAACACATGATTATGAGCTTGCAGCGCTATGGTGCGACCGCATCATAGCGCTGGAAGACGAACTGCATAACGAACAGGGAGAAGAAGAGGATCGTCTGGCATGGACTTCAATGTGAACGATTGGCTGGGAGACTGGATTAGCTTCGAACATTTGATCAACAATCATGACCCGAACCTTGACCGGGCTTGGAAGGATTCGACGAAAGCCATGCGATCCAAGCCGCTGTTCGCGATCATGATGCTCGGCGATGCGCGACGCTTCTGGGCAAAAGCCTGCAAAACCTCGGGCAAGGAGTGGCGATTCCGCATTGGTGGATGGCATATCGAGCAGCCGTCCGCAGTTGGCGACGATGATGCTGTCGCAGGCTTTAACCTGACTTGGCTGGACGAAAAACGCACCCCCATCACAACACATGAATATCGGCTCGATCATGTGCACGACAAGGGGCTGGAAGGCAAACCCTGCTATGTGTTCCACGCTAGCGATGCCGGTGCCTCCGATCCCTTCGCCGTACTCATCGCGATGGAGCCCATGCCTGAACGCTCCGTGCTCAGACACGGGGGACTGCTCAGTCATCTGCATTTTCAATATGCCTCTGATGAAGGCGAACTCATCAAAGGTACTGGCAAACAAGCCACGCTCCGCCATCGCATGTGGTATCCCACCATGTGCGCCGCTGAAGGGACGTTACTTGATCAATGCAACATCGTACGTGCGCTGCATCATCTTCAAGCATGGCGGGAACTGCCTGTCCCATCATCAGACTGACTGCAGATGCCCGAAGATGGGACAATATCAGCATTGCGACGATTGTAGGTATCGTCCAGTGACGCTTTCCGGACATGCGGCGATCCGAGAAGGCGCTCCCTCGCATACTACGCGTCCGCCTGCTTCACCGCCGCCCGGTCCCATATCCACCACATAGTCCGCATTGGCAATCACGTCCAAATCATGTTCGATGACGACCACCGTCGCGCCATTCGCTACAAGTTCATCAAACACGTGCAGCAGCACGCGAACATCAAGCGGATGCAAGCCGATTGTCGGCTCATCGAACACGAATACCGCATCATGCTGTTTCCGCCCCATCTCGCTGGCCAATTTCAAACGCTGGGCCTCACCGCCCGACAGCGCGGGAGTTGGCTCGCCCAACGCAAGATAGCCCAAACCCAATTCATGCAACGTGGCAAGCTTCGTTTGGATCGGTTTGACATCTCGTAAGACAGGCATGGCATCGTCGACGGTCATTGTCATTAACTGCGGCATCGAATACGCCACTCCGTCGGTGCAGGGGAGCTTCAGCTCGGCGATTGCATCGGAATACCGCGAGCCATGGCATGCCGGGCATTCGATATCGACGTCAGGCAGGAACTGCACGTCGAGCGAAATCGATCCCGTGCCGTCGCACGTCGCGCAACGCAGCTTGCCAGTGTTATAGGAGAATGCCCCCGCTTTCAGACCGATGGTCCGCGCAGCATCTGTTTTTGCGAACGCGCGTCGAAGATCGTCATGGACGCCGCAATATGTAGCGACGGTGGAACGTATGTTCGCGCCGATAGGCGTGGCATCGATAAGATGTGCCTTGGACACACCGTCCGCCTCGAGGAGCCGCACCTGCGTCGGCTGCGGCGACCTGTCGATCCGCGACTGCAAAGCGGGCATCAACATCTCCAGTACCATCGTCGTCTTGCCGGAACCGGATACCCCTGTTACGGCGGTCAGCCGTCCACGGGGAATATCTACCGATAACGGGCCGACGGTATGCAGACGGTCGGTTTCCATATGAATTCGTCCTGCGGAGAAGATTTCATGGGCGTCAATGTTGTCACGCACACGGTCATGAACGTTGCCACCCTGGGCAAGGAACGGCGCGATGCGCGATTCGCGGGTATCAATCACCTGCGGCACCGTTCCCTGCGCAATCACCTGACCGCCCTTTGCGCCGGCACCTGGCCCCATCTCGATGAGATAATCGGTTTCGGCCAGCACCCGAGTGTCATGATCGACCACTACCACGGAATTGCCATCAGCCACCAGGTCACGCATGACACCGAGCAGTCCGTCGACATTCGCGGGATGCAACCCAATCGACGGCTCATCCAGCACATATAACACGCCTGTGGTGCGATTGCGCACGGCGCGGGCAAGCTGCACGCGTTGGCGCTCGCCGGTGGACAGCGTGGCTCCGGCGCGGTCCAAGGACAGATACCCGAGACCGAGTTCCAATAAACGCCGTGACGTATTGAGGAACGATTCACAGATGGCGCTCGCCATGGTGTGCATATGTGGTTCCAGCGATTCCGGCACGGACCCTACCCAGGAAACGAGTGCGTCCAGAGACATCGCGGTTGCCTGAGCCAGATTGATGTCTCTGATACGTGGCTGGCGGGCGCGTTCGGAAAGTCTGGTCCCTCCGCAATCGCTGCAGGGACGCTCTTTGAGGAACCTCGCAACACGTTTAAGCCCTTTTTCGTCCTTGGCTTTGGTGAGGGCGTTCTCCACGGTGTATACGGCGTTGTAGTACGTGAAGTCGAGTTCGGCGAAATCGTCGCCTTTTTTCGGCTTGTATAGGATGTGCTTCTTGATGGCTGGGCCGGCGAACACGATATCTCGTTCTTGTTCGGTGAGTTGGTTGAACGGTACGTTGGTACGTACTCCCATGGCCCCGCATACTTGCTTCATCAAATCCCACATCAACGATCCCCACGGCAGCACGGCTCCCTCGTCAATGCTTTTCGACTCATCCGGTACCAAGGCGGAACGGTCGACTTCCCTCATGATTCCGGTGCCTGAGCATGTCGGACACGCGCCCGCGGCGTTGAATGCGAGATCCTCCGCTGATGGCGGATGCATGAGTCCGCCGCAGAACGTGCAATGCATCGGAAGCTCGGCGGCAACGTTCATCGTGGGTTGGTTGCGTGCTCCGCAGTGTTCGCACACGTGCGATCCGATCCGGGAGAACAGGAGGCGCAGACTGTTGAGCAGTTCGCTCATTGTGCCGAACGTGGAACGGACTCCAGGCACTGATGGACGCTGATGCAGTGCCAATGCCGCCGGAATATGACGCACCTCGTCGACGGTTGCGCGGCTTGCCTGGGTCATACGTCTTCTTGTATAGGTCGATAGCGCTTCCAGATAGCGTCGTGATCCCTCCGCGTACAGCACGCCAAGCGCGAGGGAGCTTTTTCCTGAGCCTGAGATTCCGGCTATGCCGACCATGCTGTTGAGCGGGATGTCGATGTCGACGTCTTTCAGATTATGTACGTGGGCTCCGCGCACTTCGATACATGAGGGGAGTGGCCGAGACACTTGTGTTTCGTATGCAAAGATAGAAGGAGACGGTTTCATACCGGCAATTCTATGCTTGCCATATGGTTATCACATATACGGATGAAAAGAAATTCACCAAGGAACAGATCCAGCGACTGTTTCTTTCAGTCGGCTGGGTGTCCGGTCAATATCCTGAACGGTTGCATAAGGCGTTGATGGGGTCATCCACCGTATTCAGCGCATGGGATGGCGAACGTCTGGTGGGTCTGGTGCGAGTGCTTGATGACACGGAGATGGTGGCATACATGCACTATGTGCTGGTCGATCCTGAATACCAAGGGCGCGGCATTGCCGGACATCTTGTCGGCATGGTCAAGCAGCGGTACCACGATTACCTGTATATCGAGGTTATGCCTGAGGAAAGCAAGAATGCCACGTTCTATGAGAAGCATGGATTCCATATTATGGAGGATGGCGTCGCCATGCAGATATGCAATCCGGGAGAACGGCACTGACGGAACGGGCATCGGGCATGTCTTGAGAACTTCGGGCGGTGAGGGGCGCCATCTTTCGCCGGAGGCGTTTCCATTACCGCTTATATTTTTTGGGGTTCGGCTGTCAGATCTTGAATGAACGACGGATGAATCCGTATACGGTGTCCCAGTAGCGTTTCGGATCCACGGCGGAGCTTTCCATATGATCGGCGTCCGGAACCAGCAGACGTTCGCGGTCGATGCTGGAGCAGGCGTTGTAGTTCATGTCGAGGAAACGTGGGCTGACCATGCGGTCCTTTCCTCCATGGATGAACAGCATCGGAATGACCGTATGCCGCAATGACGGTATGCAGGACGCTTCGGTGAAATCATAGCCGGCACGGCGCTTGCAGATCAGACCCGCCGCGTCCACACATGCCGAGGCGAGAAGCTTTGGCATGTGGAACATGCCTCGCGCGCTGTCTATGAATTCCATGCGGGCGGAAGTGTATCCGCTTTCGGCGATTGCCGCGATGACATTGCGTGGCAGTTCCGGCGTGCCGGTCGTCATCATCACCGTCGTGGCTCCCATGGATCCTCCGAATAGGAGAATGCGTGCTTGATCGTCGCTATCCACAATCAGCCGTATCCAATCAAGCAGATCATTGCGCTCCAACCATCCCATGCCTACATATCGTCCTTCGCTCAGATCCTGGGCCCGTTGGGATGGTGCGAGGACGGTGAAGCCCATGCGGGCATAGCGGTGTGCCCATTTGGCTTGTTCTTCAGGGGCTCCGGTATAGCCATGCACGCAGATGGCATATATATGCGGCGTCGGGTCGATGCAATCCGGATCGAAGAGCCAGCCATGCAGCTTAAGCCCATCGCGGCTGGTGATGGATACCGGCTGTTTCGTTTCGGAAAACCATTGCTCGGCCTCTTTGGCCTCGCCTTGGTTCATCTTTCCCTCGCGATCCGGAGCGATCAGCGCCTGATGGAAAATGGAATGCTTCCACTGCGTGTCGATGGCAAAGCGGAACAGCATATGTGCTGACGCCGCGAGCAATCCCGTCGCTGCGACGGTCGTGACGCCAGTCGCGAGCTGAATGTTGCGGATGAGCGCGGAATGGTCATGCGTCGTTGCCATTTTCTGATTCCTTACCACTGGTTGGTGCTTGTCTGACTACGATTGTACGTGGGTTTGCGCATAGTCCGCGTTTTATGCACCTTGCTCCTCTGATTGCAGGGAAATGTCAGCGCACCATGTATACTAGATAACTGTTGTCTTGGCGAGGGAGGTTCCGCCTCCGTTATCGACTTGGCGTATGATATGAAACTCCTTGGGTTTTTTATGCGGCTCGTCGGTGCGCCGAAACATAAGAACGATGTATCAAGGAGATATTGATTATGGCTACCACCATCACTCTTGAAGGCGCTGCCCGTACCGAGTTCGGCAAGGGCGCTGCCCGCCGCATGCGCGTCGCCAACCTCATTCCGGCCACCGTGTACGCCGGCGGCGAGGATCCGGTCTTCGTGCAGCTGCCGATGAAGGAGACCACCCTGTCCCTGCGTCACACCAACGCTCTGTTCACCATCAAGTACGGCGACGAGACCAAGATGGCCGTCGTCAAGGATGTTCAGCGCAACCCGGTGAAGCGCATCGTCGAGCACGTTGACTTCTACGAGGTCAAGGCCGGCGAGAAGATCGACGTCGAGGTGCCGGTGTTCGTCGAAGGCACCCCGAAGGGCGCTGCTGTCGCATTCGTCGACATCCAGGAGCTCAAGGTCCGCGCCGATGTCGCCAACCTGCCGGAGAAGATCGTGGTCAACGTTGACGGCCTGACCGACGGTTCCAAGGTGTTCGCCAAGGACGTCGTGCTGCCGGAAGGCGTCGTGCTCGACATCGAGGATCCGGAAGAGTCCGTCGTCACCGTTGAGGTTCCGGAAGACGCTGCTCCGGAGGAGGTTGCTCCGGCTGCTGACGCCGCTGCCGCTCCGGCTGCTGACGCTGAGTGAGAGCGTTGCTCAAGCTGATTTGATTCCGATATGCCTGCCATATCGGTAGTACAAGGTCCCTGTGTGTGAAAACACGTGGGGACCTTTGCGTTTCCTTATGTTTCTTGCTATCTCATATCGCGAACGCCGGTTATCGAAAGCGTTTATGGTGTGAGAAAGTACTTACCAGAACCCGGTGCCACAAGCACTGGAAACAACAACAACCGCTGGCCGCCTTCGGGCGGCTGATGCAACTAGAAGAAGTAAAGAATGACTGAACAGAATCATCACGATCCGGCGGAGCTTGACAAGCTCGCCGAGAAGTTCACCGTGCTCCCGAACGACAACCCGGCATCCGACGCCAAGCGTGCCGAACTCATCGACAAGCCGGCTTTCGGTCAGGTCTTCTCCGACAACATGGCCCACATGACCTGGACCAAGGGTGAAGGCTGGTCGGACCGCCGCATCGAGCCGTACGCGCCGCTGAAGATGGACCCGGGCGCATCTGTTCTGCATTACGCCCAGGAATGCTTCGAAGGTCTGAAGGCCTATCGTCACGCCGACGGCTCCACTTGGCTGTTCCGTCCGGATGCGAACGCCGAGCGTTTCCAGAACTCCGCCAAGCGTCTGTACCTGCCGGAGCTGCCGATCGACGACTTCATCGGCTCTGTCGCCGCCCTCGTCAAGCGCGATGTGAACTGGGTTCCGTCCCGTCGCGAATACACGCTGTACATGCGTCCGTTCATGTTCGCTTCCGAGCCGTTCCTTGGCGTGCGCGCTCCGCAGGAAGTGGATTATTGCGTGATCGCCTCCCCGTCCGGACCGTACTTCCCGGGCGGCGTGAAGCCGGTCAGCATCTGGGTTGAAGACAAGTGGTTCCGCACCGGCCCTGGCGGCACTGGTTTCGCCAAGTGCGGTGGCAACTACGCCGCATCCCTGCTTGGTGAGTACACCGGCATCGACCACGGCTGCCAGCAGGTGTGCTTCGTCGACGCCGCCACCAAGACCTACCTTGAGGAGCTTGGCGGCATGAACATGATGGTCGTGCACAAGGACGGCCACGTGGAAACCCCGTCCCTGACCGGCAACATCCTGCCGGGCGTGACCCGCCGCTCCCTGATCCAGCTCATCCAGGACAACGGCCACGACGTGGTCGAGACCATGATCGCTCTGGACCAGCTGCTTGAGGACATCAAGTCCGGCGAAGTCACCGAGGTGTTCGCCTGCGGTACCGCCGCCATCATCACCCCGATCGGTCGCTTCAAGTCCGAGAAGTTCGATGTGACCGTCGCCGACGGCGGTTCCGGCGAGTTCACCCTCGCACTGCGCAACCAGCTGCTCGGCATCCAGCTTGGCGAGATCGAAGACCCACACAACTGGATGTGGAAGGTCTGCTGATTTTCCCGTTAGCGATTATTAGCTGACATATAGCTGTAATGGCCGCCGGAGGGTGGCGCGTGCTTCAGGCCAATTCACATGGTCTGGCAATGTACGTGCCGCCCTCCGGCTCTTTTATTGCAGCTCTTGCCCCATATTGTGCTATTTTTAACAGCTGGTTGGAAAAGAAATATGTGAGGGAAGGGGAGTGGCCATGGAAGTGGCGCTGGAAAGCAACGGCTTCTTCATAGGTATCGAATATCTGGCGACCTTCTGCTGCGGCATGGTCGGCGGGCTCGCCGCCGTACGCAAAGGCTATGATATTTTTGCGATTCTCGTCACCACATGGCTCACCGCATTGGGTGGTGGCATCATTCGTGATGTGCTGCTCGGAGCGCTTCCTCCCGCAGGCGTCTCCGACAAAGGGCTGGTGATCACCGCACTGCTCGCAGCTGTGGCCGTAGCCATCATTTATCCCGAAGTCGACAAGCTCAAATGGTCCATGCTGTCATTGGACGCGCTGGCATTGGGTCTTTACGCCGTCAACGGCACATCCAAAGCCATGATGTACCACATGTCCGGCACCACGGCAGTGTTCCTGGGCATGTTCACGGCACTTGGCGGCGGACTCATCCGTGACATGCTCATCAACGAGGTGCCCATGGTGATCCGCGACAAGCATTGGTACGCGGTGCCTTCAGCCGTTGGATGCGTATTGACGGTACTCGTATGTAAAGGAGTGAACGAGGGAATCGTCAGTTTTCCCGCCGAAGTCTTGCTTGATGTGCTGATTGTGGTGCTGATGGTGGCCATGCGGCTTATCTCCGTGTTTTTCGACATTCAATTGCCGGGGGCTTTGGCCAGGCATAACACCTACCTGCCGAGCGAAGCCAAATATCTCAAACGTCCGGTCATCCATCCCGATCGGAATGATGACGATATCAAGCGTAAGTGAGCATTTTCAACAGAGTACGAAATGTAAAAAAGAAGAAGCCCCGCAGGTTTTCCTGCGGGGCTTCTTACAAGCTGTGAGTTACGAAAACTCAGAGAGCGTTGATGGCCACAGCGAGACCGGACTTGCGGTTGGCAGCCTGGTTCTTGTGGATCACGCCAGCGCCAGCAGCCTTGTCGAGCTTCTGGGCGGCAACCTTGTAGGCGGCCTCGGCGGCAGCCTTGTCACCGGCGGCGATGGCTTCGCGGGTGGCGCGAACGGCAGTCTTCAGGCTGGACTTCACGGCCACGTTACGCTTGTGCGCCTTCTCGTTGGTGAGAACGCGCTTCTTCTGCGACTTGATGTTTGCCACTATTTCTCCAAACGACGTTTGCTATAAGGACATACAAACGATGATGATAACATGGCACGCGGATAAATCGCCAATGCGTATAAGAGTGTCGCGGAAGGACATGCCGACACTACCAGTTAGAATCGTTTGCGTCGAATATTTCCAGAGGAGGATGGCGTGGGCCAACAGCATAATCAGCCCGGGTACACCGATCAGTCGTTGATCCGCAACTTTTGCATCATCGCGCATATCGATCACGGCAAATCAACGGTGGCGGACCGTATTCTGCAGTTGAGTGGCATCGTGCCGGAGCGCGAGATGCGCGATCGCTTCCTCGACCGCATGGATATCGAGCAGGAACGCGGCATCACCATCAAATCGCAGGCCGTGCGCGTGCCGTGGACGGTTGACGGCACCGAATACACACTCGGCATGATTGATACCCCCGGCCATGTGGACTTCACATACGAGGTGTCCCGAGCGTTGGCCGCATGCGAGGGTGCGGTGCTGCTTGTCGACGCCACGCAGGGCATTGAAGCGCAGACGCTGTCCAACCTGTATATGGCCATCGACCATGATCTGGCCATCATCCCCGTGCTCAACAAAATCGACCTGCCCAGCGCCGAACCCGACAAGCATGCCGAGGAAATCGCCGGCCTGATTGGTTGTGACCCGTCCGACGTGTTGCGCGTCTCCGGCAAAACCGGAGAAGGCGTCGCCGAACTGCTCGACCGTATCGTCGCCGAAGTGCCCGCGCCGACGGGCAACCCGGACGCGCCTGCCCGCGCGCTCATTTTCGACTCCGTATACGACTCCTATCGTGGCATCGTCACTTACATTCGTATGGTCGACGGTGAACTGAAATCGCGCGAGAAACTGCACATGATGGGTATCGGCATGACGCATGACCCCATCGAAATCGGCGTGATCAGCCCCGACATGATGCCCACCAAGGCGCTTGGCGCAGGAGAGGTCGGCTATGTGATCACCGGAGCGAAGGACGTCAGCCAGTCCAAGGTGGGCGACACCATCACCTCCGCCATAAATCCGGCTACCGAGCCGCTCGAAGGCTACCGTGATCCGCAACCAATGGTCTACGCCGGCCTGTTCCCAATCGACAACGCGCAATATCCGGAACTGCGCGAGGCGCTTGACAAGCTCAAGCTCAACGACGCGGCCCTCATCTACGAACCGGAAACCTCCGTGGCGTTGGGCTTCGGCTTCCGTTGCGGCTTCCTGGGCTTACTGCACATGGAGATCGTCACCGAACGTTTGAGCCGCGAATTCGACCTTGACCTGATCTCCACCGCGCCGAACGTGCCGTACGAGGTCACCGCGGAAGACAATTCCGTGCATCGCGTCACCAATCCGAGCGAATTCCCCGAAGGCAAGATCAAGAAGATCGTCGAACCGATGGTTGCCGCCGACATCATCACGCCGAAGGATTTCATCGGTGCGGTGATGGACCTGTGCCAAGACCACCGTGGCCAGATGGGCACCATGGAATACATTTCCGCCGACCGTGTGGAAATGCATTACCGTATTCCACTCGCCGAAATCGTCTTCGACTTCTTCGACCAGCTGAAGAGCCGTACCAAGGGGTATGCGTCGCTCGACTACCACGAGGATGGCGAACAGTCCGCCGATCTGGTGAAGGTCGACATCCTTATTCAAGGCGAGAAAGTCGATGCGTTCAGCGCTATCGTGCACCGTGACAAGGCGTACAGCTATGGCGTGATGATGACCAAGAAGCTGCGTGAGCTCATTCCGCGCCAGCAGTTCGAGATTCCCATCCAGGCTGCCATCGGTTCTCGAATCATCGCACGCGAAACCATCCGCGCCCTGCGTAAGGACGTGCTCGCCAAGTGTTACGGCGGCGACATCTCCCGTAAGCGTAAGCTGCTCGAAAAGCAGAAGGCCGGCAAGAAGCGTATGAAGATGCTCGGCCATGTGGAAGTGCCGCAGGAGGCGTTCATCGCAGCCCTGTCCACCGGCGGAGCGGGCAACGACCGCGACACCAAGGACAAGATTCGCGCCGCGCAGAAGTCCGAAGGTTGAGCCTTTCGTGACGTTCGAAATCTACATTCATGTTCCGTTTTGCTTACGTCGCTGCGGCTATTGCGACTTCAACACCTACACGGCCGTGGACATGGGCGCGGGCGCGTCACGCGGCAACTACGCGAACATGGTTATCCGCGAAATGGCGATTGTCCGCGATTGGCAGACAACGCACGGTATCAACGAGCCGAAGGTGGCAACCGTCTTCTTCGGCGGCGGTACGCCGACCACACTCAAGGCAAGCGATTTGGTCGCCATGCTGGATGCGGTACGCGCCACATGGGGCATCGCCGATGACGCGGAAATCACCACCGAAGCGAATCCCGACACGGTGAATGCCGACTATGTGAAAGAACTCGCAGACGGCGGTTTCAATCGTATTTCCTTCGGCATGCAATCCGCGGTACCGCATGTGCTTGCAACGCTCGACCGTACGCATACGCCGGAAAACGTCGCCGCCGGAATCGCAGCGGCCAATGCAGCAGGCATGCGTTCCAGCGTCGATCTGATCTACGGCGCGCCGGGGGAGAGCCTTGACGATTGGCGCACATCCGTCCGCACCGCCATCGATTTGGGCGTCAACCATATTTCCGCATATGCGCTCACCATCGCGCCGAATACGAAAATGGGACGACGGATCGCGGCGGGCACGTTGTCGAGACCGGACGATGACGACGAAGCGAACAAATACGAAATCGCCGACACGATGTTCACCGAAGCCGGCCTCGAATGGTATGAGATTAGCAATTGGGCTCGTCCCGGATACGAGTCGCAACACAACCTTGGCTATTGGAGGAACGTCGATTGGGCCGGTCTCGGTCCCGGTGCGCATTCGCATTATGGCGATTGCGAAGACGGCAAAGGATTGCGCTCCTGGGATATCGCGCATCCGCGATTGTGGGGCACCGCCATCAATGAGGGCAATGTGCCATGGGCCGGCAGTGAACGCATCACTGCCGCCGAGGACATCGAAGAGACCATCATGTTGGGCCTGCGCATTCGTGAAGGACTCGACACCAGACAATTCAGCCACTTGATTCCTGAACAAAAATGGATTGAGCTTGAACACGACGGGCTGATCACAATGCTTGATGGCCGCGCCATACCCACTTTGCGAGGCCGACTGCTCAACGACACCATCATCACGGAGCTGTTGGAAACACTGGACTGACCGGGTTAATGAGCATAAGTGAAGTGCGTGCGCATGAGCATGACATGCGAAGTATGCGTTCATGGGCTAAATCCTCTGCGAGGCATTGACAAAAATAGCCATTCGTTATATGGACACGTGCAACGTTGCTGACATACTGGCGCGGTATTCTAAACCACGCATTAAAGAACCGCAAGACTTTTCTTGCCCAAAAACATTGAAGGTGGTTTCGGTGACTTTCCACGCCCCGTTAGATCTGACGATCCATGATTCCCAAGGTATGTACGATCCTGGAGCCGAGCATGATGCTTGCGGCGTGGGTATGGTCACCACCCTCAACAAGCGTCCGGAACGCAAGATCGTCGATGACGCCATCGAGGTGCTGGTCAATCTGAACCATCGTGGCGCCGTGGGCGCCGAGGAGAACACGGGCGACGGCGCAGGCATTCTCATGAGTATGCCCGACGAATTCATGCGTGCCACGGCCGGTGTGGAGCTTCCTGAAGAAGGTCATTACGCCGCGGGCATCGCCTTCTTGGATCGCGACATCGCCACTTCCGGCCAGCAGGAGCAGGCCATTTCCAAGATCGTGCGCGAAGAGGGCCTCGAAGTGCTCGCATGGCGCGTCGTACCCACCAATCCGGACGGACTCGGCCTGCAGGCCCTGGCCAGCATGCCGGCGTTCAAGACGCTGATCGTGGCCGATCCGGAAGGCAAGCTCGGTGGCATCGAACTCGACCGCAAGACCTTCCGCATCCGTAAGCGCGTGGAACACGAGGTAGGCATCTACTTCGCGTCCCTGTCCGCCCGCACCATCACCTACAAGGGCATGCTCACCACCATGCAGCTCAAGCCCTTCTTCCTTGACCTGTCCGACGAACGCATGAAGGCGAAAATCGCCATCGTCCATTCCCGCTTCTCCACCAACACGTTCCCAAGCTGGCCGCTGGCACAGCCGTTCCGCCAGCTGGCGCACAACGGCGAGATCAACACCATCCAAGGCAACCGCAACTGGCTGTCCGCACGTGAAGGCCGACTGAGTTCCGAACTGCTCGGCGAATTCAAGCCGCTGCTGCCGATCGCCACCCCCGGCTATTCCGATTCCGGCACTTTCGACGAATGCCTCGAACTGCTGCACCTCGCCGGCCGTTCCATGCCGCACGCCATCTCCATGATGCTGCCGCCGGCATGGGAGAACAACGACCAGCTCGATCCGGACGTCAAGGCTTTCTACGAATACAACAACACGCTGATCGAACCATGGGATGGCCCGGCGCACATCATCTTCACCGACGGCACCCAGGTTGGTGCTCTGCTTGACCGTAACGGCTTCCGCCCGGGACGTTGGCAGGTCACCGACAATGGTTATGTCGTACTCGCGTCCGAAACCGGTGTGCTGCCGGAAGTCGCCGAGGAGCATATCGTCACCAAGGGCCGTCTGGAACCGGGCAAGATGTTCCTCGTCGACACCGACGAGGGTCGCATCATCCCCGACGAGGAAATCAAGAAGACTCTTGCCAGCCAGCACCCCTACCGCAAGTGGGTGGAAGGCAACTCCGTGGAATTGAGTCAGCTGCCCAAGCGCGAGCACGTCAACCACTCCGGTCAGTCCGTGCAGCGTCGTCAGCGCGCCTTCGGCTACACCGAGGAAGATCTGAAGCTGCTGCTCGCCCCAATGGCCAACACCGGCAAGGAGCCGCTCGGCTCCATGGGCAACGATACGCCGCTCGCCGCGCTGTCCAAGCACAGCCGCATGCTGTTCGATTACTTCACCCAGAAGTTCGCGCAAGTCACCAACCCGCCGCTCGACTGGGAACGTGAGAAGATCGTGACCAGCCTCGAATCCGCCATCGGTCCCGAGCCGAACCTGCTGGCCGATTCCGAACTGCACGCCAAGAAGATCCTCATCCCGCTGCCGGTGCTCAACTCCGACGAGATGGCACAGCTCAAGCGCCTCGACCGCGCCAAGATTCTCGGTGGCTATTACAAGCCATTCATCGTCAAGGGCCTTTACCAGGTGGCCGGCGGCGGACAGGCACTGAAGGACCGTCTTGACGAGATCTTCCAGGAGATCGACGAGGCGATTGAGAACGGCGCCAACTTCCTGGTGCTGTCCGACCGCGATTCCAACTATGCGTGGGGTCCGATTCCATCGTTGCTGCTCACTTCCGCAGTGCAGCACCATCTGCTGCGCCGCCACACGCGTACGCAGATCTCCATGGTGGTCGAAGCCGGCGATGTACGCGAAATCCACCATGTGGCACTGCTGATCGCCTATGGCGCTGCCGCGGTGAACCCGTATCTGGCATTCGAATCCGTCGAAGACCTCTCCCGCAAGGGCTACCTCAAGGTCGACGCGGAAACCGCCGTGAAGAACCTGACCCGCGCACTGTCCACCGGCGTGCTCAAGATCATGGCCAAGATGGGTGTCTCCACCATCATGAGCTACCGTGGCGCGCAGCTGTTCGAGGCTGTGGGCCTGAGCCAAGAAGTCATCGACGAATACTTCACCGGCACCACCTCCCGTGTGGGCGGCGTGGGCCTTGAAGAAATCGCCGAGGAAGTGGCCATCCGTCACCGCGTGGCCTACCCGAACCAGTGGAGCGCGTCCCCGCACCGCAACCTGCGTACCGGCGGCGACTACAAGTGGCGTCGTACCGGCGAGGACCATCTGAACGATCCGGAAGCCATCTTCCTGCTGCAGCAGTCCACCCAGCGCGGCGACTACAACCTGTTCAAGAAGTACTCGAACCACATCAACGACACCTCCAACCGTCTGATGACGCTGCGTGGCCTGATGAAGTTCAAGTCCACCCGCAAGCCGATCGACATTTCCGAAGTCGAGCCGGCCAGCGAAATCGTCAAGCGTTTCTCCACCGGCGCCATGAGCTACGGCTCCATCTCCCAGGAGGCGCATGAGACGCTCGCCATCGCCATGAACACGATCGGCGCACGCTCCAACTCCGGTGAAGGCGGCGAATCCGAGGATCGTATCAACGATCCGCTGCGCTACAGCAAGATCAAGCAGATCGCTTCGGCACGCTTCGGTGTGACCAGCGACTATCTGGTGCATGCCACCGACCTGCAGATCAAGCTCGCCCAAGGCGCGAAGCCGGGCGAGGGCGGCCACCTGCCGGGAGCCAAGGTTCCGCCGTGGATCGCCAAGGTACGTCACGCCACCCCGGGCGTGGAGCTCATCTCCCCACCGCCGCACCACGACATCTACTCCATCGAGGATCTGAAGCAGCTGATCAACGATGCGAAGATGGCCAATCCGAAGGCCCGCATCCACGTCAAGCTCGTCTCCGAATTCGGCGTCGGCACCATCGCTGCCGGCGTGGCCAAGTGCCATGCCGATGTGGTGCTGATTTCCGGCTATGATGGCGGCACCGGCGCGGCTCCGCTCAACGCCATCAAGCATGCCGGCACCCCGTGGGAGATCGGCCTGTCCGAAACCCAGCAAACGCTGGTTCTGAACGGCCTGCGTTCCCGCATCACCGTGCAGTGCGACGGCGAGCTCAAGACCGGTCGCGACGTGGTGATCGCCGCGCTGCTTGGCGCCGAGGAATTCGGCTTCGCCACCGCCGCGCTGATCGTCGAAGGCTGCGTCATGATGCGCGCCTGCCAGAAGAACACCTGCCCGCAGGGCATCGCCACCCAGGATCCGGAGCTCCGCGCACGCTTCAAGGGCAAGCCGGAACATGTCGTCAACTTCTTCATGTTCATCGCCGAGGAAGTCCGCGAACTGCTCGCGCAGCTCGGCTTCCGCACGCTGGAAGAGGCCGTCGGCCATGTCGAATGCCTCGACCAGGACGAAGCCATCAAGCGTTGGAAATCCGACGGCATCGACCTGAGCAACGTGCTCATGCAGCCGGGCCCGGTTCCGGGAACCATCCTGCACAAGACGATCGATCAGAACCACGAGCTCGACAAGGCGCTCGACAACAAGCTCATCGAGCTTGCCCAGCCCGCCCTTGACAAGAAGGAGCCCGTGCGTATCGAAATGCCGATCCGCAACGTGTACCGTACGCTCGGCACCATGCTCGGCTATGAGATCACCAAGCGCTACGGCGAGGAAGGTCTGCCGGACGACACCATCGACATGACGTTCCATGGTGCCGGCGGCCAGTCCATCGGCGCGTTCATTCCGCGTGGCGAAACCATCCGCGTCTACGGCGAAGTCAACGACTACGCGGGCAAGGGCCTGTCCGGCGGCCGCATGGTGGTCCGTCCAGAGGACGGCATCACCTTCGATCCGCACGAGAACGTGATCGCAGGCAATGTCACCGGCTTCGGCGCGACTTCCGGCCAAATGTTCGTGGCCGGCCGCGCAGGCGAACGTTTCGCCGTACGTAACGGCGGCGCCACCTTCGTGGTGGAAGGCGTGGGCGACCACGGCTGCGAATACATGACCGGCGGTACGGTCGTGATTCTCGGCTCCACCGGCCGTAACCTCGGCGCGGGCTTCTCCGGCGGCAACGTGTACGTGCTCGACCTCGACATGAAGCAGGTCAACCCGGCGGCCGCCACCAACGGCGCGCTGCTGTTCGAGCCGCTTGACGCCGATGCCGACAAGCTGGTGCATGGTCTCGTCAAGCAGCATGCCGAAGAGACCGGCTCCGCCTTCGCGAAGGCCCTGCTTGACGACTGGGAAAACAGCGCCAAGCGATTCACCCACATCGTTCCGAAGCACTTCCTCGCCATGCAGAAGGCGATGAAGGAAGCCGAGGAGAAGAACATCGATTTCAATACGCCCGGCGTCTGGGAACAGGTGTACGAGCAGGTTATGGAAGGAGCGCGCTGACATGGGAGATCCTCGTGGATTCCTGAAGGTCCGTACCCGTCGCGAACTGGCCGAACGCCCCGTTGAAGAGCGAATCAAGGACTGGTTCGACGTTCACACCGAATCCGGCCTGCAGTCCTGGACCACCGAGCAGGCGGCCCGCTGCATGGATTGCGGAACCCCGTTCTGCATGAGCGGATGCCCGCTCGGCAACATCATTCCGGAGTTCAACGATCTGGTCCGTCAGGAGAAGTGGGAGGACGCGTACAACCGTCTGTCCGAAACCAACAACTTCCCCGAAGTGACCGGTCGCATCTGCCCGGCATTGTGCGAAGCCGCCTGCGTGCTTGGCATCCATCAGCCGGCCACGATGATTCAGAACGACGAACGCACCATCATCGATCAGGCATGGAGCCTTGACTACGTCAAGCCTCTGCCGCCGCAGCGTCTGACCGACCAGACCGTTGCCGTGGTCGGTTCCGGCCCATCCGGTCTCGCCTGCGCCCAGCAGCTCACCCGTGCCGGCCACACCGTGGTCGTATACGAGCGTGATGACGCCATCGGTGGTCTGATGCGTTACGGCATTCCGAACTTCAAACTCGACAAGCGCCTCATCGACCGCCGAGTCGAGCAGATGGAAGCCGAAGGCACCGTGTTCCGCACCGGCGTGGAAATCGGCAAGGACATCTCCTGGGATGACCTGCGTTCCCGCTACGACGCAGTGGTGGTTGCCATCGGCTCCACCGTGCCGCGTGACATGAAGATTCCAGGCCGCGGGCTCAAGGGTATCCATTTCGCCATGGAGTTCCTGCCGGACGCCACACGTCGCGTGTACGGTGTCAAGCCGGTCAACGACATCACCGCCGAAGGCAAGTATGTGGTGATCATCGGCGGCGGCGACACCGGTTCCGACTGCCTCGGCACATCCCTGCGCCAAGGCGCTAAGGACGTCACCGTGCTGCAGATCATGCCGCAGGAACCGAAGGAGCGTCCGGCCAACCAGCCATGGCCGACCTTCGCCCGCCTGTACAAGGTGGAGCGGCCACCCGGCCCGTCGCTCCCCTCCCCCCGCCTGTACAAGGAAACCTCCTCCATGAAGGAAGGTTTCGAAACGCAGCGCGCCGAATACGTGTACAACACCGACTCGGTCAACTTCGAGGGCTCCGACGAGGACAAGGCCAAGGTGAAGGTGGAGAACTCCACCGCCACCGAAGGCTTCGTCGCCGACGAGAACGGACATGTCACCGGTCTGAAGGTCGTCAACGTCGCTCCAGGGGAGAACGGGCCGTTCACCCGCCAGCCAGGCACCGAACGAGTGATTCCCGCCGATCTGGTGCTCATCTCCGTGGGCTTCCTGCACCCTGACACCACCACGCTGGTGGATCAGCTGCCGGTCGACCTTGACGGTCGAGGCAATGTGGCGCGTAACGACAAGTTCGCCACCTCCCAGGACGGCGTCTTCGCCTGCGGTGACGCCGGACGTGGCCAGAGCCTCGTCGTGTGGGCCATCTCCGAAGGTCGCTCCTGCGCTGCCGCGGTCGACGAGTACCTTACCGGCTCCACCGAACTGCCGGCACCGATCGTCGCTTCCAAGCGTCCGATGATGCTGCCGCGATAGACAACACTGTTGTAAGGGTATGAACGAGGTGGCCCGGCTCGCGAATAGTGAGCCGGGCTACCTGTTTTTCACCCGAAATGCGGTAAAGTAATCCCAGCACCATGCAACAAAGGAGTGACTAATGCCAAATCGCGCAGAACGACGTGCCCAGGCCAAGCGCAATCGCAGGGGAGTGCCACAGCAATACGACCAAACCCAAGGCCGCGCACGTTCCGGCATGTTGGACGAGTATCAGCTGCAGGAAAAGTCACGTCGTCTGCAGGACGGCACCGATGGGCCATGGAAGCCGAGTGCCAGTACGATCACGGAAACGGAAAACGTGCTGAACACCAATCCTGATTACAAGAATCCGAAGATGTTCAAGGCACCCCATTCCGTCCGCCAATGGTTCCGTGTGGCCAGCTGGGTGCTGATTGCGCTGTCGGCCATCGCCTTCCTCGTGGTCATGTGGCTGCCGTCGCATCCGATGTGGCTCATCTCCACAGTCGCCATCGTCTTCGCAATCGGTGTGCTGAGCCTGTTCTTCACGGCCGGCAACCCGAAGCACAATCCGAATCTCGACCAAAACGGAACAGCCGTCTGATCACAAAAACGATGGAAAGCGGTGAGACAACCAGAAGCATTTGTCTCACCGCTTTTTCTATCGGATTTTAGGTATGCGCTACTTGACTTCGACTAACCGTAAAGGGTATGCGAGAATGCTGTTTCATCGTTTTTCAGAAAAAGAATGGAACTTTCTGAAAAACGATGAAAACAATAAGTGTTTTTCGTGTCTGATGTTTTACAGTAGAACAGGAAACGCTGGAAGACTCGAGGAGGAGATTACAGACATGAAGGTTGACATTCTATCGCGTGAATACCCGCCCAAGGTGTATGGCGGCGCGGGGGTGCATGCCGAAGAGCTTTCCAAGGTGCTGGCGGAACGTGTCGATGTGACGGTCCGCGCATTCGACGGGCCGCGCGCGGCCGCCGACATTCCCACGATTCCCGGAACCGACCCGAAAGGGTCGCTCACGGTCGTCGGCTACGACGTGCCGAAAGAGCTTGAGGATGCGAACGGTGCGCTGAAGACGTTTGGCGTCGATTTGCAAATCGCCAACGACGTTGATGCCGACATCATCCATGCGCATACATGGTACGCATGCCTTGCCGGCTATCTCGCCAAAATGCTGCATGACACCCCATTGGTCATCACCGCGCACTCGCTTGAACCGTTCCGTCCATGGAAACGTGAGCAGTTGGGCGGCGGCTACAATCTGAGCTCCTGGGCTGAGAAAGACGCCTACGAGCATGCCGACCGCGTGATCGCCGTATCCGCGGGCATGCGTGAGGATATCCTCACCGCCTATCCGAACCTTGACCCGGACAAGGTGGTCGTAGTGCATAACGGCATCACCATGAGCCAGTTTGAAACCCCGGCGGATGACGATCCGGGCTGGAAGGTGTTCGAACGTTACAACATCGACCGCAGCAAACCGACCTTGCTGTTCGTCGGACGCATCACCCGTCAAAAGGGTCTGCCGTACCTGCTTCAGGCACTGCACTTCGTGGACCCGAACATCCAGGTCGTTCTGTGCGCCGGCGCTCCCGACACGCCGGAAATCATGGAAGAGGTCAAGACCGCCTTCGCCAAGCTCGACGAGGAACGCGGCAACATCATCTGGATTGAGGAGATGCTGCCGAAGCCGGAACTCAACGCACTCGAACATGGCTGTGACGCATTCATCTGCCCATCCATCTACGAGCCGCTCGGCATCGTGAATCTGGAAGCCATGGCATGCGGTCTGCCGGTGGTCGCCTCTGCGACCGGTGGCATTCCGGAAGTCGTCGTCGACGGCGAGACCGGATATCTGGTGCCGGTCGACCAACTGCATGACGGCACTGGCACCCCCACCAACCCTGACAAATTCGTGCACGATATGGCCGACGCCATCAACCGCATCATGGCTGACCCTGAAAAGGCGAAGCGGATGGGACAGGCCGGTTACGAGCGTGCCCGCGACCACTTCAGCTGGGAGTCCATCGCAGACAAGACCGTCAAAGTCTACGAGGACGTGCTTGCCGAACGGAAGTAGAACCGAACCTGTCTGATCGCGGATAACCGATCCGGCTGATCGATAGCCAGAATATTCCTGAAATGCCTCCTGCCGACGCACTATGCTGGCAGGAGGCATCATCGCATCCAAGTGGTTTGTGAAAATGGAGGGGACCATGAACGAACAGAGCATCGCGTTGAAACTGGACGATGTGGAATTCCGTCGCCGCAGGCGCGTAATTCTCACCAAAGTCAATCTGGAAGTCAAAAAAGGCGAGAAATGGGTGCTGTTCGGTCCCAACGGCATCGGCAAATCCACGTTGGTGCAGATGATGAGCACCCGTGGATTCCCATCCGAAGGCACAGTCGACATTCTTGGAAACCGTCTGGGCAAAGTGAACGTGTTCTCCTACCGCAACCGCATCGGTTTGAGCTCGGCCGAACTCGGACGTGCGTTCCCACCGCAGGAAGATCCTCTTGACGCCATCGTGACGGCGCTGACCGCAACCACCGGCCGTTGGCGCGACACCTATACTGACGAGGATTACGCCAAAGCCCGCTCATTGATGCGTGAATTCGGCATCGAATACCTGGAAGGCAAGATGATGTTCAAGCTTTCCGAAGGCGAACGCACTCGCGTGCTTATCTGCCGTGCGTTGATGGCGGATCCCGATTTGCTGATTCTTGACGAGCCGACCACGGGTCTTGATTTGGGTGGGCGTGAGATTGCTTTGCGTGCGTTGAGTCGTGTTGGTGCGGAGCAGTCTGACCGCGCCGTGATTCTGGTGACGCACCGTCTTGAGGAGATTCCGCAAGGCTTCGACCATGTGGCGATCATGGGACGTATCACCGGCAACGAGGCGGACGCGTATGCGGATAATGTGGCCGGCAACGATCCGGCGCCGGGCACTATCGTGTATACGGGTGATTTGGAGCATGGTTTTACTTCTGAACGGTTGAGCCAGGTGTTTGGTTTGGATTTGAAGGTCACGCATGCGAATGGTCGTTGGAACGCGTACGCGGTGTGATGTTGACGTCGCCGTCACATTGCCGTCGCTTCGTGCCGTCTGCCGGTATGACGGCGGATACGGTAGCATAGGTTCGTTGCTGTCCGTGGAATAATGCGGTCTGCAATCGTAAGCCATAGTCGTGAAATCGTATACTGAACGAACGTACGAAGGAGCGTGAACCATGCGTCGAGGGCCGCTTGCCGCCGGTGAAAAAGTGCAGTTTACGGACCGCAGGTCGAATAAAATCACCGATCAGCTGGTGCCGGGTGGTGTGACGCAGACTTCGCATGGCATCATCCTGCATGATGATGTGATTGGCCAGACGGAAGGATCCGTTGTCGTGACGGTGAGTGCGAAACGTGAGGCTCAGGTCAACCAGACGCATCCGGAACGCGACGCGAACAAGCCGTGGAAGGGGACGCGTGCCATCGGTGGTTGGGAGTTCGCCGTCATGCGTCCGCGCTTGGCTGACTATGTGCTGTCCATGCCGCGTGGCGCGCAGATCATGTATCCGAAGGACATCGCGCAGGTCATTCAGCTCGGTGATATTCGTTCCGGTATGAACGTGCTGGAATCCGGAGCCGGTTCGGGCGCGATGAGCATCAATCTGCTGGATGCCGTGGGGGAGGGCGGAAGCCTCACCACCATCGAGATGCGTTCGGAATTCGCGCGCGTCGCCGAAGCCAACGCGACGGTTTACTTTGGCGAACGTCCCGCATGGTGGGATTTGAGGACCGGCGATTTCGATTCGGTCGCGGCTGGTTTGCCGGAACACTCCTTCGACCGCATCATGCTTGACATGCTTGACCCGTGGAACCGTCTTGAACAGGCGTATCGCGTGATCGCGCCTGGCGGCGTGCTCGTCGCGTACGTCACCACCACCACGCAGTTGAGCCGTCTTGCCGAAGCGTTGCGCGAGGCCGGTTGCTGGACCGAGCCGGACATTCAGGAGACTTTGGAACGTAATTGGAAGGCGCAAGGACTGGCCATCCGTCCCGATCACCAGATGATTGGACACACCGGTTTCCTCATGGTTTCTCGCGCGATGGCTCCGGGCTTTCAGGCGTTGCGTAAACGCGACCGTGCCACGAAGGACACGACGACCGACATCGATTCGTTGACGCTCGAGGAGCGTGCCGAACAGCTTGAGGATCTGGAATTGCGTGACATTTCCGATCGCAAGCTGCGCAAGGTGCTGCGTGACCTCGACGCGCAGGTCGAAGCCATAAAGGAGTAGATTTAGAGCGTTTCATGCCATGTCCCAGCGGAAAATCTGAGACAATGGATATTAGATATTTGAAATGCGGCGCTGGAACCGGATCGGAGCGTGCGATTATGGGAACGAGCCTGAAGAAGGTCGCCAAAAAGACCAAGGAATACAAGTATGTGCTGCTGGCGATGCGCCACGCCAAAACCGAGCCGTTCGGCGGCAACGGCAGCGACGTGGGACGTGAGCTCACCGACAAAGGACGTAAGCAGGCCAAAGCCGTGGCCAAAGGATTGGCGGCGTTCAAAATGGTGCCCACTCGCATCGCATGCTCCAGCGCCACCCGCGCCCGTCAGACCTGCGATCGCATGCTCAAGGTGTTCGGCGACGATCCGAAAGTCGACTACCGGCAAAGCCTGTACGAAGGCGGCGTGCAATCCGTGTTCGACGAGCTCGCGCAAACCAAGGAAAAGCATCGCACGCTGCTCGTGCTTGGCCACGAACCGACCATTTCGATCGCCTGCCAATGGCTGGGCGCGACCGCAAACCCGCCCCCCCGTCCTTTCTCCTATCCA
>OGQD01000359.1_pt1 | contig 35995 bp, 28 predicted proteins | sample 1553091 | NCBI WGS metagenome assembly OGQD01 (sample SAMEA2580290, study PRJEB22360) | human gut metagenome | biome: human gut; feature: human-associated habitat; material: faeces | place: Denmark | collected 2008/2010
CGAGCGTTCGATCGAGCACCGCGAACTCGGCTCCCCCCCCCCCGGCCCGCGCCCCCCCCTGCCTCAAGGAAGCCATGCCCGACGCCACGTCCCTGGCGCTGGGCTTCGACAGCGGCAGCGGCCTTTCGCCGGGTACCGCCAAGACCACCGTCGAAGGCCTCAAGCTGGGCGGCAAGGTGCGCGAAGCCGGCCGCCTGCGCGACGTGCCGTTGGGCTACAAGCGCCGCGACATCGACTTCGGCCGCGGCCTCAAGCATGCCGTGACCATTCCCTGGGGCGACGTGGCGACAGCCTATTACTCCACCGGCATCGGCGACATCGAGGTGTACCTGCCGGTGCCGCCCGCCGCCGCCATCGGCATGCGCGTGATGGACAGCTTGCGCCCGCTGCTGGGCCGCGACCGCGTGCAGGACTGGCTCAAGGAGCAGGTGGAGAAGCGCGTCCACGGCCCGGACGAAGTGGCGCGCGGCAAGCTGCGCACCTGGGTCTGGGGCGAAGTGCGCAATGCCCGTGGCGAACGCTGCACGGCGCGCCTGGAAACGGCCAACGGCTATGACGTGACCATCCACGGCGTGCTCTTCGCGGTGCGCCATCTGCTGGCCAATCCCACCAGCGTCGGCTACTTCACACCGTCGAAGCTCTTCGGCGCGCGCTGCATCGAGCAGTTGCCCGGCAGCGGCAGCATCGTCATTCGCGGCTGATCGGCACCATCAGCCCCGGCGCCTTCGCCAGCAGGTGCCGGGTCAGCGCGGCGAGCAGTTCGCCGCCGTTGCGCCAGTGGTGCCAGTAAAGCGGAACGTCGATCACCCGCCCCGGCAGCATGTCCATCAGCTCACCGCGTTCCAGCTCGCCGCGCACCTGCTGCTCGGGCACCAGCCCCCAGCCGAGGCCGCCGCTGGTCATGCGCACGAAGCCCTCGGAAGACGGGCACAGGTGGTAGCTGAAGTGACCATCGACGCCCAGGGCCTTCAGGTAGCGGTGCTGCAGTTGATCGTCCGGCCCGTAGACGATGGCCGGGGCGCGCACCAGCCCTTCGGGCTTCACTCCCTTGGGAAAATGCCGGGCAATGAATTCCGGGCTGGCCAGCCCGCGATAGCGCATGGCGCCCAATGCCTCGCAGCGCCCGCCGGCCACCGGGCGCGGGCTGGCACAGACACAACCGGCCACCTCGCCGGCGCGCATGCGCTTGAGGCCGACTTCCTGGTCCTCGACGACAAGGTCCAGCAACACATGGCGCTCGCCACAGAAGTCCCCGACCGCCTGCGCCCACCAGGTCGCCAGGCTGTCGGCGTTCAGCGCCAGGCGCAGGCGCTCGGGCGCAGCGCCGTCGTCCAGCGCAGGCACCGATTGCTGCAGGTCGCCCTCCAGCAGGCGCACCTGCTGCACATGGTTGAGCAGGCGCTGGCCGAGATCGGTCGGCTGCGGCCGCGCCGCGCGCACCAGCACCGGCTGGCCGACCCGCGCCTCGAGCAGCTTGATGCGCTGGGAAATCGCCGACTGCGACAGCCCCAGCACCTGGGCGCCGCGCTCGAAACCACCCTGTTCCACCACGGCGGCCAGGGCGGCAAGCAGCTTGTAGTCGAACATGATCATTTTTCCTAATGAGATATCAGCAGTATTGGTTTTTCTTATACCCGCGAAAACCAGACAATCGCCAGCACTCCCTACTCGACGGACTGATCCTCATGGCTGGCGAAACCTCCCTGGCCGCGCTGCTGCGCGACATGACCCCGGTGCTCAATGACGGCGAATACGTCTATTGCACCTTGCCCGACGGGCAAATACCCGCCGGCCTGCAGCCGCTGGGCAGCTTCCGTGAAAGCGAAGGGTTGACGCTGATCCTGCCCCGCGCCGAGGCAGAACAGGCCGGGCTGGCCTTCGACTACGTCGCCGCGTGGCTGACCCTCGAAGTGCACTCGGCATTGCAGGCGGTAGGCCTCACCGCCGCCGTCGCGACGGCCCTGGCCAAGGCCGGGATCAGCTGCAACGTGGTCGCCGCCTGGTACCACGACCATCTGTTCGTCGCCCACGCCGACGGCCCGCGCGCGCTGGACGTCTTGCACGCGCTCACGCTCGACCCGGAAGGGATCTGAATCATGTGGCAGAGCTATCTCAACGGCATCCTGGTCGCCGCCGGGCTGATCATCGCCATCGGCGCGCAGAACGCCTTCGTCCTCGCCCAGAGCCTGCGCCGCGAGCATCACCTGTCGGTCGCCGCGCTGTGCGTGGCCTGTGACGCCATCCTGGTCAGCGCCGGGGTGTTCGGCCTGGCGAAGATCCTCGCCGAGAACCCGACGCTGCTGGCCATCGCCCGCTGGGGCGGTGTCACCTTCCTGGTCTGGTACGGCCTCAAGGCACTGCGTCGTGCAGTCGCACCCGAGGCCATGGCCAACGCCGGAGAAACCGGCCCGCGCTCGCGCCGCACCGTGCTGATGGCCGCGCTGGCGGTTACCCTGCTCAATCCCCACGTCTACCTCGACACTGTGCTGCTGATCGGTTCACTCGGCGCCCAGCAGGCCGCCCCCGGCGCCTACGCCATGGGCGCGGCCAGCGCATCCCTGCTGTGGTTCTTCACCCTGGCCTTCGGTGCCGCCTGGCTCGCGCCCTGGCTGGCGCGCCCTGCCACCTGGCGCCTGGTGGACCTGATGGTCGCCGTGATGATGCTGGGCATGGCCGCGCAACTGGTGTTTGCCGCCTGATCCCAGCACTTCGCGGGAAAATAGTCCGAACGACGATCCGCCGTCCCGGTCAGTCTAAGGTGGAGTGATTGCACGCAGCCCGCGACCTTGGGCCTTTGCCCCTACAGTTGCTGCGTGGATATGCCACAGGTCGGGTGCTATGATCCGACCTTCGCGGCGCCGGCGGGCTCTGAGCCTTCCGGACGCAACTGGCGCGCTGCCTGCCTCTTGATGGGGCGCATTGCAGCTACGCCCGGATGCCGCGACAAACATCGAACCGGCCCCGTGTACCGGTCGCGCGCTCGTCGCGCTAGCCCAGACTGAGTGAGATAGGAGAGAGACCATGGCTTTCGAATTGCCGCCGCTGCCTTACGCGAAGAACGCCCTTGAGCCGCACATTTCCGCGGAAACCCTGGAATACCACCACGACAAGCACCACAACACCTACGTCGTGAATCTGAACAACCTGGTTCCGGGTACCGAGTTCGAAGGCAAGAGCCTGGAAGACATCGTCAAGACCTCGTCGGGCGGCATCTTCAACAACGCAGCCCAGGTGTGGAACCACACCTTCTACTGGAACTGCCTGAGCCCCAACGGCGGTGGCCAGCCCACCGGCGCCCTGGCTGACGCCATCAACGCTGCCTTCGGTTCCTTCGACAAGTTCAAGGAAGAGTTCAGCAAGACCTCCATCGGCACCTTCGGCTCCGGCTGGGGTTGGCTGGTGAAGAAAGCCGACGGCTCCCTGGCCCTGGCCAGCACCATCGGCGCCGGCTGCCCGCTGACCAGCGGCGACACTCCGCTGCTGACCTGCGACGTCTGGGAGCACGCCTACTACATCGACTACCGCAACCTGCGTCCGAAGTACGTCGAGGCATTCTGGAACCTGGTCAACTGGGATTTCGTGGCCGAGCAGTTCGCTGCTTGATCGCCCCCCGATTGATCTGAAAAAACCCGGCCCCGTGCCGGGTTTTTTCGTAATGGGCGCGTAACGCCTTCGTGTCGGCTAACCTGAAAGGCCGGTACAGTCACGAAACACAACGATGGCCCTTTGACGCCATTGCGCCAATTGCCAATACTCAGCCCCAGTCGTTCGCCCCTGGCGAGAAACAAGGAAAGACCTTGAAACTGGATCCCCGGCACAGCCTCTCCCTCAAGCTGCTGCGAATGGTATTGCTCGCGGCCCTCGTGGTCGGGGTGGTACTCAGCTGTGCCCAGATCGTCTATGACGCCCACAAGGCGCGCCAGAACGTACACAACGACGCCCAGCGCATCCTGGCGATGGTCCGCGACCCTTCCACCCAGGCCGTCTAAAGCCTGGACCGCGACATGGCGATGCAGGTCCTCGAAGGCCTGTTCCAGCACGAAGCCGTGCGCTATGCCGCCATCGGCCACCCGGACGAACCCATGCTGGCGGAAAAATCCCGCCCGCTGCTGGACTCCAATACCCGCTGGCTGACCGACCCGATCCTCGGCGCCGAGCAGAACTACTCCATCCGCCTCGCCGGCCGGGGCGGCTCCAACGAATACTACGGCGACCTGAAGATCACCCTCGACACCGCGCCCTACGGCAACGATTTCGTCGCCACTTCGGTGATCATCTTCATCTCCGGCATCCTCCGCGCCATGGCCCTGAGCCTGGTGCTGTTCATGGTCTACCACTGGCTGCTGACCAAGCCGCTGTCGAAGATCATCGAACACCTGGCCTCGATCAACCCGGACCGCCCCAGCCAGCACAAGCTGCCGATGCCCGACGGCCATGAGAAGGACGAACTGGGCCTGTGGGTGAATACCGCCAACCAGTTGCTGGCCTCCATCGAGCGCAACGGCCACCTGCGCCGCGAGGCCGAAGACAGCCTGCTGCGCATCTCCCAGTACGACTTCCTCACCGGCCTGCCCAACCGCAAGCTGCTGCAACAGCGCCTGGACCAGATACTCGAAGGCGCCTCGCGCCTGCAGCGCCGCGTCGCCGTGCTCTGCCTGGGCCTGGATGACTTCAAGGGCATCAACGAGCAGTACAGCTACCAGTTCGGTGACCAGTTGTTGATCGCCCTCGCCGACCGCCTGCGCACCCGCAGCGCGCACCTCGGCGCCCTGGCGCGGCTGGGTGGAGACCAGTTCGCCCTGGTCCAGGCCGACATCGAGCAGCCCTACGAAGCAGCGGAGCTCGCCCAGCAGATCCTCGACGACCTCGAAGCGCCCTTCGAGCTGGACCAGCACCTGGTCCACCTGCGCGCCACCATCGGCATCACCCTGTTCCCCGAGGACGGCGAGACCACCGAGAAGCTGCTGCAGAAAGCCGAACAGACCATGACCCTGGCCAAGAGCCGCTCGCGCAACCGCTACCAGTTCTACATCGCCAGCGTCGACAGCGAGATGCGCCGCCGCCGCGAACTGGAGAAGGACCTGCGCGAAGCCCTGGCGCGCAACGAACTGCACCTCGTGTACCAGCCGCAGGTGGATTACCGCGATCACCGCGTGGTCGGCGTCGAGGCGCTGCTGCGCTGGCAGCATCCGACCCAGGGCTGGGTCGCGCCGGACCTGTTCATCCCGCTGGCGGAACAGAACGGCAGCATCTTCAGCATCGGCGAATGGGTGCTCGACCAATCCTGCCGCCAACTGCGCGAGTGGCACGACCAGGGTTTTGACGACCTGCGCCTGGCGGTCAACCTGTCCACCGTGCAGTTGCGCCACAACGCCCTGCCGCGCGTGGTCAGCAACCTGTTGCAGATGCACCGCCTGCCGCCGCGCTCGCTGGAACTGGAGGTCACCGAGACCGGCCTGATGGAGGACATCTCCACTGCCGCCCAACACCTGCTCAGCCTGCGCCGTGCCGGCGCGCTGATCGCCATCGACGACTTCGGCACCGGCTACTCCTCGCTGAGCTACCTGAAGAGCCTGCCGCTGGACAAGATCAAGATCGACAAGAGCTTCGTCCAGGACCTGCTGCTGGACGACGACGACGCCACCATCGTTCGCGCCATCATCCAGCTGGGCAAGAGCCTGGGCATGCAGGTGATCGCCGAGGGCGTGGAGACCGTCGAGCAGGAGGCCTACATCATCGCCCAGGGCTGCCACGAAGGTCAGGGCTACCTCTACAGCAAGCCGCTGCCGGCGCGCGAGCTGACCCTCTACCTCAAGCAGGCGCGGCGCCTGGCCGAGGCTGCCGGCGGCAACTCCAACGGTTCCGTCGAACGTCACTGACTCCGCCTTACCGTAGGGCGCACAACGCGGAACGCTTTATCCGGCGCCTGCGCTTCCAATGTCGGTGGATAACGCCAGAGGTGTTTTTCGCCCTACAACGGCCTCCCGCTTAAATCACGTGATACTCCGGCGAGCGGCCGCTCTGGTGGCAACTTACTGGCCCCGCGGCGAATGGCGCCAGCGATCTCTCTTTTCAAAAATGCAAATCTTTCGCATTATGTTGCGGATTTTCTTGCGCAGTCCTTTTTCGTGCGCCTCCTCTCCATGCAAAGGAACCCGTCATGACTCGTATGCCCTGGGCCACTGCCAGCCTGCTCGCCATCGCCATTTCCCTCGCCGGCTGCGGCGATGACAAGAAAGCCGAAGCCCCCGCCGCCGCGCCGGCTGCCAGCACCCAGAGCACTGCCCCGGCAGCGGCTGCCAAGGTCGACGAGGCCGCGGTCAAGGCCGTGGTGAAGAACTACCTGGACATCGCCGAAGCCACCTACGGCGACGCCCTGACCACCGCCAAGGCCCTGCAGACCGCCGTCGACGCGCTGATCGCCAAGCCCAGCGAAGAAACCCTGAAGGCCGCCCGCGAAGCCTGGATCGCTTCCCGCCCGTCCTACTCGCAGAGCGAAGCCTTCCGCTTCGGCAACTCGATCATCGACGACTGGGAAGGTGCGGTTAACGCCTGGCCGCTGGACGAAGGCCTGATCGACTACGTCGCCAAGGACTACCAGCACGCCGAAGGCAACGCCGGCGCCACCGCCAATATCATCGCCAACACCGAGATCCAGGTCGGCGAAGACAAGATCGACGTCAAGGAAATCACCGGCGAGAAGCTCAAGGGCCTGAACGAGCTGGGCGGTTCCGAAGCCAACGTCGCCACCGGCTACCACGCCATCGAATTCCTCCTCTGGGGCCAGGACCTCAACGGCACCAAGCCGGGCGCCGGCGATCGCAAGTACACCGACTACGCCCAGGGCAAGGACTGCACCAATGGTCATTGCGACCGTCGCGCTGCCTACCTGAAGGCCGTCACCGACCTGCTGGTCTCCGACCTGGAAGAAATGCACGGCAACTTCAAGTCCGGCGTCGCCGACAACTACCGCGCCAAGGTCGAGGCCGACACCGCCGAGAACAATCTGCGCAAGATGTTCTTCGGCATGGGCTCCCTGTCCCTCGGCGAGCTGGCCGGCGAGCGCATGAAAGTCGCGCTGGAAGCCAACTCCACCGAAGACGAGCACGACTGCTTCAGCGACAACACCCACAACACCCTGTTCTTCAACGCCAAGTCCATCCGCAACATCTACCTGGGCGAATACAAGCGCACCGACGGCAGCGTCGTGAAGGGCCCGAGCCTGTCCGACCTGGTCGCCAAGGCTGACGCCGCCGCCGATACCGATCTGAAGAATGACCTGGCCAACACCGAAGCCAAGATGCAGGTCATCGTCGACCGTGCAGAGAAGGACGGTGTGCACTTCGACCAGATGATCGCTCCGGAAGACAAGGACGATCAGCAGAAGATCCGCGACGCCATCGCCTCGCTGGTCAAGCAGACCGGCGCCATCGAGAAGGCCGCTACCGCGGTCGGCGTGCAGGACCTGAAGCCGGACAACGCCGATCACCAGTTCTGATCCGCGCGTCCTGAAGTGACTGCGGCTCCAGGCCGCAGCTACTGAAATGGCAAAGGCAAAGCCCCGCACTGCGGGGCTTTGTCGTTTCCGGGCGGCAAACGATGTCGTTCGCAAATACAAATTTTTCATATTTGCATTTGACGCCCCTGATAACATGGCGCGCTGCCCTGTCACCGCTCTGGAACCCGTCGATGCTCCACCGCCGTACCGCCCTGCACCTCGTGCCGCTGCTGACTGCCCTCGCCCTTGCCGCGTGCAAGCCGGAGACCTCCCAGCACGCCGTGAGCGAACCTGGCGAAGCGCTTTCCGGCGGCGCCACCACGGTCAAGCAGAGCGACCGCAACGCCTATTCCATGCCCTCGGCCAACCTCACGCCGAGCCGCCGCCTGGACTTCGCCGTGGGCAACAGCTTCTTCCGCAATCCCTGGGTGATCGCGCCGACCACCACCACCGCGCGCGACGGCCTCGGCCCGCTGTTCAACACCAACGCCTGCCAGAACTGCCACATCAAGGACGGCCGCGGCCATCCTCCGGAGTTGAACGACGTCAACGCCGTGTCGATGCTGGTGCGCCTGTCGATCCCCGCCGGCTCCGCCGACGCCGAGACCATCAAGCGCCTGGGCGTGGTGCCCGAGCCGGTGTACGGCGGCCAGTTCCAGGACTCGGCGATCCCCGGCGTGGCGCCCGAAGGCAAGGTCCGCGTGGAGTACGACGCGGTGCCGGTGACCTTCAAGGACGGCACCGTGGTCGAGCTGCGCAAGCCGAAACTGCGCATCAGCGACCTGGGCTACGGCCCGATGCACGCGGACACGATGTTCTCCGCGCGCATCGCCCCGCCGATGATCGGCCTGGGCCTGCTGGAGTCCATCAGCGAGGCGGACATCCTCGCCAACGCGGAACGCCAAGCCAAAAATGGCGACGGCATCCACGGCCGACCGAACCGGGTCTGGGACGATGCCACGCAACAGACCGTCCTCGGCCGCTTCGGCTGGAAGGCCGGGCAGCCCAACGTCGCCCAGCAGAACGCCCACGCCTTCTCCGGCGACATGGGCCTGACCAGCGACCTGCTGCCCAGCGACGACTGCACGGCAGCGCAGACCGCCTGCAAGAACGCCATCGACGGCGGCAAGCCGGAAGTCAGCCAGCACATCTTCAACCAGGTCGCCTTCTACGCCCGCAACCTCGCGGTGCCGGCGCGGCGCAAGGTCGACGACCCGCAGGTGCTGACCGGCAAGGGGCTGTTCTTCGACTCCGGTTGCGCCAGCTGCCACACGCCCAAGTTCACCACCGGGCCGAACGCCGCCGAGCCCGAACTGGCCAACCAGGTCATCCGCCCGTACAGCGACCTGCTGCTGCATGACATGGGCGAGGGACTAGCGGACAATCGCCCGGAATTTCTCGCCAGCGGCCGCGATTGGCGCACCGCGCCGTTGTGGGGCATCGGCCTGACCGAAACGGTCAACGGCCATACCCAGTTCCTGCATGACGGCCGCGCCCGCAACCTGCTCGAAGCCGTGCTCTGGCACGGCGGCGAAGCCGAAGCGGCCAAGCAACGCGTACTGAACTTCGACGCCGGGCAGCGCGACGCCCTGCTGGCGTTCCTGAACTCACTCTAAGGAGCCGAGCCCACCATGTTCCGCCCCCGACTTCTGATCACCAGCCTCGCCATCGCCCTGGGCGCCTGCTCGCCCACCGATCCGCAGGCGACCACCAGCGCCACGCTGGCCCAGCAGGTGATCCTGCCGACCTACAGCCGCTGGGTCGACGCCGACCGCGCGCTGGCCGCCAGCGCCCTGGCCTACTGCCAGGGCAAGGAAGACCTGAGCAAGGCCCGCGCCGACTTCATGGCCGCCCAGAAGGCCTGGGCCGAGCTGCAGCCGCTGCTGGTCGGCCCACTGGCCGAAGGCAACCGTTCCTGGCAGGTGCAGTTCTGGCCGGACAAGAAGAACCTCGTGGCGCGCCAGGTCGAGCAACTGCTGAGCAGCGGCAACGCGATTTCCCCGGCGACCCTGGATAAATCCAGCGTCGTGGTCCAGGGCCTGACCGCCTACGAATACATCCTCTACGACGCCAAGATCGACCTGGCCAACGCCGAGACCAAGGCGCGCTACTGCCCGCTGCTGGAAGCCATCGGCAGCCACCAGCAAGCCCTGGCGGAGAACATCCTGGCGCAGTGGAAGCAGGACGGCGGCATGCTCGCCCAGCTCTCCAAATTCCCCAACGACCGCTACGCTGACGCTCACGAGGCCATCGCCGAACTGCTGCGCGTGCAGGTCACCGCGCTGGACATGCTGAAGAAGAAACTCGGCACCCCGCTGGGTCGCCAGAGCAAGGGCATCCCGCAGCCGTTCCAGGCCGAAGGCTGGCGCAGCGACATGTCGCTGGCGAGCCTGGACTCCAGCCTGACCGGCGCCCAGGCGCTGTGGGACGGCACCGACAAGAAGGGCCTGCGCGCCCTGCTGCCGGCCGAGCAGAAAGAGCTGGCCGGCAAGATCGACGCGGCCTACGCCGATGTCCACGGCAAGCTGAAAGCCATCAATAAACCCTTGAGCGAACTGCTGAAGGACGATGCCGGCATCAAGCAACTGAACGAGCTGTACGACAGCCTCAACGTCGTCCACCGCCTGCATGAAAGCGACCTGGCGAAAGCTCTCGGCGTACAGCTGGGGTTCAACGCCAACGACGGAGACTGATTCGGTCTGCTGCGCGTCGGCCAGGTGTCGTTGGAAAATACGTCGAATTGCTCATTGGCTGGAAGCCAACTCCGCATTCGCCGCACCTTTCCGCCTAACCTGGCTCTAGCTCGCAAGACCGATGGAATACGAGAAGTGATAGAGGTGAACGCCATGTTGCGACGTCACGTGATCGGCCTGGGCAGCCTGCTGCTCGGTGCCCTGACCTTCGGCGGCTGGACGCTGTCACGCAAGGGCAAGGAGCCCCTGGTGCTGTCCGCCCGTGACGACGCGGATGGCAAGCACTACGCCGTGGGCTATCGCCTGGACGGCAGCTGCGCCTTCGCCACCGAAGTCGGCCTGCGCTGCCACGACGTGGTGCAGCATCCCGAGCTGCCACTGGCGCTGTTCGTCGCCCGCCGGCCGGGCCGGCAGAGCTACCTGATCGACCTGAACGACGGCCGCCTGCTGCAGACCCTCGACTCGCAGGCCGACCGCCACTTCTACGGCCACGGCGTGTGGCACAAGGACGGCGAATGGCTCTACGCGACGGAGAACGACACCACCGATCCGGGCCGCGGGATGCTCGGCGTGTACCGCTTCGACGGTGAGCGCCTGAGCCACACCGGCGAGATTTCCACCCACGGCCTCGGCCCGCACCAGGTGTCCTGGATGCCCGACGGCGAAACGCTGGTGGTGGCCAACGGTGGTATCCGTACCGAAGCCGAAAGCCGCGTGGAAATGAACCTCGACGCCATGGAGCCGAGCCTGGTGCTGATGCGCCGCGACGGCACGCTGATCAGCAAGGAGACCCTGCCCCAGCAGATGAACAGCGTGCGCCACCTGGCCGTGGCCAGCGACGGCACCATCGTCTCCGGCCAGCAGTACGAGGGCGACCCGCAGGACGCCGTGCCGCTGCTCGCCATCAAGCGCCCGGGCCAGCCGTTCCAGCCCTTCCCCCTGGGCGAGGCCCAGCGCCTGGTGATGAACCAGTACACCGCCAGCCTGGCCATCCACGACGAGCTGCGCCTGGTGGCGCTGACCGCGCCGCGCGGCAACCGCTTCTTCATCTGGCACCTGGACAGCACCGAGCTGCTGCTCGACGCGCCGCTGGCGGACTGCGCGGGCGTCGGCGCGGTGGCCGAGGGCTTCGTGGTCACCTCCGGGCAGAGTCGCTGCCGCGTGTACGATTGCCGTGGCGAACGGGTCGCCGTCCGTCACCTGGAGCTGCCGGCGGGCCTGTGGGACAACCACCTGCGCCTCGCCTGAACGGCTGACCGCCACGGCGGCCGGACGCTCCCACGGCGCAACTCGCTCCCTCCGCAAGGCCAGGCGACAAAATGGCTCAAGGCCGGCAGCGCGCGGCCGACCTATACTGCACATCGCGTTCGCACCCGCGCCAGACGGCGCGGTGTCGCCGGCCTGCAACGGCCGGGTGATAGGGATATCCACAGTTCCGACGCCCATCCGGGCGCCCGGGCACACCACTCCCCAGAGGCATATCCCGATGTTCCTGCAAAAATCATTGCGCGCGCAGATCCTCGCCCTGCTCGGCGGCAGCCTGGCGCTGATCCTGGTCACCGCCCTGGCCTGCTTCAGCTTCCTTTCCAGCGGCATGCAATCCTACCGGGGCCTGCTCGACGGACCGCTGCAGGCCGCCCGCCTGATCGACGCGGCCAACGTCGAATTCAAGATCCAGGTGCAGGAATGGAAGAACGTCCTGCTGCGCGGCCAGGACAGCGGCAACCTGTCCCGCTACTGGGGCCAGTTCGAGGCCCAGGAGCGCAAGGTGCAGGACATCCTCGGCCAGCTCTCGACCCTGGCCGCCGACGACCGCAACCTGAAAGGCCAGGTGGACCGCCTGCGCAGCGAACACCAGACCCTCGGCGCCAACTACCGCAAGGGTCGCGATGCCTTCGTCGCCGCCAACGGCGATGCCACGGTCGGCGACGAGGCCGTCAAGGGCATCGACCGCGCCACCAGCGAGCAGATGACTGCCCTGGTCGACCAGCTGCGCGAGCAGAGCATCGAACAGGCCGGGCAGATCAACGCCAGCGCCGACCGCACCATCCTGCTCGGCACCCTGGTCATGCTCGGCGCCAGCATCGTCATCGCCCTGTTCAGCCTGTGGCTGGTCAACCGCCACCTGATCATCCCGATCCGCCACCTGATCAGCCACGTCGACGAACTCAGCCAGGGCCGCTTCGGCCTGCGGGTGGAAGTGGCGCGCAAGGACGAGCTGGGCCTGCTGGCGAGGGCCGCGAACACCCTGCGCGACTTCCTCGCCAGCACCACCGAGAGCCTGCGCCTGAGCAGCGGCAACCTGAACACAGCCAGCGGCGAGCTGAACGGCATCGCCGCGCGCATGACCGAGGGCGTCAACGAGCAGTTCGAGCGCACCGATCAGGTCGCCACCGCCATGCACGAGATGTCCGCCACCGCCCAGGAAGTGGCGCGCCACGCCGCCGAGGCGGCCCACGCGGCCAACGACGCCGACGACTCCGCGCGCCAGGGCGGGCAGGTGATGACGTCCACCATCCAGACCATCACCGGCATGCGCGGCGAGATCGCCAACACCGCCGAGGTGATCCGCCAGCTGGAAAGCGACAGCGGCCGCATCGGCAAGGTGCTGGAAGTGATCCGCGGCATCGCCGAGCAGACCAACCTGCTGGCGCTCAACGCGGCCATCGAGGCGGCCCGCGCCGGCGAGCAGGGCCGAGGCTTCGCCGTGGTGGCCGACGAGGTGCGCACCCTGGCCCAGCGCACCGCCGAGTCGACCGCCGAGATCCACCAGATCATCGACACGGTGCAGTCCGGCGCGCTCAACGCGGTACGCGCCATCGAGAGCGGCCGCAGCCGCAGCGAGGAAGGCCTGGCCCAGGTCACCGAGGCCGGCGCGATGCTGGAACGCATCACCGGCGCGGTGGAGGCGATCCGCGACATGAACCGGCAGATCGCCACCGCCGCCGAGGAGCAGACCTCGGTGGCCGAAGACATCTCGCGCAACCTCACCGAAATCACCGCCATCGCCAGCGCCAACCAGGACAACGTCGAACGCACCCGGGCCGCCGGGCAGAACCTGCACGACCTCTCCGACGAGCTGAACCAGGTGACCCGCCGCCTGGGCGCCTGACCCCTCGGAACCGGTACAGGGACGTACCGGTTTCACGCCCATCCGTGCGGTTTGCGCGACAGTGCGTTGCGCCATGATGCCAGGGCAATGATTTGCAATTCCCGGCTTTTGACTTGGTGGACAAGTCGCACTAAGGTGCCTGCTTCGCCTATTCCCAGGCCCCTCTCTGCCTTGCCAAGGAAACGGAATATGTTGCTCCGCCGCATGCTCATCATGCTGGGCGTGGTACTCGTCGTGGTGCTCGCCCTCGCCGCCTACAAAGGCTTCTCCATCTACCAGCAGATCCAGATGTTCACGGCGCCGCAGCCGGCCATCAGTGTGTCCGCCGCCCTCTCCGAGGAAAAGGCCTGGCAGAGCCGCCTGCCCGCCATCGGCACGCTCAAGGCGTTCCAGGGCGTCGACCTCACCGTGGAAGTCAGCGGCACCGTGCGCGACATGCTGTTCCGTTCCGGCGAAAAGGTCAGCCAGGGCCAGCCGCTGATCCAGATGGACAGCGCCGTGGAACAGGCCAGCCTGGCCACCTCCGAGGCCGAGCTGAAGCTGGCGCGGGTGGAGTTCGAGCGCGGGCAGAACCTGGTCAAGCGCCAGGCCATCTCCAAGAGCGAGTTCGACCGCCTGGCCTCCGAGCTGCAGAAGGCCGACGCCAGCGTCGCCCAGCTCAAGGCCATGCTGGCCAAGAAGCGCATCAACGCGCCCTTTGCCGGCACCATCGGCATCCGCCAGGTGGACGTGGGCGACTTCCTGTCGTCCGGCACCGTCATCGCCACCCTGCAGGACCTGAGCACCCTGTTCGTCGACTTCTACCTGCCGGAACAGGCCGTGCCGCAACTGGCCATCGGCCAGCGCGTGCGCATCAGCGTGGCGGCCTACCCCGGCGAAGTATTCGAGGGCGAGATCGGCGCCATCAACCCCAAGGTCGAGGAAAGCACCCGCAACCTGCAGGTCCGCGCCATGCTGCCGAACCCGGACAACAAGCTGCTGCCGGGCATGTTCGCCAACCTCGAGGTACTGCTGCCGGGTGAGAAGACCCAGGTGGTGGTGCCGGAAACCGCCATCACCTACACCCTCTACGGCAACTCGGTGTACGTGATCGACAAGAAGAAGGACGACAAGGGCGCCGTGGTGAAGGACGACAAGGGCCAGGCCCAGCTGGTGGTCGAACGCCGCTTCGTCGAGACCGGCGAACGCCGCGACGGCATCGTGCTGGTCCTCAAGGGCCTCGAGGCAGGCGAGCAGGTGGTCACCGCTGGCCAGCTCAAGCTGGACAACGGCGCCCATGTGGTCGTCGCCGATGATTCGTCCCTGACCAGGGACAAACAAGCCAGCGCCGGGCAGTAAGGCCCGACGCCAAGGAATCCGCTATGGCTTTCACAGATCCGTTCATCCGGCGCCCGGTGCTCGCCACCGTGGTCAGCCTGCTGATCATCCTGCTGGGCTTCCAGGCCTTCAGCAAACTGGTGATCCGCCAGTACCCGCAGATGGAAAACGCCCTGATCACGGTGACCACCGCCTACCCGGGCGCCAACGCCGAGACCATCCAGGGCTACATCACCCAGCCGCTGCAGCAGAGCCTGGCCAGCGCCGAAGGCATCGACTACATGACCTCGGCCAGCCAGCAGAACGTGTCGGTCATCTCGATCTACGCGCGCATCGGCGCCGACACCGACCGGCTGTTCACCGAACTGCTGGCCAAGGCCAACGAGGTGAAGAACCAGCTGCCGCAGGACGCCGAAGACCCGGTGCTGTCCAAGGAGGCGGCCGACGCCTCGGCGCTGATGTACGTCAGCTTCTACAGCGACGAGCTGTCCAACCCGCAGATCACCGACTACCTGTCGCGGGTGATCCAGCCCAAGCTGGCCACCCTGCCCGGCATGGCCGAGGCCGAGATCCTCGGCAACCAGGTGTTCGCCATGCGCCTGTGGCTGGACCCGGTGAAGATGGCCGCCTACGGCATCACCGCCGTGGACGTGACCAGCGCCGTGCAGCGCTACAACTTCCTGGCCGCGGCCGGCGAGGTGAAGGGCGAGTACGTGGTCACCAGCATCAACGCCACCACCGACCTCAAGTCGGCCGAGGCCTTCGCCGCCATCCCGGTGAAGACCTCCGGCGACAGCCGCGTGCTGGTGCGCGACATCGCCCGGGTGGAGATGGGCGCGGAGAACTACGACTCGATCAGCTCCTTCGACGGCATCCCGTCCGTGTACATCGCCATCAAGGGCACGCCCAGCGCCAACCCGCTGGACGTCATCAAGCACGTGCGCGAGGCCCTGCCGGAGCTGGAGGCGCAGCTGCCGCCGAACCTCAAGGTGTCCATCGCCTACGACGCCACCGAATTCATCCGCGCCTCCATCGACGAAGTGGTGAAGACCCTGGTCGAGGCGGTGCTGATCGTCATCGTGGTGGTGTTCCTGTTCCTCGGCGCCTTCCGCTCGGTGCTGATCCCGGTGATCACCATCCCGCTGTCGATGATCGGCGTGCTGTTCTTCATGCAGCTGATGGGCTACTCGATCAACCTGCTGACGCTGCTGGCGATGGTCCTGGCCATCGGCCTGGTGGTGGACGACGCCATCGTCGTGGTGGAGAACATCCACCGCCACATCGAGGAGGGCAAGACACCGTTCGATGCCTCCATCGAGGGCGCCCGCGAGATCGCCGTGCCGGTGATCTCGATGACCATCACCCTGGCCGCGGTGTACGCCCCCATCGGCTTCCTCGAAGGCCTGACCGGCGCGCTGTTCAAGGAGTTCGCCCTGACCCTGGCGGGCGCGGTGGTGATCTCCGGCGTGGTCGCCCTGACCCTGTCGCCGATGATGTGCTCCAAGCTGCTGCGCCACGAGGAGAACCCCTCGGGCCTGGCGCACAAGCTGGACATGATCTTCGACAAGCTCAAGCACCGCTACCAGAAGGCCCTGCACGGCACCCTCAACACCCGCCCGGTGGTGATCGTGTTCGGCGTGATCGTCATGTGCCTGATCCCCATCTTTCTCAAGTTCACCCACAGCGAACTGGCGCCGGAAGAGGACCAGGGCATCGTGTTCCTGTTCGCCAACGCGCCGCAGCCGACCAACCTTGACTACATGAACGCCTACACCGACCAGTTCGTGAAGATCTTCAAGGAGTTCCCCGAGTACTACTCGTCCTTCCAGATCAACGGCTTCGACGGCGTGCAGTCCGGCATCGGCGGCTTCCTGCTGACGCCCTGGGGCGAGCGTGACCGCACCCAGATGGAGCTGCTGCCGGAGGTCCAGGCCAAGCTCAACGACATCCCCGGCCTGCAGATCTTCGGCTTCAACCTGCCGTCGCTGCCGGGCACCGGCGAGGGCCTGCCGTTCCAGTTCGTGATCAACACGCCGAACGACTACGAGTCGCTGCTGCAGGTGACCGAGCGGGTCAAGCAGCAGGCCATGGAGTCCGGCAAGTTCGCCTTCCTCAACGTCGACCTGGCGTTCGACAAGCCCGAGGTGGTGGTCGACATCGACCGCGCCAAGGCCGCGCAGATGGGCGTGTCCATGCAGGACCTGGGCGCCACCCTGGCCATCCTGCTCGGCGAGGGCGAGATCAACCGCTTCACCATCGACGGTCGCAGCTACAAGGTGATCGCCCAGGTCGAACGGCCCTACCGCGACAACCCGGGCTGGCTGAGCAACTACTACGTCAAGAGCGAGAGCGGCGAGATGGTGCCGCTGGGCACCCTGATCAAGGTCAGTGATCGCGCGCGGCCGACCAAGCTCAAGCAGTTCCAGCAGCTCAACGCGGCGATCATCGAGGGCGTGCCGATCGTCAGCATGGGCGAGGCGGTGGAGACCGTGGCGCAGATCGCCCAGAAGGAGGCGCCACGCGGCTACACCTTCGACTACGCCGGCGCCTCGCGCCAGTACATCCAGGAAGGCAGTGCGCTGTACGTCACCTTCGCCCTGGCGATGGCGATCATCTTTCTGGTGCTGGCGGCGCAGTTCGAGAGCTTCCGCGATCCGCTGGTGATCCTGGTGACCGTGCCGCTGTCGATCTGCGGCGCGCTGATCCCGATCTTCCTCGGCTTCTCCAGCATGAACATCTACACCCAGGTGGGCCTGGTGACGCTGATCGGCCTGATCAGCAAGCACGGCATCCTGATCGTCGAGTTCGCCAACCAGCTGCGCCGCGACAAGGGCCTGTCGGTGCGCGACGCGATCGAGGAAGCCGCGTCGATCCGCCTGCGCCCGGTGCTGATGACCACCGCCGCCATGGTGTTCGGCATGGTCCCGCTGATCCTCGCCACCGGCGCGGGCGCGGTGAGCCGCTTCGACATCGGCCTGGTGATCGCCACCGGCATGTCCATCGGCACCCTGTTCACCCTGTTCGTGCTGCCCTGCGTGTACACCCTGCTGGCCAGCCCGGACAAGGCGCCGGCGGCCGTACCGGCCCACTGAGCCGCCCTCCCCCGGCGACTCGAAAGGCTATGTGCCCGTTATTCTGCTCTTGTGGGAGCGGCCTAGGCCGCGAAATTCGCGGATAAATCCGCTCCCACAAGGCATGCAACAACTAACGGGGACATAGCCACTCGAAAGCCGATGCCGGCGCAAACCGGCATCGGCTTTTTTCATGCGCCGCGCGCCCGCTGCCCAGGGTGTGAAAAAGCCGTCAATTGCTGCCGAACGGCGATGGCTCGGGGTATCTTTGCGCCACCTTTGCCGGCTGCCTGCCGAAGGAGCTTTCCATGCGCATCCTCCTGGTCGAGGACAACCGCGACATCCTGGCCAACATGGCCGACTACCTGCAGATCAAGGGCTACACCGTGGACTGCGCCCAGGACGGCCTGTCCGGGCTGCGCCTGGCCAGCAGCGAGCACTACGACCTGCTGGTGCTGGACATCATGCTGCCCGGCATCGACGGCTACACACTCTGCCGGCGCCTGCGCGAAGAGGCACGACGCGACACGCCGGTGATCATGCTCACCGCGCGCGACCAGCTGAACGACCGGCTGCAGGGCTTCCAGGCGGGTGCCGACGATTACCTGATCAAGCCCTTCGCCCTCTCCGAACTGGCCGCGCGCATCGAGGCGGTGCTGCGCCGCAGCCTGGGCGGCGGCAAGCGGCTGCTGCAGGTGGGCGACCTCAGCTACGACCTCGACACCCTGGAGATCACCCGCGCCGACAAGCACCTCAAGCTCAACCCGGTGGGCCTCAAGCTGCTCGCGCTGCTGATGCAGAAGAGCCCGCACGTGGTGCGCCGCGAGGTGCTGGAAGAGGCGCTCTGGGGCGACGACTGCCCGGACAGCGACAGCCTGCGCAGCCATGTGCACCAGTTGCGCCAGGTGATCGACAAACCCTTCCCCCAGGCGCTGCTGCAAACCGTGCACGGCGTCGGCTACCGACTCGCGGAACCGGGCAATGGAGTTTAGGCAGAGCCTTTCGCGGCGCATCGTCATCGCCTTCGTGCTGATGACGGCCCTGGTCGGCGGCACCTTCGCCTTCGGCATCGTCGAAACCGTCCACCAGGTCGAGGAGCGGCTGATCTCCCAGGAGCTGAGCGGCGACCTCGGGCGTTTCCTGAAGATGGAGAGCATCTCCGACTGGCGCCACGAGCCGGAACCGGGCCAGCTCTTCTATTTCAGCGGCGGCCAGGGCGACTTCGCCCTGCCGCCGGACCTGCAGGGGCTGTCGCTGGGGTTCCACGAGGTATTCCGTGGCGACAAGGCATTCCATGGATTCGTACAGGTCGTCGACGGTCGCCGCTACGTGCTGCTGCAGGACCAGAGCGGCTTCGAGGACCGCGAGCAGCTGCTGTTCGCCGTGGTCCAGGTGGGCTTCCTGATCAGCCTCGCCCTGTCCGGCCTGCTCGGCTGGCTGCTGGCGCGCAAGGTCATCGAGCCGGTGGTCCGGCTGTCGCGCCAGGTACGTGCGCCCGAACAGCTGCTGGACGAAGCCCCGCGACTGGCGAAGGACTACGCCAGCGACGAGGTGGGCCAGCTGGCCGCCTCCTTCGATACCACGCTAGGGCTGCTGCGCCGCGCGCTGATGCGCGAGCGGCTGTTCACCAGCGACGTCAGCCATGAGCTGCGCACGCCTCTCATGGTGCTGGCCAGCTCCTGCGAGCTGCTGCTGGAAAGCTCCTGCCTGGACAACCGCAGCAGGACCCAGGTGCGGCGCATCGCCAACGCCTGCGAAGAAATGCGCGGTCTGGTGCAGACCTTCCTGACCCTGGCCCGTGCGCGCCAGGAAGATGCCGGCGGCACGCTCCGGGGCACCCTGGGCGAGGTCGCCGAAGACCTGGTCGCGCAATGGCGGCCGGCCATCGAGGCCAAGGGGCTGGCCTTCGACTACCAGCCGGAGCGGACCGGCGACCAGCGCTACAACGCACCGCTGCTGAAGTCGGTGCTGGGCAACCTGCTGCGCAACGCGCTGCACTACACCGAGCATGGACGCATCAGCCTGCGCCTGGACGAGCAGGGCTTCGTGGTCGAGGACAGTGGCGTGGGCATTCCCGCCGCCGAACGCGAGGCGATGTTCCAGCCCTTCGTGCGCGGCGGCTCGGCCCGGGGAGAGGGGCTTGGCCTGGGGCTGTCGCTGGTGCAGCGGATCTGCGAGAACCAGGGCTGGAGCGTGGAGCTGTCGGACGCCGAACCGAGGGGCTGCCGGTTCCAGGTCACCCTGATGGGCGGACACGCCGTCTGACGGAAAAAGTTCCGCCCCACACCTCGTTCTGTCATATTCGCCCGGCAGTGTGAATCGCTCCCATTTCCACCCTGAACGCGGCTCTACCGTTCGTCTGCCCGAACGGCGCACCAGTCCACCGTGTTCTAGCGTTTTCTGTGCAGTGCTTGGCAGTGCTTTCAAGGGGTTGCTTGAATGAAACTAGAAATCGCTCGAGGTATGTTCCTCGTAGGTGCCCTTGGCGTCACCGCCCTGGCCGCGGCGGCCTGGCAGGAGCCAGGCCCGCAGGTGCTGGACGCCATCAGCTGTGCCAAGCAGCAATGTCCGGCGGTTTCCACCCGCCACGGCAGCCTTGCCGCAGCCGACGTGAACGGCGACAACCTGCTGTTGCTGATGGTGGGTCTCTCCCACGCCCTGAAAGGCGAGCAGTAGCCCCGCTTGCCCTGTAGGGTGCGCCACGCGCACCGGCAAGCCTGCACAGCCCCGGTGCGGCGCCCCCACACCGCATCGCTCCATGGGCACACATGGCCCACAGTCCCCGTTACGTGTTGGCGCAATCCTGCTTTTGTGGGAGCGGCTGGGCTACATTCCGATTGGTCGCGAAATTCGCGGATAAATCCTCTCCCACAAGGTGTGCAGCAACCAACGGGACATAGCCAAAAGAAAAGCCCCGCCTGGAACCAGGCGGGGCTTTTTCATTTCAGCTCGGGGAGCCAGGCCGGCTTACATCATGCCGCCCATGCCACCCATGCCACCCATGTCAGGCATGGCCGGAGCGGCCTTGTCTTCCGGGATGTCGGCGACCATCGCCTCGGTGGTGATCATCAGACCGCCGATGGAGGCAGCAGCCTGCAGGGCGGAACGGGTGACCTTGGCCGGGTCCAGGATGCCCATCTCGATCATGTCGCCATAGGTGTCGGTGGCGGCGTTGAAGCCGTAGTTGCCGGAACCGCTCTTCACCTTGTCGACCACCACGCTCGGCTCGCCGCCGGCGTTGGCGACGATCTGGCGCAGCGGAGACTCGACGGCGCGACGCAGCAGGGCGATACCGACGTCCTGATCCTCGTTGTCGCCCTTCAGGCCGTCGATGGCTTGCAGGGCACGTACCAGGGCGACACCGCCGCCAGGCACCACGCCTTCTTCCACTGCAGCGCGGGTCGCGTGCAGGGCGTCTTCGACACGGGCCTTCTTCTCTTTCATCTCGACTTCGGTGGCAGCGCCGACCTTGATCACGGCAACACCGCCGGCCAGCTTGGCCAGACGCTCTTGCAGCTTCTCCTTGTCGTAGTCGGAAGAGGTCTCTTCGACCTGCTTGCGGATCTGCGCAACACGAGCCTCGATGTCGGCCTGAGCGCCGGCACCGTCGATGATGGTGGTGTTTTCCTTGTTCAGCACGACGCGCTTGGCGTTACCCAGGTGCTCAAGGGTGGCGCCTTCCAGCGACAGGCCGACTTCCTCGGAAATCACGGTACCGCCGGTCAGGATGGCGATGTCCTGCAGCATGGCCTTGCGGCGGTCGCCGAAGCCCGGAGCCTTGACGGCCGCGACCTTGACGATGCCACGCATGTTGTTGACCACCAGGGTGGCCAGGGCTTCGCCTTCCACGTCCTCGGCGACGATCAGCAGCGGACGACCGGACTTGGCGACGGCTTCCAGCACCGGCAGCAGTTCGCGGATGTTGGAGATCTTCTTGTCCACCAGCAGCAGCAGCGGGCCTTCCAGCTCGGCGACCATGGTGTCCGGCTTGTTGATGAAGTACGGGGACAGGTAGCCACGGTCGAACTGCATGCCTTCGACGACGGACAGTTCGTTTTCCAGGCCCGAGCCTTCTTCAACGGTGATCACGCCTTCCTTGCCGACCTTCTCCATGGCCTCGGCGATGATGTCGCCGATGGAGTTGTCGGAGTTGGCGGAGATGGTGCCTACCTGGGCGATGGCCTTGGTGTCGGCGCACGGCTTGGACAGCTCCTTCAGCTGGGCGACGATGGCCGCGGTGGCCTTGTCGATGCCGCGCTTGAGGTCCATCGGGTTCATGCCGGCGGCGACGGATTTCAGGCCTTCGTTGACGATGGCCTGGGCCAGAACGGTGGCGGTGGTGGTGCCGTCACCGGCGGCGTCGTTGGCCTTGGAGGCGACGTCCTTGACCAGCTGGGCGCCCATGTTCTCGAACTTGTCCTTCAGCTCGATCTCCTTGGCGACGGAGACGCCGTCCTTGGTGATCAGCGGAGCGCCGAAGCTGCGGTCCAGGACCACGTTGCGGCCTTTCGGGCCGAGGGTCGCTTTTACCGCGTCGGCCAGGACGTTGACGCCGACCAGCATCTTCTTGCGAGCGGAATCGCCGAATTTGACTTCTTTAGCAGCCATGGTGGTTGTTCCTCAATTCTTGGTTAAACGGAGATTCGCGGGGATCAGGCTTCGACGACGGCGAGGATTTCATGCTCGCCCATCACCAGCAGGTCTTCGCCGTCGACCTTGACGGTGTTGCTGCCGGAGTACGGGCCGAACACCACCTTGTCACCGACCTTGACGGCCAGCGGACGGACTTCGCCGTTGTCCAGAACCTTGCCGGTACCGACGGCGACGACTTCACCCTGATTCGGCTTCTCGGCGGCCGAACCCGGCAGCACGATGCCGCCAGCGGTCTTGGTCTCTTCTTCGCTACGACGGATGACGACGCGGTCATGCAGAGGACGAAGCTTCATTGTCGATCTCTCCTGAGTCAGTTGTTTTCACTGGCCGGCGACTGCGCCGGCGGGTTTAGGCAATGTCCGGCGGGGCCGGATTGCGGCACGCTCGGGGCGCACCGCGAAAAAGTGTTCCACCGAAGCGGTAGAAACCTTGCGGTGAACGCTAGATAGGGGCGCTCAAGGGTATTTCAAGGGCGGACGGTGAAAATTTTTATGGCCGCCGGGTGCGCGATGCGCACCGATGGGCCTCAATCGCGGCGCTGGTACTCGCCCTCGATCACGTGCGGATGGGTCTGGCCGGACTGCGCCTGGGGATCGTCGAAGAAGGCACGCTGGCGCAGGGCCTGCTCCTGGGCACGGCGCTGCAGGCGGCCGATCATCAGGCAACGGGTGAAGGGAATCAGGCAGAGCAGGCCGAACACGTCGCTGATGAAGCCCGGCAGCAGCAGCAGGCCGCCACCTACGGCGATCAGCAGCCCCTCGAACATCTCCTGCTCGGGCATCTCACCGCGCGCCAGCTTCTCGCGCGCACGCCAGGCGGTGGCGACACCGGCCACCCGCAGCAGGATGCTGCCGAGCACCGCCGTGCCGATGACCAGCAGCAGGGTGGGCAGCACGCCGATGGCGCTGCCGACCTTGATCAGCACGGCCAGCTCAATGATCGGGAACAGCAGGAACAGAAAGAGAAAAGCGCGCATCGCAGAGTCCTTGGCGGAAGAACGGCTTCCGATAGGGAGGAAGTATGGGGCCGCAGGCTGAATTCAACCTGAAACCGGCCCGACGGTCGGCCAGGTCTCGGCGCGAGCCAGCAATACCAGGGCCTGGCGCACGGCGCCCGGGTTGTTACAGGATGTTGGAAAGGCCAGCCAGTGAAGCGCCTTGCCGATGCGCAGGTGGAAACCCTCGCTGTCGATGCCGACCAGTCGCGCCGGCTCGCGGTCCGACAGGCCGGCCAGCTGTACGTAGTGGGCGATGGCGCTGGCGTGGTCGTCGTTCATGTGCTCGACCATGCCACGCTCGGCCTCGCCCGCGTGCGGGTTGGCCAGGTTCACATCCTGCAGCCAGTGGATGGCGCCGAAACCACCGATGAAACGCCAGCGCACCGGCTCCAGCACCCAGAAATCGAAGTCATGGGCGCTGTGATAGTCGCGCGACTCGGGGAAATGGCGGTAGGAGCTCTCGGCGGCAGCCTCGATATCGGCCGGCGCCTCCAGCTGCCGGGCCTCGGCCAGCAGGGTCAGGCGCCCGGCGGCCTGCACGTCCTCGGCGCCACGTTCGCCAACCAGCAGCGAACACTTGGCATCCTTCTGCAGGTTGTGGGTGTGCTGGGCGATGCGGCTGATCAGGATCAGCGGCCGGCCCTGCTCATCCAGGCAATAGGGCACCACCGATCCGAAAGGGAAGCCCGGCATGCTCTTGGAATGGGTGGAAAGCACGCCCCGGTATTCCTTGAGCAGCAATTCTCGGGCATTCTTTTCCGCCGTCATGCTCAATTTATGACTCCTCGCTGAGAATTCGTCGAAAACAAAACGGACAGGCACCCGGAATAACCGTGGCGCCAGCGAGGCCATCTGCCAGACCTTCGAGGAGTAGTGTTATGGAACTCAAAGACAAAGTCATCATCATCACCGGCGGCTGCCAAGGCCTCGGTCGCGCCATGGGCGAGTACCTCGCAGCGCGCGGCGCCCGGCTGGCGCTGGTCGACCTGAACCAGGAGAAACTGGACGAAGCCGTGGCCGCCTGCAAGGCCGCCGGCGGCGACGCCCGTGCCTACCTGTGCAACGTGGCCAACGAGGAGCAGGTGACCCACATGGTCGCCCAGGTGGCCGAGGACTTCGGCGCCATCAACGGCCTGGTCAACAACGCCGGCATCCTGCGCGACGGCCTGACCATCAAGGTCAAGGACGGCGAGCTGAGCAAGATGAGTCTGGCCCAATGGCAGGCCGTGATCGACGTCAACCTGACCGGCGTGTTCCTCTGCACTCGTGAAGTGGCGGCGAAGATGATCGAGCTGAAGAACCAGGGCGCGATCGTCAACATCTCCTCCATCTCACGCGCCGGCAACATGGGCCAGGCCAACTACTCCGCGGCCAAGGCCGGCGTCGCTGCCGACACCGTGGTATGGGCCAAGGAACTGGCGCGCTACGGCATCCGCGTGGCCGGCGTCGCTCCTGGCTTCATCGAGACCGAGATGACCGGCGGCATGAAGCCGGAAGCCCTGGAGAAGATGACCTCCGGCATCCCTCTGCGCCGCATGGGCAAGCCGGCCGAGATCGCCCACTCGGTGGCCTACATCCTGGAAAACGACTACTACACCGGTCGCATCCTCGAACTGGACGGCGGCCTGCGCCTGTAACCGCGACGGAGCCCCGCCACGGCGGGGCTCCAACTCTCTCCCCCTCCCCCGATTCTCCCCGCCCTACCCGGCTCGATAATGGCTGGGCGCCTTGCCCGTCCACTTGAGAAAGGCCCGGCGGAAGTTGGACGGGTCGCTGAAGCCCAGCAACTGGGCGATCTCGAACAGCGGCAGATGGGTGGTCTCCAGATACTGCAGGGCCAGCCGCTTGCGCACTTCGTCGAGCACCTGCTGGTAGCTGGTGCCGGCCGCCGCCAGGTGACGGCGCAGGCTGCGCCCGCTGGTGTGCAGCGCCTGGGCGGCGCTGTCCAGACTGGGAAAGTCGCCAGGGCGCGCCAGCAAGAGGCGCCGCAGGCGGCTGAGCAATCCTTCCTGCACATCCAGGGTGGCCAGCAGGGCCTCGCACTGCTGCTCGCACATCTGCATGGTGGCCGGGTTGGCCAGCGCCATGGGCCGGTCCAGGTAGTGGCGCGGCAGGCGGAACCAGTGCCAGGGCTGGTCGAACTGAGGCTGCACGGCGAAGGCCTCCAGATAGCGTTCGGCATGCCCCGGCGCGGGAAAGGTGAAGCCGACCTCGATACCCATCGGCCGCTCGCCAAGGAGGAACTGGGCGATGGCATACAGGCTGCCGAACAGGCCCTCTGCGGCAAACCGGCCTAGCATGCCGAGCGGGATCGACTCGCTGGCACGCAGCTCCAGCCAGTCCGCGCTTTCCACCAGTTCCAGATCGAAGGTCAGGCCCAGCACCCGGTAGTACTTGAGCGCGAACTGCACGGCGCGGCCCAGGTTGGCGCTGGACAACAGGGCATAGCCGAGAATGCCATGGGTCGAGGCGTTCAGGCGCAACCCGAGCAGCAGGCCCAGTGCCGGCTCGTCGCACAGCGACAGCGCGGCGCCAGCCAACTGGTGGAAGTCGGCGAGGGAGAGCCTGCCGGTCGGATTGTGCAGCAGCTCCGCACGCAGCCCGGCGGCGGACAGCAGGCGCTCGCGGGCGACGCCGAACTCGCCGGCAAGCTGCAGCAGCGCCTCGGCATAGGTGATCGGCACGAGTTCCGAATGCAGGGTCAGGGGTTTGCTCATGTCCTGCTCGTCCGCCGCTGGCCGGATATGACCTGAAGAATGGCTGAAGATAACCTTGTTCCGGAAAAGCCGGCAAGCCCATAGTCGGGACATCGATAACAACAAGATGGGAGGCCGCATGCACTGCCCCACCCCGCACGACCTGCTGATCAAGCCGCGCCAGCCGGAATTCACCTTTCCCTCGCCCTGGGTGCGCCACTGGCATGGCGGCGACGCGTTCAAGAGCCACTTCTTCGATGCCATGTCGCTGCTGTTCCCCGACGGCGAGCGCTTCTTCATCGATTCGGTGCGCGCCTACCGGGACCAGGTGACCGACCCGCACCAGCAGGCGCAGATCCGCGGCTTCATCGGCCAGGAAGCCCACCACAGCCGCGAGCACCAGCACTACAGCGACGCCCTGCGCGATGTCGGCTACGACCTGGACTATCTGGAGCGGCGCCTGAAGAGGCGCCTGGCCTTCGTGCGCAAGCACCTGCCGCCAAAGGTACACCTGGCCGCCACCACCGCCGTGGAACACCTGACGGCGATCATGGCCGACGCGATCCTGCAGAACCCGGACTGGCTGGCCGGCGCCGATCCCGACATGGCCCGCCTGTGGCGCTGGCATGCGCTGGAAGAGAGCGAACACAAGGCGGTGGCCTTCGACCTCTACCAGCAGGTCTGCGGCAAGACCTGGCTGCGCCGCCGCGCCATGCTGCAGAGCACTTTCTTCTTCACCCTGGACACGTTCAAGGGCCTGGTGCACATGCTGCGCCGCGACGGCCTGCTGGCGAGCTGGAGGGTGTGGAAGGACGGTCTGGCCTGGCTGTGGGGCAGCCGTGGCATCCTCCGACCGCTGGTGCGCGCCTACCTCGACTTCTACCGGGCGGACTTCCACCCTTGGCAGCACGACAACCTGCAGCTGATCCTGGAGAGGCGCCGGGAGTTCGACCTGCCCGCCGAGGTCAGCTGATCAGCCCGAGCCCCTTGGCCCGGGCCACCGCCTGGGTCCGCCGCTCGACGCCGAGCTTGCTGTTGATGTGCCGTGCATGGGTCTTGACCGTGTGCAGGGAGATGAACAGCCGCTCGCTGATTTCCTGATTGGAACAGCCCAGGGCGATCAGCCTCAGCACCGCCAGTTCGCGGGTGCTGAGCGCCTCGGTCGCACCGACAGGCAAGGACTCCACTTCCTGATCCCCCGGCAACCACTGCAGCAATTCCTCACCGAGCGGCGTGGGGCGCACGGTCTGCAACTGCGCGCGCAGCCAGGCCGGCTGGTGGACAAGCAGCTCGTAGAACGGCAGCAGGGCACCGCCTCCACCGGCCTCCAGGCTGCTCGCCAGTTGCTGCTGGGCATCGCGCTCGCGCCCACCGGCGTACAGCAACATGCTCAGCTGGACCTGGGCGAACACGGCCATCAACTGCCCGCCCTGGGCCTGGGCACGCTGCAGCAATGCGCGCAGGCGCCGCTCCGCCGCCTCCGGCTCGCCCTGGCGCCGCTCCAGGGCCGCCTGCTGCAACTCGATGTGCAGCGACAGCTGGGGATGAAACTCCGGCGCACAGGCCGCCTGCTCGCCGCCGTAGGTCTCGGCCAGGCGCAGGAGCCAGGCGTTGGCCAGATCGACCTGGCCCTGGCTGAGCCACAGCTCGCACTTGGTCACCGTGATCATCGCCAGGTAGTACACCGGCGGGATGTCCCACACGTGCATCAGGCGCTCGGCCTCGGCCAGGTGGGCGAACGCCTCGTTGAACCGCCCCACCCTGCCCTCCTCGCTCGCCAGGAAGCAGTAGCCCACCAGCAGGCTGATGTCGCGGCAGCCACGGGCCTCAGCGATACCAGCCTGGATGCGCGCTCGGGCTTCCTCCGGGCGCAGGCGCAGACAGAGCAGGAGCCCCTCGTACAGGGACAGGCGCGCGCGCACCGCGTAGACCCGCCGCGACGACAGGTCATTCAGGCGGTCCAGACCGGTGCGCACCTCCTCCAGCGCGCGCACTATCTCACCGCGGGCCAGCAGGACCCGAGCGCGGCCGTAATGACAGAAGGCCTCGAACAGCGGGTTCTCCTGCCGCTGGGCCAGCTCCAGGGCCTCGCGGTTGAGGCCGCGGGCACGCCACAGATCGCCGCGCACCACCGCCAGGTTGGCCAGCGTGGCGAGACACAGCAGGCGCGCGCCGTAATGCTGGGTGGCCGCTCCGGCCAGCGACTGGGTGCAATAGAGTTCCGCCCTCTCGCTGTCGCCGCGGCCACGGGCGATCACGCCGCTGACGGCCAGCCATTGCGTCATCAGGGACTGCTGCTCCGCCGGGCTGGGCGCAGGCAGGAAGCGTTCGAGATGGCCGACCAGCTGCTCGGCCGCATCCAGCTGGCAGGCCAGGGCCAGCGCCCAGCCGTACAGCAGGATCAGGCGCGGCGAACTGGTCAGCAGGCTGTCGGGCAGGTCCATCTTCCAGCGCAGCAGCATGGCGACGTTCTGCTCGGCGAGCAGCTGCTCCTCGGACAGGTTCTGCACCAGGCTGGCCGCCACGTCGGGGTGGCCGGCACGTAGCGCCTGTTCGATCGCTTCGTCCAGTTGGCCCTGGCCGCTGAACCAGCGGCAGGCGCGCAGGTGCAGGCGCGTCTGCTGGCTGGCCGGGTTGGCCCGCAGCAGGTCGGAGAACAGGTGGTGGTAACGGAACCAACGGCCTTGGTCGTCTAGGGGCACCAGGAACACCTGGTGGGCCTGCAGGTGCTGGAGGATGGCGGCGCTGTCGTGGCTGTCGCGCACCGCATCGCACAGCTCGGCGCAGAAGCGCTCCAGGCAGGCAGTGTCGTAGAGAAAGGCTTGCAGTTCGGGACTCTGGCGCTCGATCACCTCTTCCAGCAGGTAATCGCGGACCATGCCCTGGGCGCCACTCAGGACACACTCACCGCCGGCGGACGTCAGCAACCACAGGCGCAGGCCGGCGACCCAACCCTCGCTGCGCTGCAACAGGCTGTCCAGCAGCTCGCCGGGCAGCTCGGCGCCCTGGGCCAGGAGCAGTTCGCGGGTCTCGTCCAGAGTCAGGCGCAGGTCCTGCTCCTGCAGCTCCAGCAACTGGCGCGACAGGCGCAGGCGGGCCAGGTGCCAGTCGGGGCGCTGGCGACTGGTGACGAGCACCAGCATGCCGGGCGGCAGGTGGTTGAGGAAGAACTGCAGGCAGCGGTCCAGCACCGGCCCCTGGGCCAGGTGGTAGTCGTCCAGCACGAGCAGCAGCGGGTTGTTCGGATCGAGCACCCTGCCCAGGTCGTCGAGGAGTCCGTCCAGCAGCTCCTCGAAGGCGAAGGGCTGATGGCGCTGGCGCATCTTCAGCAGGCCCAGCGCCTCGTCGCCGAGCCGGGGGAAATGCTGGCGCACACCCTCCAGCAGACGCTCGAGAAACCGCCCCGGATCGCTGTCGCGGCCATTGAGAGCGAGCCAGAGACTCCGCCAGCCGGCCGGCAGCCCCTCGCAGAACTCGATAGCCAGGGAGCTCTTGCCGAAACCGGCGGGCGCGGTGACCAGCAACAGGCGCCCCGCCATCCCTTCCTCCAGGCGCTGGCACAGCCGCGGACGGCGTACATGGCCTTCGGGCAGGGGAGGACGAAAGAATCGCCCCTCGCCGGTGACCACCGGAAAGCTGGCGAAAGGTGTGGAGCGGGACAGATCGGTCACGAGGGTGGTCGGCATCCGGGAGCGCGAATTGTCCGCAGCCTATCCCCTCCCACCTCGCATTTGAAGCCCGGGCATGCCTCCGAAACAAAAAAGTGCCGGGAGCACTTTTCCGATGCCGCCCTCCGAAGGCGGATGGCGACCATGAATGGCAGCCACAAAAAAGCCGGCACGAGGCCGGCTTCTTCGAGTGCAGCGGAGATTAACGCACGCCGGCCTGACGCAGGGCTGCCGGGGTGAAGTCGGTGGTCGCGGCCTTGTAACCGAAGTCGTAGGCCTTCTTCTCCTCGTTCTTCATGCCCAGGGCCAGGTAGCGGCCGGAGATCACGTCGTAGAGGGTTTCCACGGTGTACCACGGCACTTGCTTGTCGTAGTAGTACTGGGAATGGGCCTCGGCAACGCGCCACAGGGAACCACGACCGTCGTAGTGGTCGATCACCACGGCTTGCCAGGTGTCCTCGTCGATGTACATGTCACGCTTGGCGTAGATGTGACGCTCGCCTGCCTTCAGGGTGGCGGTCACCTGCCAGACGCGGTGCAGCTCGTAGCGAGTCAGGTCCTGGTTGATGTGGCCAGCCTTGATGATGTCGGCGTACTTCAGCTTCGGCGAGTCGAGGTCGTAGGAGTTGTACGGGATGTAGATTTCCTTCTTGCCCACCAGCTTCCAGTCGTAGCGATCCGGAGCGCCGTTGTACATATCCAGGTTGTCCGAGGTACGCAGACCATCGGCGGCGGTACCCGGGCCATCGTAGGACACCTGCGGGGCGCGGCGCACACGACGCTGACCGGCGTTGTACAGCCAGGCCAGACGTGGCTCCTTCACCTGGTTCAGGGTCTCATGAACCAGCAGGACGTTACCGGCCAGGCGCGCCGGCGCGGTCACGCGCTGCTTGAAGTAGAACAGGATGTTGCTCGGTTTGCTCGGATCGTAGTCGGTCAGGCTGGTCGGGAAGACGAATTCATCCTGGAAGTAGACCAGGCTGAACGAACCATTCGCCTGCGGAGTGGCCTGGGTCACCAGACGACGCACGCTGCCGCCGCGGTAGCGGGTGATCTGGTTCCAGACCACTTCAAGGCCGTTTTGCGGAATCGGGAACGGGTTTGCGGTCTTGAAGTTCTCCAGACCGTTGCCACCCTCGACCAGCTTGGTGTTGGTGGCGTTGTGCTTGGTGTCGTCCAGCACGTTCTGCGGCAGGGTCGCAGTACGGTGGGTGGTGTACACCGGCATCTTGAAGGTGTCCGGGTAGCGCTTGAACATGGCCAGCTGGCCGGGGGTCAGCTTGTCCTTGTACTGGTCGACGTTCTGCGCGGTGATGGTGAACAGCGGCTTCTCGCTGGCGAACGGGTTGGACAGAAAGCCCTTCTCGTCGGCGGTGCCGGCGTTCTGCGGCAGGCCACCGGTCCACTCGGGGATCGAGCCGTCGGCGTTGCCGGCCTTCTCGGCGCCGACCGGGGTCAGGGTGGTGCCGAGCTTGGCGGCCTCGTCGGCGGAAACGGCAGCCCTAACACTGGTGGCCAGCAGGGACAGAGCCAGGGCCCCGGTTTGCAACAGATATTTTGTTGTTTTCATGTATGTATATCCCTAGTGAAACCTGACCTTAGAAGTTCACGCCGAGGCTGAGCGCAACGAAGTCACGGTCAATGCTGGTGTTGTACTCGCCACCGAAGTAATCGGTGTACGACAGGCTGGCGGAGTAGGTGTTCTGGTACTCGGCATCAATACCGATGCTGATGGCCTTGCTGCCTTCGTTGAAGGTCGGGCTGTAGCCGTCGACGTCGTGGGACCAAGACAGGTTCGGCTTGAGGTTGATGCCGGCGAACACGTCGTTGTAGTCGAGGATGACGCGAGCGCGGTAACCCCAGGAAGTGTTGGTGAAGTAGCCCTTGTTGTTGCACTCATCCGGATTGGCGGTGTTGGCCAGGCCGGTACAGATGCTGTTGGTAGGTACCTCTCCGAGGCCGAACTCGGGCGCGCGACCGAAGCGCAGTTCGTTCTTGCCGAGGTCGCTGACATGGGTATAGCCAACCTCGCCCACCAGGGTCAGGCGCTCGGCGCCCAGCACCTGGTCGATGAACTGGGTCACGGTCACCTGAGCCTGGGTCATCGGCTTGCGCACGTAGCCATGGATGGTCTGGCCGGAGCCCAGCGGAGCATGGCCGCTGAGGTAGATCGGGCTGTTGAACTCGATCAGGCCAGGGACTTGGCCAACCGCGGTCACACTCAGGTCCTGGGTGTTGATCTGCATCGGCATGTTCGGGCGATAGCTGAGTTCACCGGACACGGCGGTGGAGCCGACGTTGGTGGAGAAGCTCAGGCCGTACAGGCGGATGTCTTCCGGATACTCCAGGAAGTATTTGGCGCTGGTCTCGCCGGTCGCCGGATTCTCGACGTGGTAGAAGCCCGGCTGACCGGTGATGTAGGAGTTGATCGGGGTACGGCTGTGGTAGTTCATTGCGTAGAGGCCGAACTCGGTATCGTTCAGCTCCGGCGAGAACCAGCGCAGCGCCAGGCCCCACTGACCGCTGTCACGGGCGTCCACGTCGCCACGACGGCCCAAGTAGCGGTAGCCGGCGGCAGGATCCGGGTCCAAGTCGGTACCCAGTACGGAGAAGCGGGTATCGCAACCATCGGCCGCCACGTCGGCACTGGCGAAGAAGGTGCCGCAGTTGTCCAGTACGGTCTGGTCCCACTCCAGCTGGTAGAAGGCCTCTGCGGAAAGGTTGTCGGTCAGGCTCTGCGAGACATAGAACATGTTGACCGGGATCAGGCCTTCCTTGATCTCGGAGCCCGGACGGCGGAAAGCAGCCACGTCGACCGGGTTGACGGCGTTGATCGAGTTGAAGATGAAGGTGCTTTCACCCCAGCTCACCACCTGCTTGCCCAGGCGAACGGAGCCCGGCTGATCGGCGATGCTGTAGTTGTGGTAGATGAAGGCGTCGAGAATCTGCGCGCCCGAGGACTGGGCGGCTTCCTTGCGATTGTGGTCGTCGATGTCGTAGAGCAGGCGATGCTCGTCCTTCAGCTCGAAGTCGTACCAGTACTTGCCACGCACGAATACGCCGGTGTCGCCGTATTTGAGCTCGAGGTCATGGATACCCTTGAAGATCTTCGAGAAGGTCTCGCCCTTCTTGAAGTTCAGGCGACCGTCGTCGTTGGTGGAGGTGGAAGCGCCGCCGCCGTTGCGGGAACTGATCAGATCCGGATCGGCGCTACGTACCGACCAGCTGGCACCAACGGACAGAGAGGAATCGAGCTGCCCCTCGATCTCACCGATATTGAAGGTGACACCGAAAGCCGGGGCAGCGAGGGTTGAGGCAAGGCTGACTGCCAGAGGCAGTTTGGCCAGACGCCAGAACGGTTGGGTGATTGTCATCGACGCTACTCCATGTGTTTTTTGTTATGGATGCCGCGGACTATAGCTACCACCCCCCTAGGCTTGATCCCCCTAAAGTGTGATTTCCCGCCCCCGGCCTCTCTAGACCGGCCGGTCACGCGATGCGAGCCGGCCGGATTCTTCTCGCGACAGCAATTTACAAGCCAAGCGTTTGCTCGGACGGGTCGCCAAAAGCCCCTTGCCCCTCACTTTCAGGGCTCAGAGCGTAGACAGAAATGCACTGCCTGCCGCCTGCCATTGGGCGATGTCCAGGCGAATTCGTTTCTTGTCCAGCTTACCCACACTGGTTTTGGGAATATCGGTAACAACCGCGATCTGACTGGGTATGGCCCACTTGTTGATGCAGCCCTGCTCGACATAGGGTTTAAGGTGTTCCTTGAGCACCTTGGCATCCAGGCTCTGCCCCTCGCGCAGAACCAGCAGGGCAAAGGGTCGCTCTCCCCACTGCGGGTCGGGAATGCCGACCACCGCTACTTCGCGTAAGGCCGGATGGCGACTGATCAGGTCCTCCAGTTCCAGGGAAGACAGCCATTCGCCCCCGGTCTTGATCACGTCCTTGATGCGGTCGCGGATATCGATGTAGCCGAAGTCGTCCAGGGTGGCGACGTCGCCGGTGTGCAGCCAGCCGTGCTCCCACAGCTCGGCGCTCTTCTGCGGCTCGTTGAAGTAGCCCATGGCCAGCCAGGGCGCGCGCAGCACCAGCTCGCCCTGGGTCTCGCCGTCGGCTGGCAGCAGCTGGCCATCCGGCCCCATCAGCGCGGCTTCGACCAGCGGCACTGGCACGCCCGCCTTGATCCGGTAGGTGATCTGCTCGTTCTCGCTACCCGCCTTGAGTTCGTCGTTGATGTGGGCGCACGAGATCAGCGGGCAGGTCTCGGACATGCCGTACGCCGCGGTGAGCTGGATGCCCCTGGCCTTGGCCGCGTCGTACAGCGCACGGTTCAGCGCGCTGCCGCCGATGATGATGCGCCAATCGCCGAAGTCGACGCCCTGGGCCGACTTGGCGTTGAGCACCATCTGCAGGATGGTCGGCACACAGTGGGAGAACGTGACCTTCTCCTTCTGCCACAGCTGGACCAGCAGTTCCGGGTCGTAACGACCGGGATAGACCTGCTTGATGCCGAGCATGGTGGCGACATAGGGAATGCCCCAGGCATGCACGTGGAACATCGGGGTGATCGGCATGTACACGTCGTCGGAGCCGAGCAGGCGCACGCTGTCCAGGCTGCCGAGCACACTGGCCTCGGCCAGGGTGTGCAACACCAGTTGGCGGTGAGTGAAGTACACACCCTTGGGATTGCCGGTGGTGCCGGTGGTGTAGAAGGTGGTCGCCACCGAGTTCTCGTCGAAGTCCGGGAAGTCGTACTTCGGGCTGGCCGCGGCCAGCAGGCCCTCGTACTCGCCGACCAGGTTGGGCAGGTCGGCGGTCTTCTCGGCGCCATCGGTGAGCAGCAGGGTCTTCTCGACCGTGGTCAGCTGACCCTCGACCGCCTTGTACAGTGGCAGGAACTCGCTGTTGACCAGGACAAACCGATCCTCGGCGTGGTTCATGGTGTAGAGGATCTGGTCGGCGGACAGGCGAATGTTGATGGTGTGCAACACCGCGCCGATCATGGGGATGGCGAACATGCACTCCAGATAGCGGTGGCTGTCCCAGTCCATCACCGCCACGGTATCACCGGCCTTGACTCCCGCGTCGGTCAGCACGTTGGCCAGGCGCGCCACCCGCTCGTTGAAGGTGGCATAGCTATAACGCAGCTGGTCACGGTAGACGATCTCGCGGGTCTTCTCGTAGCGGCTGCCGGAAAGCAGCAGGCGCTTGATCAGCAAGGGGGCCTGGTGGGCACGTTCGGTCGGGGGGATGACACGGGTCTGCAACATGGCGGTAACCTGTTTTCTTGGAGTTGTCTTAATCGGGGGCCAAATCTAGAACCGCTCTGGCTCCGACTTAATCCACCCAAAGAATGATTTTTCAGATGACCGATCACCCGCCTTCAGTCACGAAGTAGAATCGACTCATACCTGCCGTTCCGGCCTTCATCCTGCAGAGGTAATACTCAATGTCCGATATCGTCATCGTCAGCGGAGCCCGTACCCCCATGGGCGGTTTTCAGGGCAGCCTGTCCGGGGTTCCCGCCGTCGACCTGGGAGCCGCCGCCATTCGCGAAGCGGTGAGCCGCGCCGGCATCCAGCCGGGCGACGTGCAGGAAGTGATCATGGGCTGCGTGCTGCCCGCCGGCCTCAAGCAGGGCCCGGCGCGCCAGGCCGCGCTCAACGCCGGACTGCCCTCGGCCACGGGCTGCACCACCGTCAACAAGCTGTGCGGCTCGGGCATGAAGGCCGTGATGCTGGCCCACGACCTGCTCAAGGCCGGCACCAACGAGGTGATGGTCGCCGGCGGCATGGAGAGCATGTCCAACGCGCCCTACGTGTTGGAGAAGGCCCGCACCGGCCTGCGCATGGGCCACGGCGAGATCAAGGACCACATGTTCCTCGACGGCCTGGAAGACGCCCGCACCGGCCGCCTGATGGGCTCCTTCGCCCAGGAGACCGCCGACAAGTACGGCATCACCCGCGAGGAGATGGACGCCTACGCCATCGAGTCGCTCAAGCGCGCCCAGGCGGCGATCCAGAGCGGCGACCTGGCCGGCGAGATCGTCCCGGTCACCGTCACCAGCCGCAAGGGCGAGGTGGTGGTGAAGGACGACGAGCAGCCGCTGACCGCCAACCTGGACAAGATTCCGGGCCTCAGGCCGGCGTTCCGGAAGGACGGCACCATCACCGCCGCCAACGCCAGCTCCATCTCCGACGGTGCCAGCGCCCTGGTCCTGATGACCGCCGAGGAAGCGGCCCCGCCCCGGCTCCAGCCCGACGCCTGGGCCCGCTGATCAGGGT
>OGQD01000361.1_pt1 | contig 35900 bp, 30 predicted proteins | sample 1553091 | NCBI WGS metagenome assembly OGQD01 (sample SAMEA2580290, study PRJEB22360) | human gut metagenome | biome: human gut; feature: human-associated habitat; material: faeces | place: Denmark | collected 2008/2010
ATCCTTGATCGCCCCACGTCGGCGGCCCCGCCGTGGGAAAGCCGCGGCTGGTCGACGCCAGCTGGCTGAAGCCCGGCGCCGTGGTGATCGACGTGGGCATCAACCGCATCGACGAAGACGGCCGCAGCAAGCTGGTCGGCGACGTCGATTTCGACAGCGCCCTGTCCCAGGCCGCGGCCATCACCCCGGTGCCCGGCGGCGTCGGCCCGATGACCATCGCCTACCTGATGAAGAACACCCTGGTCGCCACGCGCCTGCAGCGCGCCAGCGCCACTGCGGAGTAAGCAGCATGCCTTTCGCCCTCCTGAAATACGGCCTGAGCGCCGACTATCCGGTGGAAGTGGACCTGCCGCCGCCCTGCGAACTCAAGCCGCGCTATGACGTGGTGATCATCGGTGGTGGCGGCCACGGGCTGGCCACTGCCTACTACCTCGCCAAGTACCACGGCGTGACCAACGTCGCCGTGCTGGAGAAGGCCTACCTCGGCGGTGGCAACACCGCGCGCAACACAGCGGTGATCCGCTCGAACTACCTCACCAGCGAAGGCGTGAAGTTCTACGCCGAGTCGGTGCGGATGTTCCAGGGACTGTCCAATGAGTTCGACTTCAACATCATGTACTCCGAGCGTGGCCAACTGACCCTGGCGCACACCGATGCCACGGTGCGCGCTTTCCGCCAGCGCGCCGAGGTGAACAAGCACTTCGGCGGGCGCACCGAGATGATCGACCGCCAGCAGATCCGCGAACTGGTGCCGAGCCTCAACCTCGACCCCGGTCACCTGCCGGTGATCGCCGGGCTCTGGCACATCGACGGCGCCACTGCCCGCCACGATGCCGTGGCCTGGGGCTACGCCAAGCAAGCCGCGAAACGCGGCGTGGAAATCCACCAGCTCACCGAAGTGCAGGACCTGGTGGTGCGCGACGGTCGCATCGAGGCGGTGAAGACCAACCGCGGCACCGTGCAGTGCGGCTGCGTGGTCCAGGCCATTGCCGGGGCCAGCTCGCTGCTGATGGCCAAGGCCGGCATTCGCGCACCGATCCACACCTACCCGCTGCAGGCCATGGTGACCCAGCCGTTCAAGCCGTTCCTCGATCCGCTGGTGAGCTCCTCGGCGCTGCACTGCTACGTGCAGCAGACCAGCCGTGGCGAGCTGGTCTTTGGCGGTGGTTCGGACCCCTACCCGCTGTACAACACGCGCTCGACCCTGGACCTGAAGGAAAGCCTGCTGGCCCACGCCATCGAGATGTTCCCCTTCATGGCCAACGCCAAGCTGATGCGCCAGTGGGCCGGGATCACCGACATGACGCCGGACTACAGCCCGATCATGGGCCTGTCGCCGGTGAAGAATTATTACCTCGACGCCGGCTGGGGCACCTGGGGCTTCAAGTCCACGCCCATCTGCGGCAAGACCATGGCGGAGCTCGTGGCCAGCGGCGGCAAGGTGCCGGAGCTGATCGCGCCCTTCGCGCTGGAGCGCTTCAGTCGTTTTCAGCAGGTCAACGAGATGGGCGCCACCGCGGCCAGCCACTGAGGAACCAGCCATGAAGATCCTGACTTGCCCGCTCAACGGGCCACGCAACATCAGCGAGTTCACCTACGGCGGCGAGTTCAAGCAGATGCCCGATCCCACCACCTGCAGCGACACCGAATGGGCCGACTACGTGTTCAACAGCGACAACGCCGCCGGCATCGTCCGCGAATGGTGGCTGCACAACGCGTCCAGCTACTGGTTCCTGGCGGAGCGCCACACGGTGACCGACCAGGTGATCCGCACCTTCGACCCCAGGGAAGTCTTCGACCGGCGCGTCGACTTCACCGTCGCTCAACCCGCCACAGCGCAGGAGTCCGCCCAATGAGCGCCCTCCCCCGCCTCCCCGCTCCCATGGGCCTGCTGATCGACCGCGACAAGCCGCTGCGCTTCTCTTTCGACGGCAGCGACTACCAGGGCTACGAGGGCGACAGCGTCGCCAGCGCCCTGCTCGGCAATGGCCGCTGGCTGCTCTCGCGCTCGTTCAAGTATCACCGTCCGCGCGGCCCGCTGACCCTAGCCGGGCAGGACGCCAACACCCTGGTGCAACTGCCCGACGAGCCCAACGTGCTGGCCGACATGCACCCCGCCCGCGACGGCCTGGCCGTTCAAGGCCAGAACTACGCCGGCAGCCTCGACCACGACCGCGACGCCTACCTGGGCAGGTTCTCGCGCTTCATGCCGGTGGGCTTCTACTACCGCTCCTTCTACAAGCCCAAGGGCATGTGGAAGGTCTGGGAGCCGCTGATCCGCAAGAAGGCCGGGCTCGGCGTGCTCGACCTTAACTTCAAGCCGCAGTACTACGACAAGGCCTACCTGTTCGTTGACCTCGCTGTCATCGGCGCCGGCCCGGCTGGCCTACGCGCCGCGCTGGACGCCGCCAATGCCGGCGCCAGTGTCCTGCTGGTGGAACAGCTGCCGGTGCTCGGCGGCTCGCTGAACTACGCCCGCTTCGACCTATCAGGCAAGCGCGCCGCCGAGGTGCGCGACGTGCTGGTCAGCTCCGTGCAGGATCACCCCAACATCCAGGTGCTGACTCAGGCCACCTGCAACGCCTGGTTCGCCGATAACTACCTGCCGGTCATCCAGCACAAGCGCATGTACAAGGTTCGCGCCACTCGCTGCCTGGTGGCTGCCGGGTCCTTCGACCAACCGGTGGTATTCCGCAACAACGACCTGCCCGGCGTGCTACTGACCAGCGCCGTCCAGCGGCTGATGAAGCTGTACGCGGTGAAACCGGGCAACCGCGCCGTGGTGCTGACCGGCAACGACGACGGCTACCTGGCCGCCCTCGACCTGCAGGAACAGGGGGTCAGCGTGGCCGCGGTGGTGGACATGCGCGCCGCCCCCGCCGACGCCCGCCTCGCCGATGAGCTGAAGTACCGCCAGATCCCGCTGCACAACGCCAGCACCGTCTACGAAGCCCTGCATGAACCCGGCCTGCGCCACGTCAGCGGCGTGGATATCCGCCGCATCACCGGCCAGGGCCAGGTCGCCGAGCACGGCGAGCGCCTGGACTGCGACCTGCTGTGCATGTCCGCCGGCTACATGCCGGTCTACCAGCTCCTCTGCCAGGCCGGCGGCAAGCTGGCCTACGAGGAAGATCGCGCCGAATTCGCCATCAGCGGCCTGCCCGCCGGGCTGGATATCGCCGGCTCGGTCAACGGTCACCACAGTCTGGTCAACATCCTGGCCGACGGCGCCCGCGCAGCCAGTGTCGCCCTCGAAGCACTGGGCCTGGAAGCGCCAGCGCCGCGCACCTATATCGACGAGCCACGGGTCAACTTCGACTGGCCGATCTTCCCCCACCCCAAGGGCAAGGACTTCGTCGACTTCGACGAGGACCTGCAGGTGCGCGACATCGTCAACGCCACCCGCAGCGGCTACCGCGACGTGCAACTGGTCAAGCGTTTCTCCACCGTCGGCATGGGCCCGTCCCAGGGCCGTCATTCGGCGCTGCCCACGGCGCGCCTGGTGGCCCAGTCCACCGGCCGCAGTATCAGTGAAACCGGCGTGACCACCGCGCGCCCGCCTTTCGAGGCAGAGAAGCTCGCCCATGTCGCCGGCCGCGCCTTCGACCCGTACCGACAGACGCCCATGCACCGCCGCCACCTCGAAGCCGGCGCGAAGATGATGCCCGCCGGCATCTGGGAGCGCCCGGCGTACTACGGCAAGGCGCAGGATCGCGAACGCTGCATGCAGGAAGAAGCACGCCATGTGCGCGAGAAGGTCGGCCTGATCGACGTGTCCACCCTCGGCGGCCTGGACGTGCGCGGCCCGGACGCGGCGGAACTGCTGGAGCGCCTGTACACCTTCGGCTTCGCCAAGCTGCCCATCGGCCGCACCCGCTATGCGCTGATGACCAACGAGCACGGCGTGGTGATCGACGACGGTGTCTGCGCGCGGCTGGGCGGACGACATTTCTACGTCACCGCCACCACCAGCGGCGTGGACCGCATCTACCAGCAGATGCTCAAGTGGAACGCCCAGTGGCGACTCAACGTCGACATCACCAACGTCACCGCTGCCCTGGCCGCCGTGAACCTAGCCGGGCCCCTGTCGCGCTTGGTGCTGGCAAAGGTCTGCGAGGACATCGACCTGTCCGCGGAGGCCTTCCCCTACCTCGGCGTGCGCACCGGCAAGGTCGCCGACATTCCGGCCCGCGTTTTGCGCGTGGGCTTCGTCGGCGAACTGGGCTACGAGATCCACGTGCCGGCACGTTTCGCCGAACGCCTGTGGGACGTGCTGATGGAGGCCGGTGCCGAACAGGGCATCCGCCCCTTCGGCGTGGAGACCCAGCGTCTGCTGCGCCTGGAGAAAGGCCACGTGATCATCAGCCAGGACACTGACGGCATGACCCACCCGGGCGAGATCGACATGCAGTGGGCCATCGGCCGCAAGAAGCCGTTCTTCGTCGGCAAACGCTCTATCGAGATCCTCGAGGCGCAGCCGCTCAGGCGCAAGCTGGTGGGCTTCACCCTGCCCCGTGGCAGCGCACAGCCGCTGGAGGGCCACCTGGTGCTCGACGGCGCCGACATCAGCGGCAACGTCACCTCCTGCGAGTACTCGCAGACCCTCGGCCTGATCGTCGGCCTGGCCTACGCCGGCGCCCACCAGGCGGTACCGGGCATGCAGATCCCGATCCGCGTGGAAGGCGGCCAAGTGGTACGCGCCAACGTCGTCCAGTTGCCCTTCTACGATCCGCAGAACCTGCGCCAGGAGCTCTGAATCATGTCCAGCCTGAAAGCCGAAGACTTCATCGAACGCAGCCCACTCTACCCGCTGCACCACGGCGCCCGACTTGCCGCGCTGGGCAGTAGCGCCATCGTCGCCCGCTACGGCGAGCAGGAAGAACACGCACAGCTGCAGAGCTGCGCGCTGATCGACCTGAGCAACCTGCCTCGCGCGGGCTTCCGTGGCCTCGACGCCGCCGCCTATCTGCAGGCGCGCGGCTACGTGCTGCCAGGCGCGCCCAACCGGTCGCAGCGCCAGGACGACGGCACACTGGTCGCGCGTCTGTCGCAGACCGAGTACCTGCTGCTTGGCAGCCTGCACGACATGGGCGCGCGCATCGCTGCCGAGGAAGCGGCCTGGCAACTCGGTGACAGTGGCAACTACCTGCTGCCACGCCAGGACAGCCACGCCTGGCTGCAGCTCAGCGGCGCGCACTACGCCCAGGTGATGGCCAAGCTCTGCGGCGTCGACCTGCATCCTCAGGCTTTTGGTCCCGGCGCGGTGGCGCAGACCTCAGCGGCGCGGATCAACGTCATCGTCATCAACTCTGGCAGTGCCGAATTACCCTGCCTGCAGATCCTCTGCGACCGCGCCTCGGTGGAGTATTTCTGGACCGCAATGCTAGACGCCATGGACGAGTTCGACGGCCGCCCGGTGGGCATCGACGCCCTGATCGACTGAGCAGCGGGCGGCGCCCATTACCGGGTGTCGCCCAAGGAGACAGCATGAGTGAAAGCGGATACCGCGTACCGGCGCTCGAACGCGGCCTCAACCTGCTCGGCCTGTTCAACGCCCGCGAGCGCAGCCTGGGCATGAACGAGATGGCCGAGCGGCTTGGAGTCAGCCCCTCGGCGCTCTACCGCATCGTCCAGACACTGCAGGACATGGGCTACCTGAAACGGCTCGAGCGCAACCAGTACGAACTGGGCGCGCGAGTGATCTCCGACGGCTTCGCCTACCTGTGCAGCCGGGACATCGTCGAAATCGCCTTGCCACACCTCAACGCTCTGCGCGACAGGACCTCGCTGTCCTGCCACCTCAGCATCCGCGAGCAGACCGAGAGCCTCTATATCTACCGCGCCTTCGCCCCGCAGCGGCTGACGGTGAACATCCCGGTGGGCACCCGCCTGCCCTGCCACGTGACCGCCCTGGGCCGCGTGCTGCTCACCGAACTGGACGCCGACGGCCTCGCGCAGCTCTACCAGCAGGTTCGTCTGGACGACTACCCGGCCCCGGCACCGCGCACCCTGCTGGAACTGCAACACACCATCGCCGAAGACCGCGAGCGCGGCTGGGTGCTGCACCGCTCGGACTACTCCACGGCGATTGCCACCAGCATCCGCGACCGCGCCGGGAAAGTCATCGCGGCCATCAACCTGTCCGGCCCCGAAGCCGTCCTCGCCACCAGCGGTGCCGAGCAACGCTACCTGGAGCTGCTGCTGAACACTGCCGACGGCATTTCTGCTGAGCTAGTAACCTGACCAGGCACGGCGGGGCTTCTATCGGCCAAAAGCGGACCTCAGAGATTCAGGCTACAGACTGATACACACCGTTTGGGATTCAGTTGCCGCTTCAGAAAGGTCTGAATACACTGCCTACCATGATCCGTCGCCTTCGATTGCTCATCGTCTTGCTTCTTAGCCTCACGCTTCCTCTCACGGGGATGGCGGGAGTCGAGACGCCGACTGAACCCTGCCCGATGCAAAGCATGGGCATGGGCCAGATGGCAGGTATGGATCAGGACTGCTGCCAGGATTTGGGCAAGATGACCCAGCATGGCAAGAAGGACTGCAAGAGTGGGCAGGAATGCAAGACCAGCAGCCTGTTGCAGGTCAGCGTCCTGAAAGCTGCCCATCCCGTCGCCACTCCCCCGCGGCCTTCGCCGTACACCGATGTAGTTCTCAGCCAGGCACCCGCAGACCTCTGGCGACCTCCCTGCGCCTGATTCCTCTCTCGACCTGAACCCTGCCCGCGGCCCTGAAGGCTGCCGGGCGGATTGCGCTCATGCGCTGGTTTTCCAGAGGAATCCTCATCGTGACTCACGTCCGACTCCATCCCGGCTGGCTGCTGCTCGCGCTGCTGCCGGGCTGGTCGGCACAGGCTGCGTCCCTGTCACTGGACGACGCCCTGCTGCTGGCTGAACGCAACGCTCCTTCCCTGCTCGCACAGAGCGAGAAAGCCTCGGCGGCGAGAAGCGCCGCCATCCCCGCCGGGGAACTGCCCGATCCCAAGCTCAATCTTGGTCTGCAGAACATCCCCATCGAGGGTGACGAACGCTGGAGCACCCAGCGCGACAACATGTCCATGCAGGTCGTCGGCCTGATGCAGGAGATGCCCAACGGAGACAAGCGCAAGGCCCGCGTCGAGACCGCCCAGGCCGCCATCGAACGCGCCGATGCCGAAGCTGGCGTGGAACGCCTGAAGGTCCGCAGTGCCTCGGCCCAGGCCTGGATCGCCACCTATACGCTGCAACGCAAGCTGGCGATGTTCGACGACTTTTACCGCGAAAACCGCCTGCTCGACGCCACCGTCCGCGCACGTCTGGCCGGGGGGAGCGCAAGCACAGTCGATGCGGTAGCTCCGCGTCAGGAGGCCGCGCTGCTGGACGAGCAGAAAGACGACCTGCTGCGCCAGGAAGCCCAGGCACGGTCGGCGCTCAAACGCTGGATTGGCCAGGATGCTTCCCAGGAGCTGAGCGGCGACTTCCCGCACTGGTCCATCGACGCCTCCCACTCGCTGCAACAGTTGCACCAGCACCCCGAGCTTGCCGCCTACGGTCCGATGACCCGCGAGGCCGAAGCCCTGGTGCGCGAGGCCGTGGCCGAGAAGAAACCGGACTGGAGCTGGGAAGTGGATTACCAGCGCCGTGGCCGCGAGTTCGGCGACATGATGACGTTGCAGGTTAGTTTCGACTTGCCGCTGTTCACCGGCACCCGCCAGGACCCGAAGATTGCCGCGCGACGAGCCCAGCTAAGGCAGTTGGAGGCCGAGCGAGAGGCGCTGGCCCGCGAACACGAGCAGGCACTGGAGGGCGACTTGGCTGAATACCGCCGGCTACAACGCGCCGTCGAGCGCAGCACCGGCACCTTGGTACCGCTGGCCGAGGAGAAGGTACGCCTGGCCACCGCCAGCTACCGATCAGGCAAGACTGGTCTCGACGAGGTAGTCAGTGCCCGCCAGCAACTGGTCGAGGCCCGGCTCAAACAGATCGACCTGCAAGGCTCCCTTGCACAGGTCGCCGCGCGTCTCTACTTCACCTATGAGGAGGGACACGCATGAACCGTTTCCCCTGGAACACCTTCGCGCTATTGATCCTCGCAGGGGCTGTCGGCGGCGCTGGCGGCTATTGGCTTGCCCGGCAGGCTCAGGTGCAGGCGCCGCTGGCCTCGGCCACCCCGGAGCGCAAGCCGCTGTACTGGTACGACCCGATGGTGCCGCAGCAGCACTTCGATGCGCCGGGCAAGTCGCCCTTCATGGATATGCAGTTGGTGCCCAAGTATGCCGATGCTGCCAATGCCGCCGAGAGTGTACCGGCGGTGCGCATCGAGCCAGGTATCCAGCAGAACCTCGGCGTACGCCTGGCCAGCGTTACCCGCGGCACGCTCGACCGTACGCTGCAGGTCACTGGCGTGCTGGCCTTCAATGATCGTGATGTGGCTGTGCTGCAGGCGCGCGCCGGCGGCTTCGTCGAGCGCACCTATTCGCTTGCGCCGGGCGACGTGGTGACCGCCGGAGCCCCCTTGGTCGATGTGCTGGTGCCAGAGTGGGCGGCGGCGCAGGAAGAGTTCATCGCCTTGCGCCATTCGGGCGAACCGTCGCTACTGGCGGCGGCGCGACAACGCCTGCTGCTGGCCGGCATGCCGAGCGGACTCGTGCAGCAGATCGAGCGCAGCGGCAAAGTCCAACCTGTAACTACCCTGAACGCGCCGATTGCGGGAGTTATCCGTGAGCTGGAGGTGCGCCCCGGCATGACACTGGCCGTTGGCGCCCCCCTGGCCAGAATCAATGGCCTGGGGCGTGTATGGCTGGAGGCCGCAGTGCCGGAGGTGCAAGCCGCGGGACTCAAGGTCGGCCAGTCGGTCGATGCCCGTCTGCCCGCGCTGCCAGGCCATCCGGTGACCGGCACCCTGACCAGCATCCTCCCGGAGAACGACCAGCAGAGCCGCACCTTGCGCTTGCGCATCGAGCTGCCCAACCCGGACGGACAACTGCGCCCCGGCATGACCGCGCAGGTCAGCCTCGACCTTGCCGGCCAGAGCGATGTGCTGCAGATCCCCAGCGAAGCGGTGATCCGCACCGGCAAGCGCAATCTTGTGATGCTGGCGGAAGACCAGGGTCGGTTCCGCCCGGTGGAAGTGCGTCTCGGCCAGGAGAACGATGGGCTCGTGGCCGTACTGCAAGGTCTGGACGAAGGCCAGCGGGTGGTGGCTTCCGGGCAGTTCCTTATCGACTCGGAAGCAAGCCTGAAAGGCATCGAAGCGCGCACGGCAGAAGAGCCGCCGGCAAAGATGACGATGCCCGCTGTGCATGAAACGGACGGCCGCATCGTGGAGATCACCGCACAGGGGCTGACCATCAGCCACGGCCCGTTCAGCACCCTGGGCATGCCCGGCATGACCATGACCTTTGCACTCGCTCGCCCTGAACTGGCAGCCGGCCTGAAGCCTGGCGATCGCATTCGCTTCGGTGTCAGGCAGGGAGATGCAGGGCTGGTAATAGAGCAGGTCCGCAAGCAGGAGCAACAGCCATGATCGCGAAGCTCATACGCTGGTCGGTGGCCAATCGTTTCCTGGTACTGCTGGCTACCCTGTTCATTGTCGCCTGGGGTGTCTGGTCGCTACGCAGTACACCGGTCGATGCCCTGCCAGACCTTTCCGATGTCCAGGTCATCATCCGCACCAGCTATCCGGGACAGGCACCGCAGATCGTCGAGAACCAGGTCACCTACCCGCTGGCCACCACCATGCTGTCGGTGCCCGGTGCGAAGACCGTGCGCGGCTTTTCCTCCTTTGGCGACAGCTTCGTCTACGTGCTGTTCGAGGACGGCACTGACCTCTACTGGGCGCGCTCGCGGGTGCTGGAGTACCTCAACCAGGTGCAGTCGCGCCTGCCGCCCACGGCGAAGACGGCGCTCGGCCCGGACGCCACCGGCGTCGGCTGGATCTACCAGTACGCCCTGGTGGACCGCACGGGCCGGCATGATCTCGCCCAGCTGCGCGCCCTGCAGGACTGGTTCCTCAAGTTCGAACTGAAGACGGTGCCTGATGTTGCGGAAGTTGCCACCGTCGGGGGCATGGTCAAGCAGTACCAGGTGCTGCTCGACCCGGTGCGGCTGGCCAGCCTGGGTATTTCCCAGAGCCAGGTGGTCGAGGCCATCGGCAAGGCCAACCAGGAAACCGGCGGCGGAGTGCTCGAACTGGGCGAGGCGGAGTTCATGGTTCGCGCCTCGGGCTACCTGAAGACCCTCGCGGACTTCCGCGCGATCCCCCTGCGCCTGGCCGCCAACGGCAGCCCGGTGACACTGGGCGATGTCGCCAGCATCCAGCTCGGCCCGGAAGTGCGCCGGGGCATCGGCGAACTGGACGGCGAAGGCGAAGCGGTTGGCGGAGTGATCGTCCTGCGCAGCGGCAAGAACGCCCGCGAAGCCATCGCACGGGTGAAGGGCAAGCTGGAGTCGCTGAAGAAGAGCCTGCCCGAGGGCGTGGAGATCGTCTCCACCTACGACCGCAGCCAGCTGATCGACCGCGCGGTGTCCAACCTCAGCCACAAGTTGATCGAGGAGTTCATCGTCGTCGCGCTGGTCTGCGCGGCCTTCCTCTGGCATTTGCGCTCCTCGCTGGTAGCGATTGTTTCACTGCCGGTGGGCGTGCTCATCGCGCTGATCGTCATGCGTCACCAAGGGATCAATGCCAACATCATGTCCCTGGGCGGCATCGGCATCGCCATCGGCGCTATGGTCGACGCGGCAGTGGTGATGATCGAGAACGCACACAAGCGCATCGAGGCCTGGCACGAGCGCCACCCCGGCACTCCGCTGGCCGGTGAACAGCACTGGCGGGTGATGACCGAGGCCGCGGTGGAGGTCGGGCCGGCGCTGTTCTTCAGCCTGCTGATCATCACGCTGTCATTCATTCCGGTATTCACCCTGCAGGCGCAGGAAGGCCGCTTGTTCGGCCCGCTGGCGTTCACCAAGACCTACGCCATGGCGGGCGCCGCTGGGCTTTCCGTGACCCTGGTACCTGTACTGATGGGTTACTGGATTCGCGGGCGCCTGCCCTCGGAACAACGCAATCCGCTCAATCGCTGGCTGATCCGCATTTACCAACCTGCCCTGGAGGCGGTGCTGCGCCGGCCGCGCACGACACTGGCAGCAGCGCTGGTGATCTTTCTCACCGGGCTGTGGCCGCTGTCCCACCTGGGTGGAGAGTTCCTACCGCCGCTGGACGAGGGCGACCTGCTGTACATGCCTTCGGCCCTGCCCGGCCTATCTGCGCAGAAGGCCTCGGAGCTGCTGCAGAGCACCGACCGCCTGATCAAAAGCGTGCCGGAAGTTGCCAGCGTGTTCGGCAAGGCAGGCCGCGCCGAATCAGCCACCGACCCGGCGCCGCTGGAGATGTTCGAGACCACCATCCGCTTCAAACCGAAGGAGGAATGGCGGCCGGGCATGACCAGCGAGAAACTGGTAGAGGAGCTCGATCGCGTGGTGAAGGTGCCGGGACTGACCAACATCTGGATTCCGCCGATCCGCAACCGCATCGACATGCTCGCCACCGGCATCAAGAGTCCCATCGGGGTGAAGGTCGCCGGCACCGACCTGGCCGAAATCGACCGCGCCACCCAGGCGGTTGAACGGGTGGTCAAGGGGATTCCCGGTGTGAGTTCGGCGCTGGCCGAACGCCTCACCGGAGGTCGCTACATCGACGTCGATATCGACCGCCAGGCGGCGGCCCGCTACGGCATGAACATCGCCGATGTGCAGGCCATCGTCAGCAGCGCCATCGGCGGGGAGAACGTTGGTGAGACGGTGGAAGGCCTCGCCCGCTACCCGATCAACGTGCGCTATCCGCGCGAGTGGCGCGACTCGGTCGATGCGCTGCAGCAGTTGCCGATCTACACCGCCCTGGGTGCCCAAATCACCTTGGGTAGCGTGGCGCGGGTGCGCATCAGCGAAGGTCCGCCGATGCTCAAGAGCGAGAACGCTCGTCTTTCCGGTTGGGTCTACGTCGACGTGCGCGGCCGTGACCTGGCGTCGGTGATGGCGGACCTGCGCCAGGCGGTAGAGCACGAGGTGAAGCTCGCGCCGGGCATGAGCCTGAGCTACTCCGGCCAGTTCGAATACCTGGAGCGCGCCAACGCCCGGCTCAAGCTGGTGGTGCCGGCGACGCTGGCGATCATCTTCGTACTGCTCTACCTGACCTTCAGGCGCTTCGACGAAGCCGTGCTGATCATGGCGACCTTGCCCTTCGCCCTCACCGGCGGCGTGTGGCTGCTGTACCTGATGGGCTTCAACCTGTCGGTGGCCACGGGGGTTGGCTTCATCGCCCTGGCCGGGGTCGCGGCGGAGTTCGGCGTGATCATGCTGGTCTACCTGAAGAACGCCTGGTCTGAACGCCCGGATGACAGCGGTCCAGACGCGTTGCTCGCCGCCATCCGCGAAGGCGCAGTGCAGCGCGTTCGCCCCAAGGCCATGACCGTGGCCGTGATCGTCGCCGGCCTGCTGCCGATTCTCTGGAGCAGCGGCACTGGCAGCGAAGTGATGAGCCGCATCGCCGTGCCGATGGTCGGCGGCATGATCACCGCACCGCTCCTTTCACTGTTCGTCATCCCCGCCGCCTACTGGCTGATGCGCCGTCGTCAGCCCCGCGTGGCTATCCAATCCCAACCCGGAGAAATCGCATGAAAAAACCACTGATCGCCGCCGGCACCGTCCTGCTCGCACTGTCCTTTGTCGCCGCCGCGGAGGACATGCCCGGCATGAAGATGGATGGCATGAACATGGACGGGATGAACGCGGAAAGCTCGAAGACTAACCCCACCGCTAGTGCCGAAGGCACCATCAAGGCCATCGACAATGAACGCCACACTGTCACTCTCGCCCACGGCCCGGTGGCGGCTCTGCAATGGCCGTCCATGACCATGGCTTTCAAGACCGAGCCGGGCCAACTGGACAATCTGCAGGTCGGCGACAAGGTGGCCTTCGAATTCCTCTATGAAAGTGGGGAGTCGAAGATCGTGAACATTCGGAAGAAGTAATTTTGAAAAGGAAGCCCAGTTGGTCGGGTATGTCGACTGGGCGGTCCTGAGGGGAAAACGTCCGCTTTGGTTGGAAGCAGACTCCTGTCCTCTCCCTCAGAGAAACGGCGAAATGTTCTCCAGCGCACGGCTGACGTAGGTTTCCTTCTCGCCCACTGGCGCCACGTAGAACATCACTCCTTTGGCAGTCTCGACATCTGCAAGACGGGCGATGAACCAGGTTGCGAGATACTGAGACGACAGGCAGCCACCGGAAGTCGCGACGTTTCCCTTGGCTGTGAAGGGCTCATTGATCACATCGATTCCCGCGTCCTCTACCCAGGGTTTGGTGACCAGATCCGTACAGGCTGGAACACCATCAAGTAGCCCGAGCTTGGCCAGAATCAGTGTGCCCGAGCACTGAGCGCCCAGCAGTTGGCGCTTCGGATCGAATCGAAGGCGGGACATCAATTCGGGGGTCGCGACAATATCGCGCGTCTTAATGCCACTGCCCACCAGAACAGCATCCGCCTGGCAGGCATCCTCTAAGGAGACCTGCGCTTCCACTAAAAGTCCGTTCATCGAACGCACCTGCCGCTCCGGACTTGCGATTGAAACTCGCCAATCAGCCCGTTCGACGCGATTGAGTAGGTTGAAGGCAATCAGGGAGTCCAACTCATTGAAGCCATCAAAAGTCAGAATGGCGATGTGCATAGTGTCCTCGGGCGCTCGAGGCGCAGATGGCTCAATAGGCGGCTTAAATTGGCACGTCCAAACTGAACGAGGGGCTACTTCGATCGGCCCTGTCAGAGACTGGCGTTACGCTTCATCTATCAGGGGGAACCTCTCCCGCAGTGAAGAAAGCCATCGTGCAACAACATCAATTTCTTCTTCGCTGAATCCTTCGGTCAGCTTGGTGTTGATTTCCTTGAGACTTTCTTTCGAGTGCTCGGCCGCTACACGACCGTCATCGGTCAGCCAGAGGCGCCAGGCCCGTCCATCCTCCTCGTCTCGGCGGCGTTCAATAAGATCCAGGTTCTGCATCCTGTCTGCGAGGCCGCTCATCCCAGGAGCACCTAAATCCAGGGCAGCAGCGGCCGCACTCATGAGTGCCCCATCGTTCTTTTCCAAAAAGAACAGCAGGCCTGACTGCGCCGAGGTTACGCCCCCCTCAAGGGTTCGCGCCTGGGTCCACCGTTGCAGCCTCCGCTGCCCTGAGTTCAAGAGATATACGAGCCGGTGCTTCATGTCCTAATTCCTTGAACGATACCCGGCAGCGGTAAACCGCTGCCGGACACTTTTGTCATCTAATCTTGGAAAAGTCGGGCTGACGCTTCTGCGCGAAAGCCGCAAATACTTCACGGGCCTCTGCACTCTGCAGGCGCTTCACAAATACGTCCGTCTCCAGATCCATTTGCGCAAGCATCCGTTCCGATTCCCGCATTAGACTTTTCATTGCCGTCAACGACCCTACCGGCTTGGCTGCAATTTTCGCAGCCAAACGCTTGGCTTCAGTCTGCAGGGCCGCGACAGGCACAACTTTATTCGCGATGCCCCAAGCCAAGGCGCTGCTGGCATTTACTGGCTCGCCTAGCGAGAACATCTCGAACGCCCTGGTATGCCCGATTCGCAGGGGAAGGAGGTAGCTCGATGCGGCCTCGGGCACCAAGGCGAGATTGACAAACGGTGTCATCAGCTCGGCATCGTCAGCAAGCAGGATATAGTCGCAGTGCAGCAGCATGGTAGTCCCCACCCCCACCGCTTTACCCTGAACGGCAGCAACAATTGGAACACTGGTGCTGGCCAAGGCAGCAAGAAAACGCGTGACATGACGCTCTTCAGAATCCGCGCCAGCGGACTGCGCCGCAAACTCACCGATGTCGTTGCCAGAGGTGAACATTTCCCCTTCAGCCCGGATTAGCAGAACCCGTACGTCCTGGTCGGTGTCGGCACGCTGGATGGCGTCGGCCAGAGCTGCGTACATCTCGTTCGTAAGGGCATTCTTCTTGGCCTGCCTGGACAGCGTAACGGTAAGCACACCTTCGGACAGATCGGTTTTGACTTCGGATATCACGGCTAGAGTCTCCTAAAGGGAGTTCAGTCAATTGGCGACGCGAAGCGCCTCTGGATTTCGAGCCGGCGTTCACATCGGACTGTGGCGCAGAAAATTACTTCGCACGCGAAGCATGTAACTACTTCGCATGCGAAATATCAACCCCTGGCTGGTTTGGTTAGACATTCCAAGGCTTGAACCGCCGGCAATTAGCAAGGGCGCCGCCAGCTTGTGCGAGTCATTTTCTGGCTTTCCGCTGGGGTAATGGGGGGCCGCCCCGCCTTAAGAATTTGGTAATCCTGGACACCTACACTGAATTCACCCGAACCCAGCTCACAGGGTTGACGGAGCGGGAGAGCGAGCGTACCTTTCGCCGCGTTTTCAACCTTCATAGGAGTCCTGCCTTGGACAGTTGCCCTAGTCGATTGCGACAGGTCTGAACAGCGAACACGTCCGGCAGCACTCCCTGCCACTGTCTCGCTGAACATAGCGGACAGTGGTGATCCGTCTACCAATCAGGTTGACGTTTCCTCATTTCCTCAACGCCCCCACCGTGGTCTTTGACGCACGGAGGAGGTCGTCGACCCTCGCAATCCATCGACCCTTGCTGCGCTTTTTTATGGCGCCCATGGCGGCTCTTGGCCGCGAACGAGGAAAATCATGGATTGGAAAGTCTTTCTGCTGCGCGTCGCGGCAGCTCTCATTCTCGGCGCCGTGATTGGCGCTGAGCGCCAACTACGTCAGCGCCTTACTGGTCTGCGTACCAACGCTCTGGTGAGTACTGGTGCCTGCCTATTTGTACTGATGACGCAAAGCGTTCCCGGGCTGGCTTCTGATGCCTCTCGCATCGCCGCTTATGTGGTATCCGGGATCGGTTTCCTGGGGGGCGGTGTAATCATGCGAGACGGCCTTAACGTACGGGGCCTGAACACAGCCGCCACTCTCTGGTGCACTGCAGCAATCGGAGTGCTCTGCAGCATGGGCCTTCTTCTAGAGGCCGCCCTCGGAAGTCTCGTAGTTCTTTGCGCAAATATCCTTCTCAGGGACATCGCTCATCGCCTGAATCACCAAGAGGTGGTGCCGGCCAGTGAGGTCGAGCTGCGCTACGGGGTTGAAATAGTCTGCCGTGCCGAAGATGAGATCCAGGTGCGTAGCCTGATGCTTCACAGCATCGACAGTGCGAGCCTGCGCCTGCAATCGCTGCACAGCGAAGACCAGATGAACCCGACCAAATTGGAAGTCCGCGCCGAACTCCTCGGCGATCAGGACGCTACTTCTCAGCTAGAGCGTTTAGTCAGCCGCATCAGCCTTGAAAAAGGCGTCAGTTCTGTGCGCTGGCAAGTTTTCGATCTGGCCACCGACTGAGCCATCCCTTCCACTGAACAGGAGATTTTGGAGTCCTCCCATGAACCCCGACCCTAGTCCAGCTTCACCCAGACTCAAGCCGGACGGCGGCTAACGAGGTTTCCTCGCGCCGCTGCCCGGCACGACCGGCGGCGCATCACTGCGCTCCGCAAACTTTCGTGGTGGTCGCTTCAATGCGGCCACCCAGGAGCGCTTTATGCGTATTAAAAACTTCGGCCGGCGCCTGCTGGCATTCTTCGATCACGGCCTCAGCCGTAACTTCCGCCGCCAGGCGGTTCTTGAACTGCTCCGAAATGGCAACGCCCGTGGCAACCTCCCGCCGGAATTTGTTCGCCAGCTAGCCAGTGCCGCGGAACTGGACGACGCAGCCTTGTACCGGCGCTTCGAAAGTACGCCGGGCGGCCTCGATGCCCACCTCGCTGCAGAGCGGCTCGTTCAAGTCGGGCCAAACTTAGTGGATCAGGAAAAACCTATTTCTTCAGCGCTGCATCTGTGGTTGTGCTACCGGAATCCTTTCAATTTGCTTCTTAGCTTACTGTCGCTGGTTTCCTGGCTAACTGATGACATTAAGGCGGCAACTGTTATCGGCAGTATGGTGCTGATCTCAACACTGCTTCGCTTTGTCCAGGAGGCACGGTCAAACCGGGCTGCGGAACGGCTGAAAGCGTTAGTGAGCAACACCGCAAGCGTTTTGCGGCCTGGCGCGCCCAACGTCGATCGGCGTGGCTCCATCGAGATCCCCTTTCGCGACCTCGTTCCTGGTGATGTGGTTCTCTTGTCAGCCGGGGATATGATCCCTGCTGATCTTCGAGTATTAGCGGCGAAGGATCTGTTCGTCAGCCAGGCAGCGATCACTGGTGAATGGACTACCCCCGGTACGATAGACATCCCCGGCCTACGCTTGGACTACCCCCGGTACGATAGACATCCCCGGCCTACGCTTTGGACTACCCCCGGTACGATAGACATCCCCGGCCTACGCTTTGAGCATAGGAGGAAGTCTATGAGCACCCAGCGATTCACCCCGGAATTCAAGGCCGAAGCCGTCAGGCAGGTCATTGAGCGCGGATACTCAGTCGCGGAAATCGCCTCACGCCTCGGCGTCTCTACTCACAGCCTCTACAAATGGGTAAAGGCTGTCACCCCCGACAAGTCGGAGAAGCAGGCCAGCGAACTGTTGGAAGCCAAGAGCGAAATCCTGCGGCTGAGGGCCCAGATGCGTCGCCTTGAAGAAGAGCGGGACATCTTAAAAAAAGCCGCGCGGTACTTTGCCAGGGAGCCCGAGTGAAGTACCGCTTCATGAACGAGCATCGCCATCAGCATGCGATCACCACGATGTGCAAAGTGCTGCGGATTGCTCGGGCCGGGTTCTATCAATGGCTGCACAAGCCCGTTTCCGACCGCGACCAGGATAATCACCGACTGCTCCAGTTGATTCGAAGCTCTTACGCGGCCAGTCGTGGTGTTTATGGCGCGCGTCGTGTCTTTGGCGATCTTCGGGAAGCGGGTGAAACCTGCGGCAAGCACCGTGTTGCCCGCTTGATGCGCGCCAACAGGATCAAGGCTTTACGCGGCTACAAGGCACCCCGTCCAATTGCCGGTCGGCCTTCGATTATTGCCCCCAATCATCTCAATCGAGAGTTCACCGTCGATGCTCCCAACAAAGCTTGGGTGACTGACATTACCTACATTCGCACTTGGCAGGGCTGGCTGTATCTGGCGGTGGTGGTCGACCTGTACGCACGCAAGGTAGTTGGCTGGTCGATGAAGCCGACGTTAGCCCGCGAGCTGGCGCTGGATGCCTTGCTGATGGCGCTCTGGCGGCGCAAACCGAAAGCACGCGTCATTGTGCACTCCGATCAGGGCAGTCAATACGGTAGTGACGACTGGAAGCGCTTCTGTGTTGCCAACAACCTGGAGCCCAGCATGAGCCGGCGCGGCAATTGTTGGGATAATGCCGTGGCGGAATCCTTCTTCAGTAGTTTGAAGAAAGAGCGTATCCGCAAACGCATCTACAAAACCCGAGACATGGCTCGGGCCGATGTTTTTGACTACATCGAGGTCTTCTACAACCGAACCCGCCGTCACAGCCACTTGGGCGGTGTCAGTCCCGAGGCCTTTGAAAGCGCCTCGTTATGAGGCCGGGAAATGTCTATTGAAATGGGGGTAGTCCATTTTTTTCAGCTCGCTTAATGCATTGGTGAAGTCGCTCAAAGCAAAACTTACTGGCTTGCTGTCGGCGATCCAGTATGTTGATACCCCTACCTCCAAACCGCCCGACGCGCTCCAGCCAAAGCGGCGCCAGTGAACTTCTCCTCCATCGATGACCTGTTCTGTCATCAGTACAGTGCAATTAAAATCCATGTCGTCGCTGCATACCAGCAGCGGTACTAAGGTGGATGTGCCATCCTCGCCCGGGGCAAAACGGCGCTCAGCGAGGGCGTCCTCCTCTTCGTCCAGTAACCACATTAGCGACAATCCGAGCTGCGAGACCTCTGGGTCATCGATATGGCACGCCATCCATTGCTCGATTGGTACCTCATCGATAGCAAGCCAGGCGCAGGGGCCTTTGGAAAAGCCTGCTTTGTGGCAGATGGCCCGAACTTGATGAAGCATTGAACACTCCCTGGTTCTGTCTTGATCACACGGCAGGATTTAACACTACTCGCGATGTCTAAACGCTGTTTTCGAAAATATCCGCTTTGGGTCGGTAGCTGCCCCACGTCACGGGCAGAAATCGGCTGTGGATTCAATCGGCCAGAAGCGGCCCCCTCAAATCACACCTCGAACACAAGGACTTGCAGCCAGATCAGCTCGCCCCCTGCCGGTGTCATGCGTTGGGGCTGGATGCTTGATCCATGGATGGAAAAACGTACCCCGGGAAAGCGCGCTAGCTGTGGCGAAGCCGGAGCGGGTCCACCAACCCAGCCGCGATGGCCATGCCCACCAGGTCTGACAGTGTTGCAGCCTGCATGCGCTTCATCACCCGTGCGCGATACAGGTCGACAGTCTTCACGCTGATCTCCAGTTGCTCGGCGACTTCGCGGCTGGTGTAGCCGCGTACCAGCGGCAGGAACACGTCACGCTCGCGAGGCGTCAGGGCCGCCAGACGCACCTCCAGTTCGCCCAGGCCTGAGCGCGACGCATGCAGGCGTTCGCCGGAGCTGAGCGCCTGCTGCACGCTGTCCAGCAGCAATTGCTCGTTGTAAGGCTTCTCGATGAAATCCACCGCGCCGGCCTTGAAGGCCCGGATGACGATTGGGACGTCGGCATGGCCGCTGACGAAGATCACCGGCAGTTCCAGGCCGCGTCGGCGCATTTCTTCCTGTACCGCCAGCCCACCAAGCCCGGGCATGCGCACGTCGAGCAGCACACAGGCGTGAGCATCGTTCGGGCAGGCGTCGAGGAACTCGCGGCCGCTGGTGAATGGCCGCACCTTCAGACCGACCGACTCCAGCAACCAGACTGTCGAGTCGAGCATCCGCTGGTCGTCGTCCACCACATACACCACCGCCGTTTCCATCACTGTCTCCGTCATTGTTCGGTTTTCCCTGCCGGCAGCCGGCATTCCAGGCGCAGACCGCCGGAAGGCGCCGCCACGGCCTCCAGCGTGCCGCCGAAGCCTTCGACGATGCCGCGACTCATGGACAGGCCCAACCCCAGGCCTTCGGGCTTGCTGGTGAAGAACGGCGTGAACATCTGCTCCAGCGCCGCCGGGCTAGCCCCGGGCCCTTCGTCATCTACCCAGACGCAGAGCTGCCCGTCACTGTCGCGACAGCTGCCGATGCGCACATTCGAGGGCTCGCCGGCGTGGCGCTCGCGGTTGGCCTCGACGGCGTTGCGCAACAGGTTGAGGAATACCTGTTCCAGCAACACGCGGTCGGCGTAGACGGGCGCCAGATTGTCCGTGAAGGCCTCGCAGATGGCCACCTCCGCACCGGCCGCTTCCCAGGCGCACAAGCCCAACGCAGCACGCGCCACCTGGTTCAGGTCCAGCGCCTGCATCCGCCGCTGCCCCTTGCGCAGGAAGGCCCGCAGGCGACGGATCACTTCGGAGGCGTGGGCGGTGTGCTCGACGATCTGTGCCAACCCCTGGGCCACACGCTGAGCAGCATCCGGTTGGCTGTCGAGGGATTTCAGGTAGCGCTGGCTGGCGCTGGCGTAGTTCATCACAGCGGCCAGCGGTTGGTTCATCTCATGGGCAATTCCCGAAGCCAGTTCGCCCAGGGTCACCAGGCGCGCGGTATGCGCCAGTTCGTCCTGATGCCGGCGTTGCTGGTTCTCGCGCAGTTCGCGTTCGGTCATGTCACGGGCCACCAGCGAGTAGTAACACTCGCCGCCTGCCGCGTTGTGCGCCAGCAGGACCAGCGACAACGGCGCGCCATCGCGTCCGCGCAGGCGTCCTTCGGCGCTCCAGACGCCGCTGCGCCGCGCGCGCTCCCAGCCTTCTCGTTCCAACTGGTCCAGCAGGCCATCGTCCAGCACTTGCGCAACGGACGCTGGCAGCGCCTCGCCTTCTAGCCGCAGAGCACGGCACGCCGAGGGGTTGAGGTACGTGACGCGGCCTCCCGGATCGACGAACAGCACCAGGTCAGTATTGGCCTCGACAACTTCGGCCAGGCGCCGCAAACCTTCCTCGGCCTGAACCCGTGCGGTGATGTCGCGGGACACGCTGACCACTTCCATCACATGGCCGGTATAGGTTTCGCGAATGGCGCGGCTGGCGGTCTCGAACCACAGGTAGTGGCCGTCGCGGTGGCGCAGGCGATAGGTCAGGGTCACGTAGCCGTCCTGCACAAGCGCGTCACGCGTACGCTCGGCGACCCGTTGGCGATCCTGTTCGTGCAGCAGCGGCAGCAGTTCCTTGCCGCGCAGCGCTTCCGGCCAGTAGCCGAGCAACGTCCAGGAGGCCGGCGAGACGTCGAGCAGCCGGCCGGCGAGGGTGCGGCGGGAAATCAGGTCGGTGGTGTTCTCGATGATCTGCCGGTACAGCCGGCTGGCTCTCGCCGCCTCACGCTGGTCCCGCAGCGACGCGGTAGCCTCGCGACCGTGGACCAGCACCTGCCGCTCACCAGGCATCGGTACGAAGGTCCAGAGAAACTGCCGGCCTTCACGCTCACCGGTGACCTCGTGCACCGCCCTCCCCTGTTCCAGGCAGGTGCGCAGCAATTGCGCGTGGTTGCTGGGTAGCAGGTCGCGGGGCTCGCTGCCGGGCAGATCCACGAGCAACTGACGCAGGGCCTGGTTGCAGTCCACCAGCACGTCTGCCTCGTCCAGCACCAGCGCCGGTTGTGGATCGGCGCTGAGTAACGGCGCAGTGCGGCGCGCCTGATGAGCGAGGGCAAGCACTTCGCCGAGCAGTTCACCCATCCAGCCGAGCCAGTGCTCGGCGTCCGCCCCGGAGCTTTCCACCAGCAGCAGCCCCGGCACCGCGTCTCGCAACGGCAGCACCAGCGCCAGCCCCTGGCTCCAGCCGGCGCGTCGCAGGCGGCCGCTGAGCCAGCACGGCACATCGAGAAGTTCTCCGAGAGGCAAGCGTGCAAGCTTGCCCAGCCCCCCGAGCAGCGCCAGGTCATTGGCCTGCAACGGGTCACCACTGCCCGGCGGCAAGCGTGATGCGCCGGCAAGGGCCTCGAAGCTCTGGCTGCGCGGTTGCCATTCGACGTAGAGGGCGCGCTCCACGCCGTCGCGCTCGAGACAGAGCCGCTGCAGAGCGTCGGTCTGCAAGGCGACCGGTGCCTGCTCGCGCACCAGGCGCACCAGGGTATTCAACTCAGACATGAAAGTGGCTCGAAGGCGCTTTGAATGAATATAGTATTTATACCATACACCATAGGTTTAACTTCCATATCCAATTCGACATTGCTATAAAACGCCGCAATGACCGGGCGACAGCTTGCCGCACCGGTCACGACCCGGCTGCTGCCAGACGCTCCACGGGTCATAACAGAACAATGAGCTAACAATCAGCCACAGGGTGTCCACATGTCGATCTTCGAACATGGCTTGCCGCGCGCGGCCGTCAACCACATCGCGCTGTCGCCGCTGAGCTTCATCGAACGTACCGCCCACGTTTACCCCGAGCGTACCGCCATCATCCATGGCAGCCTGCGCCGCACCTGGAAGGAAACCTACCAGCGCTGCCGCCGCCTGGCCTCCGCCCTCGCCGCCCGTGGCATAGGCCGTGGCGATACGGTGGCGGTGATGCTGCCCAACACGCCGCAGATGGTCGAGGCGCACTTCGGCGTGCCGATGATCGGCGCGGTCCTCAATACCCTCAACGTGCGCCTGGACGCCGAGGCCATCGCCTTCATGCTGCAGCACGGCGAAGCCAAAGTGCTGATCACTGACCGCGAGTTCAGCGACGTCATCCACTCAGCCTTGGGCATGCTCGATCATCCGCCCCTGGTGGTGGACGTGGACGACCCCGAGTACGGCGAAGGTTATGCCGTCAGCCCGCTGGACTATGAGGCGCTGCTTGCCGAGGGCGACCCGGAATTCGCCTGGCAGTGGCCGCAGGACGAATGGGACGCCATCTCCCTCAACTACACCTCCGGCACCACCGGCAACCCCAAAGGCGTGGTCTACCACCACCGTGGCGCCTACCTGAACTCGCTGGGCAACCAGATGACCTGGTCCATGGGCCAGCATCCGGTCTACCTCTGGACCCTGCCGATGTTCCACTGCAACGGCTGGTGCTATCCGTGGACCGTTACAGCGCTGGCCGGCACCCACGTGTGCCTGCGCCGGGTCGATCCGCAGAAGATCCTTACCCTGATCCGCGAACACCAGGTCACCCATCTGTGCGGCGCACCCATCGTGCTCAATGCGCTGATCAACATGCCCGCGTCGGCCAAGGCCGCCATCGACCACCCGGTGCACGCCATGGTCGCCGGTGCGGCTCCGCCGGCCAAGGTGATCGGCGCGGTGGAGGAAATGGGCATCAAGGTCACCCACGTCTACGGCCTGACCGAGGTCTACGGCCCGGTGACCGTCTGCGCCTGGCATGAGGAATGGGACGAGCTGTCGCTGGACGAACGCGCCCGCATCAAGTCGCGCCAGGGCGTGCGCTACCCGACCCTGGAAGGCGTGATGGTCGCCGATCCCAAGACCCTGGAGCCGGTGCCGCGCGACGGCCTGACCATCGGCGAGATTTTCATGCGCGGCAACACCGTGATGAAGGGCTACCTAAAGAACCCTACTGCCACCGAGGAATCCTTCGCCGGTGGCTGGTTCCATACCGGCGACCTGGCGGTCTGGCACCCGGACGGCTACGTGGAGATTCGCGACCGCCTCAAGGACATCATCATTTCCGGCGGCGAGAACATCTCCACCATCGAGGTCGAGGGCGTACTCTACCGCCACCCGGCCGTGATGGAAGCCGCCGTGGTGGCCCGTGCCGACGAACGCTGGGGCGAGACGCCCTGCGCCTTCATCACCCTCAAGGCCGAGCACGCGGCGGTCGAGCCGCAGGACATCATGAGCTTCTGCCGCGAGCACCTGGCCGGCTTCAAGGTGCCGCGCACCGTGGTCTTCACCGACCTGCCCAAGACCTCGACCGGGAAGATCCAGAAGTTCGTCCTGCGCGACTGGGCCAACGCCCTCTGACCCGACCTTTCGCCTGCCATCGTGCGCTCCCCGCTGCGGGGAGCGCTGGAGTCCGCCATGCCTGAGTACAACGCTCCCCTGCGCGACATGCGCTTCCTGCTCAATGACGTGTTCGATGCCCCAGCTCTCTGGGCACGCCTGCCGGCGCTGGCTGAACGTATCGACGCCGACACCGCCGACGCCATCCTCGAGGAGGCTGCGAAGATCACCAGCGGCCTGCTCGCTCCGCTCAACCGCAGTGGTGACGAAGAAGGGGCGCAGTTCGCCGACGGCAACGTGTGCACGCCCACCGGCTTCCGCGAGGCCTACGCGACCTACGCCGAAGGTGGCTGGGTCGGGCTGGCGGGCAACCCCGAATACGGCGGCATGGGCATGCCGAAAATGCTCTCGGTGCAGTTCGAGGAAATGATGTACGGTGCCAACGCCAGCTTCAGCCTCTACTCCACCCTCTCCGCCGGCGCCTGCCTGGCGCTGGATGCCCACGCCAACGAAGCCCTCAAGAATACCTACCTGCCGAATATGTACGCTGGCGAATGGGCCGGCTCCATGTGCCTGACCGAACCCCATGCCGGCACCGACCTGGGGCTGATCCGCACCCGCGCCGAACCACAGGCCGACGGCAGCTATCTTGTCAGCGGCACCAAGATCTTCATCACCGGCGGCGAGCAGGACCTCACCGACAACATCATCCACCTGGTGCTGGCCAAGCTGCCCGATGCCCCGGCGGGCTCGCGGGGCATCTCGCTGTTTCTGGTGCCCAAGTTCCTGGTGCAGGCCGATGGCTCGCTGGGCGCGCGCAACGCGGTCTCCTGCGGTTCGATCGAGCACAAGATGGGCATCAAGGCCTCGGCGACCTGCGTGATGAACTTCGATGGCGCCACCGGTTGGCTGGTCGGCGAGCTGAACAAGGGGCTGGCAGCGATGTTCACCATGATGAACTACGAGCGCCTGTCCATCGGCATCCAGGGTATCGGCTGCGCCGAGATGTCCTACCAGAGCGCCGTCGCCTACGCCCGCGAACGTCTGCAAAGCCGCGCCGCCACCGGCCCGGTGGCGAAAGACAAGGCCGCCGACCCGATCATCGTGCACCCCGATGTGCGCCGCATGCTGCTGACCATGAAGGCCCTGACCGAAGGTGGCCGCGCCTTCTCCACCTATGTCGGCCAGCAGCTGGACGTTGCCAAGTATGCCGAAGACGCTGCCGAACGCGAGTCGGCCCAGTCACTGGTGGCGCTGCTGACTCCTGTCGCCAAGGCCTTCTTCACCGACACCGGACTGGAAAGCTGCATCCATGGCCAGCAGGTGTTCGGCGGCCACGGCTTCATCCGCGAGTGGGGCCAAGAGCAACTGGTGCGCGATGTGCGCATCGCGCAGATCTACGAAGGCACCAACGGCATCCAGGCACTCGACCTGCTGGGCCGCAAGGTGCTTGCCGATGGCGGCCAGGCACTGGCGCTGTTCGCCGGAGAGATCCGCGCTTTCGCCGATGCCGCCGACGGCGCCGCCATGGGCTCCTTCACCGCCCCGCTACTGGATGCCCTGGACCTGCTGGAGTCCGTCACTCGCCAGTTGCGCGAGCGCGCCGCCAGCCAGCCGCAGGAGATCGGCGCGGCCTCGGTGGAATACCTGCACCTGTTCGGCTACACCGCCTACGCCTACCTCTGGGCTCGCATGGCGCAGGCCAGCCTGGGCCAGGGCGACGGATTCCACAGCGGCAAGCTGGCCACCGCGCGTTTCTACTTCGCCCGCTTGCTACCGCGCATCGAGTCTCTCGCCGGATCCATACGCGCGGGCAGCGATAGCCTGTTCGAGCTGCGCGCCGAGCACTTCTGAATTTCAGTTGAGCGTGATTGCGTGGCCAGTCGCCAATGTTGGCCACGCTTTTTTGATGGCAGGCTTATCGGGCGATGCAGACAGGCTTCACGCGCCGTATCGGTTCAGTATCTGTGGGTCAGCAATGCTGGCGTCCGGAATGGGGCGGTGGCCATCTCATGGTGCGCAAGCTCAACTTGGTCACATGATTGGAAAGCCCCCGAATACCCTTCACGAGCAAATTCAGCGACTCCTCGGAGCACAGGTAGCGATTTTCGTCCTCGCTCAGACACACCGCACCTTGCTGTAATGAGCGTATCGATGCCGGGTAAGGGCCCGATTTCGGTCATGCTCGATCTTGGCCTTGAAGGGCTCAAGGAATCGACTGGTGACTTCGTTCGTATAGCCGTGGTCAGGCGGCTCGATGGACAGAGGCAGACCGAAGCTGAATCCCCAATGTCGATCAGGGATTCTGGTTGCTCGTCGCTCCGACAGAAAATCAAGTATTCGCGCAAATGCTCTCGTTGAATCGGCTACGCAACAACGGCAGCAATCAGCCAGAGATAAATATCAAGCCGGCCTTTGCGAATCACCGCTCCAGGCGAGTTTCCGATCCGCATCTGGAGTAGCCATAGTCACCGATTTTGAATGCGGCAGAGCAGCCGGCGCGCGAGATGAGCGATGGTCGCCAAGCCCGTGGCATTGGACTGCAAGGCGGCTCTATAAATGTTCTCGAGAGGCCTGCAGGCCTAAGCGACGCATCCGCCCCAAGAGTGTCGTTCGGGGAACTCCTAAGCGCTCGGCAGCCAGAGAAAGATTGCCGCGTACGTCGCGTAGAGCCTTAGCAATCAGGTTGCACTCCTGCTCCGCCAGCCGTTCGCGCAAGCTTCCGCTGCCGGACGGGCAAGGCTCACAAGCGGGCACAGCAGGATGATCGACCTCATCGTCGGCGAAGATGATCTCGTCGAGCTCAGCACCATCCTGGTCGTGCAGCAGCAGGCTGCGGCGAATGACATTCTCCAGCTGACGCACATTGCCCGGCCAGGCGCAGGCCTGCAAGCATGCCAAAGCGGTGGCGCCCAGGCTGGTGACCTTCGGATTGAGGTTTGGTGCATCACGCCGCACGAAGAGTCGGGCCAGAAGTTCGACATCTCCGGGGCGATCACGCAAAGGCGGAATGCTCAGGCAGGCAACGTTCAGCCGGTAGTAGAGATCCTCACGCAGGCGCCCCTCGGCAATCGCCTGCCGCGGTGCCTGGTTGCTTGCGGCGATCAGGCGAACATCCGCCCGTTGCGCGGTGAGACCGCCCAAGGGAAGGAAGCTGCCGTCCTGCAAGACCCGGAGCAACTTGCTCTGCATGCCCAGCGGCATCGAGTTGATCTCATCGAGAAACAGCGTGCCGCCCTCCGCCAGGGCGAACATACCCTTGCGGTTCTCGGCCCCCGTGAAGGCGCCACGGGTGGTGCCGAACAATGTGCTCTCCAGCAGGGTTTCCGGGATGGCGGCACAGTTCAGGCTGATCAACGGGCCATTGCGGCGAGGACTGAGGGCATGGGCGCGACGCGCAAAGAGTTCCTTGCCGGTACCGGTCTCGCCATGTACCAGCAACGGTAGGTCGGTCACGGCGAACACTTCCAGGCGTCGCAATTGCTGCAGCATTCCTGGCGCAACGCTGAGGATGGCCGGACCGTCCTCTGCGTCGGCGACCAACGCATCGGCGACCACCTCGCCCACCTCCATCGCGCCGACCAACTCGCCCTGGCGGCCATGCAGCGGAATGGCCCGGTGACGGTACTGCAACATTTCTCCACCTGCGCCGACATAGGCCTGCACGGTATCGATGGAGGGCTGTCCCTCCGCCAGGCAACGCAGCAGCGTGCTCTGCTCCGGCTTCAGCCAGGGCACGCTCTGCAGCACATGCATGCCCAGAACCTGCTGCGGGTCTAACCCGTCCAGCGCACCACTCGCCCGGTTGTAATAGACGTAGTGCCCCGACTGATCGACGACCGTGACCGGTTGTCGCAGTCCATCGAAAATCGGCGCCAGGCAGCGCACGAGCCAGTTCAACTCCTCATTTCGATTGGAAATCGACGACTTTTCGACACTTCCCATGGCCACTCCCTGATTTCCAGCGCGTCGATTATTCGACATCTGTCTCAATCTCGCCGCAAGACGATTCGCCGGTCCTGCTCCCAGTCAACGGAACGCCAGGAAACACGTTGCCCGATCACCCATTTCGCCGCCCACGGCGCCTTCCAGACTGGCGCATGACTTGCACCGTCCTCGGCGTACACCCGCAAGAGGATTCACCATGTTCAAGCACATCATTGCCCGCACGCCTGCACGCTCCCTGGTCGACGGGCTGACCTCCGCCCACCTCGGCAAACCGGACTACGCTGCCGCCCTGGAGCAGCACAATGCCTACATCCGCGCACTGCAGACCTGCGACGTGGATATCACCCTGCTGCCGCCGGACGAGAGTTTTCCCGACTCGGTATTCGTCGAGGATCCGGTGCTGTGCACCTCACGCTGCGCCATCATCACTCGCCCAGGCGCCGAATCCCGGCGCGGCGAGACGCGGATCATCGAAGAGACCATCCAGCGTTTCTATCCCGGCCGCGTCGAACGCATCGAGGCCCCTGGTACCGTGGAAGCGGGCGACATCATGATGGTCGGCGAGCACTTCTACATTGGCGAGTCGGCGCGGACCAATGCCGAAGGTGCGCGGCAGATGATCGCCATTCTCGAAAAGCATGGCCTCAGCGGCTCGGTGGTCCGCCTGGAGAAGGTCCTGCACCTGAAGACCGGCCTGGCCTACCTGGAACACGGCAACCTGCTGGCCGCCGGCGAATTCATCAGCAAGCCGGACTTCCAGCACCTCAATATCATCGCGATCCCCGAGGAAGAGGCCTACGCGGCCAACTGCATCTGGGTCAACGAGCGGGTGATCATGCCCGCCGGCTATCCACAGACCCGGCAGAAGATCGCCGACCTCGGCTACCAGGTCATCGAAGTCGATACATCCGAGTACCGCAAGATCGACGGCGGCGTCAGCTGCATGTCACTGCGCTTCTGAACCGCGCCGTATCGACGGGCCAAACGGCCCGTCGATATCTGCGAGGGCCCCTCCCTTCGTGGCCGTGAGCGTGTCGGCAAGAGTCGCCACGCGACATCGACAGCTGTTTCGGAGGCGCAAGATGTCCAACTCGAATCAAACCAGACTGGGCCTGCCGGCCCTCACCGCCCTGGTGGTGGGCGGCATCATCGGCAGCGGCATCTTCAGCCTGCCGCAGAACATGGCCGAGGGCGCCGGTGCCGGCGCCATCCTCATCGCCTGGGCAATCACCTTCGTCGGGATGCTGACGCTGACCCGCATCTTCCAGTGGCTGTCCAGCACCCGCCCGGATCTGGACGACGGCGTCTATGGCTATGCTCGCGAAGGGTTCGGCGAGTACCTGGGCTTCAATGCCGCCTGGGGCTACTGGATCTCCGCCTGGGTCGGCAACGCCGGATACCTGGTGGTGCTGTTCAGTGCGCTGGGATCGTTCAGCCTGTTCGCCTTCTTCGGTGATGGCACCACCTGGCAGGCGCTGGTCGGCGAACTGGCAGTGCTCTGGCTGGTACACGCCTTCGTGTTGCACGGAGTACACAACGCAGCCCTCACCAACACCATCGTCACCCTGGCGAAGATCGTGCCCATCGGACTATTCATCCTCTGTGCGGCCCTGGCCTTCCGCGTTGACGTATTCCGTATCGACTTCTGGGGCAATCCAGCACTGGGCAGCATCGTCCGCCAGGTGGAGACCACCATGCTGTACACCGTGTGGGTGTTCCTCGGCATCGAGAGCGCAACCGTCTATGCCAGCCATGCCAAACGCATGGCCGACGTCAGCCGCGCCACCCTGATCGGGTTCGTCATTACCCTGCTGTTGCTGGTCTGCGTCTCGGTCCTCTCGCTCGGAGTGGTGCCGCAGCACGAACTGGCGCAGATGAAAAACCCATCGATGGCGCAAGTAATGGCCGCAGCGGTCGGCCCGTGGGGCGCCACCCTGATCAACCTCGGGCTGATCGTCTCGGTGGCCGGCGCACTGCTGGCCTGGACCCTGCTGGCGGTGGAAATGCTCTACCTGGCCAGCCGCGGCACGGGAAACACTGCTCCGGCGCTGTTTGGCAAGACCAACGCGGCGGACACCCCGGCACCGGCGCTCTGGCTGACCAATTCGCTGATATCGCTGCTGTTGCTGGTGGCATTCTTCAACGCCTCCGGCTACAACGCACTGATCCAGTTGGCCACCTCGATGGCGCTCATCCCGTATCTGTTATGCGCCGGGTTCTGCCTCAAGCTGGTCTTGCGACAACCTCGGCCGCTGCTGCTGGTAATGGCAGCGCTGGGCACCTTCTACGGTGTATGGCTGATCTATGCCGCCGGCCTGAAGTACCTACTGCTGTCGATGATTCTCTATGCTCCAGGGCTCGGCTTCTTCATCCGCGCCCGCCGCCAGCGTGGGTTGACGCGGTTCGGCAATGCAGGGGAGCGAATCGCCAGCGTGCTGGTTCTGGGCTTGGCAGCCATCGCCCTGTGGATGGTCAGCAGCGGCCGCCTTGGTCTCTAGCTTAATGGTCGTATACGGCAGCATCTTTGAAGCGCGCACTACGACCGCTCGACTCGTGCCACTGAATGCCCCGGCGAGATTGATTGGTCGCTCGTGCCAATTGGCGAGGCTGGAGCTCCGCTTCCCGGCGCCAGGCTGACTGACTACCAGACCGGCATCGTCCAGGGCGAGCGTCTCAATCTGTCCATTGGCCAGCGTCAGCCCGCACCCCGTTGGGAATTCGCCCGGCTCTCTGAGTCGGCAGCTACCTGATAGGCAGCAGGTCGGGCGCATCCAGGGCCGGCTCCGTCAATGATTGCAGTGCGGCCTCACCTATCTGCTGGGTTTCGCCAGCCTGGCGGTACGCTGTTTCTGAGCGAGTCGGCTTTCGGCCAATGGCTGCACCTCAGAGTACTGGAAAGAAAACCATCACCGTCTGCAATCACCTCAGAGGACTGTCCTTTACGTGCCTGAGCAACACAGATAATGTAGAGCTATAGACATTTTATGTTGCGAACTCTACAGATGAACTGGCTGCTACTGGTACTCGGATTGCCTACAGCGAACGCCACCGAACGCATGCGTGCCTGGCGGGCGCTGAAAGCCTGCGGAGCCGCTGTGCTGCGCGATGGTGTCTACCTGCTGCCTGATCAGAAAGCAGGACGCGCCGCGCTGGAAGCTATCGAACACAACGTGCTGGCCATCAACGGCACTGCGCTTCTGTTTTCTGTCCAGCAGCCAGTTGAGCGCTTTGCAGCACTATTTGATCGCGCCGAGGAGTACGGCAAGCTTCGAGAGGAAATCTCCACCTGCCATGCCGAGCTTTCCCCCGACAATGCTCTGCAAACGGCACGTCAGGTGAGGAAGCTGCGCAAAAGCTTCGGGCAGGTCGCTGTTATCGACTTCTTCCCTGGTGACGCCAGGGAAAAGGTCGACCTGGCGTTGAGAGACCTGGAAACGGCCATCAGCCGTGCCTTGTCACCTGACGAACCGAGCGGCCACGAGATACCCATCGAGCGGTTGGTTCGCGCGGACTTCCAGGGCCGACGCTGGGCAACCCGCCGCCGCCCATGGGTGGATCGTCTGGCCAGTGCCTGGTTGATTCGCCGCTTCATCGATTCGGATGCACGAATCCTCTGGCTGGAATCGCCGGGTGATTGTCCGGAAGATACTCTGGGCTTCGATTTTGATGGCGCCACCTTCAGCCACAACGGGCAACGCGTCACCTTCGAGACGCTGCAGGCGAGCTTCCAGCTCGAGGCCCCCGGTCTCCGACGCCTGGCCGAACTCGTGCACTACCTGGACGTGGGAGGTGCCCAGCCCGCTGAAGCTTCCGGCATCGAGCGTGTGCTGGCGGGGTTGCGCGAGAGCATCACCGACGATGACCAGCTCTTCCAGACGGCTGCCGGTGTGTTTGACGGCCTGCTGACCGCGTTCGCCAGCGAGGAGAAGAATCATGGATGAATTCCATCCAGGCGCCTCTGATTCCGCCGCGAATCACGCCAGGCCGGTTGGACTGTTCTCCGCCTTTCTTTTCTGGCTCAAGCTCGGATTCATCAGCTTCGGCGGACCCGCCGGGCAGATCTCGATCATGCACCAGGAACTCGTCGAACGTCGGCGCTGGATCAGCGAGCGACGCTTCCTGCATGCACTCAACTACTGCATGTTGTTGCCCGGCCCCGAGGCACAGCAGCTGGCCACCTACATCGGCTGGCTGATGCACCGCACCTGGGGCGGAGTGATAGCCGGCGCCCTCTTCGTAGTGCCATCGCTGTTCATCCTGATCGGCCTCTCGTGGTTGTACATCGCCTTCGGCGAAATACCGGTCGTGGCCGGTCTCTTCTACGGCATCAAGCCAGCGGTGACCGCCATCGTCATGCACGCCGCGCATCGCATCGGCACGCGCGCACTGAAGAACGGCTGGTTGTGGGCGATCGCTGCGGCCTCCTTCGTCGCGATCTTCGCGCTGAGCCTCCCTTTCCCACTGATCGTTCTGGGAGCTGCCATCATCGGTTACATAGGTGGTCGGCTAGTGCCTGCCAAGTTCGTCATCGGCGGGAGTCATCAGGCAGGCAAAGTCGGCTACGGGCCCGCCCTGATCGATGACGATACCCCCACTCCCGAGCACGCGCGGTTCCGTTGGGCACGCCTGCTACAGCTGCTGCTGGTCGGAGCGGTTCTCTGGCTGCTGCCGATGGGGCTGCTGGCGAGCGCTTTCGGCTGGCAAGGGACACTCACGCAGATGGGCTGGTTCTTCACCAAGGCGGCATTGCTCACCTTTGGTGGCGCCTACGCTGTGTTGCCTTATGTCTATCAGGGTGCAGTCGGTCACTACGGCTGGCTGACTCCAGCCCAGATGATCGATGGCCTGGCCCTGGGCGAAACCACGCCAGGGCCTCTGATCATGGTGGTTGCATTCGTGGGCTTCGTGGGGGGGTACGTTCAGCCGATGTTTGGTGCCGATCATCCCTTCCTCGCAGGTGCTGTCGCGGCAAGCCTCGTCACCTGGTTCACCTTCCTGCCCTCTTTCCTGTTCATCCTCGCCGGCGGCCCGCTGGTGGAGTCGACGCATAACGAACTGAAGTTCACGGCACCGCTCACCGGCATCACCGCTGCGGTGGTGGGCGTGATCCTGAACCTGGCGCTGTTCTTCGGCTACCACGTTCTCTGGCCCGCCGGATTCGAGGGGCACTTCGACTGGCCTTCGGCGCTGATCGCCCTGGCAGCCGCAATCGCCCTGTTCCGCTACAAGGCTGGTGTGATTCAAGCGCTGATAGCCTGCGCCCTGACGGGCCTGGCCGTGCATATGCTCCGGGCCGGGATGTGATTTACTCCTGGGTTCGCTCTCGGTCACTGGCTACCGACAACGATTTTCTCTCCGCTTATTTCAGCGACAGAGCCGCGCCATCCTTTCCTGCGTTTGCTGCAGCAGCCTGGCGTGATCGGAATTAATCATGGCGCCGTAGGCTAGTGCCCCAGTACCGGCTGATCCTTACCATCTCCTCATTCTTGGTTTGATCGAAAGACAGGAGATGTCATGGGTAACCGCACTGCATTGATCACCGGAGCGTCCGGCGGCATTGGACTGGAACTGGCTCGCATCCATGCCAGCAAGGGCGGCGATGTCGTCCTGGTTGCCCGTTCGCGCGACAAGCTGGAGGCTCTGAAACGTGAAATTCAGGCGCAGTACGCTGTAAAAGCTTACGTTTTGGCTGACGATCTGGCCGACCCGAACGCCGCGGATCGCATCTTCCATGCCACTCAATCCCTGGGGTTGACCATCGATGTGCTGATCAACAACGCCGGCTTCGGCGGACATGGCAAGTTCGTGGAGCGCGATCTCAGCGCCGACCAGGCCATGATGCAGGTGAACATGGCGGCGCTCACCTCCCTGACCCACTTCTACCTCCGGGGTATGGTGTCCCGCCGGCGGGGGCGCATCCTGAATGTCTCGTCCACCGCAGCGTTCATGCCAGGCCCCCTGCAGGCGGTGTACTACGCCACCAAGGCCTACGTCACATCCTTCACCCAGGCGGTTGCCGAAGAGGTTAGCGAGTACGGGGTAACTGCCACCGCACTATGTCCAGGTGCGGTCGCGACCGGTTTCGTCGCCGCGGGCGATCTGCAGGGCGTGGAAGTCTGGAAGAATGCCAGGACGGCAGAGTCCGTTGCACAATGCGGCTACAAGGCGATGGAGCGGGGCCAACTGGTCGCCTTCAACGAATGCAAGTTGCGGATCATGCTCGACTGGATCGTCCCCCTGCTCCCTCGCAGAATGGTGCTCAAGCTATCGCGCCAGGCGATGGAGAAGGCATCCTGAGCAAGCGCAGCGCGATGCCCTGAAAGGCGGCGTGCCGCCTGATGATCCGCGAGCCTGCAAGCTGATTCAAAGAGACACCGCGCCCATGAAACAAGCCAGGCATTTTGTTGTGCACCCCGGTTGGAAGCTGATCATCGCCGATCTGGGCATCACAGCCGGAGACCTGCTGGCCCTCGCCGAACTGCCCGCCGACCTGTTCAGCCGCAAGGATGCAACCTTGTCTCCGCCAGAGTATTTCCGGCTCTTTCTGGGCCTGGAGCAATTGGTCGGCGAATCCCACTTGCCGCTACGGCTGGGTGGCGCCATTTCGGTGGAAGCTTTCGATCCGCCGCTATTTGCCTGCCTGTGCAGCCCTGACCTCAACAGCGCCCTTACTCGTCTTGCCGAGTACAAGCGCCTTTGTGGCCCGTTGGCGCTGGAGGTCTTCGTCCACCCAATGCACACGGACGTCTTCATCGACTGCTACGGTTACGACCAGCCATTGCCGCGCAGCCTCTGCGCCCTGGAACTGGTGTTCCTCACCCACCTGGCACGGCTCGCCACCCGACAGACCATCAAACCGCTGGAGGCGGAGCTGGCCGCTCTGCCGAGCCAGACCGCCCCGTGCGAAGGGTTCCTCGGATGTCGCCTGCAAGAAGGCCGGCGCAACCGGATCCGGTTCTCGGCGGAAGATGCCGCGCGCCCCTTCCTGACCGAGAACGTCGCCATGTGGCAATTCTTCGAACCGGAGCTGCAGCAGCGGCTTTCGATGCTGGAGACCGGTGCCAGCACCCGTGCACGCGTGCGCAGCGCATTGCTCGACATGTTGCCGAGCGGGCGCAGCAGCATTCAGGATGTCTCCGAGCGTCTGGCGATGAGCAAACGCTCCCTGCAACGCCACCTGGCGGACGAGGCACTGAGCTATCAGGAGGTACTCGACGACACCCGAGCGAACCTCGCTCGTCACTACCTCTCTCGCTCCACCTTCTCCGCGGGAGAAATCTCCTTTCTGATCGGCTTCCAGGATGCCAACTCGTTCCTGCGCGCCTTCAAGGCCTGGACGGGCATGACCCCGGGCGAGTACCGCAGCCAGCAGGCCTATTGAAGCCAGCTGCCGAGGTCAGCTACCGGCCACGCGCCCGATCGATAGCGGACGACCATCCGCGCTCGGAATGGCTAGCAGGCAGACGTTCCAGCACTCCTCAGCTGTCGCGCGACCTGTTGGAGCGAACCCGCCACATGCTCTGCCAGACACCGTCGCGATACAGCAGAGCATGAACCAGCGCGGCGCCGGCATGCGCAAGGATCAAGCCGAAGAGACCGTAGGCGATCCAGCCATGGGCGCAGCGCAGCAGACCATAGAGGCCCGCATCGGCATCGACCAGCGGCGGCACGTGCCAGCCGGCCAGGCGCAGCGGATAATCCGCGGCCCCTTGCATGGCCCAGCCGACCAGGGGTTGCAATACCAGCAGAACATACAGCGCAAAGTGCAGCAGTCCTGCCAGGTGACGCTGCCAGGCCTTCACGGATGCCGGCAGGGCCGGACGCGCCGTGACGCTGCGCACGAGCAGGCGAACGAGCAGAAGCACCAGCAAGGCCAGTCCGAGCTGCTTGTGCCACGCCACCAGTTGAGGCTGGCTGGCGCCGGCGCCGGGCACCACCCCCACGGCGACTGCT
>OGQD01000370.1_pt1 | contig 35472 bp, 34 predicted proteins | sample 1553091 | NCBI WGS metagenome assembly OGQD01 (sample SAMEA2580290, study PRJEB22360) | human gut metagenome | biome: human gut; feature: human-associated habitat; material: faeces | place: Denmark | collected 2008/2010
GGTCGCCAGCGTGTGTGGTGGTCCTGGCCCCGCTGCCACAAAGTGATCAGGATGTTGTGGCTGGTGCTCAGGCGTTCCAGTTCCGGCTGGATAAGGTCGGCGTAGCTGCGGCCGATGAAGCTCACTGCCAGTTCCGACAGGCCCAGTCCCAGGCGGTAGGTCTTGGTGTCGTTGTCGAACGAGGTCAGTTGCTCGTTGGTCAGGGTGCGCAGGATGTTGAAGGTGGTGCTCGGGCTGACTCCCGTGGCGCGGGCGATGGCGGTCGCGCCCTCTGGGCCTTCGGCATTGGCCAGGTGGCGAAGGATCTGGATGGCGTTCACCACTGCGCCGACATCCTTGGCGCTGCTGGTGCGTTTGCTGCTGGCTTCTTCGACGGTCTTTTCAGTTGTCATATTCTGTATTCTGATTGACATTCAGTATTGTGAATGTATTCTGACCCTGCGACGCCTGCAACGGCTTCCTGGAAGCTGGCTTGGCATGGGCGGTAACGCACTTTGCAACAAAGGCAGAACAAGAACAAAGGAGAAACCTCAATGGTGGATTTCCCCGACCGCAGCATGCCAGGGCCCGAGGCGCAGTACCTCGCGTTTCTCGCCCAGGGCCGCTTCATGTTGCAGCGCAGCGCCTCCACCGGCCGGCATGTGTTCTACCCGCGCACCCAGGTGCCCGGCAGCGGCGAAACGGACCTGGAATGGGTCCCCGCCAGTGGCCTGGGCACTCTTTATGCCTTGACCGTCAACCGCGCCCGCAGCGGTGACTACAACATCGCCCTGGTCGACCTGGATGAAGGCGTGCGCATGATGTCGCGCATCGAAGGCCATCTCAGCCTGCCCATCGGTACTCGCGTGAAAGCGCGCATCGCCCAGCAGGACAGCGGCCCTGTCGTCGTCTTCGAGCCCCTGGCGGAGGTGCAGCCATGAGCCAGGTCCTGCGCGGCAAGACCGCCATCGTCGGCATCGGCAGCGCCGGTATCGGCGAAGCCCATGGCTACAGCGCCATTGAGCTGCTCGGCCAGGCCTCGATGAAAGCCATCGCCGATGCAGGGCTTGCGCTCTCGGACATCGACGCGGTGTTCTCGGCCACCAGCTCCCACGCCTTCCCGACCCTCTCGGTCTGCGAATACCTGGGCATCAAGCCGAAGTTCGTCGATGGCACCAATGTCGGCGGCTCCAGCTTCGAGCTGCATCTTCTGCAGGCAACCCTGGCCCTGGAGGCCGGCCTGTGTGACGCGGCGCTGATCTGCTATGGCTCCAACCAGCGCACCGCCGGCGGCAAGCTGGTATCGATGAGCGAGCCGCAGTGGCACGAAACGCCCTACCAGCCGCGCCACCCGATCACCGCCTACGCGCTGGCTGCCAGCCGGCACATGCATCAATACGGCACCACCCGCGAGCACCTGGCCGAAGTGGCCGTGGCCGCACGGGGCTGGGCCAACCTCAATCCCGAGGCCTTCGCCCGTGGCCCGCTGAGCATCGATGAGGTGCTCGCTGCGCGGATGGTCAGCGACCCGCTGAGCAAGGCCGACTGCTGCCTGGTCACCGACGGCGGTGGCGCCTGTGTGATGGTACGCGCCGACCGTGCGCGGGACCTGCCCAGGGCGCCGATCTACTTCCTCGGCGCGGCCGGCGCGCAGTGGCACCGCTCCATCGTTGCCATGCCCGACCTCACCGTCACTGCCGCTTCCGAGAGTGGCCCGCGCGCCATGCAGATGGCCGGTGTGAAGCACGCGGACATCGACCTGGTGATGGTCTACGACGCCTTCACCATCAATACGATCCTGTTCCTCGAAGACCTCGGCTTCTGCCCGAAGGGCGAGGGCGGTCGCTTCGTCCAGGGCGGACGCATCGCTCCTGGCGGCGAGCTGGCGGTGAACACCAACGGCGGCGGGCTGTCCTGTGTGCATCCGGGCATGTACGGCATGTTCCTGATCATCGAGGCGGTTACGCAGTTGCGCCGACAGGCCGGTGAACGCCAGTTGAAGAAGGCCGATATCGCCCTGCTGCACGGCAACGGCGGCACCTTGTCCAGCCAGGTCACCGCGCTGCTCGGCACCCAGAACGTGCTCTGAAATCCGGGCAGGACGCCCTCCCGGTGGCCACCTGCGATAAGCGGGCGGCCCGCCGTGGACGCGTTCGCCCTCGCGCCGGGACGACCTAGTCCGGCACCCGTCATCTGTTCAGGTGGAACGTCATGTCAGTGAGTCACTTGCAACGCACAGGCTTCGCCAGCCTTACCCCGCTGATCCAGCCACGCTCGGTCGCCGTGGTCGGCGCTTCCAGCGACCCGCACCGCATCGGTGGCCGCCCCATCGCCTACATGCTGCGCAACGGCTTCACCGGCCGCATCCTGCCGGTCAACCCCAATCGCACCGAAATCCAGGGCCTGCCGGCCTACGCCAGTGTCGACGCACTGCCTGAGGCGCCGGACGTGGCGATCATCGCGGTGCCGGCGCCGCAGGTGCTGAAGACCGTCCAGGCACTGGGCCGCAAGGGCGCGCGCAGCGCCATCGTGTTCTCCTCCGGCTTCAGCGAAGTCGGCGAGGAAGGCGTGGCCATGCAGGACGCCATCGTCGAGGCCGCCCGCGCGGCGAACATGCGCCTGCTGGGGCCGAACGCCCTGGGCGTGTTCAACGCCAACCTGGGCTACTACGCCTTCTTCTCCACCAGCCTGGAGCGCGGCATCCCGCTGGCCGGGCGCGTCGGCATCGCCACCCAGTCCGGCGCCTACGGCGCACACCTGCTGGGTCTGTCGCGGCAGCGCGGGCTGGGTACGCCGATCTGCGTCGCCACCGGCAACGAAGCCGACGTCACCCTGGGCGACGCCATCGGCTGGCTGGTGGAATCGCCGGAGGTCGACGTGGTGATGGCCTACGCCGAATCCATCCGCAATGTCGACAGCTTCCTCGCCGCCCTCGAAGCGGCCCATCGCGCCGGCAAGCCGGTGATCCTGCACAAGGTCGGGCGCAGCGAGCTGGGTGGCCGCGCGGCCATGTCACACACCGCCTCCCTGGCTGGCGACGACAAGGTGCTCGATGCGGTGCTGGCCGACTACGCCGTGGTCCGCGCGCGCACCACCGAAGAGCTGGTGGACATTGCCTACCTCGCCACCCAGCGCATCTACCCGGTGAACAACAGCCTGGGGATGATCACCGTCAGCGGTGGCGCCGGGATCATCGTCAGCGACGCTGCCGAGGACGTTGGGCTGCCCATGCCGCCGATGCCGGAAGAGGCTCAGGCGCGACTGAAACAGCGCCTGCACTATGCCTCGCCGCTGAACCCGGTGGACTGCACGGCCCAGGCGCTCAACGACCTGAGCCTGGTGCACGATTTCACCGAGTCCATGGTGGTGGACGGCGGCTATCGTTCGCTGATCGCCTTCTTCACCCAGGCCGGCACCGCCGCCTCCATCGGCCCGCGCCTGGCCGAGCAGTTCGCGCGGATCAAGGCCGACCATCCGGACCGCCTGTTCGTGGTCTCGGTGATGGGCGAGGGCGAGGAGCTGGCGCCTTACCAGAAGGCCGGCTTCGCCCTGTTCGAGGACCCGACCCGCGCCGTGCGCGCCATCCAGGCCATGGGCCAGTTGGGCGAAGCGTTCGCCCGGCCGCTGCGCAGCATTCCTGTGCCCGGTGGCGTCGAGCTGCCGACCAGCACGCCCGGTGAGGCCGAAGCCAAGCAATTGCTGGCGCGCGCCGGCATCGAATCGGCGCCCGAACGTGTGCTGAAAAGCGCTGCGGAAGCCGCCGCGTTTGCCGAACAGATCGGCTTCCCGGTGGTGCTGAAAATCGCCTCGGCGGACATCCTGCACAAGTCGGAAATCGGCGGCGTGCTGCTCAACGTCGGCAGCGCCCAGGCCGTACGCGAAGGGTATGCATTGCTGCTCGAACGCGCCGCCGAGCACGCGCCGCACGCCCGCCTCGATGGCGTGCTGGTGGCGCGCCAGCTGCAGGGCGGCGTCGAGTGCTTCATGGGCATCCAGCGCGACCCGCAGTTCGGTCCGGTGGCGGTGTTCGGCCTCGGCGGCATCTTCGTCGAGGTGCTCAAGGACGTGGTGTTCCGCCGCTGCCCGTTCGGCGTCGGCGAAGCCGAGCAGATGATCCGCAGCATCAAGGGCGCGCCGCTGCTGCTGGGCGCCCGTGGTCGCCCGGTGACCGATATCAAGGCCCTGTCGCGCGTTCTCTCGCAGCTCTCGCAATTCGCTGCAGAGGCCGGCCCGCGCTTGCGTTCGGTGGACCTCAACCCGGTCTTCGCCATGCCCGAAGGGCAGGGCGCCTGGGCCGCCGACGCGGTGCTGGAAGTGCAGGAGGTGGCCCATGGCGCTGAATCCTGAGCACCTGCTGAATTACCCGATCCCGGAAGTACGCCAGCGTTTCAGCCGCCACGACAGCGCCTTCTATGCGCTGTCGGTCGGCCTCGGCGCGGACCCGATGGACGAGCACCAGCTGACCTTCGTCGACGCCAATCGCGAGCTGCAAGCGCTGCCCTGCATGGCGGTGGTGCTCGGTCACCCCGGCTTCTGGCTGGGCAACCCGGACACCGGCGTCGATGCCCTGCGCCTGGTCCACGGCGAGCAGAGCATCGAATGGCTCAAGCCGCTGCCGGTGGAAGGCGAAGTGATCGGCCGCACCCGCGTCACCGGGCTGGTCGACAAGGGCGCCGGCAAGGGCGCGCTGCTCTATAGCGAGAAGGTCGTCAGCGATGCGCAGAGCGGCGAGGTGCTGGCGATTGCCCGCGGCACCACCTTCCTGCGCGGCGACGGCGGCTTCGGTGGCGACAGCCAGTCGCTGAGCCTGCCGCACCGCCTGCCCGAGCAGGCGCCGGACCTGGTCATCGACCTGCCGACTCGCCCCGAGCAGGCGCTGCACTACCGCCTGAACGGCGACGATAACCCGATCCACGCCAGCCCCGCAGCGGCGGCGCGCGGTGGTTTCCCCAGGCCGATCCTGCACGGCCTGTGCACCCTGGGGGTGGCCTTCCACGCGCTGCTGCGCGGCTTGGCCGACTACCGCGCGGAACGCTTTGCCCACCTGCAGGTGCGCTTCTCCGCACCGGTTTTCCCCGGCGAAACCCTGCGTACCGAAATCTGGAATGACGGCTCCTTCCGCACCCGCGTCGTCGAGCGCGACGTGGTGGTGCTGGACAACGGCCGCGTGCGCCTGACCCCGGAGATGGGAGAACACGCCGGGCGGGCATAGCGCGACGACGACCTCAACCAACCTGCGAGAACAACAACAATGAACGCACCCGACAGCATGGCCCAGGCCACCGCGATACCGCGGCGGACCCTGGTGATCGCCTTCCTCTTCTGCTTCCTGGGTCTGCTCGCCGATGGCGCGGACCTGATGTTCCTCGCCTACAGCCTGAACAGCCTGAAGGCCGAGTTCGGCCTCTCCAACTTCGAGGCCGGTTCGCTGGGCAGCATCACCCTGGCCGGCATGGCCATCGGCGGTATCTACGGCGGCTGGGCGTGCGACCGCTTTGGCCGGGTGCGGGTGGTGACGTGGACCATCCTGGTGTTCTCCGTGGGCACCGCGCTGCTCGGGCTGGCGCACAACTTCTGGGCCTTTGCGCTGATCCGCTTCGTCTCCTCGCTGGGCCTGGGCTCGCTGTTCGTCGCCTGCAACATCCTGATGTCCGAGTTCGTCACCGCGAAGTACCGCACCACCATCCTGGCGACCATGCAGGCTGGTTGGACGGTCGGCTACCTGGTGGCGACGGTGCTCGCGGGGCAGATCATCCCCGACTACGGCTGGCGCGCGCTGTTCTTCACCGCGATCGGCGCGGCGCTGATCTGCCTGGCGCTGCGGCCCTGGGTGCCGGAGTCGCCGTCCTGGCTGGCAGCCCGCGCGCAACGGCTGCAGCAGGCCGCCAGCAATCGCCAGCAGAGCGCGCCCAGCGGCGGCATGCGCCAGCTGCTGGTCGATCCGTCCACCCGGCGCATGTTCCTGCTGTGGAGCCTCACCTCGTGCTTCCTGCTGTTCGGCTACTACGGCACCAACAACTGGATGCCCTCGTACCTGGAAAGCGAGCTGGGCATGAACTTCAAGTCCATGACCGGCTACATGGTCGGCACCTACACCGCGATGATCCTCGGCAAGGTGCTCGCCGGGATCGCCTCGGACCGCTTCGGCCGCCGCGCCACCTTCGCCGCCGGCGCCATCGGCACCGCGATCTTCATGCCGGTGATCGTGTTCTGGCACACCCCGGACAACATCGTCTGGATCCTCGCGCTGTTCGGCTTCATCTACGGCGTACCGGTGGGCGTGCTGGCCACCTACATGACCGAGAGCTTCTCCACCCAGGTACGCGGCGCCGCCGTCGGCACCTCCTACAACCTCGGCCGCATCGGCGCGGCGGTGGCCCCGGCGGCCATCGGCCTGCTGGCCTCCCATGTGTCCATCGGCGCGGGCTTCCTGGTGATGGGCATCACCTACGTCATCACCGGCCTGATCCCGGCGCTGCTGATCCCCAACCGCCTCTATGACCCGAATCGCGAAGGGCGCACGGCGCAGCCCGCTACACCCGCACGTGCGCCTGCGCCTGCGCCTGCGCACAGCGCTACCCGCCCGCTGGGCCAACCCGTCACGGAGGAAAGCCTGCGATGACCGATCTCACCCGCGCCGCCCATGCGCCCGGGCCGGACATGTTCCCCCGCGATCGATACACCTTCCAGGAGTTCCTCGGCCTGGAGCGCTGGGTCGATGGCGAAGTGGTGCGGGTACGCCTGCGCCACCGCCCGGAGCTGATGAACTACATCGACAGCTTCCACGGCGGCGTGCTGATGAGCGTGCTCGACGCTGCCATGGCCGGCGCGATCCGTGCGCAGATGCCGGGTTGCTCGATGGTCACCATCGACATGGCCACCCACTTCATGGGCAGCACCCGCGGCGAGATCAACGCCGTCGGCCGGGTGCTCAAGCGCACCCGCACGCTGTGCTTCTGCGCGGCGGAAATCTTCGATGAAGCCGGCGAGCTGATCGCCAGCGCCACCGGCAGTTTCAAGTACCGGCCCGCGACGGCCGGAGCTGTTCAACCGACACGGGAATGATGAAATGACCGACCACACCGCGATGGCCGAGGAGCGCGAAGAGCGCCTGCGGCTGATCCGTGACAGCGCCGCCTCCCTGGTCCCGCGCGGCGGCGACCTGGGCCGGGTGCGCCGTCTGCGCTTCCAGCAGGCGGGCGTCGACCGCGACGCCTGGGGCGAAGTCTGCGCCATGGGCTGGCCGGGCCTGCGCCTGGCGGAAGAACTGGGCGGCAGCGGGCTGGGCATGGCCGAGTACGCGGCGCTGCTGGAAGAGCTGGGCCGTGGCCTGCTGCCCGAGCCGCTGATCTAGGCGAGCCTGGTCGCTCCGCTACTGCCGGCGGACGAGCGCGACGCGCTGCTGGCCGGCGAGCGGCTGATCCTGCCGGCCGGCATCGGTTATGAAGCAGATGCGGCATTGCCGGTGCTGCGCGACGGCCAGTTGCGCGGCGAGATTGCCCACGTAGCGCTCGGTGCTGCGGCCGATGTCTGGTTGGTCGTCTGCAACGCCGGCCTTGCTCTGGTGCAGCGCAACGCCGAAGGGCTCAGCCTGCATCAGGAAGCGACCCAGGACGGCGGCCACCTGGCGCGCCTGCGCTTCGCCGGAACGCCGGCACAACTCGTCGAGTCCGCGCCCGCCGCCCTCGATGAAGCGGCGCTGGCCTGCTCGGCCTATCTGGTCGGGCTGATGGATGCCGCCTTCGAACAGACTCGGGACTACCTCGGCGTGCGCCGCCAGTTCGGCCGCGAGATCGGCAGCTTCCAGTCGCTGCAGCACCGCATGGTCGACCTGAAACTGCAGATCGAACTGGCCCGCGCCATCGTCGGCGAAGCGGCCAGCGCCCTGGATGACGGTGCGCCGACTGCCCTGGTACAGCGCCTGGTGTCCACCGCCAAGGTGCGTGCCGCCGAAGCGGCCATGCTGGTCACCCGCCAGGCGATTCAGCTGCATGGCGGCATCGGCTACACCGACGAGGCCGACATCGGCCTGTTCCTGCGCCGCGCCATGGTGCTGCTCAACAGCCAGGGCTCGCTGGCCTTCCACCGGGCGCGCTACATCGCCCTGCTGCATGCGGAGGTGGCGTGATGAGCGAGATGCTGCTGCAGGAAACTCATGGTTCGGTGCGCCTGCTGCGTTTCAACAATCCGGCGCGGCGCAATGCGCTGTCCCCCGCATTGCGCGCCGAGTTGCTCGACGCACTGCGTGAAGCGGACGCCGATCCCTCCGTGCGCAGCGTGGTGCTCACCGGTTCGGCGGAAGTCTTCAGCGCTGGCGGCGACCTCAGCGACATGCACGTCACCGACCTCAACGCCGGCCGCATGCGCATGCAGAAGAACGCCGACCTGATCCGCCAGATGCTGCGCATGGGCAAGCCGATCATCGCCGCCGTCGAAGGCTGGGCGGTGGGCGCCGGGCTTTCGGTGGCGCTGGCCTGCGACAGCCTGGTTTGCGGCGGCACGGCGCGCTTCGCGGCGGGCTTCGGCAAGGTCGGGCTGATCGCCGATCTTGGCCAGTTGCACACCTTGCCTGCGCGCATCGGCAACGGTCGGGCGCGGCAAGTGCTGATGTTCGGCCAGGTGATCGAGGCCGAGGAAGCATTGCGCATCGGCCTGGTGGACCAGCTCTGTGCACCGGGTGCCGCGCTGGATGCGGCGCTGGCACTGGCCGCGAAGGTCGAGCAGCAGGCGCCGCTGGCGCTGTCGCTGACCAAGGCGCTGCTGGCCGATGGCCTGGAGCTGCTGCTCGAACGCGAAGGCGATTTCCAGAGCCAGCTGTTCCTCAGTGCCGACCACGCCGAAGGCAAAGCGGCCTTCCTCGAAAAACGTTCCCCGGATTTCCGGGGCCAGTAATCAGGAGAACCGTGACATGACCGATTACAACGCCCTCGACGACGGCGAATTCCGTCGGCTGGTGCGCGAGTGGGTCGCCGCCAACTACCCGCAACGCATCCGCAACCCGGCCCACCGCCTGGGTCGCGACGACACCTGGGAGTGGTACCAGGCACTGTCGCAGCAGGGCTGGCTGTGCCCCGGCTGGCCGGTGCAACACGGCGGCATGGGCCTGTCCGCCGGCAAGCAGTTGATCATGATCGAGGAGATGGAAAGCTACGGCTGCGCGCGCCTGCCCGACAGCGGCATCACCATGCTCGGCCCGCTGCTGATCCGCTACGGCACCGACGCCCAGCGCGAGCGCTTCCTGCCGCGCATCCTCAGTGGCGAGGACATCTGGTGCCAGGGCTACAGCGAGCCCAATGCCGGCTCCGACCTCGCCAGCCTGCGTACCGAAGCGGTGCTGCGCGACGGCGAGTGGGTGATCAACGGCCAGAAGACCTGGACCACCATGGGCACCGAGGCCAACTGGATCTTCGTGCTGGCGCGCACCGAGCGCAGTGCCAAGGCGCAGCAGGGCATCAGCTTCCTGCTGGTGCCGATGGACAGCCCCGGCGTCGAGGTACGGCCGATCCTCAACCTCGAACTGCAGGGCGAGTTCTGCGAGGTGTTCTTCAACGACGTGCGCGTGCCGGAGGAAAACCTCGTCGGCGCGGTCAACCACGGCTGGGGCATGGCCAAGGCGCTGCTCGGCTTCGAGCGCATCTTCCTCGGCTCGCCCAAGCAGGCCACCTTCGCCCTCGAGCGCCTGGTGCGCCTGGCCCGTCACCAGGGCCTGTGGGACGACCCGGTGTTCGCCCAGCGCTTCGCCGCGCTGAGCATGGACCTGGACTGCCACAAGGCGCTCTACGAGCGCTTCGCCGAACGCCTGCGGCGCGGCGAGGAACTGGGCCCGGATGTTTCCCTGCTGAAGATCCACCAGTCCGAGCTGTACCAGCGCATCAGCGAGCTGGGACTGGAGATCGCCGGCGCGGATTCGGCGCTGCTCAACCCCTTCAGCGACGACCCCGAACTGCACCCGGCGGGCATCTTCATCCAGTCGCGGCCCACCACCATCTACGGCGGCACCAACGAGATCCAGCGCAACATCCTGGCCAAGGCCGTGCTCGGCCTGCCGAGCTGATCGTGCGCACAACGAATCTCAAACACGAATTGATGTAAGGAACGAGCAATGACCCAACGACTCAACGAAGGCAAGGTAGCGATCGTCACCGGCGCCGGTGGCGGCATCGGCCGCGAGATTGCCCTGGCCCTGGCCGACAGCGGCGCGCGGGTACTGATCAACGATATCGGCGTGTCCCTGCAGGGCGAGGGCGGCTCGGCTTCCCCGGCCGAGGAAACCCTCGGGCTGATCCGCCAGCGCGGCGGCGACGGCGCGATCAACACCGACAGCGTGTCGGACTGGGACAGCGCCCGGCGCATCGTCGCCAGCGCCATCGACGCCTTCGGCCGCGTCGACATCGTGGTCAACAATGCCGGCATCCTGCGCGACACCATCTTCCACAAGATGAGCGCCGAGGACTGGCTGTCGGTGATCAACGTGCACCTCAACGGCAGCTTCTTCGTCAGCCGCGCCGCCGCCGAGCATTTCCGCGCGCAGAACAGCGGCGCCTTCGTGCACATGACCAGCACCTCGGGGCTGATCGGCAACTTCGGCCAGGCCAACTACTCGGCGGCCAAGCTGGGCATCGTCGCCCTGAGCAAATCCATCGCCCTCGACATGCAGCGCTACAACGTGCGCTCCAACTGCATCGCGCCCTTCGCCTGGAGCCGCATGACCGACTCCATTCCGGCCGAGACCCCGGAGCAGAAAGCGCGGGTGGAAAACCTGCAGCGCATGACCCCGGACAAGAACGCGCCGCTGGCCGTGTACCTCGCCTCCGATGCCGCCAGCGCGGTCAACGGCCAGGTGTTCGCCGCACGCAACCACGAGATCTTCCTGATGAGCCAGAGCCGCCCGCTGCGCAGCGTGCACAGCGACAACGGCTGGACCCCGCAGAGCATCGCCGAGCACGGCATGCCGGCGCTGCGCGGGAGCTTCATGGACCTGGCGCGCAGCCCGGACGTGTTCTCCTGGGACCCGATCTGACCCTTCGGAGGACAGGCGCATGTTCAAGACCCGATTCACCGAAGCCTTCGGCGTCGAACACCCGATCATGCAGGGCGGCATGCAGTGGGTGGGGCGCGCCGAGATGGCGGCGGCGGTGGCCAACGCCGGTGGCCTGGCGACGCTCTCGGCGCTGACCCAGCCGACGCCGCAGGCGCTGGCCGACGAGATCGCGCGCTGCCGCGAGCTCACCGGCAAGCCGTTCGGCGTCAACCTGACGCTGTTGCCGACACAGAAACCGATCCCCTACGCCGAGTACCGCGCGGTGATCATCGAGAGTGGCATTCGCGTCGTCGAAACCGCCGGGAACAATCCCGGCGAGCACATCGCTGAGTTCCGCCAGCATGGCATCAAGGTGATCCACAAATGCACGGCGGTGCGCCATGCGCTCAAGGCCGAGCAACTGGGGGTCGACGCGGTGTCCATCGACGGCTTCGAATGCGCCGGCCATCCGGGCGAGGATGACATTCCCGGCCTGGTATTGCTGCCGGCGGCGGCCAACCGGCTGCGTGTGCCGATCATCGCTTCCGGTGGTTTCGCCGACGGGCGCGGGCTGGTGGCGGCGCTGGCGCTGGGGGCCGATGCGATCAACATGGGCACGCGCTTCCTCAGCACCCGCGAATGCCCGATCCACCCGCAGGTCAAGGCGGCCATCCGCGCCGCCGACGAGCGCTCCACGGACGTGATCATGCGTTCGCTGCGCAACAGCGCGCGGGTCGCGCGCAACGCCATCAGCCAGGAAGTGCTGGCCATCGAGGCGCGCGGCAACGCCACCTATGCCGACATCGCCACGCTGGTCAGCGGCCTGCGCGGGCGCACGGTCTACGAACAGGGCGACACCGACCTGGGTATCTGGTCGGCGGGCATGGTCCAGGGCCTGATCGATGACGAACCGAGCTGCGAGGAACTGCTGCGCGGCATCGTCGAGCAGGCGCGCGAGCTGATCCGCGAGCGACTGGAGGGTTTGCTTATCCAGTGATTTTCCATGTGGCGGCGTGGGAGCAAGCGTTTCTTCTGGAGGCTATGCGCGGAGGCTCCCTCTCCCTAACCCTCTCCCTGAAGGGAGAGGGGACTGTCCGGTGCAGGATCACACCACTGCATCAGCCGGCACGGTCAGCTCCCTCTCCCTTCAGGGAGAGGGCGGGGGAGAGGGGCTCGTACTGACTTCCAGACAGCAGCGGCGCCGCCTTCACCTCACCTGACGAAGAGACAACAACAATGAAAAATCTTCCCGTACGGGCGCTCGTTTCGAGCTTCGCCTGCCTGCCCCTGTTCGCCCACGCGGACTTCATCGCGGACAGCAAGGCCAGCCTGGAACTGCGCAATTTCTACTTCAACCGCGACTACCGTCAGAGCGGCGCCGCACAGTCGAAATCCGAGGAGTGGGCGCAGGGTTTCCTGCTGCGCTTCGAGTCGGGCTACACCGAGGGCACGGTCGGCGTGGGCGTCGATGCGCTCGGCCTGCTGGGCATCAAACTGGACTCCAGCCCCGACCGCACCGGGTCAGGCCTGCTGCCGTACTCGGCCAGCGACAAGCGCGCCGCCGACGACTACAGCGACCTGGGCGTGACTGCCAAGCTGCGCGCGTCGAAAAGCACCCTGAAGGTCGGCACGCTGCTGCCGAAGATGCCGGTGGTGCAATACAACGACACCCGCCTGCACCCGCAGACCTTCCAGGGCGGCCTCGCCGAGATCAACGAGATCGACGGCCTCACCGCGCAACTCGGCCAACTGCGCCAGGTGAAGCAGCGTGACTCGACCAACGACGAAGACCTGTCGATGACCCGTGGCAACAAGCGCAACATCGTGCTCGGCAGCCATACCAGCAGCGACCGCTTCAACCTCGCCGGCGGCACCTACCGCTGGACCGACAACCTCAGCACCAGCTACCACTATGGTGGCCTGGAAAACTTCTACCGCCAGCACTACCTGAGCGTGGTCCACACGCTGCCCATCGCCGAGGGCCAGTCGCTCAAGTCCGACATCCGCTGGGCGCGTTCGACCGATGATGGCGGCAGCAACGTCGACAACCGCGCGCTCAACGCCTTGTTCACCTACCGCATCGGTGGCAGCGGCTTCGGCGTGGGCTACCAGCGCATGTCCGGCGACACCGGCTTCGCCTACCTGTCCGGCACCGACCCGTACCTGACCAACTTCGTGCAGATCGGCGACTTCGCCAACAAGGACGAGCGCTCCTGGCAGGCGCGCTACGACTATGACTTCGCCGGCCTCGGCCTGCCCGGCCTGACCTTCATGACGCGCTACCTGCAGGGCGACCACATCGACCTGCTCAACGGCTCGGGGCGCGGCAAGGAATGGGAGCGCGACACCGACATCGGCTACGTGGTGCAGAACGGCCCGTTCAAGAACCTTGGTTTCAAGGTGCGCAACGGCGCCTTCCGCAGCGATTTCGGCAACGACATCGACGAAACGCGGGTCATCGTCAGCTACCAGATGCCGCTCTGGTAATAGTCGCTACGGGCGGTGGCGGTTTGGCCAGAATCGCCCTTCCCGTGGCGGGAATGTCCCTTTCAGCCAAAGTCTGAACCATGATTCACTGCTTTCAATGCAATGAATCAGGGTTCAGACCATGGCATACCGGCAAACCGAGGCACGGCTGCAAAAGGACGGCGAACAGCGCCAGCGCATCCTCGAGTTGGCGCTGGCGCGGGTTGCCGACGGCGGCTTCGCCGCGCTGACCATGCAGAGCCTGGCGGATGACGCCGGCATCGCTACCGGCAGCCTCTATCGGCATTTCAGCGGCAAGGGCGAACTGGCCGCCGAAGTCTTCGCCCGCGCCAGCCAGCGCGAGGTCGATGCCTTGGGCGTGCTGCTGAAGGATTCGGGCAGCGCCGCCGAGCGCCTGAGCCGCGGCCTCCACCAATTCGCCGCGCGTGCCTGGGGCAGTCGTCAGCTGGCCTTTGCGCTGATCGCCGAACCGGTCGACCCGGAGGTCGACGAGCAGCGCCTGGTCTACCGCGACGCCTACGCTGCCCTGTTCATCACCCTGCTGGAGCAGGGCATCGCCACCGGCGAATTCCAGCCCCAGCCGGTGCAGATCACTGCCGCCTGCCTGGTCGGCGCCATCGCCGAAGCGTTGATCGGTCCGCTCTCGCCACCGGCCCGCGCTGCGCGGGATGCCGGTGAATCCAAGGTTTCCCTGGAGGACGTCAGCGACGCCCTCGTGAACTTCTGCCTGCGCGCCGTCGGTGCGTTCCCTGCTGCTTTGCCAAACCTGCCAGGCCCACGCCTGTGATGGAGGACCAGTCATGATCCCGCACCAGTACGCCGAAACCCACGAAGTGACCAACCAGGTGCCGCCGCTGGATGGTGCCAACCTCTATCGCGTCGACGTACCGCTGCAGGAGTGGGTGCGTCGCTACGGCGGTGGCTTCGCCGAGCAGAAACTCGACGCCTATGGCGCGCTGGCCGGTGGTCCGCTGATGGCGGCGGGCTTCCTGGCCAACGAGAACAAGCCGGTGTTCAAGTCCCATGACCGCTACGGCCATCGCGTAGACCTGATCGAGTTCCACCCGGCCTACCACGAGCTGATGCGCGCCTCCATCGAGGCCGGCATCCCGTCCATGCCCTGGACCGACCCGCGTGCCGGCGCCCAGGTTGCCCGCGCCGGCCTCAGTTACCTGCACAGCCAGGCCGAAGCCGGCACCGGCTGCCCGCTGACCATGACCTTCGCCAGCGTGCCGGCCATCCGCCTACAGCCGGACATCGCCGAGAAGTGGCTGCCGAAGATCCTTTCCACCGAATACGACCCGCGCAACCTGCCCATCGAGCAGAAGGCCGGCGCCACCATCGGCATGGCCATGACCGAGAAGCAGGGCGGTACCGACGTGCGCGCCAATACCACCCGCGCCTACCCGGTGGGCATTCCCGGTCCGGGGCAGGCCTACGAGCTGGTCGGCCACAAGTGGTTCTGCTCGGCGCCGATGTGCGACGCCTTCCTCACCCTGGCCTACACCGAAAAGGGCCTGACCTGCTTCCTGCTGCCGCGCCACCGCCCGGACGGCAGCCGCAACGAGTTCTACATCCAGCGCCTGAAGAACAAGCTGGGCAACTGGTCCAACGCCTCCAGCGAAGTGGAATACCGCGGCGCGCTGGCCTGGATGGTCGGCGAGGAAGGCCGCGGCGTGCCGACCATCATCGAGATGGTCGCCATGACCCGCTTCGACTGCATGATCGGTTCCAGCTCGCTGATGCGCCAGGCGCTGACCCAGGCCGCGCACCACTGCGCCTACCGCCAGGTCGGCGGCCGCGTGCTGGCCGAGCAACCGCTGATGCAGAACGTGCTGGCCGACCTCGCCCTGGAAAGCGAAGCCGCGCTGGCGCTGACCCTGCGCATGGGCCGTGCCCTGGACCACCTGCACGACGAACAGGAAGACAAGTTCGCCCGCCTGGTCACCGCCGTGGGCAAGTACTGGATCTGCAAGCGCGCCCCCGCGATGATCAACGAGGCCGCCGAATGCCTGGGCGGCGCCGGCTATGTCGAGGACACCATCCTCCCGCGCCTGTACCGCGAAGCACCGGTCAACTCCACCTGGGAAGGCTCGGGCAACGTGCAGTGCCTGGACGTGCTGCGCGCCCTGTCCAAGGAGCCCGGCGTGCTCGACGCGCTGTTCGCCGAGCTGGGAGACGGCCATGGTGATGCGCGCCTGGCCTCGTTCATCGGCAACCTCAAGGCGTCCTTCGCCGATACCCAGGACATCCAGTACCGCGCCCGCCAGCTCACCGAGAACGTCGCCGTCGCCCTGCAGGCCAAGCTGCTGCTGGAAGCGGGTAACTCGGTGGTCTCCGACGCCTTCATCGCCAGCCGCCTGGACGACGGCGGCCGCGTCTACGGCACCCTGCCGCGCGGCGTGGATGTGGAAGCGCTGGTGGCGCGGGCGACACCGCACCTGGCGTGATGCAACGTTGCCAGTTGCCCTCCATGGGCAACTGGCCTGGTCCTGTCACTGATCGTCTCTGTTGAATCTGTCATCCCTTTCCGCAACGGAAGCAGGCAAGATGGAGCTGATCGTTCAGACAGGATGCCCACCATGAGTCTTACGACTGGCGACGAGTTCTTCGTCGCACAGACCGCCGAAGAGGCCGTCGATCAACTGGCCGTGCTTCATGAGCGCGCCACCGGCGCCCTGAACCAGGCGCTCAAGCGTTACCTGAAGGACCGCGAAGTCCCCGACGCGCAGCAGCGCGAACAATTCCGCTACCCGCTGCTGCGGGTGACCTACCTGTGCCAGGGCGAAGTGCCATCTACCACCCGCGCCTACGCCAAGGTCCAGGTGCCCGGGACCTACGCGGTGACCATCACCCAGCCCAAGGCCTTCCGCAAATACCTGCTCGAGCAACTGCGTCCGCTGATGGAAGACTTCACCGTACGGGTGGAAGTCGGTGTCAGCCAGCAGAACATCCCTTACCCCTACGTGGTGGAAGGCGGCGATGAACTGGGTGGTTCGGGCGTGACCGCCGCCGAGTTGGCGCGGGTGTTCCCCAGCACCGACCTGTCGGCCACTTCCGATGGCGTGGCGGACGGCCTGTACGAATGGGAGAACGCCGACCCGATGCCGCTGGCGCTGTTCGACGCGGCGCGCACTGACTTTTCCCTGCGCCGCATGGTGCATTACACCGGCAGCGACTGGCGCCATGTGCAGCCGTGGATCCTGCTGACCAACTACCACCGCTACGTCGACCAGTTCATCCACCTGGGCCTGGAGCGCCTGCGCGACGATCCGCGCTTCGTGCGCATGGTCTTGCCGGGCAATGTGGTCATCGAGCGCGGTACCGACGAAGGTGAGGCCAACGCCATCGTCGCCAGTGTCGAATGGCACCGCTTCCAGATGCCGGCCTATCACCTGATCGCCGAGGATGGCGACGGCGTGACGCTGGTGAATATCGGCGTCGGCCCGTCCAACGCGAAGAACATCACCGATCACCTCGCCGTGCTGCGCCCGCACTGCTGGCTGATGGTCGGCCACTGCGGCGGCCTGCGACAGTCGCAGACCATCGGCGACTATGTGCTGGCCCACGCCTACATGCGCCGCGACGGCATTCTCGACCGTGTGCTGCCGCCGCACATCCCGATCCCGGCGCTGGCCGAGGTGCAACTGGCGTTGCAGGAAGCCGCCGCGGTGGTGACCGGAGAGCGCGGCGACCAGCTCAAGCGCCGCCTGCGTACCGGCACCGTGCTCACCTACGACGATCGCAACTGGGAGCTGCACTGGGCCCAGGAACGCCCGCTGATCAACCTGGCGCGGGCGATTGCGGTGGACATGGAGAGCGGCACCATCGCCGCCCAGGGCTACCGCCTGCGGGTGCCCTACGGCACGCTGCTGTGCGTCTCGGACAAGCCGCTGCACAGCGAGATCAAGCTGCCCGGCGCCGCTACGGCGTTCTACCAGCGCGCGGTGAGCCAGCACCTGTCCATCGGCATCGCCGCCGTCGATCTGCTGCGCACCCAGCTCAACTCGCTGCACTCGCGCAAGCTGCGCAGCTTCGACGAGCCGCCGTTCCGCTGATCTGCGACAGGGCACGGGGCGACCAGCAGGGTGATGGTGGTCGCCCTGGCTGCATGAAGAAAGCCGATGGAGAGCGTTGCCGATGACCGATCCTCGCAAGACCCCGGCGGGCCGCGCGCTCGCCCTGCTGGACCTGACCTCCCTGAATGATCGCGACGACCTGCAAAGCACCGTCGAACTCTGTCGCCGTGCGCTGACGCCCTACGGCGATGTGGCCGCGGTGTGCGTCTGGCCGAGACTGGTGCATATCGCCCGGCGAACACTCAATACCCTGGGCGGGCGCTCGGTGAAGGTCGCCAGCGTGTGCAACTTTCCCGCGGGCAACGCCCCGCTGGCGGACGTGGTGGAGGAGGTGCGCAAGACCCTTGCCGAAGGCGCGGACGAGATCGACCTGGTCTACCCCTGGCGCAAGCTCAAGGCCGGCGAGCCAACCGGCGCAGTGGAGCTGATCCGTACCTGCAAGACGCTGTGCGGGCCTTACCACCGTCTCAAGGTGATCCTGGAAACCGGCGAGCTGGCCGACCCCGAATTGATCCGCACGGCCTGCCGGGAAGCCATCGCCGGCGGCGCCGACTTCCTCAAGACCAGCACCGGCAAGGCGGCGGTGAATGCCACGCCCGAGGCGGTGCGGGTGATGCTCGAAACCATCGAGGAGGAGGGCGGCAAGGTGGGGCTCAAGGTATCCGGCGGGCTGCGCACGCTGGCCGATGCGCAGGGCTACCGGGCGCTGGTGGAGGAACGTTTCGGCGCTGGCTGGGTCACCCCGGAGCATCTGCGTTTCGGCGCGTCGTCATTGCTTGACGATCTGCTGCGCGAGTTGGGCGCCGAAGCCAAGCCCATCTCCACGCGCAGCTACTGAACCGCTCGCGTTGACGCAGCCTGGGGCGGGCCTAGAATGCTCGCCTCCCGCGCCACGGGGAACCGTGGCGCGCTCCTCCGGTCGGACCTTCGCCGACCTCCTCCGCTGGTGATTGCATGCCCTTCCGCGCCCCCTCGCACCTGACCAACCCCTTGCGCCGCTTCTCCCGCCGCCTGGTGGAAAACGGCACGCCTGAAGTCGCCGCGCCGCTTCCCTTGCCTGACAGCATCGCCGGCGAACCCTGGTTCTCCGTGGGCAAGGCGGTGGAGGGCCTGGGCGGTGAGCGGGTGGATGGCTGGTGCCTGGAGGAGTGGCCGGGCCTGGCCCTGCGTGCCCGCTTCAGCGCCTGCTGGCGCGACGCTCAGGGCCGACTGTGGAACGTGCTGCCAGGCGGCGAGCCCATCGCCTTCCTGCCCGACCCGAAGCGCCGTTACGAGGGCGTGCCTCTTGCCGAGCAACTGCATGCGCTGGAGCGTGACGAGCTGCTGGAGGACTACCTCTGGCTCAGCCGCGAGTTGGGCAAACCGCAGATGGATGATGAGCGCCGGGAAGTCCGCGAGTCCATGCGCCAACGGCTGGAAAGCTGGCTGGAGCTGGGCGGCCGCGGCGACAAGCCGTGCCCGTGCAACAGCGGCAAGCGCTACCGCAATTGTTGCAGCAAGCGGGTGCGCGAGAACTAGGCCGAGGCGGGCCGGCGCCTTCACCGGTCCAGAGGCGCGGCGTGCGGACTCCTGGTCAGGTGCCGCCGCCAGGCCAGGGGAGCTGTTCCGTACCAGTGGCGGAACGCGCGGCTGAACGCACTCTGTTCGGAGAAACCAAGTCGTGCGGCAATCTCGCCAAGTGGGAGAGCAGCATCGCTGAGATAACGCTCAGCCAACTGGCGGCGGGTGTCGTCCAGGAGTTGCTGGAAGCTGCTGCCCTCGGCCTGCAGATGACGTTGCAGGGTGCGTGGCGATCGGTTCAATTGCCCGGCCAGGTCGGCGATGTTGCCGCGTCCCTCGGGCAGCAGGCGGGCCAGTGCCTGTTGGCAGCTGTGCAGGAGCGCGGAGTGTCCGCGTTGGCGGAGAAAGCCTTCAGCCTGTTCGTCAAGCAACTCCAGAAGCGCCGGATCGGCTTGTTGCAGTGGCAGTTGTAGATAGGCCAAAGGCAGGCTCAGGCGTGTCGCGGGTTGGCCGAAGCGCACCGGGCAGCCGAAAAAGTCCAGATAGGCGCCGATGTCCGCTGGCGACGGGTTGACGAAATGCACCTCGGACGGCAGCAGAGCCTGATCGCAGATGCGACGGGCTAGCTGAACCAGGGCAGCCACGCCGGTCTCGTCGACCAGTTGGCCCGGCCTGCCGCGCTCGGTGCCCCATTCCAGCAGCAGGAGGTTGCCTTCTGCGCGCACTCTGACCGGATTCACGTCATAGACCAGCCCCTGGTAACGCTCCAGGCGCTGCAGGGCATCGGCGAGTGTCGCGCACGTGCGCCCGGCATAGCCCACCACACCGAAGTGCTGCGGTCCGATCCCTTCGGCGATGCGCAGGCCGATGGCGGGCTCGCCCAGCCGGGAATCCGCGCGCTGCAGCAATACCTGCCATTGGGCCAGGGGAATCAAGCCGCTCGCGGGGGCCGGCAAGGGGCCGAGCAAAGCCTGTGCGTCGACCCCGCGGGTGGCGAGGAACTCGTAGAGCAGCCGGGCGTAGCTGCTGGCGATGTGCTGTTGGGCCATGGGCAGGTCTGCCGATTGACGCGATAGGTCAAGAAGTTAGCGGGGCTGGTCAATCCGGTCAGCCCAACTTTCGACAAGCTCTACGCAGGACATACCTTGCAGGAGCCTCGCCATGCCTGATCTGCCCACTGGTTTGACGTCCTGGGTCGCCGCTATCGATCCACTGCGCGACTTGCTGCTGATCCTGACGCCGCTGTTCATCGCCACATTACTCGTCGAGTGGCTGGCGCTACGTCGGCGCGGGGTCTTTCGGCTCGGTGACTCGCTGGCGAGCCTGGGGCTGGGAGGCCTCTATCTGGTGGTGGATGCCGTGCTGGTGGCGATCCTGGTGTTGCCGGTCTATCGGCTGCTTTTCGAACATCGCCTGCTGCAGTTCGAGATGACTCCGCTGGCTTTTGTCCTGCTGTTCTTCCTGCTGGAGTTCTGCTTTTTCCTCTTTCACTGGGCCAGCCACCGTATTCGCTGGTTCTGGGCCGCCCACGTGGTGCATCACTCCTCGCGGCAGATGAATTTCACGACGGCCATGCGCCAGAGCCTGTTCTATGGCTTCGCCGGAAACTGGCTGTTCTATCTGCCATTGGTCTGGCTGGGATTCGCCCCGGAGTGGGTTCTGTTCATGCTTTCGGTGAGCCTGGCCTATCAGTACTTCCTGCACACCCAGGGGGTCGGCAAGTTGCCCGGAGCCATCGAGTGGCTGTTCAACACCCCTTCCCACCACCGTGCCCACCATGGGCGCAATCCCCAGTACATCGACCGCAACTACGGTGGCGTGCTCATCATCTACGACCGACTGTTCGGCACCTTCGTCGAGGAACGCGAAACGCCGGAGTACGGCATCGTGCGCCAGGTGGAGAGCTACAACCCGTTGTGGCTGAACCTGCACGAGTGGGTCGACATGTTCCGTGACCTGGCCCGGCCGGGCCCGTTGCGGCTGCGCCTCAAGCACCTGTGGGCGCCGCCGGAGTGGCAGCGCCCGCCGGGCACGCCGAGCTCTAACGAAGCGGAGGTATCCGCCATTGCTCCCCCGGCTTCGGAGCCCGGAAAAGCTCCGCTGGCACACCGCGCTGCTGGAGCGCCACGGCCAGATCGCTGAGCGGCGTGAACTGTCCTTCGTCGCTCAGGCGGAAGGTGCCGAAGTGGATCGCCATGCTGCATTGCGAGTCGAGATGCTGGTGCGCCTGTACGGCGTCGTCCGGGTTCATGTGGTGGTGACGCATGAACCAGCGCGGCTCATAGGCGCCGATGGGCAGGGCGGCAAAGCGCATCGGACCGAAGCGCTCATGCATCAGCCGAAATTCCTCGCCCAACCCGGTATCGCCGGGGAACAACAGCGGGCCGTCCGGCGACTCCAGCACGAAACCCATCCACAGCGTGCGGTTGGTGTCGCGCCGCGAGCGCGCCGACCAGTGTTGCGCCGGCACGCCGGTGAGCAGCATGCCCTCGGGCATCGGCAGGCTCTGCCACCAGTCCAGTTCGACGATGTCAGTGAAGCCGCAGGCGCGGATCAACTCGCCGTTGCCCAGGCCGGTCACCACTTTCGCGGATGGGAAGCGCCGGGCCAGCTCGCGCAGGCTGTGGATATCCAGGTGGTCGTAGTGGTTGTGGCTGACCAGGATCAGGTTGATCGGCGGCAACTCGTCGAGCGCCAGGCCCGGCGGGTGCACGCGCTTGGGGCCGACGAAGCTGAACGGGCTGGTGCGCTCGCACCAGAGCGGGTCGGTGAGGATGTTCAGGCCGCGGTGCTGGATCAGCAGGGTCGCGTGGTTGATGTAGGTCACGCGCAGTTCGTCGCCTTCCACGCGGGCCGGCGTCTCCGTGCGGACGTCGGGGCCGGGCTGGGCAATCCATTCCTGCTGGCGGCCGCGTTCGCGCTGCCACTTGAGGAAGGCGCGCAGGCCGTTGTGCGGTTGGCGGTCAAGATTGTGAAAGCGGGTACCGTCGAAGTGCGCCGTCTGCGGGCCGCGATAGCGGGCGCCGAGGCGCCCGCTGAGGTTCTGCAAGGTGATCAGCCAGGTGGGGTGGCTCATGGGCATGCTCGTGCGTGCTCTTGCGAGGAGGACTCGGCACAACCTAGCATGCCGGGCATTCGCCGTACCCCCAACCTCGGTTACCAGTCTTTTCGCCATGCCCCGTCCTCCGCGTCCCGCCAATCGCCGTCCTGCCGTCCGTCCCACGTCTCGCCGGGTGGCCAAGGCGCCGCCGGCACAACCCAGGCTGATCCTGCTGAACAAGCCGTTCGACGTGCTGACGCAGTTCAACGACAGCGACGGCCGCGCAACGCTGAAGGACTTCGTCGATGTACCGGGTGTCTATCCGGCCGGCCGCCTGGACCGCGACAGCGAAGGCCTGTTGCTGCTGACCAACGACGGCCGCCTGCAGGCGCGTATCGCCGATCCCAGGCACAAGCTGCCGAAGACGTATTGGGTGCAGGTGGAAGGCGAGCCGAGCGACGAACAGCTCGCCCTGCTGCGCAAGGGCGTGCAGCTCAACGACGGCCCGACCTTGCCGGCCGAGGCCCGGCGGCTGGAAGAACCGCAGTTGTGGGAGCGCGACCCGCCGGTGCGCTTCCGCAAGTCGGTGCCTACGGCCTGGCTGGAGCTGGTGATCCGCGAGGGGCGCAATCGCCAGGTCCGGCGGATGACGGCGGCAGTCGGCCTGCCCACGCTGCGCCTGGTGCGCGTGCGCATCGGGCCGTGGCAGCTGGATGGGCTGCAGCCGGGGGAATGGCGGGAAGTCAGCCCCGAACTCTGAGGGTCCGGGGCGAGGCGGGCGTCAGAATCCGCCTTCGAGTCCGGCGACGACCACCGACTTGATCAGGAAGCCGAGCACGCCCAGGCCCAGTGCGAAGAACAACACCATGGTGCCCATGCGGCCGGCCTTGGACTTCTTGGCAAGGTCCCAGACGATGAAGGCCATGAACAGGATCAGGCCGGTTACCAGGCCATACATCATCCAGTCTTCGAAACTTTCGTTCATTGCTGCTCCTGCCCGGTACGGATGTGTCTCGTGGGGCGCCGGGACTGAGGGTGGTGGTGGAGAAGGCGCGCATTATACGCATGCGGCGCTTTGTCGTTCAGAGCCGTTCATAAATTGAACAGTTCCTCCTGAACGACGCACGCAATGCCGCGAAAATTCCCGCCGCAGCCCGGCTGGCGGGGAAATTTCCGGTATCGATTTCGTTCGGCGGGAGGCAGGGTGCGCTGCTGTGTCGCAGGTCTGGCCGCTCCTGCAAAAACCGATCAGACGCGCAGGTGGTCCAGCGGCAACTCGGTGCTGGCCAGGACGTTGCGCAGCACGAAGCTCGACCGCACGCTGGTAACGCCTTCGATGCGCGTGACGGTGCCGAGCAGGAAGTGCTGGTAGTGCTCCATGTCCGGCACCATCACCTTGAGCTGGTAGTCCGCGTCCATCCCGGTCACCAGGCTGCACTCCAGCACCTCGGGGCACTTGCCGATGATCTGCTGGAAATGCTCGAAGCGTTCCGGGGTGTGCCGGTCCATGCCGATCAGCACGAAGGCGGTGAGGCTCAGGCCGAGCTTCTTGCTGTCCAGCAGGGCTACCTGGCGGACGATGTAGCCATCGTCTTCGAGCTGCTTGACCCGTCGCGAGCAGGGGGAGGGCGACAGGCCGATGCGTTCGGCCAGCTCCTGATTGGAGATGCGCGCGTCGCGTTGCAGTTCGGCAAGAATTCGCAGGTCGTAGCGGTCCAGCTTGTCCATGAAAGCCTCGGGTTTTAATTGAATTGCGCTTTTGGCTTAATTTTTAGCTGTTTGTTGCTAAGGTGATGCCTGTATGAGCAATCTTAGCAATCATTTATCCGCTCTGTCGCCGTACTATTTCTTCCAGATTCACAGCCCGGACATCACGTCCCCCTGCGATCCGCCCAATCAGGCGCTTCGCGGCCCGCCGACCCCACAGGATCGCGCCGGCCACCGGGCTGCGCACTGCCCAGAAGGCGGAGCGAGGTGAGCCGGCGCCAACAGCGACGAGCAGGACGAGATTCCACAAAGGGAGGCTGACGAGCCTCCCTTTTTTCTTGCCCGCGATCTGCCCCCCATCTTTACCCTGACTTTACCCAACACCTTGCAATGCGGACGTTGCGCCGTGGTCTATGGCATTGTCACATCACTGTTTTCGGCCGTCGCCGAAGTGAGGAATTCATGAAGTCGGGCATTGGGCGGTTCGCCTCCTTCGCTGTGCTTTCGCTGGCGCTGGCCGTGCAGACCGCCACGGCTGCCGGTTTTGGCGGCGCGGATATGCAGGGCGGCCAGGGCCAGCCGCCGAGCCAGGGCGATGGCCAGGGACGTCCTTCCGGCGGTTCGGGCAACGCTGGCGGTGGCAAGTTCGGCTCCCACGAAGTCCCGAACGGTTCCGGCGGTGGCTGGCAGGGGCGCCCGCCCAGCGGTGGAAACAATGGCCAGTGGCAGGGCCGCCCTCCGGGCAATGGCGGTAATAACAACGGCCAATGGCAAGGGCATCCGCCAAACGGCGCCGGTAACGGCCATGACAATGGCCAGTGGCACGGCCGCCCTCCGGGCCAGAATGGCAATCAGTGGCAGGGCGGTCAGGGTCGCCCGCCGGGCTATGGCGATAGTCAATGGCAGAACCGTCCGCCGGCCAACAATGGCAACGCGGGCAAGTTCGGTTCCCATGAAGTGCGCCCACCATCCGGCAACTGGCAGGGGCGGCCGCCGTCCCACGGCAACTGGGGGCCACATCCGTCCTACTGGCGGCCGGGCTATGTGGTGAATGCCATGCCGAGCGGGCACTACCGCGTGCCTTATCGTGGCAATGACTACTACTTCAACGACGGCTACTGGTACCGTCCCTACGGATCTCGTTACGTGGTAGTGACGCCGCCCTACGGCGTGCGCGTGCGCTACCTGCCCTCCTATGCCGAGCAGGTGTGGGTCGGCAGCATCGGCTACTTCCTGGCTGCCGGCACCTACTACCTGTGGCAGGCCAGTTCGCAGGACTACGAAGTCGTGGCACCGCCCCAGCAGCAACCGGTGGCCGTGGCACAGACCGGCTATGACGTGATCGCCTATCCGCTGTACAACCAGGGGCCGGACCAGCAGGCCCGTGACCGCTACGAATGCCACGGCTGGGCCGTGCAACAAAGTGGCTTCGATCCGGCATCGGCCAGCTACGCGCCACCGGCCTACATTGCCGACAACTACCGCCGCGCCCTGGGCGCCTGCCTGAGCGGGCGCGGCTACAGCGTCAACTGATGCTCTCTAGCTGATCGTCTCTTTGCCCACCACTTCCTGCGGGTCGGCGTGCACCAGCACCTCGGCCCGCGGGAATTCCTTGTGGATCGCCAGCACCGCCTCATCGCACAGGTGATGCGCCTTGGACAGCGACAGCTCGCCGGGCAGCTCCAGGTGCAGCTGAACGAACCAGTGCGTGCCGGAAATCCGCGTGCGCAGGTCATGGGCGCCGAGCACGCCGGGCACTTCGCGCACCAGTTCGAGCATGCGCGTGCTGACGTCCGGCGGTAGTTCCTCGTCCATCAGCACCGCGATGGATTCGCGGGCGATCTGGAAGGAGCTCCAGAGGATGTACAGGGCGATGCCCAGGCCGAAGAGGGCGTCCATCTGTTGCCAGCCGAAGTTCGCCAGCACCAGGGCGACCAGGATGCTGCTGTTGAGCAACAGGTCCGAGCGGTAGTGCAGGGAGTCGGCGCGGATGGCATTGGAACCGGTGATCTTCACCACGTAGCCCTGTACCGTCAGCAGGCCGGCGGTGAGTACCAGCGACAGGATCATCACCGCAATGCCCCAGCCGACGGCTTCCACCGGCTCGGGATGTTGCAGTCGGTCGATGGCCTGGGTGCCTACCAGTACGGCACTGACCGCGATGAACAGCGCTTGCGCCAGCCCGGACAGTGATTCCGCCTTGCCGTGGCCGTAGCGATGGTCGTCGTCCGCGGGGCGGATGGCGTAGTGCACCGCCAGCAGGTTGAGGAAGGAAGCGGCGCCGTCGAGCAGCGAATCGGTGAGACCGGCCAGCAGGCTGACCGAGCCACTGAGCCACCAGGCGATGGCCTTGGCGACGATCAGGGTGGTGGCGACGCCGAGCGACGCGAAGGTCGCCAGCCGCATGAGGTGGGAGTGGCTGGCGTGCTTGAGCATCAGGTGTCCAGGCGGTTGGGCAGGAAGTAGATGTAGTCCAGCAGCGGCGCCTTCTGGTCCAGCGCAGTGAGCGCGGCGCTCATTTGCCCGCGATGGTGGGTGCCGTGGTTGACCAGGTGCTGGACGATGTTCGCCAGGCTCTGGCGGTGTTCCTGCCCGGCCATGTTGCGGTAGTCCAGCTGGGTGCCGAGGGTGGCATCGCTCTGCTTGCTCAGCCATAGGCGCCAGGCGCCGACACCGTCATTGAGGAAGTCGGCGAGGCCGGCGCGATCAGGCGCCGCCTCGGCGTCGAGGCGTTCGAACTGCCAGGGCTCTCGCTGCACTCGGGCGAACCAGATGCGATCGACCACCGCGAGGTGGTTGAGGGTGCCGTGAAGGCTGCCGAAGAACAGCCCGCGCGGCGCGCGGTAGGTCTCTTCATCCAGGGGCGCTATGGCCTCCAGGATGCGTTCGTAGGCCCACTGGTGGTACGCCAGGAGTTGCTGAAGGTGTGAAGCGAGAGCGCCGTGCATATCAGGCCTCCGGGCGCAGGCCCAGGCTGGCGAGTTGTTGGAGGCTGCCGCTGCGCTGGATCAGACGCGGGTCGTCCAGGGGCAGGCTGCGGCCGGTTTCACGCTCGAGGATCGCCTTGAGTTTAGCCTTGTCCACGGTGCCGTCTTCACCCACGGCATCCTTGAGCTTTTCCGGCGCGACCGAGTACTTCGCATCGGGCAGGTAGATCGCGCCGGTGGCGAAGTCTACGCCGAAGGCAATCAGGCCCGGGATGACGTAGAACAACAGTCCGATGGCGTCGAAGGCGACGATGGCGGGGTCGATACGGCCGTCGATCTGGCCGCGGCGATCGGGGTAGAACAGGGTGCCGCAGGCGGTCAGCTGGCTGAACAGGGCGGCGCTCAGAACGGCGCAGGACACACGGGTGGCAAGACGCATGGAAGACCTCCGGGAGGATGATGCGGACAACTATATCAACGAGCTCGCTGTCGCTGCTGGCAGATTCGCACTATGCGGCGTTCTCGTTGCTTCTATGACTGCCGAGTTGGCATCGTGGTTCGCCCGCTATAATCGCCGGCCCCCGCGCAATCGGGGTTACTGCCCCATGAAATTCCAGGAGCCGGCATGAACGCCCTTCCCATCGACAGCGTCCTTCCCGTCCTGCGCCAGGCCCTGGCCGAGCGCCATGAGGTGGTACTGGAAGCGCCGCCCGGCGCCGGCAAGACCACCCGCGTGCCGCTGGCGCTGCTGGGCGAGGCGTGGCTGGCCGGGCAGTCGATCCTGATGCTGGAACCACGCCGCCTGGCTGCCCGCGCTGCCGCCGAGCGCCTGTCCAGTGAGCTGGGCGAGACAGTCGGCGAGACCGTTGGTTACCGCATCCGCCTGGATAGCAGGGTCGGCCCGAAGACGCGCATCGAGGTGGTTACCGAAGGCATCCTCGCGCGCCGCCTCCAGGATGACCCGGCGCTGGAAGGCGTGGGCCTGGTGATCTTCGACGAATTCCACGAGCGCTCCCTTGACGCTGATCTGGCCCTGGCGCTGACCCTCAACGGCCGCGCGCTGCTGCGCGACGAGCCGCCGCTCAAGGTGCTGGTGATGTCCGCGACCCTGGAGGGCGAGCGCCTCTCCACGTTGCTGGACGATGCCCCGGTGGTACGCAGCGAGGGCCGCATGTTCCCGGTGGGCATCCGCTGGGGCCGCCCCTGGCAGGCCGGCGAATTCATCGAGCCGCGCGTGGTGCAGACCGTGCAGCAGGCGCTGGCGGATGAACCCGGCAGCCTGCTGGTGTTCCTGCCCGGCCAGGCGGAGATTCGCCGCGTCGCCGAACAGCTGGGCGACACACTGGCTGGTCGGCCTGAAGTACTCATCTGCCCGCTGCACGGCGAGCTTGATCTGGACGCCCAGCGCGCTGCCATTGAGCCCGCGCCGGCGGGTAAGCGCAAGGTGGTGCTGGCCACGAATATTGCCGAGACCAGCCTGACCATCGATGGCGTGCGCGTCGTGGTGGATGCCGGGCTGGCGCGGGTGCCGCGCTTCGATCCGGGCAGCGGCATGACCCGCCTGGATACCCAGCGCATCTCCCGCGCCTCCGCCACCCAGCGCGCCGGCCGTGCCGGGCGCCTGGAACCCGGCGCCTGCTACCGCCTGTGGTCCGAGGCGCAGCACGATCAACTGCCGGCGTATGGCGCGGCGGAAATTCTCCAGGCCGACCTCGCCGGCCTCGCGCTGCAACTGGCGCGCTGGGGCGTGGCCCCGCAGGAGCTGGCCTGGCTCGACCTGCCGCCCGCCGCCGCTTATGCACAGGCCCAGGACCTGCTGGAGCGTCTCGGCGCGCTGGCCTCCCGCGCCGGCGGCGGCAGTCTCACGCCCCACGGCCAGGCCATGGCCGAGGTGCCGGCGCACCCGCGAATCGCCCACCTGCTGCTGCGCGGCCACGCGTTGGGGCTGGGACAATTGGCCTGTGATCTGGCCGCCCTGCTGGGCGAGCGCGACATCCTGCGCGGTAACGACGCCGACCTGCATCACCGCATCGCCCTGCTGGCCGGCGAGCAGAATGGCCCGCGCGCCAGCCGCGGCGCGGTGCAGCGCGTTCGCCAGCTGGCGCGGCAGTTCAAGGGCTACCTGCGTGGCCCGGCACGCGAACCGGTGAGCGATCCGGATCATCCGCGCTGGCTCGGCGGCCTGCTGGCCTTTGCCTACCCGGACCGTATCGCCCGCCAGCGCCGCGCCGGTGGCGGCGAATACCGCCTGGCCAACGGTCGCGCCGCGCTGTTCGGCGAGCCGGATGCGCTGATGAAGGAAGCCTGGCTGGTGATCGCCGACCTCGGCAGCCGCCAGGGCCAGCGCGAGGAGCGCATCTACCTGGCGGCGGCGCTGGAGCCGGCGCTGTTCGAGTCGATTCTCGCCGAGCAGGTCAGCGTCCACGACGAACTGGACTGGGACGAGCGCGAAGGCGTATTGCGCGCCGAGCGACAGCGCAAGGTCGGCGAGCTGGTGCTGTCCACCGAGGCGCTGCCCAATCTGGACGCCGAAGCCCGCAGCCGCGCGCTGCTCGGGCTGGTGCGCCGCAAGGGCCTGGAGTTGTTACCCTGGACGCCGGAGCTGCGCCAGTGGCAGGCACGCATCGCGCTGTTGCGGCGGCTGGACCTGGAGGGCAAGGGCGAGAGCGAGTGGCCGGACGTCAGCGACGCCGCCTTGCTGGGCTCGCTGGAGAACTGGCTGCTGCCTTACCTGGGCAAGGTTTCGCGGCTCTCGCATTTCGGCAACCTGGACTTGAGCGGAATTCTCCATGCGCAGCTGCCCTGGCCATTGCCGCAACGCCTGGACGAACTGGCGCCGCGCACGTTGCAGGTGCCGTCCGGCTCGAACATCCGCCTGGACTACAGCGAGTTCCCGCCGGTCCTCGCTGTGCGCCTGCAGGAGCTGTTCGGCCTCGCCGATACGCCGCGCATCGCCCAGGGCCGGGTGGCGGTCAAGTTGCACCTGCTCTCTCCGGCGCAGCGGCCGGTACAGGTGACCCAGGACCTGGCCAACTTCTGGCGCAGCACCTATGCCGAAGTGAAGAAGGACCTCAAGGGGCGCTACCCGAAGCACTACTGGCCGGACGACCCGCTGATCGCCGAGCCGACGGCGCGGGCCAAGCCGCGCAAGACCTGAAATTCGCGCAAGGGCTCCTGCTCTTGTAGGAGCAACTGTCTTCTTCAGGTAAGTCCGTGCCAGTGCCTTCCCTCACCCCAGCCCTCTCCCAGAGGGAGAGGGAGCCGCCCGTGCCGGCGGGCACCAAGGTTTCATCCTGCACTGAACGGTCCCCTCTCCCTCTGGGAGAGGGTGAGGGCTGATCCGAGTACAGGACTGTCGGGTAGGAGCGGATTCATCCGCGATGTTTCTGTGCGAAGCGGAGCCGATCGCGGACGGAGTCCGCTTGTGTCTGCGGACCTACGCGATAGCGGTCTTCCCGGTCAGGGCAATTTCATCTCGTAACCTGCCGCCTGCAATTCGTCGTAGGCATGGTCCAGCTGTGCGCGCAGCCCTTCGGCGTCGGGCGCGTGGCGCGAGACGATCAGCTTGGTCGGCACGCTGTACAGGTTGTCGAAGGCCAGTGGCGCCATGTTGAGCTCCCGGCGCGCCTGCTCTACCGGCGTCTGGTAGTCGATCAGGTAGTCGCCGCGACCGCGTTCGAGCATCTGCAGCGCTGCGGTGTGGGTGCTGGTGCGGTGCAGCTCCAGCTTCAGCGCCGGGTCGGCGAGCAGGTCGGTGATCGGTCGCCAGTAGCTGTAGCCGCTGATGAGGATGACCCGGCTGCCGGTCAGGCCGCCGGGCACTTCGGGCGAGGGCCGCGAGGGCAGGCGGTAGAGGTTCAGCTCGACGTGGCCCAGCACGCGCTCGCACTCCAGCGTGCTGCCCGCCAGTTCCTGCTTGCCGGGTGCGCCGGCCCAGAGCTGCACGCTGCCGTCCTGCAGGCCCAGGTACAGGCGGGCGCTGGGCAGCGGGCGGAAGTCGGCGCGGTAGCCGGCCTTGAGCAGGATGCGCCGGACCATTTCGGCACCGCTGCCGCGGGTGCTGCCATCCGGGGCGGTATAGGTGTAGGGCGGGAATTCGTAGTAGCCCACCGTCAGCGCCGGCACTGGATGCGGCAGGCGGTCGGCCAGCGTGGGCCGGTCGACGGCCAGGGCGTTGATGCAGAGGAGGGCGAGGATCAGCCCGGCAAGACGGCGCAAATGCATGGATGGCCTGGGTGCTCGTTATCGTTTTTGTTCGAAGCGGGCCGAGCATGCGACTGCCGCCTCGCACTTGTCCAGCGTCCACCGGCGGCGTTATGCCGAAGCGCTCAGTGGGGCAGCAGGAAACGTGCGGAAAGCGGCAGGTGATTGGAGATGCGCAGGGTGTCGTGGGCGCGTACGCCGGCCTCCAGACGATTCAGGCTGGGGCTGTGGAACAGGTAGTCGAGGGTGCGGTCGGGTTTGTGCACGCGCGGATCGTTGGGGAAATGCGTGTACCAGTTCTCCTGGTCGGCGCCACTGGACTCTTCCACCGCCGGGATCACCGGGAAGCGCGCTGCCAGCAGGTTCAGTTCACTGTTGGCGCGATAGGGCGCGCGCAGCACTTCCGGCAGGTAGGGATACTGGCCAAGCGGCAGCAGGCCGAGATCGCCACCCAGCAGCCAGGGGCGGCCCGCGGCCTGCAGGGAGTTCAGCTGGGCCTCGACGGCTTCCACCTGGCGCTGCGGGGTGTCGTCGCCGTTGGGGCGTTCCAGGCGCGTGTTGATCACGCTGAACTGGCCGCCACCGCGGATCGGCAGGTCGCTCTGCAACAGCGCCGGTTGCGGGGCGAACAGATGCAGCAGCGGGATGGATGAACGCTGCGGCAGGGCGATGCGCTCGCTGCTGGCGATCTGGAAGCGGCTGAAGGTCACCAGCTTGCGCCCGGCGCTACCGAACACATGGGGATTGGGATCGAAGCGTGCCTTCCAGTCGAAGGCGGCGCTGGAGCAGGGATAAAGGTCGGCCAGGCGGTCGCCGATCAGCGCCTGCTGGTCCTGCTTGCCGGTGGCGGCGGCGCCGTCGTCCACTTCCTGCAGCAGGACGATGTCCGGAGCCTCGTCGCGGATCACCCGTACCACCTCGTCGAGGCTGTAGGCGATGTCTTCGGGGCTGGGGCTGTCGTCCGGGCCAGTGGTGTCGGGCAGGTCGTCCCAGAAGATGTAGCGCTTGCCGGCCAGGTACTGGACGTTCCAGGTCATTACCTTCAGTGCCTGGCCCGGCTGCAGTTGCGGCGCGGGCGCGCGGCACTGGGCGGCGACGCTTTCGCGCTCGGCGGGGTGCCAGGCCAGCAGCCAGGCGGCGGCGGAGAGGGCGAGCAGCAGGACGGTGAACAGCAGGAACAGGGCGCGACGGCGAAGCGAGAGGCTCATGGGTGACCAGGGGCTATGCTTGTTGGGACCAGAGGATAGTGGCTGTGACTTCGTATTTCATCTCTGTGTTTAGTGTGGGAATAATCCTGAAACCTTGTGAGACGTAGTTCGCAGGATGCTGTTTCGCACCCGCGCGCTCCGGGAGGCTGCCATGTCGAGCAAGCTCTTCTCCCATCCCGTCTACCGACGCAAGGTGGTGCTGGTCAGCGGCGGCTGCTCCGGCATCGGCCGCGCCCTGGTGCTGCGCTTCGCCCGGGCCGGGGCCCATCCGGTGATCCTCGACCTTGACCAGGCGGCGCTGGACAGCCTGGTGCAGCACCTGCGCGAACACCTGAACGTCGAGGCCCTTGGCCTGCGCTGCGACATCGCCGATGCCGAGGCGGTGCAGCGCTCGGTGGCACTGGCAGTCGAGCGCTTCGGCGGTATCGACGTGCTGGTGAACAACGCCGGCATCACCCACCGCAGCCTGTTCATCGAGACCGAGCTGGCAGTCTTCCGCCGGGTGATGGCGGTGAATTTCTACGGCGCGCTGCACTGCACCCAGGCGGCCTTGCCCAGCCTGCTGGCGCGGCATGGGCAGATCGTCGTGCTCAGTTCGTTGACCGGCTTCGCGCCGCTGCTCTACCGCAGCGCCTACAACGCCAGCAAGCATGCGCTGCACGGCCTGTTCGACACGTTGCGCATGGAGTTGGACGGCACCGGTGTGGCAATCACCCTGGCATGCCCCGGCTTCACTGCCACCGACCTGCGCAAGAACGCGCTGGTGGGCGATGGCTCGGTGATCCGGCAGCCGGCGCTGGTGCTGGGCGCGGAGGTCGCCTCGCCGCGCGACGTGGCCGAGGCGATCTACCAGGGCGCGTTGCGCCGCCGGCGGTTGCTGGTGCTGTCCAACGTCAACTGGCGGGCGAGGCTGCTGGCGCGCTTCTTCCCGCGGCTGTTCGAGAAGCTGCTGGTACCGAAGATGTCGGGGCTCAGGCCGGGAAACTGAATGTCCGGGGGCTCTTGCTCCCTCTCCCTTCGGAGCGGGGCGCGCAGCCAGGGTTGGGGAGAGGGCACTCCCCGTGGAACTGCGTTGCCAGGCATGAGCCCGTCCCCTCCCTAACCCTCCCCCGCAAGCGGGAGAGGGGACCATTGGGCAGAACGATGAACACAGCGGCCAGCCGGAAATGCCCTTGACGAAGATCGGTTCAGATCAATGCGAGTGCGTGTCGAAACCACCGCCTGCCAGCGCCATGTCCCAGAACGACGCCTCGATCTTGTGCCCGTCCAGGTCGCGGATGAAGCAGCCGTAGTACGGATCGCCATAGAGCGGGCGCGGGCCGGGGGCGCCCTCGTCGGTGGCGCCGGCGGCTATCGCGGCGCGATAGAACGCGTCCACTTCCTCGCGGGAATTGGCCATGAAGCCGAAGTGCGTGCCGTTGCCGACGCCGGCGGGGCGCCCGTCGATGGGCGTCTGCAGCCAGAACTCCGGGAAGGCGCGGCCATAGGCCACCGCGCCGGGGTGCTCCATGATCTGTTGGCAGCCCAGGGTCGGCAGCACGGCGTCGTAAAACGCCTTGGCGCGCGGGTAGTCGTTGGTGCCGATGGAAATGTGCGAAAGGCAGCTGGGCGGGAAGTCGCTCACGGCGAGTCTCCATACTCGGGGAAAGGAGACTCCAGCGTAGAACCCCGGCCCGCGATGTGCCGGGGTATTTGTTGCGACTTGCTGCCGCTCAGGCGGCTTCGCGGCCAAGCAGGATGAAGATGCGGTAGGCGGCCACCGTCAGCAGCAGCTGGAAGAACCCGCTCAGCGAATGCAGCGCGACACTGAGTACCGGCGCGTCCTGGCCGGCCTCGGTGATCCAGCCCTCGGCGATCCACACCGGCGCGAGGATGGCCAGGGAGGTGATCAGCAGCAGGAAGAAATGCCCGGTGGTCAGGCTGAAGCTCTCGCGCATCGCGTCGATGGGCGCGCGGCCGCGCTGCACCAGGAGGAATTCGGCGAAGGCCAGCTTGATCATCACGAAGATGCCCGGCAGCACCATCAGGTACAGGCCGATCACGATCAGCAGCGAGGTGATCGCCGAGAGCAGGGCGAAAGCCGGCCACAGGCGCAACGCTGCGCTCCACAGTTCGCGCACGCTGCGCTCGATACCTTCGCCCGCGTCGATCATGTAGAGGATCAGGCTGGCGGTGTAGATCGGGTAGAACACCAGGCCCGCAGCCATGCCCCAGGGCGCGATGTTCTGCGAGCCGGCGGCGACGTTGATCTGCTGCTGCACCAGCGTCTCGATGACGATCCACGGCAGGCACAGCGGCACCAGGGTGCCCAGATGACGGGAGAAGAAGAACCAGGTGTCGCGGAGGATGGAAAGGGGATTCATCAGTAACCCGATACTGTCCGAGGGCTTCGACTCTAACTTAAGCAAACCCTCAGATAGAAGGCGCAAGAATTCTGTGACCGGAACTTGTTTTTTTCCGACCCGATCCAATGTTTCGCTTCAGCGATCCGTTTTGATTCACCCGCTCACTCGAGGCCTGTCATGAATTCCGAAGAGCAATCCCTGATCGATGGTCTGTTCACCCGCCTGCGTGACGCCGAGTCGCAGACCGCGCCCCGTGACGCCGACGCCGAGGCACAGATCAACAGGCACCTGGTGCAGCAGCCGGCCGCGCCCTACTACATGGCCCAGGCGATGCTGATCCAGGAAGCGGCGATCAAACGCCTGGACCAGCGCGTCAAGGAACTCGAAGCGCAGCAGGCCAGGGCTCAGGAGCAGCGCCCGAGCAGCGGCGGCTTCCTCGCCGGGCTGTTCGGCGGCGGCCAGAGCCAGGAGCAGCGCCCGGCGCAACCGCAGCAGCGCCCGGACGGCTGGGGTCAGACGCGTTTCTCGCAGCCCGGCGGCAATGCGGCGTACGCCAACAATCCTGCGGCCGGCAATCCCAACGACTTCCGCCCCGCACAGCCGGCGCAAGCCGCACCGCAGGGCGGTGGCTTCATGCGCGGTGCGCTGCAGACCGCCGCGGGCGTGGCCGGCGGGGTGATGGTGGCGGACCTGCTGACCAGCATGTTCCACCACAACCAGCCGCAGGAAATCGTCGAAGTGATCCAGGAGCAGCCGGTGCAGCCGGAACCTTCCAGCTTCGACGACTCGCGGACGGACGACTCCTTTGGCGGCGGCGACCGCTATGCCGACAGCAACTTCAGTGACGCCAACTACGACGACGGTGGCAGCTTGGGCGACGACTCCGGCTTCTTCGGCGGCGACGACGGCGACATGTTCAGCTGAGCCGCCCGCCCCCCCGGGCTCGCGGGGGGGGGCGCGCCGGGCCCTTGAGCTTC
>OGQD01000371.1_pt1 | contig 35467 bp, 28 predicted proteins | sample 1553091 | NCBI WGS metagenome assembly OGQD01 (sample SAMEA2580290, study PRJEB22360) | human gut metagenome | biome: human gut; feature: human-associated habitat; material: faeces | place: Denmark | collected 2008/2010
AAGCTGACGTGACCCCCACACCCCCCGGGGCCGCGCCCCCGCCATGATCGGCTGGTTCGGCTGCGCCATGCTCTGCTACGTCACCCCCAAGGAACACCTGGGCTTGCCGAACAAGGATGACGTGAAGACCGGCATCATCACCTACAAGATCGCCGCCCACGCCGCCGACCTCGCCAAGGGCCACCCCGGCGCGCAGATCCGCGACAACGCCCTGTCCAAGGCGCGCTTCGAGTTCCGCTGGGAAGACCAGTTCAACCTCGGCCTGGACCCGGACACCGCCCGCGCCTTCCACGACGAGACCCTGCCCAAGGACTCGGCCAAGGTCGCCCACTTCTGCTCCATGTGCGGACCGAAGTTCTGCTCCATGAAGATCACCCAGGAGGTGCGCGACTACGCCAAGGAGAATGGCCTGACCGACGAGCAGAAGGCCATCGAGGCCGGCTTCGCCGAACAGTCCGAGCGCTTCAAGGACGAAGGCGCGGTGATCTATAAGCAGGTGTAGAACCCGTCTTCCGCTCCCCTTGGCACGGCACAGGGGAGCGGAACCTTCGCACCACGAGCTAGAAGAGAAGCATCAGTGCTGCAGCGCCCCAAGCTCCTGCCCGCAGCGCCCCAACAGTTCGCAGGGCCTGACCAGCTGATGCCCGGACAGGCTGAAGAAGCGGTGGAGAACCGTTTCCCTCTCCCCGCTCAGCTCGACCAGCCAGCGTTCCTCCTGTCGATCGAAGATTCCCATATAGGGCTGACGGAACTGCAGTGTGGAGATGACTTCGCTACCCAGCTCCAGCCCCAGCTTTTCCAGCAAACCGCGGTCCTCGCACAAGGCCGAATCCGCCGAGACGACCAGTCTGTAGCGCCCGGACACTGTCACGGTCGGCTCGTCGACCGTATCGGCGCAGGTGTCGTAACGGGTCGCCGCCAGGAATTCGCCTTCGGCACTGAGATCGTAGACGGTCAGCCCTCGCCCCGGGACGGCCTGCTCCTGGCCGCGGATCACCTTGCTCGGATGGGGAAAGCCACCGGACAGGACCTGCAGCTGGTCGCGCATGGCGACATGCCACGCGGGGCCATTCCACACTTCCCGCCGGCGCAGGTGCTGGGGCTCGGTCGGCACCACGGTCTGGAGCAGGTCCTCCTGGGAAAACGGTATGTTCCACACCCCTTTCTTCCCATAAAGCATGCAGTAGCCGTCCCCGGGACGCCCCTGGACCTCACAGAGATCCACATACAGGTAGTAGCGCTCGGGCGGCAGGCTCATGAAGCTCCCCAGCGGATTGTTCAGGTAGAACTCGCGAATCCGCCCCCCGTCCTCCAGTGACACCAGCAGGGGCAGCGTGGTCGTCTCTTCGCCAATGCGAAGCTGATCGCCCTCCACCGTGACACCCTGATCGATCGAGGGGGCCAGCCAGAGCCCCCGAGCGAAGGACATGTAGCCTCCCAGCGGGTCTTTCCGCGCATGGGCCAGGGACATGCCGTCGTCAGACCCGGTGCCCAGCAGAGAGCGCCCGAAACCCAATGCAGGCTCGCTCGCGCCCAGAACGTCAAGCACGGTGGCGCCCTCGTCCAGGACGGCCCCCTTGGTCTCGATGACACCTGGAGCCCGCCCAGGATCGAAGATGAGGAACAGATTCTTGCGCGGCTCGCCATTGCCCTGCAGCAGGGTCTGCGCATCGTTGACCATCGCCAGGTGATCCGACGCCAGCACCACGACCGTATCGGCTCCCCACGGGCTGCGCCTTATCTTGTCGACGAAGTTGCCCAGCAAATGATCGGAGCAGTGGACCGCCTGCAGCATGGGCAGGTCGCTATGGGCATAGTGCAGGCCGGAGCAGCTGGCCGACATGTGCCCGGACGGGTGATGGGTATCAAGGGTCAGCAGCGACAGGAGGAACGGCGCGGAGTCGGCACTCAACGCCTCATAGGCCTTGTAGGCATGGTCGAGCAGGACATCGTCCTTGACGCCCCAGGCGGACATGTCCTCTGCCGCCAGCTCCGGCAGCGCGGAGAAATATTCGAGACCGACGACCTTGTCGAAACCATGCTGCGTCAGGAAACCGTGCTTGCCGGCGAACGACGAGTCGGCGCCGCCATAGAACGCGGCCCGGTAGCCCTGCCCGACAAGAAAGTCGCCCAGGCAGGTTGCCCCCGAAAGGAAGCTGGAACGTCCCGCCATCGTGTTCCCCTGGCTTACCGGCATGCTCAGGGGGACACCGCACTGGGAGCTGACCATACCCGCGATGGTCCAGCCGGTGCCGGGCAACTGAGCAATGCCGGAGAAGTCCAGAGCCTCCGAGCTCAGGCGCTTGATGTTCGGCATCAGTTCCGGAAACCGTGCCTCGTCCAGATAGGTGCGCTCCAGACTCTCGGCATAGATATAAACCACATTGCGCGGCCGCTTAAGGGTCCCTGCAGGCGTTCGATATTCCTGCGCCTTATCCTCGACACTCCCTGTCAGGGAGCCGTACTCCTTCATCAGCGAATACAAGCTCCCGGGGCCCGGCGCCAGCCACAGCGACAGGCCATAGGCAACGACGAACAAGGACGAAGGCACGAAACCCCATGCCCTGCGCCACAGAGGCAAGGTCAACGCGATCAGTACGGCCGCCAGAGACGAGCAGACGATCAGCAGCTCCGGGAGGTATTCGGAGTAACCAGCCCCCTTCACACCGGTCTGGAGGTGGTAGAGCACCGACAGGTCGAAGCCACTGTCGGTAAAACGATTCGCCCCCCACCAGGCTCCTGCGACCAGGAGAAAGAGTGCGACCAGAATGCTCTTGGGCCACAGCGGCCGGCGGCTGAATATCAACAGCAATAGCAGTGCGAGGGAGAGAACGACGTTGATAAGTACTGGATAACTCATTGGGGATAATTGCTAGAAAGCTCTCAGATCAGAAAAACACATGCCCCGTTTACAGGGGCGCGAGAAGGACGTGATCGAGACGCACATCCGACGGGGACTGGAAACGAATCATCAGATGCTTCGGCGCCTTCTCCGGAAGGACCAGTTCCAGCTCCACACCGGCAATCCCCGAGCGCAGCGTACCGATATCGGCAGCAGACGCGAGAACCTGCAACTCCTTGCCATCGGTGTCGGTACCGATCACCTCGACGCTCGTCTCCGCTGCCACTTGCTCGAACCCCATCACCAGCAGATGACGACGCCCGCCTTCCAGGCCGATCTCGGGGGAAAGCAGGGTTGCCACGCCCTTCTCGTTCGGGGAAACCCACAGCGCCCTTCTCTCGCCTTTCAGTTGGGTATCGGCGAGCAACTGCCAGCCCTCGCTACCGACTGCGGAGCGCAGGCCGAACGGCCACAGCTTCGCGGAGCGGGGCAGTCCCGCCCGGGCCAGCGCGAAGTCCTTGAAGGCCATTTCCGCCGGCGTATTGCGCCAGGAGGTGAAGGAAGAGAACCCCGGCTGTCCCTCGTAGATGCCGTTGGAGCCGTTCCAGGCCATGGGCGAAACGAAGCGGGCATTGCTGTTGAACACCTGCAGCATGGACAGGTAGGAGTCACCGTAGCCTGCCAGCCTGGTGGGCTCGAGGAAGTCGGAAGCGCTGTATTCGGAGATCCCCCAGTCCAGATCGAAGTCCTGGATGGTGCCGAACAGGGTCCGGCCATTCTCCATGGCGATGTCGTTGCGAGCGCTGCGGCCGTACAGGATGGCCCCCAGGTGCCCATGCGAAGGCTTGGCGCCTTCTATGCTGACGCCGGCTGTATCGTAGTTCTTGACCGGGCTTTCCACGAAGATCGGCAGAGGATCGGCCTTGCCCTGGGGAGCCATGAAGCCCTGGGAGGTGAAGATCTTCGACGGATCGATCCCCGCCTCGGCCACCCACTGCGACATGTCGTCGTGATGCCTGTGCACCAGATGGCGCCGGAACTGCTCCCACACGCCGAACCAGGGGTTGCGCCAGAACCAGCGCCCCGGGGTCGGCGGCACCACCTCGTCCCAGCTCTTGAAGTGCTCGCCGGCCAGCTCGTTGACCTCATCGAGGGTCAGCAACTGGCTGCGTGCCAGCCCCGTCAGCGGCTGCCCCGGCGCATACGGGCCGCTCGCGGTCAGCCACTCGCGAAACTGACGCAAGGTGCCCGGGTTGTAGTCGAACCATTCCTCGCCCGAGAAGAACGGATTGATATAGACGTCCGGGTCCAGGTTGATCCCGATGAACAGGTGAGGATTCTCGCGCGCGAACTCGGCAACCACGGCAGCCGAAGCCTGCAGGTTGCGCTTCTTGTAGGCATGCACGGTCGTGGCGTAGTAATTGAACGTCAGCGAGTTGGCCAGCTCCGGCGACTCCTCGGAGCCTGGCAGGTTCTTCAGATAGTCGTCCGGGTACGCCTCGCCCTTGGCGGTCCACTGTACATTGGCCTTGTCCTCCTCGAGGTAGTCGTTCAGATCCCACTCAGGCGCACTAGCGCGCGCATCGGCCCATACACCGCCGTTGAGGGTCAACAACAGCGGAACCTGGTATTGCTTGGACAGGTCGAGGACACGGCGCAAGGAGTCTTCGGCGATGACCTTGCCATCCTGCTCCGTCGAGGTATCAAAATCCGGATCGAACACCCAGTCACCGTCGCGCCCCTTGGTCGTACGCATGTACAGCACCGGCACACGCACCCCGAACTTGATCGTATCGCTCTGGAAGGCGGCGTACTCGGCGGCGAAATCCTTCAGCTGCGCGTCATCCGCACCGCTGGTTCCGACCGCCAGATGGAACACATCCTCTTTCCACTGGGGGTAGCGCTGGACCAGCTCCCGCCATGGAGACGGCGGTGCGGCCAGGACATTCAGACGTGCCAGTTGGGTGCGGTTCCCCTGGCGGTCCAGGGTACGAACCTCGACGACGTCGTTGCCCTCCAGGAGATTGGAAATATCCCCCTCGAACTGGAACCCCGAGCGAGCCGTTTCGCCCAGGTCCGGCCTGGCCGCGACCACGTCGGCCCTTTCGATGCCGGTGCTAGCCAGAAACACCTGCTGGTCGTTGACCACGACCTCTACCGACTTCAGACCATCGGGATCGACCGCCCAACCGTTGAGAAAGATGTAGCCGTCAGCGAATTTGCCGTCGACCGGGTTATCGACATAACCCACGGCAGCGACATCTGGCTGCCCCTCCGAACAACCGGACATGACCAGGGAGAGCACAAGGAACAGCAGAGTCTTTTTCATCACCAACTTCTTAAAAACGAATCGAATATTCAGCCTCACGCACTGCATGGGACCGATGGCAAAGTCATACAAGCAGAGCCACGACCTACAACCCAGGTCGCAGCAAGCAGGCGGGCTGCAGTCCTGCAATCTTCGCCGGTACGACGCCCTCCTTCAGGTATCCGACGAAGCCGGCATACCGCGCATCGCGCCCATACACCTTGTGCAGATCGCTACGCCGCTTTCCGCTCAGCGCATATCCGGCGACCTGCCCCTGCTCGTCGAGCAGAAGAACCTGCGAAGGAGCCTCCCCCTCGTCATCCAGCAACCAGCCCTCCACACGCTGCCAACCATCGGCCAGCGACACGGTCTGCTCGATCTGGCCCCGACAGGTCGCAGAAGGAGAATCGGGCAAGGGTTTGCCCAGCAATTTGCCGGCCCCCTCGATCAGAGGATGGGCGAAGGCCGAAATATGCTGCCTCTTGGCAGTGGCGGAAACAATCTTCAGAACGGGCTGGAAGAAATAGATACGGGAGAAATACTCCTCGTCGTTCGCCCCGATCTGCAAGGCCAATGCCGCCACCATGCGCTCGAAGGTCTGCGGATGGGGTCGACGGGCATCCCACTGCCCCTTCGCCAACAGCAGGGGTACCAGAGCGAACAGCCATACCCACCGCCGCGAGAACATGGTGGCGCCATAACGATGGGCAGCCAGCAACAGGAGCGCACACCACGCCAGCAGCTGTGGCGTCAGGTAACGGCTCGTCAGCGCCTGCCCCGCGCCGTATTCGAGCCGCCCGGATGCGGTGCCCACCACAGTCCCGCCGATATACAGGAGGAAGGTCAGCAACACCCATGACCAAGGGGAAGACGAGCGCTCACGCCAGGCCAGCCAGGCAAACCACGCCGATCCCAGGATCAGGGCGGCACCGGCAATCTTGGGAACGGTCAGCGGCAGCCCCTTCACCAGGAAGAACCACGGGCCGCCGAGATAGACCAGCACATACGAAATCAGGGCCCATGGCCGCTGCAGCAACGCGTTCGACAGAGACACATGGTTGGGCGGGTAGACGAAGTCATGGAAATAGACCCCATAGGTGAGCATGCCCAGCGCCGCCAGCACCGTCACACGCAGCCAGCCCTGACGCAACAGTGCAGCGAGCACTGCCATCAACGGCAGCGCCAGGACGCCATTGGCCATGGTGGCGCTGCTCAATACCCCCAGCAGAGCAGCCAGGCAGAAATATCGCCTCCCATGGGCGCCCTGCGCCTTTGCCAGCACAATGAAGGCCAGCAGCGGCACCAGATAGGCGGAAAAGAACTGGCTCTGGAAGGCCCAAGTGAAGTTGTCTTGCTGAAGCCAGGAAAAGCACAGCACGACCAGCAACCCCAGAAGCACATGGCGCTGGCGCGTCTCGGGCACTAGCTTGCGGGCGATAAAGGCGAATACCAGGAAATTCGTCAGCGCGAACAGCACATTGAGCGTGAACAGGAAAACCAGCGACGCATCGAAAACATGCACGTCGACCCAGAACAGCGCCTTCGCCAGGACCAGACGGTGCTCATTATGCAGCTCCCAGAACACCTTCCAGCCTTCGCCCGCGTCCATGCGGAAGACTGCCATGAGATAGCCGTTCCACATGTCCCAATAAGGTACGGGCGTATAGTTGACCCATGTCCCGTAAATGCTCATTGCGGCAAAGAACAAGCCAAAGAACGCGAAGAAGCCCGAGACCCAGCGGCCGTGCCCCCCCGGGAACTGTGTAGCAATCATCAAAACAGCTCCTCGTAGGCGTGAAGGGTACGAGGAAGACCAGGAGAGAAAACGTTCTTGTGCATAAGCCATCCACGCGATGAGTCAACCGACGCCTGGTAAGGCGATGGGTCATTGAAAGCGTATTGTCCTGGAACCGTAAGCAAATAAGCCACCACACCGTCTGCGATGGACCAAATCAGGCCCTCCAGGTCCAACCACTTGCCATCAGCCAGAACCACCAAGCGGCGGCCACTACCTGAAAAGTCAGCCCCACGCCAAAGATCACCGCGTGCTTCGACATCTCGATATAGCCATCGCCAAAGACCGATGAAAACAACGCATACAGGCTGGCGAACGCCCCCAGGGAAAGAACGGCCAGCGGCGCTTTGCCAGCAGAGATCCCGTCGCGGTCACGGAAGCTCCTGAGCAGAATCAGAAATGCCAGCCCGCCGCCCAGCAAGCCCAGGCAGGTCAAGCCGACATAAAGACGAGGCGGCAGTCCCGACAGCCAGGTACTCAGGGACATCGTGCGCACCAGCTCGAGCTTGCCCTGGGCTGCTTCTGCATCCCCAGGCTCTATGACGCCCAGATAATCGGGGTACAGAGGCTTGGCCCCCAACGTGATGCGATACATGGGGACCAACAGTGTTCTCGGCTGCGAGACAAACAGGGCAAGTAACTTCATGCGGCTGACCTGTGCCACGGCGGGGCATGGCCTGTGGCCTTCCTTGCTGAGCCAGCTGCTGCCGATATCCGCCAGGCATTCATCCGGTAGACCGAGCAGACGCAGCGCCGCGGGCTTGTCTGCAGCCGCAGGCAGGACCGCCCCGAAGAACGTATTGGTCTTGTTGGCCTGATCGATCGTGCGCATCAGCTCGGTGGACGAGGGGTTCATGAGGCTGAATGCAAAAAGCAGCCCCCCACCAAGACCAACGTACAACAGCACCACTTGGCCTATACGCCAGCGCAACCAGACAACCAGAGCGAACAGCCACGACAGCATTGCTGCCATTGGCGCGTATTGCTGCTTGCTCATGCCCAACCATACGAGTGCGAACACCGACAGGCCCAGCAATCCATGACCAGGGCGCTCACCTAACACCAGCAGGCAGACTCCGGTCGAAAGCGCCAGGAACGTGGCGACTACCACCGAGAACTCCATGTAGAGCGTGTTGGCATAGGCCAGATAGGCCCAGTCGGTGAACAATACGGCAAAAATGACGCACAGCGGCAATCGCAGACGCCCCGCATACATCAACAACAGCACTGTGCCGATGCAGAGAAATCCCAGCTTCCAGATGGCGACCTGCCAGAAGGAAAGTATCTCGCCGGGCTCGTGAAACAGCGTGGCGAGCCAGGGGAATACGTTATCGGCAGAGCGCATGCAGACGTCGGATCGAATATCGCCATCAAACTGCAGAAAACGGGAGGGGAACAGGTAGTTGCCATGGGTCTTGTCCACGCCGTCTATGAACTGCCAAAGCCCCGTGCAAGACGACTGGCGCAGAAAGTCGTAGCTGTTGGCATAGCCAATGAAGGGCAGCAGCAACACCTGCCAGGCCACATAGGCGACCACCAACCCGAATATCAGCAGCGCAACGCTATCGGCACGGGACCAGAGAAGCGGGCGCCCGAAAATAGATTTCATTGCCGCCCAGACTCCGGAAAAAAGCCGGAGACCCAAGGCCACACATGCCAGGCTTCGGGATTCGAATCGAGAGCGACCTGAAGATGGTCGGCCAGGCGCTGCGCCAGCGTCTGTGCATCGAGGCCCATGAACGGCCCCTCAAGCCGCATATGGCGATGCCCGTTGCAAGGATCGATCACGATCGTATAGATCAGCACAGGGACACCAGCCTCGGACGCCATGCCGATGGCACCTGCGGGAAGACGGGCATCTCGTCCCAGCAAACGCACGGGCAGGCTCGACTGGCCCGGCTGCAGAGGTGCATCCGGCATGACCATGACCGCACGCCCCTCTGCCAAAAGGCGTCTGCGCATCCGCTCGATGCTACCACCGACGGCTATGGTGGGAGCTCCGCTCAAGCGGGCCACTTGGGAAATGCGACGATGCCCCATCCAGCCCACAAACTTCTCTCCCCAGGGCGCAACCTTGGGCGGCGGAGCATGCAGCCATGCAATGGGGTAACCATGGTCGCAAAAATAGCGAAGCGCCCAGAAACCCTGCCCATAGTGAAAGGTCACCAGCATAGGCGCTGGCAACTCGCCTGGCACGGGTAACGCATCCCCCGACACATGCAGATAGCGCTTCATCCAGGATCTGCCGTACTTGAGCGTCAGGAAGAAGTCGGCGATATCCGTCAATCGGTGCAAGGCTATCAGCCGCTCCGAATGCGGACCCGAAGCGCCTCTCCAGATCACCAGTGAGCCTAGGGCTCTCTCCTGTTCTCTACCCTGGAACAGTGAATAACGGGTAAGGAAACGCAAACCGCGAAACGCCAATGGCCAAGGCAACAGGAAGACCAGAATCGCCACACAGCCGACTTCCAGAGCGGCCTTGAATTCGCGCCCCAAACCGCTCCACGAAATAGACAAACGAACCTCACGCTCCAACATGCAATACGGGTATTGGCTCAGGGACGGGTAAAATCCAGGAAAGCATCCCTTCTTCCATGAGCATTCGATTGTGCGAATTATCCATCGACTGGCCGCCCACTGCCTAGGCTTGCTGCTGGCGACGCAGGGCAATGCCGCCTCGATCATCCCCCATGCAGAGCTTTCCTCCGAGCAGAACAGCACCATCAGCGGAGGCTCTGGAGCGCTGATGCCGGATGATGCAACGGGGCAGCGCCTGGAGTTCGAGTTCGAGTCCGCCGACTACTTCAGCCCCGAAAACATCGGCCACTTGACGATCGGCATTCGCGGCGAATCCATCGCTGTCGGCGGGAGAGGCATTGTCATGGGCAACCTCACCCAATATGGCTTTCCCGGTGGCCGCTGCCAGCAGACCAACCAGAACAATGTCGCAGCCATAGAGTCCTACTGGCCTGACAATAACTGCGTATATGGAGGAGAGACTCAATCCGCTCAGCTACGGAACGGCGAACGCTACAAGGTCCGGGTGGAGTCCCTCAGAAACGGACTGATCCGCTACTACCTATACCTGAGGGAAGATGAAGATTGGAGCCTGATCACCAGCGCAGGGGTTCACGACGACTTCAACGATAAAGTGCAGGCGAATCTGGCAGGTTGGTGGATAGCCGAAGTATTCGGTACTCACCAGTGGCGGGTGGACTTCTACAATATAAAGTCCAGTCTTCTAAATAAGAAAAAGAGGTTCTGAGACAACCCCTTTTTCCTGTTTACTGGAGATCAGCGAACTGACTTTAGAAACTCATCGAAGACTTGTTGATCAAATTTTATAGTGCTAGACGAACGAATCGCCTCGATCCTCTTGCGCTTCAAATCCGCCAAGTACTTTCCTTTCAAGCTGGCAATAAGATCGTCCTTGACCGACTCATAAGGCGTTAGCGCCTCAGGCTGATCCTCCAGCTTACGAATGATGTGATAGCCAAAAGCGGTTTTCACCGGACCACTGACCTCACCCTTCTTCAGCAAAAATGCAGCATCGGAAAAAGGCTTGACCATGCGATCTCTCGGGAAAAGCCCCAAATCGCCACCATTCTGCTTCACGCTGGGATCATCCGAGTACTCTTTGGCCAATGCAGTAAAATCAGCCCCCCGCTTCACGGCAAGCGAATGGACCTCTTTCGCACGCGCCAACGCCTGCTCGACGCTTCGCTCATCATTGATCGCAATCAGGATATGCTCGGCCCGAACCATCTCCGGACGAGTGAACTTCTGCTTATTGGCCTGGTACTCCTCTTTTGCCTTGATCGAGAAGTCAGGCAGAGATACACCAGATACGTCCTTGTCCAAGTACATCTGCGAGAGCAAGGACTCCTCCTGAAAACGTCGCTTCGCAACGAAATCGGCACTCTTGTCCAGCCCCTGCTTTCGCGCTTCAGAAGCCAAGACACTGGTGACGAAGTAATCCGCCAGCAGCTCCCTGACTCGCCGATCATTCTCAACTACATCACTTAGCTGATCTGCCGGCAGCATTACTTGCAGAAAATGCCTGTAATCCTCAGATGAGATACTAACATCACCATCGGAAAGAATTGCCTTTTCCGCAGCAACCGAGGCTGCGGAAAAGGACAGAGCGGCAGTTAACAAAACGAAACGGGAACAGCTTCTAATCATACACCCCTCAAACTACATTAATGAGCAGCCGAGTATAAAGCAACTTACTCGGCAATCGTGGTCACGCTGTTGCTATACCAGAAGCCACAGGCACGAACGGTTGTACAGGCTGCCGGCTGAGTTCCTGAAGTGCTGAGGTGGGTGATATTGATATAATATTTGCCCGTTTTTTCCATCTTGCAGTAGTACCTACGCGCGCCGGTAGGATTGCTCTCTTGGGTCCAACGGACAACCGCATCCTGCGTATAAGTCGATGCGCAGTAGGTATCGCTAGGCGAGAAATCACCTTTAGTACGGGAAATGGCAACTCGGCGCACCTGTCCAGTGACAGCATCTCGCACTGTCGAGAGTGTACCGAACGCAGCCTGCCCAGCCGGGAAGGCATTGCCATTGAGCTGACTGGCGTCTACCTCGATAGAGTAGAAGCACTTGTCATCCGCGCCACCCGCAGAACCGGAGGTAGAAGTGAGAGAGCCCCATGCCTTAACGACACTGTTCTCATGAGTACCATTACAGCCCAGCGGGTATGTCGGCGTAGGGGTCGGAGTCGGTGTGGGAGTCGGTGTCGGTGTGGGAGTCGGTGTCGGTGTCGGTGTCGGTGTCGGTGTCGGTGTGGGAGTCGGAGTCGGAGTCGGTGTGGGAGTCGGAGTAGTGCCTAGGCAAGCTGCGTTCGACACGCTCACAGACTGGAAATTGATGTTGCCGGAGTTGTCGATCGCTGCAGACGCGAAGGTGCCGCAAGTGACGCCATTGACCTGAAACTCCGCAGCATGAACCACTTTCGGCATACCGCTGATAACAGTAATAACCGATGCGGTGACCAGCCCGATCCCAGCTTTAGGATAATTCATAGTGAACCTCTAGATTTAACGACTGCAACAAAAGACGCATTTATCCTTCTGACTACCAGGGACAAGCCGAAAAGCACCACAGAAAGCCCCAGCCCTCTAAACCCTCATCCTTGCTCATACCCGCTCACACTGGATAAATACCGTGCGGCATGGCTGGCATCATACTCAAGCATAGCCGATAGAAAAATGCGTAGATCACAAAAAAAAGGCCCGCAGAGCGGGCCTTCTTTTAGGCTAAACCAGAACCGGATTACAGATCGCGGCTGGTGGTGCCTTTGTGCAGGTAGGACGCTGCATAGTTGGACAGCAGACCACCCACGTCACCGTTCTGGATTTGCACAGCGGCAAAACCAATTGCCGGCAGACCCAGAAGCGGAGTGGTAACGCTACCGCCAGTCGGAGTCAGAACATTGGTCGGGGCGGCAAAGCCCAGGCGCATCCAACCAGTCTGGAACGGCATGTCATCCAGCTGATTGCGGACATGCTGACCACCAACCAGGTTGCTGTCTTCGATGCTCAGCACGTTGGTCTCGTGGCACAGGGCGATGCCCGGAACCGGAGGACGCGGAGAGATCTGGTCTTCGTCTACTACATTTTCGCGCTCTTCACGGTCCCAGATAGTCAGGGTGATCGGCTCGCAAGCGGAGGAAGTAGCCGGATCCCAAACAGTGGTGAACGGCGGGTTAGCAACGGTGGTACCGGTGTTAACGTAAGCACGCTTAGTCGGGAAGGTAACAACCCAGTCAGTCTGAGCGTTCAGACCGGCGCCATAAGCGTAATCGTTAACCAGATCCTGCTTCATCAGCACAGCGGAAACAGCGTCGAAGCCCGAGGCGAAGACGGAGTCGCTACCATTCTTGAAGGTGGCAACAGGGTCGCCAGCGTTCAGAGACGGAGCCTCGTCACCCGGGAGGTTGTGCTGGTGGCCGCTCGCCCAGTTATCCAGAGCAACAGCATCAGCAGCGATTTCGGTACCGTTCTCTACGTTAACCAGAGTAACGGAGCCGTACAGGCCACCGGCCGGCGGCAGCATGCCCAGACCCGGGTTGGCACGCCAGAAACCACCAGTACGCCAGGCAGCACGAACCAGCTCACAGTTACCCGGAACACCGTTGGTGTGCAGGATTGCGTTGCGAGCAGCTACGACGTTGCCGTCAGTGCTAGCTTGGTCGATCTGACCCATTTCGATCACTTCAACGTGACCAACACGGGTACGGCTACCATCTTTGACGCTGTCAGCAGAGCTGGCGAACAGAGTGGTACGGAAGTCCAGACCGGCACCGATAGCACCAGCGGTGCAAGAGGTGTCAGCGGTGGTCAGCTTGGCACCGGAAGCAGTCTGAGTAACCACACCGGTCCAAACGTCAAAAGGCGACAGGTACAGGTTGAAGTCGAGAACTTCCTGAGAGTTCATGCCTTCCAGGAAACGCACCTTGACAGCCTTGTACTGATTGGTGGTGTTGGTCACGTGAATGGCCGAATACTGGCCGTTCTCGGAGCTGTAGATCGGATACAGCAGAACCTGGCCCAGACCTTCCGGATTGTGATTCACCGCGTGAGCGGATGCAGCGGCACCCAGGGTAGCGGCCAATGCAACGGCTTTTGCCAAAGACGTTTTCATTTTGCAGGGATTCCTTTTTAGCCTGATTTGACGTGTTGTTACAGCTTTTTTGCAAGAGTGCTTACAAAGCGCAGGTGAATGCTATCGAGCCACACCCCCCATTGCAAGCCCACATCGCGATTAAAGTACGAAAAATTGCGCGCTTACGTCAACATTTGCAGGCGAAACCAAGATCGGCATGACAGGGCGCATAGGGATGACAACACGAGGAGGCACTGCCAAGGGAGGCCCTGCGCTGGAGTGATAACAAGGCAAATTGAACCGATCAGGCGAGCAAAGCTCGAAGCCATCGATAAATCCGCCATAGAAGGCAACCGCTCATCTTGCTCAAGCGCATCAAAGAGAGGCACACATGACAGCGCAAAAAAAATTAAGGGCTTATCTTCCTTGGGATTGCTCCCCTCTCAGATAAGCCCCTAACCAACACGCGTCATCAAAGCTTTCACTGCTGCAAGTGCGCTGTAGCATTATTAGTATAGGCAAGCCCCCCCTGCAGCACAACCCGCCAAATGAAATTCCACCATGCTCGCTGTGTGTTCCAAGCCAGACACCCGCGGCAACAGCGGGCCAACAGAGCCTACCAGATAGCCGTATCCCTCACTCAATGCAAGGGCTCCGTGGAAATCAGGCGCTTGATACGACGTTGCACATTGTAGGGGACATACGCAAGCAAACCGACCAACGGTGCCCACCCCCGAGCTCGCAGGACTAGGCGCAATAGCTTGCGGCGCCATCCACCTTGACCAGCCACAGACCACAGGGGCACGCCATGGACCTGCAGGAAGCTCAGAGACAGCGCGCCCAAACAACTGCTCTGTGTCGGCAAGTTCGATGCATAGCACTCTCTATAAAAAGGCAACAGCTCTTCCTGTCGCCAAGGAAGGCGACGCCCTCCGCTATCACGCAGACACGCCCTCACTTCCTCCAGCTTCGCAAGCCAATCCTGTACCGATGCACTGTATGGCAACAACCAAGTATAAGGACGCCCTTGCAATCGCTCAGGAAATGCCCCGATGGAGCTGGCGAGAACAGGTAGGCCAGCCTCGAGAGCAGCACTCAGGGTGTAGCTCCAGGTTTCCGGACAGAGCACAGGAAACCAGACCACATGGGGGCGGTGCTGCTCGATCAAGCTCGCAAGCTCGACATCGGCATACTTCCCTAGCGACAGTACAGCACACCCTAGCGGAACATGAGCGCTACCCAGCAACATGAACTGAAAGGGCATACGCTTGCCATTGGCCAATCGAGCCACATCGCGAAGCACCTCCACACCCTTCTCTCGCCCCAACGCCCCCAAGCAAAGGATGCGCAACGGCTCCTCCCTGGATAACTCGGGCGCGGCCGGCGATGGGTAGGCGCCAAAGACTTCTCTATCTGGATGAGGGCGGCAATCACAGCTCAGTGACGGCAAAGCATTTTGCAGCCGTCGACGCATATCCTCGCTGGGCACGAGACAGCGAGAGGCACGCGAGCTGAGCATTCGCAGCAGCTCCGCCTGCTCGACGTTAGCCATTTCGTACGCACCCAGCGGCTCGGAGGCGCCAATGTACCGCCCCTGACGCCCCGTCAACGTAGGGCTGCCTTGAATGATGGAGTAGTCATGCAGCGTCAGATCAAACTCCAGCCCTAACTCATGCAAGACGCCCCAAACAGAAGGAGGAAAGCCTAATGTATGATGTACATGTATTCGGCAGACACCCATAGCCTGGAGGAACAGCAACATCTCTTTACTCTCGCCAGGCAGCTGGAACTGCAGGCGATCGCACCACTCCCCCCCCCCAAGAGAGATACAGACTCCCTGCGCACCTATCATCGGACGCATAACCAAATTCCAAACTCTAGCGCTTGAAACCCTCACAAGCTCTTGGACGTGCCGCTCAACACCACCACCAATACGATGCAAAACTTGTAAAACAATAGGTAATCCCGTAGACCTGATGGCCTCTAGAGACAGCGCTATGCGTGGTGCACGGATAGGATCAAGAAGCAGCCATTGATTCAGCGCCACGGCATATTCACCACTACCTTCAGCACCAATTCCCACGATGGGTGTCGGAGCCTCAAGCAAACCATGCCCCCCCCCCTTTTGCTGATGCAATGCGAAAGCGTCGCAAGCAAGCAGGCTGGCCAGCCCCGGAGTCACTATCTGGAAGCACAGACCAGCCCCATCGGAGCGGTCCAGGACGGAAAAGTCAGCCGAATCCAACGAATCAAGGCAGCGCCTTGTAATAAGCAAGCAGGAGCCGAATCCGATCGGCACCTCACAGCTCGCGCCTGCATTGATATTGGCCGCAGCAGCGGAAAAAAGACCTGTAAACTCTTCAACTTGCATGACAGCGGGAACTCCAAAGGGCCCCCTATCGCTGGAGAAAGGAACAACAGCTCCTACGCGAACTCCGGATCTCGCCGCAGCCTGCATACGGTCGATCCACCCCCCCGAGAAATCCACATCAGCCCCAAGCAAAAAAACATCGCCAGACTTGACCTCCGCCAAGACAGATCGAAGCGATGCAGCCACATCCAACCCCCTCCTCCGCTCAATCAACCGGAAGCCAGCATCGGCGATCGATTGACGCAAATATGTCGACCTCCCCGCATCCGAAGAAGGGTCGAGCTCTAGAACAACCTCCACCCCATTTCGAGCAAGCCCGCCCAGAGCACCCAGAAGTCTCTGAAAGCGTTGGCTAGCCTGGGCTTCCGGCCCCTGCAAAGGAACAACCCAGGTCAAAACAGAGTCTCGCGCTCCCGAACCTCTCGTCACACCATGATGCTCGACTTGTGAAGGATCGCTCATAAACTCTACCAGGAACATTTTCGGGCATTGTAATGCCCACCCTCCTCGGCCAGAGCAGTAATTCATTTATTATTCCCATGTGCGCTCCGCAGGATCCCGAGAGAACAACCCTGCAAAGCCCCTGCATCGCTCCAAGCGGCTGATCACCGATAACGCTGATCGACCGGCGCTTGGCGCAAGAGAGAAAAACTCCGCATCCTGCAGTCCATACCATGGATCATGCATATGAGGAGGCGCGAACTGTCAGGCTCGCCTTGACAGGCCAAATCGTTCCACGGAGACGCACACAGCACAGCGCCTGGCTCTGTCAACTGGATTATCTCCCAGGCGCTGCGCACATATAACACTCTGAAATCGTAGGGCTCGTCACATGCAAGCAAGAGAACTGGACAGCAATTGGCTCGACTGGATCAACCACAACCTCAGCCGAGGATGCTCCAAGGAAGGCATGCTGAAGATTCTCATCGAAAACGGCTTCGCACCAGAAACCGCACGTGACGCATTGAGCATCTACCCACCTATCAGCCCGCCCCCCATTGCTCCGCGCCCACCAACCCCTGAAGAAACCGAACTCACCCATGCTCTCAACAAGGTGCAGATTCCTTTTTCCGAGCCCGCGAAAGCAGATCAGAAAGCAGAGCTCATGCACCTAAGGCGCTTTCTGAACGAAGAAGAGTGCATCGAGCTGATCATGCTGGCCAATCAGCACCTCCGAGCATCCACAACAACCAACGACACGGGTCAATACGAAGGATTCAGAACCAGCCGTACCTGTGACTTGGGCATTATCCAACATCCACTGGTAGCGGATGTCGAGAGACGTATTTGCCAGGTCATGGGTATCGACCCGTCCTGGTCCGAACCCATACAGGCACAACGCTACGATGTGGGACAACAATTTAAAGCTCATACAGACTATTTCGAGCCCAATACAGCCGAGTTCGAAACCTTTGCAGGAACGAGAGGCCAAAGAACTTGGACCTTCATGATTTATCTGAATACAACCCAAGAAGGCGGAGAAACTCTCTTCACCGCATTAGATCAGGAGTTCAAGCCAAGCCAAGGTGATGCAGTAATCTGGAACAATCTGCATGCCGATGGAGCGCCCAATCCCAATACAATCCATTGGGGGAAGCCTGTTGTAACCGGTTATAAAATAGTGCTCACCAAGTGGTTCCGGAACAGAGGGAACGGCCCTATGTTCACCAAAACCCCCAATGAATACCTGCCCCCATATACAAAATCCGGCTTCCTCAAAACAAGAGTTCCGGAAGAGCTGTTTGGCAGAATCCTCGATTTCTATAAGAACAATCAACGCACGACTGTCGATGAGCAGGTGCCTGGCTTCATTGGGGCAGCTGACGGAAAACCGGCTAGCGAACTGATCCAGCTATCGGACGAACTGAAAAAAGACGCACACAATACTCTTCAACCAATCATTGAGGCTTGGATTGGGACACAAGTGGTGCCGACCTTCGTTTTCGGTATCAGGCGCTACCTTTCAGGTGCGGTACTCAAGATGCACAGGGACAGAGGCCTCACCCATGTAGCCAGTGCAATCATTAATGTGTCTCACGATACGATATCCGCTTGGCCCTTGGAGATCGAGGACCATTACGCGCGCCACTATCATGTAAACCTTGAGCCAGGAGAGATGGTTTTATACGAGGGGGCACGGCTTCTTCATGGGCGCCCACTGCCGCTGAATGGCACACAGGTTTCCAACATGTTCATACATTACAAGATACCAGCCTCTCCCCAAGGCTAGGGAAACGCTCACTGGTTCGCGCGCCCCTAGTGACAGCACGAACACAGTGCCCAGACCGCCAAATCCCAAAGATCTTACGCAAATTAATTCATCTGTAAATACCACCATTTACCGTCAGCCTTTATCCAGCGCTCCTCATTGAGCCTCTCGATAAGCATCGGCTTGCCTGTGAGAATCTGATCCTTACCTTGGTAATAGTAGTTGGCCTGCACCTTTACAGTACAGCTATCCGAATCACAGCTAGCACCTGATACCGTAGCAGAGTCCAAACGGGCAACACCACGCACATTATTGGCCTTGAAGTGCTCAAGAGAATTGGTTGACCTGTAACCAGGCGACATAAAGGAATATGCTTCCTCATAATTACCTGCTTTCAGCGCATCCATTCTCGACTGAGATCGATCACTCACAATAGCGACATCATCTTTTGGCTGAAAAACACTACAGCCGGTCAGCACTAGAAAAAAGCAGAAAACTCCAAAAAAACGTGAAACGCTCACAATAAAAGCCTCCAGTCAGTTTCTACTCAGAGTTAAGGGCGGGCCTCAAGCTCCGCCCTGAAAGAATCCGTCACGCCACGCATTTTCTGCTGGAACTCCTGACCAATACGCTCGAAGTCCTTGTATTGGGTGACCGCTCGCGGACTAATAGTCACAAGCAACTCGGTACGCAGACCATTCTCGCCCTTGGTACCGAAAAGAGGCCCAATGATGGGCAATTTATGCAAGTACGGCACGCCGCCATCGGAATCATTCTGAGAGTCTTGAATCAACCCTCCGAGAATGATCGTATCCCCACTCTGAATGGCAACCGAGCTTTCCACGGTACGCTTGAGGAAGCTGCGCTGCCTGGTAACCTCATCCTGAGCGCCGACGTCAGTAACCTCTTGCTGGATATCCATCAGAACCAAACCACCGGAGTTTACACGCGGCTTGACCTTCAACTGAACGCCAGTGTCCTTCAAGGTATAGTTCTGCGTACTGGTCGCATCGCTACCACTGTTGGGATATGTAGTAGTTCCAGTAGAGATTGGCTGCTGGGTACCGACTTGAATACTTGCTTCACGATTGTCCAGAACCAAGATGGACGGAGAAGAAAGCGACTTAACCCGAGATGTGCTGGAGAGCATATTGATGACCGCTCGCCAGTCCCCGCCTGTAAAGATATAGGAGAACCCCGGAGCACTCCGCCCGACAGTCCCCCCATCATTCATGGAAAGCCGGCCGCCGCCCATAACGTTATCTCCGCCGCCCGCGTGCGTATTGAAGAACCACTCAACACCATAATTGAGCTTGTCATTGAGGGTCACTTCCCAGATGGAAACCTCTACAAGGACTTGGGCAGGAGTCTTGTCTATCTTCTCAAGCGCGGAACGAATGCTCTGCCATTCTCTGGGTGCAGCCATGACCAGAAGGCTGTTGGTGCTTTCATCCGCCACTATTCGACTGCCAGCCTCGGTCGTCGTACTGGTAACACCGCCACTCTTCGGGCTCTGCAGGGAAGAAAGGCTCGACGAACTTCCATCCTCAGAGCCAGCCTCCGCCTGCGTCAGACCAGGTGCGGTAGAACCACTGGTGGTCGAAGCCGTATCGCCAGTGGTCTTTCCACCAAAGATCTGCCCCAGCAAATTGGCAAGAACCTTGGCCTCACCGTTCTGAACGCTATAGACATACATCTGTGCAGACTGATCGCTACTGTCGTTCATACCCAGACGATCGAGTTGCTTGATCCAGCTGCCTATAGTGACGAGCTGCTCGGAGCGGGCAGCTATGACCATCACACTGTTTATCTCCTCCATCGCCACCAGCTTGGCCGCGCCCATCGAAGAAGAACCCTCTTCATTATTATTGCCAAGCAATGAATTGAAGCGCTCGACGACCAGCTTGGCATCCAGATTAAGCACTTCATAAATGCCAAAGGACATTCCCTTGAGGACATCCACATCAAACGTCTGCAGGGTGCGCAGGGCATTCTGCATCTGCGGCGCAGAAGCCCCAAGCATGAGGATATTGCGTACTGGATCGGCCCGAAGCACATTGTCCTTCATGCCCAACGGCTCGAGGATCTTCAACGCCTCCCCTGCCGTCAGATAGCGCAGAGGGACGATCTGCACCGAGTAGCCTCGACCGGTATCAGAACTCTTGGGCACCACCGGGGCATCCTTGCGCAATTGTGCAACCGGACCGATGCGATAAATCCCCCCGTCACCCTTGAGCATCGCGACGCCCCTGGATTCAAGCAAGGACTCCAGCATCTCTATAAGGGCAGACTCGGGCACAGGATCACTGGAAACCAGAGTGATATTTCCCTCCACGGCACCTTCGATCGTATAGGGAACCTTGAGCATATCGCCCAGAACTGCGGCAACCACTTCCAGCATGGGCGCCGACTCGAACTTGACATTGACCAATGGCCCGCCCTGCGTCGACTGCTCGCGCCTGACAGGGGCTACATACTGGTTATCCCCCTTCTGCTCCAGCAAGGTACGCCCCACCTTCGGAGGCTCATTCAAGGGCTCGTCATTAAAGACAGGCGGCGACTCCATATTGGTACGAACGATCTTCGGCGGCTCCTCCTTCTTCTCAGGAGCAGATGGGAGCGCCGAACAGCCGGCCAGAAGAAGTGCCGCACACAGAGCACTAAGCGGAAATTGAGCCGGGCGCCAAGTCAGCATATTAATCCTGTTCATTAATCACACTCTAAACTTCGAAAAGGGTAGCCAGTGAAGAGGCCGGGCTCCGCATCTGAAATCCGTTAATTACTCAGGCGTTCCAAATGAACCGCATCACTACGCGGCCGAGTCACTTCTACTTCTGTAATACGAGAGCCATTATCCATACTTACTTTGCCAGACTTAACAGAAGTCACTTTCCATCCGCCAGGCAGCTCACTTCCCACACTTACACGCACCACTTCACCTCCAACTGAAAGCAGAGCGAAGTGAGTATTTCCCTGCAAAAGGGTACCAAGTACCTTGATACCATCGGAGCTGGCTTCCACCACCTGAGATGAAGCACCCTCCTGGATATCCAATGGCCTGCGTCCCACCCAAAACAGGGGACGCTCGAGAACCACCGCCATATTGTCTTGCCCGACTTCCGAGCCATTCAAGACCGGCAGCTGAAACTCCGGAAGCAAAGGAACCCGAACAGGCTCGCTTTCGGTTTTCAACCAGAGCAGGAAAGCCAACACCAGAAAACATGCGATCAACACAAGCAGAAGCAGCGTGAGGCGAGCCTCGGAAAGATGTACTCGCTTCATTGCACATCCTCGGCAGCCGGTATAGGAAGAAATGCCAAAATGGAAACCTGAGCATCCACAGCCTGCTGAGCCCCCTCATCGCGCCTGCCCCGCCTCACTGCGCTCGGCGTGATAAGAAGGTCGTCCAGCACAAGGAGCGGCCTGCCCTGCTCCAGCATCTGCAGACTGGACATGACCGAGCTAAGGCCCCCACCAAACTGGGCACGCACACCGACTACCATGTAGCCGTCTCTACGCTTGGCATCTATGGGGGCGATACTACGAACATCCGCTTCAGCCGACGAGATGACCTCGGATACTCTCCGTTGTATGGCCAGTTCGACGGCCGAGGCCGACATCTCTGGCGAATACACCCATTCGGACAATCCCTGCTGGGCAAATCTTTCGGAAGCCTCCTCCAGCTCACCGCGCGAATTGGCCAGAGCCTGCAGGCGCTGTAGCAAACGCCCATCCTTGGTCAACTCGAAGCTGTACTTGTCGTGGCGCTCCAGCAAAGGCCCTGAAACAACCAACACTGCAAATAAAATGACAACAGACAGCAACAGCCAACTCAGCAGCGCCTGATACTTGCCGAATACGCGACTCATCGGGAATCACCATCCGCAAGCTGCTTGCCCACCACTCCCACCAACTGAATGCTGACGGCAAACTGATCGAGGCCCGTTTGGGCATTGCGACTGACAGGTGCGGTGAAACGCGCATCGGAGAACTTCTCCGACTCATTGAGTCGTGAAATCAGATCGACAACCCCCTTGCCAAAACCATTTATGGTCAGATTGCTGCCTTGTATACGAAGGCTCGTGATGTAGATGTCGTCAGGCACCAATCTGGTCAGCTCGGCCAGAACCTCCGAAGGCAGCGGCTGGCTGGCTCGCTTGGCAACGATATGATTCAACCCCGACAGACTGGCTTCCAGGTTTTCCTTGCGGGTCATCAGGTCTCTGACACTGGCAGTCAGAGCCGTTATTTCCTGCTTGCGCTCGATGACCAGTTGCCGCTCCTTCAATAGGGGAGCAATGGCCGCTGCCCCCATGGCCAAGAGCAACAGAATGAGAAGCCAGCTGTTGAGATTCAGACGCCGCCACCAGCGCCCCGGCACCCGCTGACGACCGAACAGGTTCGCACCAGGCACATCCTCCACACCCAGACGGGAAACGCGCAGACCGGTCGCCCTCTCTATCCGCTCGATGAGGGGGTCCGGGTAGGCACATGGCACGGCGAGAATGTCGACATCCAACTGATTCTCGGCCTTTTCATCAGCAACGACGTCGTAGTAGAGCTTGTCGAGAGAAAAGGGAGTCAGCCTGGGCAACTGATAACCCACGACCTCTCGCAGAGTCCCTCTCGCCTCCGCGGGCAGCACCAGTTGTTTGCGCAACACCCGGTCCGCAGGCAGGACAAGCTCCAGTTGGGCGAGCGAGGACGAAGCACGGGGCGGGAGCAGCGATGCGCGGACATGCATCTCGTCGTCGCCCAGTGCATCCATGGCAAGACGAGCTACTTCGACCATCCCGCTCCGCTCAGGGCGATAGACGACGAGCCAGGAGCCCTCGACGAAAACGAGCACCCGCGGAGAGGGGCGCAGAAAATAATCGACGATCTCGGCCCCGCGCCCGGCGCTCAAGCCCTGCCACCACCAGCGCCCCAGACGGCCGATATCGATACCGAAGAGCGTCAGGCTGCCGACCTCAAACTTCATGCCAGTCAGTCCAGATCAAAACGGGCAGTATACTCATTCCAACGAACGATCCGATAGCCGTCCTTACCCTCGCCAAACATCACGGTCACCTCGATCTTGCGACGGTCAGGCCTCTCCCCCACCTCGACCTGCAGGCGGTACAAAGAGCCCCCCGGGGCCGCTGCCAGCTCTGGCGGGACATAGTCCGTAGCCCGAAAGGACTCGTCCGCACGACGATCAGCCAGATCAGCCGCCCGATCGCCTGCCAGCACGCGCAGCAATGGCCATGAGGCAAACTCGACAGCCACGCCCTCGTGGGCACTGTCGACCGTAACCAGCGGCGCCAGACGATCAAGCAATTCGCGGTTGAAGCCAGGCAGCAAAAGCAACTCGTCTATCGAACGCAGTGGGGAGAAGGGAACCTCGGAACCATCTTCATCAGGCGGTAATCCCTGGCGGCGAGCGAGAATACTCTCGACCAGCATCGCCGAGTCGACGCCATCGGGGGATATCCCTTCCAGGAGCAGACCGAGCAGTTCGGGGGATGCTCCGGCAAGGCTGACATACGCCTCCTCCGGAATCATGCGAAAGCGTGCCCGGTCAGCCCCGGGCAACAGCAGGACCTGCCCGGGAAGTTCCGTCCACTGGTCGCCACCCAGACGATGCATGGCGCTCAGGTAGGCCAGCACGGCATCGGTGGCCGCCCTCCCCTTTGCGCGAATGATCAGCTCCGAAGAAACCTGCCTGTCCACTCGAACGGAGCTGCTGAACGCCGCCAGCAGCACGACCAGCAGAGCCAGCACCCAGAGCACGACAATGAGCACCGCCCCGCGCTCGCGACTATTCACTTACCGGCTCCATCAAGCTCACAGGAAGGACCAACTCGGGCCACCCCTTGCGTATACCGTCGACCCGAACCGAAACCAGCTGCGGCACCGAGCCGATGCGACTGAAGACATCGGTCCACTGACTGCCCGAGTCATCCCACTCTTCTGCCGGCCCGAAATAACGAAAGGTCAGATGCAGAGAAGAGCTGACGAGCTGCGGCTCCACGCTGGCAAGCAGATCATCTGCAGCCTTGCCTGCCTCATAAGGCGCGAATCGCACCCAGACCCCCGAGCCATCGCTGCTCAGCTCGAAGATATAAGGAATGCCTCCTGCGGACATGGACAGGGGAGCGACATAACGCATGCGTTCCGGCTCCCCGACAAAGGCGGGAGCAACCCGCCCGGCACTGTCGGGCGGAAACTCGGCAGGCAACAGCTGCCCGAGATGGCGATAAAGGAGGGCACTGAGCTGCCGCGGCTCTTCCACGGAAGCCGTATGCTGCTCCGCCAGCTGCCAGCTGCGAATGCCCGCGCGAAAACCACCAAACAGGACGACGACGAGCAGCCCCGCAAGCACCAGGGCGATGAGCACTTCCACGAGGGTGAAGCCACGCGCCGCCTTCATGAACCCGCATCCTGATTGGCAATACGCAGGCTCGACAAAACGAAGCGACTCACCCTGCCGGCGACACGCCAGCTGACAACGACCTGCACTTGGTAAAGGACAGCCCCCTGATCTCGAAGCTGCGGAGCGAACTCCCAGTCCATGGGCGCGACAGCCACCTGCCACGCATAGCCCGCTTCGTCATGCCCCTGGTAGGAACCTTCGACCAAAGGGCTGCTGATGCCGATCTCGGCTAGCCGGGACTGGGCCACCAGCGCAGCCTGGCTATAGCGATCCGCACGCGCCAGGTTCGTCATGCCGTTGGAAAAGGCACTCAGAATGACGCTGAGGAGAAGCGCACTGATCAGGAAACCGACCAGAACCTCGAGAATGGTAAATCCACGCTGCCGCGTCATGAGTCATTCATCGTTCCGATCGATGGAAACACGACCGGTCAGCCAGTCCACATTGACGTTCATGTGGCTGTCCCCACGGGCCAGACTGAACGCACCGCCCGTGGAGGAGCCATCGGGGAAAAAGCGGATGCCAGCGACACCATCTTTCAACTCAGTCTCGGCAACGCGAGCATTGAGTGCGATTGATCCGGGGAGGGAGACCTGGCGCGCGCTACGCTCCAACCTGAACTTCTTGCCTTCGACATCCAGCAGCAATGCCGTACTTCGCTGCGCCATCACCGCTTCCGAGCGGGCCTTGCGCAAGGCCAGCTGCACATCTCGGGCAGCGTCGTCCAGCGAACCGCCCACGCCCTTGCTGATGGCGGGGACGACCACCGCCATAGCAAGCGCCAGAATGACCAGAACGACCAGCACCTCGATCAGGGTGAACCCCGAATCGGGCGCCCTGTGATCACTCCCAGCTGACGATATCGGCATCTTCGCCTTCACCGCCCGGCTGCCCATCGGCGCCGTTGGAGTAGAGGTCGAATGGGCCGTGCTGACCGGGAGCGCGATAGATGTAGTCATTGCCCCAAGGGTCCTTGGGAATGTTCGACTTGCGCAGATAGGGGCCGTTCCAGCGATCGACGCCGGAGGGGCGCTCGACCAGGGCACGCAGGCCCACGTCGTTGGAAGGGTAGCGCCCGACCTCCAGATGGTACATGTCCAGAGCCGAGGCCAGCTCCTGAACCTGCATGCGGGCCGTATCGCCCTTGGCACCACCCACATACTTCATTACCCGAGGGCCGACAACGGACATCAGCAGACCTAGAATGACAAGAACGACCAGAAGCTCGATCAGAGTGAAGCCGCGCTGGCGGCGCTCGATGGATTTCATCACGATTGCGGGATCCTCGCGTACAACAAATGGGGGGCGAAAAAGGCGGCTGGCCCAGGCCGGGTATGACTGCACCCCGTCCCGTCGGTTCCTTGCCGTGCCTGTCGAAAGTCGCGGATTTTCTGAACGGAAGATCATCCGACCAGATCGTTGACGCCCAGTATACCTAGCAGGATAGAGATGATGATACCGGCGATCATCACCCCCAGACTCAGGATCAGGGCGGGCTCCAGCAGCGCCAGGAGGCGCTTGATCACCGAACTCACCTCATCCTCGTAGATGCTGGCGACCTTGAGCAGCATGTCCTCCAGCCGCCCGGTTTCCTCCCCGACTTGCACCATGTGCAATGCCAGGGTGGGGAAGCGCCCGCTCTCCAGGAGCGCACCGCTGAGGGAGCGCCCCTCGCGCAGAACGGCGCTGGCGTTGTCCAGATCCTTGCGCAGGGTACGATTGCCGATTACCTCGCGCGCAATGACCAACGCATTGACCAGCGAAACACCGCCCTGCAGCAGGACGCCCAGCGTCCGGGCAAAGCGACTGGTGTCGATATTGCGCACCAGATCGCCGATCAGCGGCCACGTGAGGCTGCGGGCGTCCAGCTTCTGGCGCAGTCCTTCGTCCTGCCACAATTTGAGCGCCCCCCAGTAGAGCCCGCCGAGCAGGAGCAGCACCAGCCACCACCAGCTCGCCATGAAGTCGCCGAGGTTCATCACGAAGCGAGTGGGGCCGGGCAACTGCCCCCCCATATCCGAGAACAGGTCGGAGAAGCTCGGCACTACATAGGCCAACAGGAACACCAGCGACAGGATAGCGACGGTGAACAGGATCGCCGGGTAGGTCAGCGCCGAAAACACCATCTGGCGCATGGCTTTGGCCCGCTCCAGGTACTCGGCCATCCTGGTCATCGACGACTCCAGGGAGCCGCTCGCTTCACCGGCCTTGATCATGCTGATGTAGAACGGCGAGAACTCCTTGCGCTCGGCAAAGGCGTCCGCCAGCGTCCGCCCCTTGCGCACGGCCGCCCGGATATCGCCGACCATCTGCTTGCCGGTTTCGTCGGCAAGCTCCTCAAGGATGCTCAGGCTCCTGTCCAGCGGCAGACCGGACGAGAGCATCACCGACATCTCGCGCGTGAAATGCAGGACCCTGTCGCGATCATTCATGCGCCGACGGCGAACCTTGCCCGGCCCTCCGCCCTGGGCAGCATTGGCGGCAGCCCTGGTCGCCGGCTGGATGCTCAACGGCACCAGGCCCTCGCGCGCCAGCCAGTCCGCGACCTCGGATACGGAAGCCTTTTCAGCCAGCCCGTCTACGCTCTTGCCGTTGCGATCGAGAGCCTTGTACTTGAATTGAGCCATGGCAAGCCTTCGGTTAGCGGCCGGGTTGGGCTACGCGGAGAACTTCCGGGAGGGACGTCAGCCCCTGCAGGACCTTGAGGAAACCATCTTCGAACATGGTACGCATGCCCTGCTGCCTCGCCACACGGTAGATCTGCTCGCTGCTGGCATGCTGCAGCACCAGGTTACGCACTTCATCGTTCATGATCAGCAGCTCGTGTATCCCCATGCGCCCGCGATATCCCGTATGCGCACAGGCATCGCAGGCCCCCGCCGCCCATACCTCGACGCCGCCATGGGAGTCCTCCGGCAGCAAATGGGCAACGCCCATGTGCTCTATTTCTTCACCACCGATGTGGTGAGGCTGTCGGCAATGCGGACACAGCACGCGGACGAGCCGCTGGGCCATGATTCCGTTGATCGTGGAGGTGAGCAGATAGTCTTCCATGCCCATGTCGAGCAGGCGGGTCACACCACTGGGAGCATCGTTGGTGTGCAGGGTGGTCAGCACGATATGACCGGTCAGGGCCGCCTGAATGGCGATGCCGGCCGTTTCCTTGTCGCGCATCTCGCCGATCATCACCACGTCCGGGTCCTGACGCAGGATGGAGCGCAGGGCGCTGGCGAAATCCAGACCGACCTTGCTCGCCGTCTGGATCTGGTTCACGCCCTGGATCTGGTATTCCACCGGATCCTCGACGGTGAGTATCTTGCGGTCGACCGTGTTGAGGCGCGACAGCGCAGCATAGAGCGTCGTGGTCTTGCCGCTACCGGTAGGCCCGGTGACGAGAAAGATGCCATTGGGGCGTTCCAGCACCGATTTGAAGTCACGCAGGACGTGCTCGGAAAGCCCGATGCTCTCCAGGTCGATCGTCATGCTCTGTTTGTCCAGAATACGCATGACGACGCTCTCGCCATGCATGGTCGGCACGGTGGAGACCCGTAGATCGATGGCCCGGCCCTGCAGGCGCAGCTGGATGCGACCATCCTGGGGCAAACGGCGTTCTGCGATATTCAGCTTGGCGAGGATCTTCAAGCGCGAGATCACGGCCGGCGCCATCGCCGCAGGTGAGTTTTCCACTTCCTGCAGAACACCATCGATACGCAGACGGATGATCAGGTTGTGCTCGAAAGGCTCGATATGGATATCGGATGCCCGGCTATCGAGCGCTCTCGAAAAGATGCCGTTGACCAGGCGTATGACTGGCGCCTCGCTGGCCATGTCCCGAAGGCGCTCGACGTCGTCGACATGGGCACCGAGACTCTCGTCGCCGGCATCGATCTCGCCTTCGGGCCTCGCTGCCCCTGCGCCATAGAGGCGCTCGTAGGCATTCTCGAGCTCGGAGGCCAGCGCGAGCACCGACTCCACGCGGCGTCCGGTCGCCATGTTCAACGACTGCAGGACATACTCGTCGGACGGGTCCAGCATCGCCACCAGCAGACGCTCACCATCGTCGGCCAGCGGCAGCACGTGCTGCTCGCGCATGAACATCGGCGAGATCAGGTCCGCGCCGATGACCGGCTCACGGGGATAGTCGTCAACACCGATCAGGCGGTAGCCGCAGTGCTCCACCTGGATCGCAGCGATATCGCGCTCGGACACCATGCCGAGGCGGACGAGGATATTCCCGAGCTGTCCCCCGGAAACCTTCTGAACCTGGATGGCCCGCTGCAGATCGGACTCGGCCAGCTTTCCCGCGGCTTTCAGCCAATCGCCCAACTGATCTTTCACTTGCAGACCTCTCGTAACCGTCGTCGTACAGGGCACGCCATGAGCGCATCAGCACCCGCTCGGGCAGAGCACCATATTCACGCGCGCCAGAGCACTCGTTTGATACTGCCTTTCCAGCTTGCAGGAACCCTGTTCACCAGTCCATGCGTCCAGCGCCATCCCAATACGCGCTGCAGAACACGCAGGATAATGGGGAAGCGGGCCGTCGGCAGCACCTGTTGCACAACACCCAGATGCGACCAGCCTGCATGCAGACGCTCCCACTCCACCTGAGCAGGAGAGACTGGCGCGGGGGATACCACGACATAGTCGCTGCCATAGCGGAAGCCATCGGCAGCCGGCAGCCAACTTTCCTGCGGCTCCGGCGCGCGATCACTCTGTATCCGCTCGCGAATCTCCAGCAACAGCGACATCATCGTGGCGGCGTCCTGATCCGGCTCGACCAACCAGCTCCAAGGCCGACCCGCCAGGCGTTCAGGAAACGCGCCAATGGCGGACGCCACCACCGGCAACTCCGCACGCATGCAGATAGACAGCGTGTAGCTGTAGGTTTCCGGACAGCTGCCAGGGAACCAGACCACATCGGGACGCAGCTCATCCAGCCATTCGTCTACCCGCTCGTCTTCATAGGCTCCATGCACATGCAGATTGCTGACAGGGAACGAAGAAAGGTGGCGATAGGCGAAACCCAGTAGATGAAACTCGACAGGCGCTCGCTGACGGCGCGCCTCCAGCGCACACGCTTCCAGCAGGTCCGCGCCCTTGAAGACGCTCAGCGCACCGAGCACCAGCACCTTCAGTGGGCGCTCGTCCTCCAGCGGACGTATGCAGACGAGTTGAGGCAAGTCATGCTCGTGCGATACATGGATGAAGTGCGCATCCGGGAAGTAACGCTTCATGCGACTCAGACTGTCGGCGCTCGGCACGAATACGCGCTCCGCCCCATTGAGCAAGCGGGTGCCGAACACCCGCCACTCGGCGATTTCAGCACCGCCCGGAGCCGGCCGGCGTTCCAGGCAGGTGTTGCAACCCGCCTCGTCAGGCGCGCCGCAGTAGCGCCCTTTCTCATCCGCCAGCGTGACCTGGGGACACGCCAAGTAGTAATCATGCACGGTAACGTCGTACGGAACGCCGAGCTGCTCCGGCAGCAGGAGAAACTGCAGATGCACGCCGATGGTGTGATGGAAGTGAATGCGGGATACACCCAGGTCCCGCAATGTCTCCAGCAGCAACTGGAAATCGCGCCCCGGCTCGAACAGCAGACGCGCGCGCTTACCACCATTCAGAGGACCCAAGGAAACACGCCCGCCCTCCTCCTGAGGCCGCAGCAGATAGATTTCTGCGTGCTCACCCACTTCATCCGCCATATCGAGCAGATGTTTTTCCGTACCGCCGCCACGTCCGTGGTTGATCATCAGAACTACCGGCCGACCGCTCTCCCGGGCACGGAGCATATCGATCGCGAATCGCATATGAGCGGCGGGATCTGCCGCGATATGCTCTCGTATCATCAGGTCGTAACCGGGATAGAGACGCGTGAGCGCACGGTGCCCGATCCGCTGGTTCTCGCTCTGAGTCTCGGCGAAGCTGACACCACCCTCGTGATAGACGAACACGTCGCCGCACAGCACATGGCGCCAGCCACGCCCAGCCGAGCGCATGCAGAACTCGTTTTCCTCACCGTAGCCCTTGCCGAAGAGCTCCTCGTTAAATAGCCCACAGTCGTCCAGGCAGTCACGACGGATGTACATGCAGAAACCGATCGCAGTGGGAATATCGACCCGCTGCCCCGCGTTGGCGCGTTGGCAGAGGGCATCCATCGCCGCTGTGTCCATTCCTTCCGGCAGGTTGTTGTCCTGGCAGAACACGGGATAGCTGCAAATGGTGGCGCTGTTGGAGAAGGGCGTGACCGACGCGATGCGCGCATGCTCGTAGGCGGCACGCTGGATCCGGTCGAGCCAGTCGCCGGCCACCTCGGTATCGCTGTTGAGCAGCAGCACGTCGCGCTCGGGGTGCAGTGCCATGCCGCGATTGACCGTGCCGACGAAGCCCAGATTCCTGTCATTGCGCAGCAGCGTGACCCGATCGGCAATCGTATCCAGCCAGGCCACCAGTTCGGGCTCGGGACTGGCGTCCTCGATCACGATCACCTCGACCTGGGTCGCCAGCGGCTGCGCCAGAACGCTCTCGATGCAGCGGCGCGTTTCCTCGAGGCCACGGTAGACCGGGATGATGATATCGACTTGCGGCGTGGGTGCCGGCTGCCAATCCACCTCGACAACCGGCGCAGGCACCTCGACCACGCGCCGCGCCTGGCCCATCAGGCGCATCAGTGCGTTGCGGCCACGCCACAACCGACTGTTGCCGATAAGCCACAGGCGCTGCTCGACCTGTCGCCGCTGACCCTCGGCATTCGCCAGGGCATCGCGCAGATGGTCCAATTGTTCGGCCAGCTGTGCCCTGCTCGCCCGCTCGGTAGCCAGTTGCCGCTCGCTCTCCACCAACTGCTCTGCCCTGCTCGCGAGCAGGGTTTCCCTATCTTCGATATACCGGTGAGCCTGTTCGAGCGTCGTGCCCAAGGCGTCGCGCTGCTGGTTGTACTGTTCGAGCAGGCTGTCGCGTGCTTCGACCACGCGGCGCGCCTCACCCAGATCGGCCCCCAGGCTCTCCAGCTGCGCCTGGGTCCGCTCCAGCGTTCGACCGGTACGTAGCAGGGCGATGGAGTCACCCAGGGCATGGAACAACCGGACGACGGGCTGAGGCTCCGCGCTGGCCGCTTCGAGGAAACGCAGGACCGGTTCGGGAACAGCCTTCCCCACTGCCAGCACGCCAAGGCCGAAGCCATAGGGAAACTCGAACGAGGGATAGGACTGCTGCAGCTCTCCCCACAGACGCCATACCGCAAAATCCCCATGTCGCACGTTGGTGTCGTGGAAGAGCACGACACCCCGCTCGCTCATCTTGGGCAGCCATGTCTCGAAATCGTGACGCACCGCCTCGTAGGTATGCAGGCCATCGATATGCAGGAGATCGACACTGCCATCGGCAAAATGCTCCAGGGCATCATCGAAGGTCATGCGCAGCAGGGTCGAAAAACGGGAATAGCGCGGATCGTGGTAGCTGGACAGGTCAGCGAAGATGTCGTCGCCGTACAGCCCGGCCTGACTGTCCCCCTGCCAGGTATCCACGGCATAGCAGCGCGTCGGCAATCCCTGGCGAACCACACCCTGGCAGAAGGCGCTGTACGAATCGCCCTTGTGCGTGCCCAGCTCCACGAAAACTCGGGGCCGAGCCATGTCCAGCAATGCAAAGGCAAAGGGTATATGGCGATGCCAGGAACTGATGTCCGTCAGACGCTCGGGCATCTCGGCCGCGGCGGCACAACTCAACAAATCAAAAGGCTGCATGCAATCTCGATATATCAGGAAACGCCGCAAACATGCGGCTTAACCACGGAAGTTTCTGTTTTTCGTAGGCGCCATCGCCCCGCTCGATAGGGCGAAAGCATACGCCTGGAGCGCATGGCGGAGATACCTGGAGAGTAAGCCATCACCAGGGATCAATCCGCAGCCCGACCTACAGAGCAGGCCACGCCCTCGAGCTCGAACAGTCCGGTCAGACTGGGCGATGCCTGGGAGCGAAATGCCAACGCGTCATGTATCCAGTGATGCTGCACATGCTGCTGCTGGGTGCCTGCCCCCAGCGCAATACTGATGGTGTAATCCCCGGTGGCCAGCAACGGCAGATCGAACTCGAACACGACGTTGCAGCTGCTTCCCGCGCTGAACCGCTTCCACTCGGGCAGCAATGCAATGCTGTTTTCGCCGCAGATGGCCTGGCTCAGGCGATCCTTGACGAAAAAGCCGAGAATCGGAGAGAGGATTTCGTCACGCGCACTGCACTCGACCTCGAGGCGCACTCGCTGCGCACGCTCGAGAACGGTCACCTTGTTGCCCGCCGCGTCGAAGAGGCTGCACTTCTCGATTCGCCCGCCCCCCAGACCGAACTCCTTGTCCGAGACAGGTACCGGCTCGGCGGAAGACTCGGTCTGCTCCGCCAGGCGGTCCTCGTAAAAGGAGCCCAGGTAGGCATCGCTGACCGTCTTGGCCTCGCCGAAGCGCTGCATCCGACCACCGTCGAGCCACAGCGCCCGCTCGCAGAGATTGATCACGGAGTGGGTGTCATGGCTGACGAAAAGCAGCGTGCCCTTCTCCGCGAAACGCCGCAGAAAACGCAGGCACTTCTGGGTGAAATAGACGTCGCCCACGGCGAGGGCCTCATCTATCACCAGGATGTCGGCATCCAGGTGGGCAATCACCGCGAAGGCCAGACGCACGAACATGCCGCTCGAATAGGTCTTTACCGGCTGGTCGATGAAGTCGCCGATTTCCGCGAAGGCGAGGATGTCGGCCATGCGGGCGTCGATCTCCGCCCGGCCGAGGCCGTGGATCGCCGCGCTCATGTAGACGTTCTCGCGCCCCGTGAACTCGGGACTGAAGCCCGCGCCCAGTTCGAGCAGCGCCGCGATACGCCCATTCACCCGCACCTGCCCGGTCGTGGGCGTCAGGGTGCCGCAGATGATTTGCAGCAGCGTCGACTTGCCGGCCCCGTTGCGTCCGATGACGCCCAGGGTCTCGCCCTTGCGCACCTCGAAGTCGATGCCCTGCAAGGCATGGAATTCCCGCCCCATGCGGCGCCTGGAGCCGAACAGGAGATGCGCGAGGCGCTGCGCCGGGGAGTCGAACACATGGTAGGTCTTGCCAATACCCTGCAGCGAGATAGCGACTTCAGAGGACATCGGCAAAACCTCGGCGAGTGCGCCTGAAGAACAACCCGCCCAAGAGTGCGCATGCCAGCCCCAGCGCTAAATAGAGCAGATAGTCGCCAACGGAGGGCAGATGGCCGGCCAGCACCAGCGCGCGCATCATCTCGATGGCGGGTGTCAGGGGGTTCAGGTAGAGCCAGCCCTGGTAGGCCTCCGGCAGCGCCGACACGGGGTAGAACACCGGCGCCATGAACATCATCACCGTGATGAAGACCGGGATGATCTGGCCGATATCCCGCAGGAACACACCAAGGGCCGTCAGGAACCAGGAAACGCCCAGCACGACGAGCACCAGCGGCAGCATGACCAGCGGCAGGGCGATCACCTGCCAGTGCACGAAGCCCTGGATCAGCAGCTGGGCCACCAGCAGCACGGCGATGCTGATCGCGGAATGGAACAGCGCCGATACCAGCACGACGGGCGGCAGTATCCAGAGCGGGAACACCACCCGCTTCACGTAGCTGACGTATTGCAGCATCAGCCCCGGCGCCCGACTGACGCATTCGGCGAAGAATCCATGCACGATGATGCCGGCGAAGACGTTCATGGCGAAGCTCGCCTTGTCATCGCCACCAATGCCCCAACGGGCCTTGAACACCACGCTGAACACGAAGGTGTAGACCACCAGCATGATCATGGGCGACAGCAGCGACCACAGGATGCCCATTACGGAGCCGCGGTAGCGAGAAGCGATCTCGCGGCGCCCCAACTGCATGATTAGATAAAGTATGTGCATCATCGACGAACAGTCGTAGCCCCACGGGCGGAAAAACCGCCCATTATCGGCATCCCCGCCCCCAATGCAATGCCCGCCGCCGGAAGGTAGGGGCCATCCTCCGCACCGTCATGAAGCCCGAGCACGCCGTGGCGTGGCCGCCGATCAGCCGCGCCCGGGGAAATAGAAGGGTTTGACGATGCCGTTGAGGCGCGAATAGGGGATGAGCAATTCAGGGTGGCCGCTGGCGTAGGGGGCGATGCGGCCGACTTCGTACTTGAGCATCACCGAGCCGCGCAGCATGGCGATGTTGGCGGTGCGCTCGAAGGGCCAGGTGGCCTGGTAGTCGGTGTCCTGGTCCAGGCCGTTGGCCTTGAGCCAGGCCTGGTGGGCCAGCTCCGCCTGTTGCCAGAACGCCTGCAGGCCGTCCGGCAGCAGCAGGTCGTCCAGGCCCAGTATCCGATTCAGCTGGCGGTCGTAGTTCAGGTAGGTGCGTCCGGGGATGCCGTGGGCACCTCCGGTGAAGCGGTAGCTGGACAGTTCGATCACCACCAGGCGGTCGTGCTGCTCCAGCACCTTGGCCTGCAGGTAACTCATCCAGCCCGGCCTGGCCGTGGCCAGGAAGTCCCGCTCATAGGCCTGCAGCGAGGCTGGCGGCGGGTCGCCTGGCAGCTCGATGGTCAGCTTGAGCAGCTCCCGCTCGATGCGCGCATTCAGCTCGGGCAGGCCGTCCAGCTGCTGCAGATCGATATTGACCAGCGGGCATTCCTTGCCCTCGCAGCCCGGCGTGCGGTGTTCCCAGGCCTGACGGGTGGTGGGCAGCGACGACGTGGTCTTGCCGGTCGACTGGCAACCGCTCAACAGCAACGAGAGACACAGCAGGCCGGCAATGGCGATGGGGCGCATGGACTTTCCTCGGGGACGACGACGGGCGTTTCGACTGCGCGCCGCCACGGGCGTTCCCGGGGCGGCGGCGGCCCTTGTCGAAAACGGCATGACCGTGGGGCTGGGCACCGGCTCGACCGCGGCCT
>OGQD01000372.1_pt1 | contig 35462 bp, 24 predicted proteins | sample 1553091 | NCBI WGS metagenome assembly OGQD01 (sample SAMEA2580290, study PRJEB22360) | human gut metagenome | biome: human gut; feature: human-associated habitat; material: faeces | place: Denmark | collected 2008/2010
TCACCTTGGGGAGCGGCCGGCCGCAGCCGCTCGCGCCGGTAGCGGTTTGCAGCCAATCGAGGACGAGGCGCTGCTTGATGAAGTGACCGCCCTGGTCGAGCGCCCCAATGTGCTGGTCGGCGAATTCGAGGCTGAATTCCTCGCCGTGCCGCAGGAATGCCTGATCCTCACCATGAAGGCCAACCAGAAATATTTCCCGCTGCTCGATGCCGCAGGCAGGCTGAGCAACAAGTTCCTGGTCGTCAGCAACATCGCCCCGGCCGATCCGTCCGCCGTCATCAGCGGCAACGAGCGCGTGGTGCGCCCGCGGCTGGCCGACGCCAAGTTCTTCTTCGACCAGGATCGCAAGAAATCGCTGGAATCGCGCGTTCCCGGCTTGGCCAAGGTGGTCTACCACAACAAACTGGGGACGCAGAGCGAGCGTCTGCAACGCGTCACCGCCATCGCCCGCCTCGTCGCCGAGCAGATCGGCGGCAACGAGCTGGCCCTGCGCGCCGAGCGCGCCGCGCTGCTCACCAAGGCCGACCTGCTGACCGACATGGTCGGCGAATTCCCCGAACTGCAAGGCATCATGGGCCGCTACTACGCCCTGCACGGCGGCATCCAGAGCGACATCGCCGACGCCATCGAGGATCACTACAAACCGCGCTTCGCCGGCGACAGCCTGCCGCGCGGGCCTGTCGGCACGGCGGTGGCGATGGCCGACAAGCTGGAAACCCTGGCCGGCATGTTCGGCATCGGCCAGACGCCGACCGGCGACAAGGACCCCTTCGCCCTGCGCCGCCACGCGCTCGGCGTCATCCGCATGCTGGTCGAAGGCAAGCTCAACCTGCCGCTGGATCGTCTGCTGGCGGAAGTTTTCGCCCAATTCACCGGCATCGACGGCTTCCAGCCCAAGCCGCAGGAACTGGCCGATTTCATCTACGACCGCCTGGCCGGCAGCCTGCGCGAGCAGGGCTACAGCGCGCAGGAAGTCGATGCCGTGGTCAGCCAGCGGCCGCAGCGCCTGGGCGATCTGGTGGATCGCCTGGCAGCCGTGCGCGCCTTCTCCGCCCTGCCGGAAGCGGCGGCGCTTGCCGCCGCCAACAAGCGCGTCGGCAACATCCTGAAAAAAGCCGACGGCCCGGTGGAAGCGCACGTCGACAGCGCGCTCCTGCGCGAAGCGGCGGAAAGCGCCCTGCACGCCGCGCTGGTCGACGTCGTGCCGCAGGCCGACGCCGCCTTCCTCACCGGCGACTACACCGAATCCCTGCAAGCGCTGGCGCGGCTGCGCGCGCCGGTCGATGCCTTCTTCGATCAGGTCATGGTCAACGCCGACGACCCGGCGCTCAAGGCCAACCGCCTGGGGCTGCTCGCCATGCTGCACGCGGCGATGAACCGGGTGGCCGACCTGTCGCGCCTGTCCGCCTGAGCGATCATGGCCGGCAAGCTCATCATTCTCGACCGCGACGGCGTCATCAACCAGGATTCCGCGCAGTACATCAAAAGCCCCGAGGAGTGGAAACCCATTCCCGGCAGCCTGGAAGCCATCGTCCGCCTCAAGCAGAACGGCTACCGGGTGGTGGTGGCAACCAACCAGTCCGGCATCGGGCGCGGCCTGTTCGACATGGACACCCTGAACCGCATGCACGTCAAGATGCAGCGCGCCCTGGGCGAACTGGGCGTGCGGCTGGACGCGATCTTCTACTGCCCGCACACGGCGGATGCCGAATGCGATTGCCGCAAACCCAAACCGGGCATGCTGCTGCGCATCGCCGACACCTTCCACGCCGATCTGAGCGGCGTTCCCGTCATCGGCGACTCACTGCGCGACCTGCAGGCCGGGGCCGCCGCCGGCGGGCAGCCGATTCTGGTGCTCACCGGCAAGGGAGCGAAAACCCGCGACGCAGGCGATCTGCCGGCAAACACCCTGATCTTCGCCGATCTGGCAGCGGCAGTGGATCACCTGTTGCGCGAACCCGCCGGCAAGGGGAAAAAATGAAATTCGTCCGCTCCGCTCTGTTCATGCTCTACGCCATTCTCTGGTCGTCCCTCTCCGCGCCGCTGGTGGTGCTGGCCGGGCCGCTGCTGGGCGGCGTCTGGGCCTACCGCTTCGGCAAACTGTGGCGTCTTGGCACACAGTGGGGCGTCACCCACATCCTCGGCATCCGCACCCGCGTCATCGGGCGCGAAAACATGCCGGTCGAGCCTTGCATCATCATGTCCAAGCACCAGTCGGCCTGGGAAACCATGACCCTTCAGGACTGCGTGCCGGACGGCGCCTATTGCGTTTTCGTGCTGAAGAAGGAACTGCTCAAAGTCCCCTTCGTCGGCTGGGGATTGGCCGCGATGAAGATGATTTCCATCGACCGCAAGGCCGGCAAAAACGCGCTGGATCAGGTCGTCGGCCAGGGCCGCGAGCGGCTCAAACAGGGGTTCTACGTCATCATCTTCCCCGAAGGCACGCGCGTCGCTCCCGGGGAAAAACGCCGCTACAAGGCGGGCGGCGCCTATCTCGCCAGCCAGGTCGGCTGCCAGGTGGTGCCGGTTGCGCACAACGCGGGCGAACTCTGGCCACGGCAGGCTTTCCTGAAAACGGCAGGCGTTGCCACCATCAGCATTGGCCCGGCGTTTTCCGCGGCCGGCCTGAGCGAAGCCGAAATCAACCAGCGCGTCGAAACCTGGGTCGAAACCGAAATGCGCCGCCTCTCGCCGCACCGCTACCCGGATGCTGCATAAACTGCCAAACGAGCCGGAAGAAAACCAGCGGCGCATCCGCCTCGCGGATCGGGACATCGAGTACCGCCTGCGCCGCAGCGCCCGGCGCAGCGTCGGTTTCACCATCGACCGCCACGGTTTGCGCGTCAGCGCGCCCCTGCGCACCCCGCTCAGGGACATCGAGCAGCTGCTGCACAAACACGCGGCCTGGGTGTTGGAGAAACTCGAAAAACGCCCAACCCGCCCCGGCGCTTTCTCGCCAGACCACGGCAGCACCCTGCCCCTGTTCGGCACCCCGATCACCCTCACCCACTGCCCGGCGCGGCGCGCCCGCTGGCACCTGGCCGGCACCACTCTGGAACTGCACCTGCCGGAAGCCAGCCGCGCCAGTGCCGTGCTCAAGGCCGCCCTGAGCGAAGCCGGGCGCGCATTTTTCCGGCAGCGCCTGGACCACTACGCGCCGCAACTCAGCCTGCCACCGCCGCCGCTGCGCATCTCGTCCGCCCGCACCCGCTGGGGCAGTTGCAGCTCACGCGGCAACATCTCCCTCAGTTGGCGGCTGGCCATGCTCCCGCCCGCCCTGATCGATTACATCGTCTGCCACGAACTCGCCCATCTCAAGGAAATGAACCACAGCCCCCGTTTCTGGGCCATCGTCGAACAGCTCTGCCCGGACTGGCGTTTGCACCGCGCGGCATTACGCCAGCAAGAACCCCTGATCCCCGATTTCTGAAAGGATTTTCCATGCGTATCCTGCACACCATGCTACGCGTCGTCGACCTCGAACGCTCGCTGGCTTTCTACACCGAAATTCTCGGCATGCGCCTGCTGCGCCGCCAGGATTACCCGGACGGCCGTTTCACCCTCGCCTTCGTCGGCTACGGCAGCGAGGACGACGAAGCCGTACTCGAACTCACCCACAACTGGGACACCGAGCGTTACGAACTGGGCACCGCCTACGGTCACATCGCGCTGGCCGTCCCCGACGCAGCCGCCGCCTGCGCGCAAATCAAAGTCCGTGGCGGCAAGGTCGTGCGCGAAGCCGGCCCGATGAAACACGGCACCACCATCATCGCCTTCGTCGAAGACCCGGACGGGTACAAGGTGGAGCTCATTCAGAAATAAGCGCGCCATCCCTAAGGAAGCTCTGAAAAATCCGTTCGCCCTGAGCTTGTCGAAGGGATCTTGTCGAAGGGCATCATCTACAAAATCAAGGGCTTCGACAGGCTCAGCCAGAGCGGATTTGATTTATTCAGAACCTCCTTAACGCAAAGTACGTAAAAAAACCCGCCGTCTCACGACCGGCGGGTTTTTTGCTCAGGCCGGATCAGAACGTGCTGATGACGTTGAAGAACCAGCCCCTGCTGCGGTACGAAAGGTCGGTCAGATCGTCCGAATAGTCGGTGAAGTTGTAGCCGACACCGGCCTTCACGTGCTGGCCGAAGTGGCGGTAGATGGCCGCCAGAACGCCTTCGCGGCTGTCGTCCGCTTCCTTGACGCGCAGGTTGCGCCATTCGAGTACGGCGTCCCATTCACGCACGAAGTGCCAGTCGGCGCGCAGGATGAGCAGGTCGGCCTTGCTCTTGAACCAGTCGCCGCCGTCCTTGCGGTCCTTCAGCTCGCCGATGCGCAGGCCGTACTTGACGCCGAGCGACAGCCAGGGCTTCGCGTCCCAGATCGTATCCACGGAAAACACCTGGCTGCGCTGCGCGTAGTCGGCGATGCCGCTGCCCGACGGGGCCAGTTGACCCGGCGACGGCACGTTGTAGAAGTTGGTGTACTTGAACAGCGTGTTCCAGCGGTCGTTGTCAATCGGGCGGTAGGCCGCGGCGGCGACGAATTCGCGGAAATTGCCGTCGTAGAACGCGCCCTGGCTGTTGCTGCTGTGCGAGAAGTTGAACTTCCCGAGCAGCCGCCATGCCGGATCGACCTGATAGCCGAGGGTGTTGCGCATCAGCCAGGTGCGCCGCGTGACGCCGTCGTTGGCACCGCCGTCGCCCTGTTCGTTGCGGTACTCGATGGCGCTGGCGAACTTCACTTTCTCGAACTTGTAACCCGCCGACACGCCCAGCGCGCGGCGGCGCAGATCGCCGGCCAGCGGATCGCTGATCTTGCCGAATTCGACCTTGGTGCCGAAGTTCCAGCGGTCGTTCGGCGACAGATCGACGCCGAACGCCTGGGTCAGACCTTCCGGCCCGCTGCCGTTTTCCATGCGCGTTTCACCGAAGACGCGCACTTCGTCGCTGACCCGGTAATTCGCGCCGCTGATCCAGGTGCCGTGGCTGCCACGGTAAGCCACGTCCGGGCTTTCGGTTTCCAGGCGGTAGTTCAGGTAGGCGTTGCTGCGGTCGGAAATCCGGTAATCGCCGCCGATCATGCCGCCGATGCCAAGATTGCCTTCCGAGGCTTCCGCGTTCAGCGTGAAGCGGTCATTGACCCGGTAATGCCCGCCCAGACCGGCGCGGTTGTTGGCTTCGCGGGTGCCGTCGCGGTGCGCCGTGCCCTGGACGAAGGCGTAGGCATCCCAATCCGCCTTTTCGCCGGGCTGACCGCCTTCCTTCAGGGGCGCGTAATCGGCCATCACCACGACGTCGGTGCGGCTACCGTCGCGCGACAGAATCCGGCTGGCATTCGGCACGTGGGTATCCCACTTGTCGTGGCGTGCGCCGACGCTGACGCCCCATTCCGGATTCACCGGCATGCGCAAGCTGGCTTCGCCGCTGGCCACGTCCTGCGAATCCATCCGGCGCGAATCGGCCTTGACCTTGAGCTTGTTATCCTTGCCGACGGTGGCTTCCGCCTGCACGCCGACCTGCCGGCTGGCTTCGCCGTTGTAGGCGATCTGTCCGGGGCCGGAGAATCCTTCTTCCCGATCCTGCCAGTAGGCGCTGACCCGGCCTTCGGCCCCTTCCTTGAGTTCCGCCAGATTGGCTTGCAGTTCGACGCGTTTGGCCATGGCGTCGCCCGTGCTGCCCTTCTGGCTGTTGAAGCCGAAGCCGCCGTCGATGGACGACAACATGCCGTCGCCCGCGCCGGAGGATTGCGCCACTTCGACTTTCAGCGACGTGCCGGCGGCGAGCCGCCCGGTCACGTCGATCCCCTTCAGGGTCTGCTTGCTGGCGCCCTGCCCCTGGTGATAGCCGGTCAGGCCGATCTGGAGGTTGTCGTTCAGCCAGTGCGTTGCCCGCGCGCCGGTGGCCAGCGTGTCGATCGCCGAGACGCCCGGCGTGAACTCGTAAGTGGTGACCAGATAAACCGGGTTGCCGGACAAGCCGGTGGTGCGGATCAGGCCGCCGCCGCTGGCGGTCGAAGGCAGCGCATCACGCAGCATGACGCGGCCTTGCAGGTAGTTGATTTCATAGTCCTGCGCCGGGGACAGCGGGCGGCGTTCGAGCACCATGCCCGAATCCTTGTCGCGGATTTCGATCCACAGCCGCTCCGAACCCACCGTCATGTCCTGATGGCGCAGGTAATAGAGCGAACCGCCGGTGCCGCGGAATTCTTCCCGCGTGCCGAGCGTACCCGGATCGGCGGCGAAGCCTTCGACGAAGCTGCGGCGTTCGCCGAAGCTGGTCGAATCTTCCGAGCGGTACAGCAGACGGCCGCCGTACAGGCCGCGCGAATACTGCACCAACTCGCTGCCCGTCCAGGAGGTGCGGAAATTACCCCACATGATGTGCGAATCGCCCTTTTCCAGCCGCACGTAGAACTTGCCCTGGGTCGGCGCGTCGTCCACCGTCGTGCTGTCGTCGCCATACACCGGGTAGTAGGCATCCGGGTCGATGTTGCGCAGCAGGTAGCGCGGGTCTTTCGACGAGAAGTTACTGAACAGGTGGACGGGCAGCCGCCCGCGCTTGCGGGGGGCGGCCGTCAGCAGCCAGTCGCCCTTGACCTTGCCCTTGAGGTAGAACGCCCCGCGCCCGTCGATGTAGGTTTTCTGCTCGTAATGCTTGGTGTCGTCGCCGGTCACCAACTGGGCCGGGCCGCTGACCTGGTTGCGGCCCACGGTCAGGTCGCCGACGGCGATGTAGAACCAGTCATCGGTCGGAATCGAGACGTTGCGGTGGTAGGTCGCCGTCTTGCCGTCGGCTTCCGTCACCTGCACCGCCAGCGAGTGCGGCCCGGCGGGCAGAATCTGGCGCAGCACGAAGCGGCCATTGTCGCTGACCGGCACCGGCAGGCCGAGCGCCTGCACCTGTTCGCCTTCCGACAGCTTGCGCCCGCTCACCGTCACCGTGCCGCCGCGCACCGGGATGTTCGAGACGGTCAGCGAATTCTCGCCCCATCCCGTCAGTGCCTCGCGCTTGTCGCTCTCCATGTCCTCCAGCGGCCGCGCCGTCGTCGCCACGTTGAGCGATTTGCGCGCGGTTTCGTCGAAGCGGCCCTGCTCGTCATAGACGCGCAGCACGTAGGCGTATTCGTCCTTGCCTTCGCGCGGCACCGTCCACGTCGCGGTCTTTTCCCATTCCAGCGGCACCACGGCGAGCGGCGTTTCGCCGGTTTTCTGCGTGTTCAGGAAAATCCGCACCTCGGCGCGCTTGATCCAATACACGTAGTTCGACCAGCCGCGGAAGCGCACGGCCTCGCCGCGCAGCGTCAGATCCTTTTCCACCCAGGCATTCAGCAAAGGCTTGGCGGCCAGATCGTCGTACTTGATCTGAATGTCCGAACGTTCCAGCGCGACGTCGGTGCAGCGCTGGCGGTCGGCTTCGTTCACGCCTTCGCCCGTCCGCACCGGCTCGCCGTCCACCGTCACCCGGAAGGGCAGATCGGCCTGCGCCGCATCCGGCGCGCACGGCAGTCTGGACGCGGCAACGGCCGGCGCGGCCATCTCTTCATGCCAGAACTTCACTTCCACCCGGCGGTTGCGCGCCATGCCTTCGGGCGTTCCATTGCTGGCCACCGGCTGCGCCTCGCCCATGCCGCGAATGCTGACGGCGGCAGCGGGCAGGTTCAGCTTTTCGCGCAGGTACGTCGCCACGGCCAGGGCGCGCGCTTCGGACAGACCGGGGTTGTCCCGGAAAATCCGCCGCGTGTTGGCGGACAGGCGCTGGTTGTCGGTATGGCCGACCACCGAGAAGCGCAGGCCGGGCTTGCCCTGATAGCGCGCCACCAGGGCGTCCATCTGCTGATAGGCGGCGGGCAGCAGGTCGGCCTTGCCCGAAGCGAACAAGGCACCCACCATGTCGTCGCTGACCAGTTCGCTGGCCTGCGGCGCGCTCTCCGGCTCGACGGCGGCGCGCATGGCCTCTACGTCGCTGCGGCTGACGCCGGAAGGCAGCGGATAAGTGAAATCCGGTTGCCACTCGCCGGGCGAAGAAATCGCCTTGTCCAGCACGCGGGCGTTATCCACCCGCTTGCCTGCCGCCTCGGCGGCCTTTTGCGTAGCCTCGTCGGCCATCGCCGGCAGGCCGGCCACCCCCATCAAAGCCAACAGCGTCGATGCCACCGTCGGTTTGAGCGCAAATTTCTTTTGATTATTCATGCGTTTCATCACTTGCCCTCCCCGATCGGATTGAAGATTTCCGTTTCCACAATCAAGGGAGGAATTTCCGGCACCTCCTCATCCGCACCGTCGGCGGGCTTCTGGTTCGATTGACGTTTGCGTTCTTCCTGGTACAGATCGCCAAGCTTTTCAGCCAGTGCCTTCAGGCGCTGCTTGCCCTGCTCGTCGCCGTTGCCGGCGCGGTAGGCCAGGCGCAGCACGGAGGGCCGCTCCTGCAAGCTCTTGACGATGTCCGGCAGACGCGCTTGCCATTCCGGCAGCAGTTCGTTCTTGTCGGCGGCAAAGGCGCGGCCATCCAGTTCGACGCGCATGACGCGATGCACCGTTGCGCCGAAGTTGAGCTTCACCATCTTGCCTCGCGTCACGCGCACGTCGCGCGGGTTCTCGGTCGTCACGCGGAAGCCGGAAGGCAGGGTGCGGTCGTCCAGTTTCATGACGAAGTTGCTGCCCCGGTCCATCTGCGGAATCGCCGCGCAAGCCACGTGGAAGCGCCCTTCGGCATCGGTCGTCACCAACAGGCCGCGCGCCGTGGCCACGCGGACGTTGGGGATGCCCGGCTCGCCCTGGTCCTGATAACCGTTGGCGTTCTTGTCGTCGAACACCGTGCCGATGATGTCGGAACAGTCGAAGGTCGGATCGGGCACGACGCGCACGGTGGCCGTGCCGACGTTGGAAACCCGGCTGGACGCAATGCTGTTCAGCGCCCAGGCCTGATTCACGTACTCGCCCTCGCCCACGCCGGCACCCACCACCAGAATCAGCTTGTAGGTCTTCTTCTCGTTCGGCGCGAAGGTCTGGTTGGCCCAGGTCACCTGACGGCCCACCACCTTCGGCTCGACATATACGCCGTTCAGGCTGGCGCTGCCGGAGCGGTACTTGAAGCCCGGCGGCAGCTGATCCTGCACGTCGATGTTCGGCAGGGTGCTGCCCAGCGTATTGGTCGCCGTGATGGTGTAAGGCACCAGATCGCCGCGCGTCACGTTCATCATCGGCGTCGTCTTGCTGATCCTGATCGCGCCGCCCAGGATCGGGTCGAGCGGGATGTGGTTGTTCAGCACGTTGGCTGAAGTGCCGACGTTGATATCGAAGCTGAAGTAATACTGCGTGGTCGGCGAACCACCAGCCACCAGACCGGGACAGGCTGCCGGATTGGCATCCGCGACACCAGCCCCCGGTGCCGCGGGCGTATTCTGGACCAGCACCGGATCGAACACCCCGCCCTGAGTACCGGTTACATTCAGCGTGCCGTTACACACCGGAATGATGTCCGACGGCTGCGGCAGATAACCCGCCGGGTAAGTCGTGACAGCCAGCGTATATGTCCCTGCCGGCGCGCCGGGCTGCAACAGGAACTGATACTGCCCGTCGGCCCCCGTCGTCACGGAAGCCGCTCCGCCGACCAGATGCACCGCCGGATTGAAACCCGCGGGGCCAGTAATCGTCACCACAGCCCCTTGCACCGGCAAGCGGGTCACGGCGTCGTACACCACCCCGGCCGGGTCGAGCGGCAGGCTGTGTTCGGTGTAGTTGACACCCGAATTCAGCGTCAGGTTTTTCAGGGTGCCGTCGCTGGCATCGGCGCCGGTCGGGTTGGTGCTCGGGTCAACCGAGCCGTTCGTGAAGGAGGTGCCTCCTTCGTTTGGCCGTGCGCTGCCCCAGACCGCGCCGCTGTCCGGATTCTTGAAGCGCACCTGATAGCCGCTGCCCGGCGGCAGATCCTCGAACTTGTACCCGCCATCCGGGCCAGTGACAGCCGTCTTGACCAGCACGCCGTTGTACAGCAGTTCGACCGTCCATCCCGGCACCACAGGCTCGCCCGCGTCTTTCACCCGGTTATGGTCCATGTCGCGCCAGACGTGGCCTGCCAGGGTCGCGGCGGCCGGCGTGCCGATGATCGGTGTCGGGTCCTGCGTCTTGTTGTTGCCCTTGAAACCATCCGGCTCGCCGCCGCCGGAGATTTCGGCGGTATTGACCAGCAACTGTCCGGCCAGACCAGGCGCCACACTCACATGCAGGATGATGGGCGCACCCGTGCCGCCGTTGGCCGTGAATACCGCGCCGGTCGTGCAGGTCACTTTCTGGCCTGCGATTGCGCAGTTCCAGCCGGAACCGCTGGCCGCCGTCGGCGTGATGCCCGCAGGCAGGGGATCGACGATGGTCACCTGCCCTGCCGTATCGGTCTTGCCGATATTTTTCGAGGTGATGGTGTAGAAACCGGTCGTGCCGCCGTCGGTGAACTCGCCTGGGCTGTGCGTCTTGCCGATGGTCAGATCGGGCGCGTTACCCGGAATCTCGGCAAAATCGTTGCCGGCGGAAACCGTGTTGCCGCTGGCAACGCTCAGGTTGATATTGACGATCTGGCTGGTGCTGACGCCTTCGTTATTGGGGTTGGTCGCCGTGCCGCCTGCCGTTCCCGCCGTCGTCGTGCCGTTGGTCGTATCGACCGGCTGGTTCGGTTGGACCACCTGGTACGTTCCCGGCGGCAGACCGATAAAGCTGTAGGTGCCATCGGGATTCGTCGTCGTCGTGCGCGTCACCGGGTTGCCGTTGTCGTCGGTGCCGGTAAGCTGGACGGTTTGCCCGCCAATGCCGTACTCGGTGGCCGGATCGAAGGTGCCGCTGCTGTCGTAATCCAGGAAAATACGCCCGGAAACCGTGCGGTTGTACGGCAGTTCGGCGAAGTTATTACCCGTCGAGGTCGTGTTCGGCGGCAGCACGATGTTGGCGATCGCGCTCGGCGTCGACGTCTCCGCGCTCGGCGTGCCCGGCGTGCCGCCATTGCCCACGGAACCGGCGACGGTCTTGCCGTTGGACGTGTTATCCGGTTGGTTCGGCTGGCACACGCTGTAGTTGCCGGGAGGCAGGTTGTCGAAACGATAGTTGCCGTTGCCGTCGGTGGTCGCCGGGTTGGTCAGACCGCCTTGCGTGACCAACGGGCCGCTACAGTTCGCCCCGCTGCGCAACTCGATCGACTGCCCCGGAATCCCCGCATCGGCGCCGTTCTGCACGCCGTTGTTGTTCTGGTCGAGGAACACGGTGCCGCTGATGCTCGACGGCACGACTTCGGCAAAGTTGTTGCCGGTGGAGCCGCTGACCTCATTGCTGGCGTTCTGACCCAGCGTGATGTTGGTGATCGCGCTCGGCACGGTGGCTTCATTCGTGGCAGTACCCGAAGCACCGCCACTGCTGTTCACCTGAGTGATGCCGCCCGCGGTCGTTTTGCCGTTGATCGTCCCGTCCGGTTGGTTGGGTTGACACACGGAATAGTTGCCTGCGGCCAGACCGGAGAACAGGTAATTCCCCTGGGCATCGGTCGTTGTCGTGCCGGCCAGGGTGCCGGAACAATTCGGACCGCTGTACAGGTTGATGGTCTGGCCGGGAATCGGCGCATCCGTGGCGGGTTCGAAAGTGCCGTTGGGCGTCGTGTTGTTGTCCTTGAACACCTTGCCCGAGATGTAGCCCAGCGTACTGATTTGCAGCGGCGCGTTGGCCGGATCGGGGTTCTGGCCGACATTGGTTTTCAAAGCCCCGGCCGGGATGTTGTTGTTGTACGCGCCCGGCACATTACCCGTCACATCGACGCTGATCGTGCAACCGCCGGCGGGAATCGTTGCGCCGTTGGCGTAAGTCACCGTGCCTGCGCCGGCAGTGGCGGTGACTGCGCCAGGGCAGGTTTTCACGACATTCGGCGTACCGTGCACCACGATGGGTCCCGGCGCGGTCGGCAGGGTGTCGACCAAAGCCTCGCTCAGGGTGATCGCCGTCGCATTTTCGTTACGCAGGAAAATGGTCAGTGTGGAACGGCCGCCGTTCTGCGGAATTACCGCCGGATCGAACTGCTTGCCCACGGTGGGCGGTTTGGAAATGTTCAGCTTGGCGCGGGTCGGTTCCTCGTTCTTGACGCCTTCGGTCGTGGTCACGCCGCCGCTCGGGATGGTGTTGGTGTATTCGCCCGGATTGTTGGACAACACATCCACCGTCACCGTACAGGAGCCGCTGGCCGTCAGGCTGCCGCCCGCCAGGCGGACCTCGGTCGCCGAGGCCGGCGCCACCACCGTGCCGCCGCAGGTCGTGCTGGCATTCGGCGTCTGCGCCACCACCAGCCCCGCCGGCAGGACATCGGTAAATGCCAGGCCGGTCAGCGGAACGTTGTTGGGGTTGCTCAGGTGGATGAGCAGCGGCGCCACGGCACCCGCCGCACGGCTTGCCTCGCCGGTCGTCATCCCGCCGGGCAAACCCGCAGTATCGAGCGTGAAAGTGCCAATGGCCTTGTGCACCACCAGGGGATCGACGGCATTCAGTTCGGCTGGCACCGGGATGGGCGGGTACAGGGTCGGCACGCCGTTGACGGTGATGCTCTGCGCCGGCAATGTGTTGGTGTACTTGCCCTTGGCCGACACCACCACGTCCAGTTCGACGTAGCAGGACGCCGAAACACCCCCCGAGGCCGCGCCGACGGCACCGCCGGAAACCACGACCTGGGTGTTGGGGCTGGTATTGACCTGGGTGGCGGGGCCGCAGGTCTGCACCACGTTCGGCCCCGCCGGCACCGTCATGCCGGGTGGCAGGTTGTCGGTAATACCGAAATTGGCAATCGCTGCCTGCGTGGCATTGAGGATGGTGATGCGCAGACGCGTGCGCTCGTTCGGTTTGACCACATCCGGCGTAAACGATTTGGCCAGACCCATGTTCATGCTGGTGGTCAACGGGGCGTAGGCGAACGTGCCGGTATTGGTCTGCCCCTGGTCATTGCGGATGGAATTGAGCGGAATGGTGTTGGCGACCGCGCCGGGGTTGGTGGCGATCACATCCACATCTACCGTACAAGAGGTGCTGGCATCCAGGGAGGCCCCGGACAGTGCCACGCTGGTGCCTTCCGGCACGGCGGTCACGATGCCGCCGCTACAGGTCGTGCTGGCATTGGGCGTCGCCGCGACCTTGATTCCCGTCAAAGCGCCGCTCGCCAGACCGTCGTCCGTGAAATGGTCGGTCACGGCCAGGCCCGTCAGAGCCTGCGTGCCGCTGGTGATCGTAATCGTCAGACGCGCCGTTTGGCCGGGCGCGACGCTACCCGGATTAATCGCCTTGGAAATGGTCGGCACCTGCGCCGCCACCCGGGTCAGATGCCCCGTGACCGGGGATTGGTTCTTGATGCCGCCGTCGGCAGTGATGTTGCCGATGGGAATCGTATTCACCCAATTGCCCGAGCCTGCGCCGTCGTTCACCACGTCGAACAGGAAATCGCAACTGCCACTCGGCGGCAGGCTGGCACCGCTCATTCCCGCCTGCGCGGCATTCGCGGCACCGCTATAGACCGGCGAGCCGGCGCAGGTGCTGCGGACATTCGGCGGATCGGCCAGTTTCAGGCCATTCGGCGCGGCCGGCAAGGGATCGGTGACGCTGATCCCGGTGATCGGCGCGCTGGTGTCGCTGTTGGTCAGGCGGATACGCACGGTCGACTTGCCGTCGGTGGTGATTTGCGCCGGCTCGAAGGTCTTCACCGCCGCCAAGGCGCCGGTATAGGTCAGGCGGGGCGTATTGCCGCCTGCGTTGGTGTCCGCGGTCACGAGATGACTGCCGCCAGCGGGCAGCGGCTGGGTGGCGCTCACATGGGCCGTGTTGTCGTAATTGCCGGCCGGGCCGACCACATCGACCTGGATCTCGCACATGCCCGGCACATTATTCGTACCTGTATTGTTGACGCGGGCCGGCACCGTTCCATTGTTGAGCTGTACCGACGTGAGGCCCGGCGTGGCCGTCAGGGTGCCGCCACAGGTGCTTGAAGCATTGGCTGGCGTGGCAATCAGCAATTGCTGCCCGCTCGAAGTCGGCAGGGTATCGCCGACCGTCAGGCCGGTCAGCGGCAGATCGCTGTAGTTGCGTACGCGGATGCGCATGGTCACCACCGTGCCTTCGGGTGCGCTCTTGTGCGTCAGGTTGGTGGTGCCCGCCCCCCAATTCTGCTGGTTGGTGGCGAGCGTGCCGTCCCTGTAACCGCCTGTGTATTGGTAATTGCTGCCGTTGAAGGTCTTGTCGGCCAGCAGGGGGGCCTGCTCGGTGGCGGTGACCGTGTTGGAAGGCTCGCCGTTACAGGTAGTACTGGCTTGGCTGCCGTACCAGACCCCGCACTGCGGAATCACGTTCTGGGTATTGCCGCTGCCATTCGGGTCGGTCATGGCCCAGAAGGTCACCGCGCACTGCCCCGGCGAACCGCTGCTGAACGCCGGCAGGGTTTGAATGATGAAACCGGCGCTGGTGGCGCCCTGCGCCGGCACACCGGTCAGGCTGCCGCAGCCCGGGGTCAGGGTCGGCGCGTAACCCCCGTCGACCAGGAAGGTCGCACCGTTTTGCAGAGTATCATTCAGATGCACGTCGCTGCGCGGCGTGCTGCCGAAGTTGGAAATCGTCACCGTGTATCGGACCGGGCTGCCCGGGGCCACCCGGGTCGGGTGCTGCGCCTTGTCGACGAAGAGTTCGTCGATGATGGTCGTCGCCGCGCTGGCCGTCTGGCTGATGATCCCGGACTGCCCAGTAATGGTTACCGCCCCCTGCGGGATAGTATTGGTATACGTCACCGGGTCGTTGCCGCTCGTTGTGCCGGTGTAATTGACCGTCAGGACGCAAGTGCCGGGAGTGCCGCCGCTCGCCGCCGGGATGCTGTAGCCGGTGGTCTGGATACCGCCGCCAGCCGCGTTGGTGTAAGTATTCGTACCGCCGCAGGTATTGTTGATGCCGTTCGGCGTCAGCTTGTTGGTACCGCCATCGATGCTTGTCTCATTGAATGGGGCAACCGGCAATGGGGTCGTGCCGTAGTTGTACAAGGTAATGGTGAAGGTGCCCGTCCCGCCGCTCGCCACGCGCGCCGTGGCATTTTTGGTGACACGCAGGGGCGAACGGACAGTAACGGTGGCGGTCGGCGAATTGTTCGGCTTCAGGCTCTGATCGCTGTCGAAACTGCTCTGCAGCAGGGTATTTGTCTCATTGAGCAATTCATAAGCGGCATTGGTCTGGCGCGCCCGAACAGGAACCGTGATGACACAAGTCTGCCCCACTGCGACGGAAACGCCGCTGACAGCCACCTTGGCGGCATTCCCCTGCGTCAAACTCACAGTAGGAGTACCGCAATTGGAGTACGTTGCAGCCACTCCGTTCGGCTCGATAATTGCTCCGCCGGCGCCTTTCGTCGGAAAAACATCCTCAAATTCCACCCCTGTCAGCGGCACCCCCCCCGACGGGTTGGCCACCCTGAAGGTGAGGTAGACCGTATCTCCGCCCAGAATGGCCGTGCCGCTGGCGTTTGCGGTTGCGGGTGCGCTCGTACCGAAACCCTTGTTCCAGGTGGGGCGGGAAACGCTTTGAATCGTAACGCCCTGTCCCTGCCCGCTGCCGTTGGTGTCGCCGCTGCCAGTAGAAACATCCCCCCCCGCCAGCGTGTAGGTTTGGGTGGAAGACTGGCCGTCCGTGGAAGTGGCCTTGACCGGAATGTCGATGGTGCACACGCCATCGTCTGTGCCGACCCGGGCAGGAATGGTCAGGCTGGCCAATTGCACGCTCAGGGTATTACCGACACCCGGCAAGGTCACCGTACCACCGCCATTGCCGCCGCCGGTACAAGTCACCGTAGCAGTAGCGCCATCGACCAGCAGATTTCCAGAGCCAGTCGGCGTCAGCGCCTTGTTGAAATTGACGCCTGCAAGGGCCGAGGCTGACGCATTGGTCAAGGTAATGCGCAATACCGTCGCCTCGCCCGGCTTGATCGACGAGGGTTGTGACGGCGCAACCCCGGTCGTCACCGAGAATTCGCTCAAGGCGGCAGACCACACCGTCGCGGCGGCAAAACCCAAAGCGCCCGCCAGCGCAAGATTGCGCAGCAACTTTTTATGCCGACCGGCACCCTTGGCCTTTACAGAATCGAGCAAACAGGACAGACGTGACCCCATGACTTTTCCTTTACCGGCCTCTTTGGCCAGAATTTTTCAAAAATGACAAAACAAAACGCAAATCACCCGGAGCAGGTCTGCAAATTCCAGACACTGGCCAAGCCGAATAAAAAACCGCCAAAAAACAACAAATCACACAACAATCGCATTCCGCATTGATCGCAGGAGTTTATATAAAGAGTTCATGTAAGGAAAAATCAAAAACTCACTATTTACCAACTCGATCGATAACGGTTTACAGGTATTTTCTTTCTACGTTTCTTTACAAAACCTGCTTTACACACCCCTGCTGCTTTCCCCTGGTTCAGCCCGGCAGCGGCAAGCCTTTCAAAAACCATACCTATCCTCAACGCACCCGCCGCCGCTGCGACTGGCTCAAAAACATGCCCCCCTGCCCGGGGAGTAAATTCTGGTCAACAAGACAAATATGAAATATGCAAAATCATGCTGACAAAAACGCTCCGAAATCCAATAATCGCGGCGAAATATACAGTGAGACGAATTACGCCGGAGTTAAGAAATGTAAAACGGCGTTTGACCGGGAATGTAGGATTTGCAGCTTTTGCGAGCCCGGGCCCATGACCCGAACAAAATAGACCCGTCCCCCCGCGCCCAGGTCTGCAACTCGATGCACGACCGGGTTTTGCGGGCTATGCCTTCCCTAACGCGCTGCGCGCAGCAGAACCAGCAAAGCGCCCTCGCCGCCGTCCTGCGGCCTGGCCTGGCAGTAGGCCAGCACTTCCTGGCGCTGGGCGAGCCAGCCGCGCAGTAGCTGGCGCAGCACGGAAAGTTTCTGCGGCGAACCCAGGCCCTTGCCGTGCACGATGCGCAGGCAGCGTTTGCCCTGGTGCAGGGCGGTTTGCAGGAAAGCGGCGACCTGATGGCGGGCTTGTTCGCGGTTCAGGCCGTGCAGGTCGATTTCACCCTGGATCACCCAGCGGCCCCGGCACAGGTCGCGCAGGACGGTTTGCGCCAGTCCATGCCGCAGATAGGCCGCTTCGTCGCCACCTTCCAGACGATCCTGCAAGGCGATCGGGGCGCCCAGACTGTCGGCCAGCACGGCCTGCCGTTCCGCCGCCCGTTGTCTGGCCTGCGGCGCGGGGCGGGGTTTGTCCAGATGGGCCAGATTGCGCTCGGGCAGGGGCGCGACGCCTTGCATAGCGCGTTGCAGGGCGGCTTGTTCGGGGTCGTCGGAAAAGCGCGGCGGTGCGGCGCGCTGCTGCCAGCGGGCGGGCAAATCGGGTTCCGCCCTGACTTTGCGCGGTTCGTGCCGGGACGGCGGCGCGTCGGGGAGCGACCGCGCGGGCTTGGGTTTGCGCAACTCCACCCGGTTGCCGGGCGGCAGCGGCGTGACGTCGGCCATGGCCGCGCGTAGAGCGGCGCAATCGGCATCCCCAGCGGCGCGGTCGGTATCTTCTGCGGCGCGCGCAGCCTCGCCCATCCTGCGTTTTCCCTCAGATGACCTTTGCGTTCAGACGGTTTCAGCCCGGTTCCTGTATCAAACCGGCCGCCGCGCTCAGATGGCGGCTTCGTTCAACTCGCCGGTGCGGATGCGCACCACCTGCTCGACCGGCATGACGAAAATCTTGCCGTCGCCGATCTTGCCGGAGTGGGCGGCCTTGACGATGGCGTCGATGGCGGGATCGAGCTGCTCGGTCGTCACCACCACCTCGACCTTGATCTTGGGCAGGAAATCGACCACGTATTCCGCGCCGCGATACAGTTCGGTGTGGCCTTTCTGCCGGCCAAAACCCTTGACCTCGGTCACGGTCAGGCCGTTGATGCCGAGATCGGACAGGGCTTCGCGCACTTCGTCGAGCTTGAAGGGCTTGATGATGGCTTCGATTTTTTTCATGGTGTTCTCCGTGGGGGCATCAAAAATCTTCGACGTAGCGCTGGGTGACCGGATAGTGCCAGTCGCTGCCGAAGCTGCGCGCGCTCAGACGCAGGCCGGGCGGGCCTTGGCGGCGCTTGTATTCGGAGCCGCGCAAAAGCTGTACGACGCGGCGCACGGCCGCTTCCGGCTGGCCGCTGGCAATAATCTCGCGCGCGGTTCTGCCTTCCTCGATGTAGGCGTGCGCGATAGCGTCCAGCACGGCGTAATCGGGGAGCGAATCCTGATCGGTCTGGCCGGGGCTGAGTTCGGCGGAAGGCGCGCGCGTCAGGATGTTCTGCGGAATCGGCGCGCCGCCCGGCAGGCTGTTGCGGTAGTGGCCGAGGCGGTAAACGCGGGTTTTGTACACGTCTTTCAGGGTTGCGAAACCGCCCGCCGTATCGCCGTAGAGCGTGCAATAGCCGACCGCCGTTTCCGATTTGTTGCCGGTGGTCAGCACCAGCTTGCCGCTCTGGTTGGAGAGCGCCATGAGGATATTGGCGCGAAAGCGCGATTGCAGGTTTTCTTCGGTCAGCCCGAGCGGCAGGCCGGCCAGCAGCGGATCGAGCATGTCCTTGAAGGTCTGCATGGCCGGGGCGATGGGAATTTCGTCGTAGCGGCAGCCGAAATGCCGCGCCAGGGCGCGCGCATCGTCCAGGCTCATCTGCGCGGTGTAGGGCGAGGGCATCATCACCGTCTGCACCCGCTCCGCGCCCAGGGCGTCGACCGCGATGCACAGCACCAGCGCCGAATCCATACCGCCGGAAAGGCCGATCAGCACGCCCGGGAATCTGTTCTTTTTCACGTAACCGGCAACGCCCGCAACCAGCGCCCGATACAGCGCGGCGTCGGCACTCAGGGGCGCGGCCTGCTGTTCGGAGCGCAGTTGGACGCCGTCCGCGCCGCGCTCGACGTCGATCACGCCCAGCGCCTCGACGAATTCCGGCAGGCGCATCGCCACGCGGCCGGCGGCGTCGTTGGCCGTGGAAGCGCCGGCAAACGCCCATTCGTCCTGGCAGCCGACCAGATTGCAGACGATGTGGGCTTGCCTGGGCGGCGCAGTTGGCAACAAATCGGCCTGGAAGGGCGTGGCGGCGAGCACGAGTTGCAGATCGCAATCGGCCGCCTGCGCCGGTTCGCCCACGCTGATGGCGCAGCGCAGGCCGTCGATGGCAACCGGCGGCAGGGCCGCGCCCGGCTGGAAATAATGCCGCTCGTCGTAGCCGGCGTGCGTCGTCAGCGCAGTCTTGCGCGCCACCACCGTCGCCTGCCCGCCGGCCACCAGGGAAGCGGCGTTGCAGAGGCCGCCGGCCACGGTTTCCGGGTGGCCGACGATGAGCGTCAGGCCGGGGACGAGCGCCGCGGCGCGCGCGGCGAGTTCGTCCAGGGCGCGCGCGCTGGCCTGCAAAAAATCGGCCCGCAGCAGGTAATCCTGCGGCGGGCTGCCGCACAAGGCCAGTTCCGGGGTCAGCAGAACGCGGGCAGCTTGCGCCTGGGCCGCTTGGGCGGCGGCCAGAATGCGCTCGACGTTACCCGAAAAATCGCCCAGAACCGGATCAAGCTGGGCAACGGCGATGCGCATCATGATTTATTTGCCGTGCGAAGCGTGGTAGCGGGTCACGCCGTCCATGATTTCCTTGCGGGCTTCGTCCAGGCCGAACCAGCCCTTGACCTTGACCCACTTGCCCTGCTCCAGATCCTTGTAATGCTCGAAGAAGTGCGCGATCTGCTTGAGCAGCAGGGGCGGCATGTCTTCATGCGTCTTGATGTCGTCGTACAGCGTGGTCAGTTTGGAAACCGGCACGGCGAGGAGCTTGGCGTCCTGGCCGCCTTCGTCTTCCATCGCCAGCATGCCGAGCGGGCGGCAGCGGATGACGACGCCGGGCGGCAGCGAGAAGGGCGTAACCACCAGCACGTCGACCGGGTCGCCGTCGCCGGCGATGGTATGGTTGATGTAGCCGTAGTTGCAGGGGTAGTGCATCGAGGTGCCCATGAAGCGGTCGACGAAGAGCACGCCGGAGCCGTCATCGGCTTCGTATTTGATCGGATCGGAGTGCGCGCTGATCTCGATGATGACGTTGAAATCATCAGGCAGCGACTTGCCGGCGGAAACCAGATTCAGGGACATCTTTGGACTCTCAAGGGTTGGGTTGGAAACTCCGGATTATAAACACAAGACCCGCCGCTCACGCCCAGGCGGCGAGAAATTCGGGCCAGGGCGGCGCGGCGAGGCTGCCCAGCTGTTGCTTGACGAAGGCGTGTTCGGCGGCTTCTTCCGCCGCGCTCAACTCGCCGCGCAGACGGCGAAAGCGGGTGTAAACGAGATAGGTATTGACCACGTCGGTTTCGCAGTAATCGCGAATCTCCGCGGCCTGCCCGGCCTGCCAGGCGTCCCATACCTTGCTGCCGTCCATGCCGAGCTTGCCGGGGAAGCCGAACAGCTTGGCGAGTTCGTCGAGCGGCGCGTTGGCGCGACCGTTGTAGAGCGCGAGCAAGTCCATCAGATCGAGGTGGCGCGTGTGGTAGCGGCTGATGTAGTTGTTCCACTTAAAGTCGCGCGCATCGGCGTAATCGCCCTCGCCCATTTCCCAGTAACGCGGGGCGGCCACGCCGTGCAGCATGGCGCGGTAGTGCAGCACCGGCAGGTCGAAACCGCCGCCGTTCCAGGAAACGAGCTGCGGGGTGAATTTCTCGATGCCGTCGAAAAAACGCTGGATGATGGCCGCTTCGTCGAGTTCCGGCGCGGCCAGCGACCACACCTTGAAGCCTTCGCGGGTGCGCAGCACACAGGAAATGCAGGCCACGCGCTGCACGTGCAGCGGCAGGAAATCGCTCCCCGTCTTGGCGCGCCGCGCCTCGAAGGCGCGTTCGGCCACTGCGGCGTCCGGCAGATCGGCCGGCCAGTCGTTGATGCGGCGCAGCCCCACCACGTCGGGGATGGTTTCGATGTCGAAAACGAGGACGGGTTTCATGATTGAAAAACCTTCACCGCAGAGGCACAGAGGACGCAGAAAACCGCGGAGGAAGGCAGGGACGGGCTATAGTTTTCTCTGCGCAACGCTGCGCCCTCCCTTCCTCTGCGGTGAAATTTCATGCCGGGAAAACGCCGGTCGACAGATAGCGGTCGCCCCGGTCGCAGACGATGCTGACGATAGTGGCGTTCTCCACCTGTCCGGCCAGCCGCAGCGCCACCGCCAGCGCGCCGCCCGAGGAGACGCCGGCAAAGATGCCTTCTTCCGCCGCCAGGCGCCGGGTCATGGTTTCTGCCGCCGCCTGGCTGACGTATTCGATGCGGTCCACCAGTTCCGGGCGGTAGATTTTCGGCAGATATTCTTCCGGCCATTTGCGGATGCCGGCGATCTGGCTGCCTTCTTCCGGCTGGCAGCCGATCACCTGAATCGCCGGATTCCGCTCTTTCAGGAATTGCCCCGTGCCGACGATGGTGCCGGTGGTGCCCATGCTGGAGACGAAATGGGTGATTGCCCCCGCCGTATCGCGCCAGATTTCCGGGCCGGTGCCGGTGTAGTGCGCCGCCGGGTTGTCGGGATTGGAGAACTGGTCGAGCAGCACGCCGCGCCCTTCGGCCTGCATGCGCTGCGCAAGGTCGCGCGCCAGTTCCATGCCGCCGTCTTTCGGCGTCAGCACCAGTTCCGCGCCGTAGGCGCGCATGCTCTGCCGGCGCTCGACGCTCTGGTTTTCCGGCATCACCAGAATCAGGCGGTAGCCCATGATGGCGCAGGCCATGGCGAGCGCGATGCCGGTGTTGCCGGAGGTGGCTTCGATCAGCGTGTCGCCGGGGCGGATCGTGCCGCGCTCGGCGGCGCGCTGGATCATGGACAGCGCCGGCCTGTCCTTGACCGAACCGGCCGGATTGTTGCCTTCGAGTTTGAGCAGGATGCGATTGCCGCACGCATCTCCCGCCGCGCCGGGCAGGCGCTGCAAGGCGACCAGCGGAGTATTGCCGACGAAATCCTGTAGCGTTTTAAGCATGGGCGTGCAACCAATCGATGTAACGGGCAACGCCTTCCTCGACGCTGGCCATCGGAGCCGTGTAGCCGGCGGTGCGCAGGCGGCCCAGATCGGCCTGGGTATAGGCCTGATATTTGCCCTTGAGCGCCTCGGGGAAAGCCAGGTATTCGATCAGGCCGGCCTCTTGCAGTTCCGCCAGAGCGAGCGGCGCTTCGCCATTGATCCTGCGGCAGCCGTTGACCGCCGCCGTCGCCACCTCATTGAAACTCTGCGCCCGCCCGGAACCGAGGTTGAAGATGCCGGATTGCTCCGGGTGGTCGAGAAAGAACAGATTGACCTTGGCAACGTCCCCGACATAGACGAAATCGCGCATCTGGCCGCCGTTGTCGTAGCCGTGCGAGCCTTCGAACAGCTTCACCTTGCCCTCGGTGCGGTACTGGTTGAAATTGTGGAAGGCCACCGAGGCCATGCGCCCCTTGTGCCGCTCGCGCGGGCCATAGACGTTGAAATAGCGGAAACCGACGATCTGCGAGGACGGCTCTTTGGCCAGCCGCTGGCGCACGATCTGGTCGAACAGGAATTTCGAGTAGCCATAGACGTTGAGCGGCGCTTCATGGGCGCGCTCCTCCCGGAACACCGCCGACGCGCCATAGGTGGCGGCGGACGAGGCGTAGAGGAACTGCACGTCCTGATCCAGGCACCAGTCGAGCAGGATGGTGGAGTAACGGTAGTTGTTCTCCATCATGTAGCGGCCATCGGTTTCCATGGTGTCGGAGCAGGCGCCTTCATGGAAAACCGCTTCGACATCGCCGTCGAAACAGCCCGCCTGGACGCGGGCGATGAAATCCTGCTTGTCGATGTAATCGGCAATCTCGCAGTCGACGAGATTCCTGAACTTCTCCGCCTTGGCGAGATTGTCGACCGCGATGATCTTGCTTACTCCGCGCTCGTTCAGCGCCTTGACGAGATTGGCGCCGATGAAGCCTGCCGCGCCGGTAACGATGGTGTACATCCTTGCTCCTTGCTCAAAGCGCCTTACAAAGCGCCAGCGATTTCATCGCGGCTGACCACCGCCGTGCCCAGCTTGCCGACCACGATGCCTGCCGCCACGTTGGCGACGCGGATCGCTTCCGCCCAATCCGCCCCGGCGGCCAGCATCACCGCCAGCGTTGCGATCACCGTGTCGCCCGCCCCGGAGACGTCGTACACCTCCCGCGCCAGCGCCGCCTGATGGTAGGTGTGGCCGTCCGCCAGAAGGCTCATGCCCTCCTCGCTGCGGGTAATCAACAAAGCCTCCAGGCCGAGTTCGCCACGCAGCTTTTCCGCCTTCTGCAACATGTCCGCTTCCGAATGCCAGCGCCCGACGACGCCGGCGAGTTCGGCGCGGTTCGGCGTCATGACCGTGGCCCCGGCGTATTTCGCCCAATCGTCGCCCTTGGGATCGACCAGCACCGGCTTGGCGGCGGAGCGCGCCAGGCGGATCATCTCGCCGATGTGCGTCAGCCCGCCCTTGCCGTAATCGGAGAGCACCACGATGTCGCAATGCGCCAGTTGACGCTCGAATTCGGCCAGCTTGGCGCGCAAGACCTCGTGCGAGGGCGCGGTTTCGAAGTCGATGCGCAGCAACTGCTGCTGCCGGCCGATGACGCGCAGCTTGACCGTGGTGTCGATGGCCGCATCCACCTGCAAGTGCGCCGCGATGTCGCCCTCCTGCAACAGCCGTTGCAGGGCGCGGCCGGCGTCGTCCTCGCCCACCACCGAAATGAGCGCCGTCTGCGCGCCCAGCGCGGCGGCGTTGCGCGCCACGTTGGCCGCGCCGCCGGGGCGTTCTTCCAGCCGCTCGACCTTGACCACCGGCACCGGCGCTTCCGGCGAAATGCGGCTGACCTCGCCGAACCAGTAGCGGTCGAGCATCACGTCGCCGACGACAAGCAGGCGCACCTGCGAAATTTTTTCCAGCATCATGTTTACAGGTTCTGATCGAATTCTTCGTTGCGCCGCGGCGGCGTGCTTTCCCAATCGCCGCAGGCCGGGCAGCGCCAGTAGTATTGGCGCGCCTTGAAGCCGCAATGGTTGCAGCGGTAGCGCGACAGGCGGCGCGTGTAATCCTGGATGATGGCGCGCGCCAGTTCCAGATCGCCCTGGCCTTCCGGCGTCACCAGCGGCAGGCGCGCCGCCATCAGCTTTTCCAGCCCGACCAGACTGGGATGACGCTGCAATTCCGCGCGCACCAGCCGGTAGGCTTCTTCCGTGCCTTCGCTTTCCAGCACCAGTTGATACACCACTTCGATCAGGTCGAGCGAGGGGTAATGTTCGAGATAGCCGCGCAGCAGGGCCACGCCCTCGGCGCGCCGGTCGAGCTTGCGGTAGGCGTCCATCAGGCGCTGCGCGAGCAGGGAAAGATAGGCGGGGTCCTGCTGCTCGACCCGCTGCCAGACGGCAATCGCTTCTTCGGTGCGTCCTTCCTGCGCCAGCAGATCGCCCGTCAGCACGTTGGCGCGCACGCATTTGCGGTTTTCCTGCAAGGCGGCAGCCAGATGGGCGCGCGCCGATTCCCCGCGCGAGCGCATGATGTCGCCCGCCGCCAGTTCGCAGTAATACTCCGCGATTTCCCTGGGACTGGCGATTTCCGGCAATTCGCGGGCAAGGTCGATGGCTTTCTGCCACTCCTTGCCCAGTTGATAGATTTCCAGCAGGTAACGCTTGGCTTCACCCGCCTGCGGCGTGTCCTGCAACTGGTTGAAAATCTCCTCGGCGCGGTCGAGCAGCCCCGCCTTGAGAAAATCCTGCCCCAGTTCGATCATGGCGTGCAGGCGGTGTTTCTCCTCGACGTCCGGCAGATCGAGCAGGTTCTGGTGCATGCGGATGGCCCGCTCGGTCTCGCCGCGGCGGCGGAACAGGTTGCCGAGCGCGAAATGCAATTCCACGGTCTGCGAATCGACGCGCGCCACTTCGAGGAAGGAATCGATGGCCCGGTCCGGCTGTTCGTTCAGCAGGAAATTGAGGCCGGTGAAATAGGAGCGCGGCAGGGCGCGCGATTCATGCACCACCTGGCGCATGTCGATGCGCGCGGCGATCCAGCCCAAGGCGAAGAAAGCGGGGATGAGGACGAGCTGCCAGTAGTCGAGTACGTCGTTCATGCTTGCGTCGGCGTATCCACGGTGCTGACCGCCGTAGCAGCAGCCGGTGCCTGCATCAGCTTTTCCACGCGGGCGATTTCTGCACGCTCCACTTCCCGTTGCAGACGCGCGATTTCACGGTTTTGCCGATACAGCTTGCCGACCAGGGCCAGCATGCCGAGAAAGGTGCCGGCAGCGAAAAACACCAGCAAAACCACCACCAGCGGCGCTTCCCACTGGTAATCGGCAGCCAGCTTGAGATTGACCGGGGCCGTGTTCTGAATGGCAAACAGAATCAGGACGGCAAAAACGACGAAACGCAGAATCCAGATGATGGCAGTCATGGGAATAATTCAGGCAGAAAAAAAGGGCAGTCGCCGACTGCCCCTGAATTTAACACAATGGACCGACCTGGATTGAGTGCAATGCAGGTCAAGCAGAGCAATTCAAACCGCTTGATCGACCCGTTCGCGCAATTCCTTGCCCGCTTTGAAGTGGGGAACCCACTTCGCCGGCACATCGACCTTTTCTCCCGATTTGGGATTGCGGCCGAGGCGCGGCGGGCGGTAATTGAGCGCAAAGCTGCCGAAGCCGCGAATCTCGATACGATCGCCGCGCACCAGCGCCTCGGACATCGCATCAAGAATCATCTTCACGGCGAGATCGGCATCTTTCGCCACCAGCTGGGGAAAACGCTCCGCCAGCTGGGCGATGAGCTCGGATTTGGTCATCGTGTCGAATCCGCTCAGCCTTGCTGGTTCAGCTTGGCTTTCAGCAGTGCACCGAGGTTGGTCGTGCCGGAAGCAGCGGAAGCGGCATCGGCCGAAAACTTCTGCATGGCTTCGTGCTGCTCGGCCTGATCCTTGGCCTTGATCGACAGGTTGATACCGCGCGTCTTGCGGTCGACGTTGATGATCATGGCTTCGACTCCGTCACCGACCTTGAGGTGCTGCGACAGGTCTTCGGTACGCTCGCGCGAGAACTCGGAGGCGCGCAGGTAGGCTTCGTTTTCGCCGTCCAGGGCGATCACGGCGCCGCGGGCGTCGACCGACTTCACGGTGCCGCGCACGATGCTGTTCTTCTCGTGGGTGGCGATGAAGTTGGCATACGGGTCGCCGTCGAGCTGCTTGATGCCGAGCGAGATGCGCTCCTTCTCGACGTCGATGGCGAGCACCACGGCTTCCACTTCGTCGCCCTTCTTGAAGTTGCGGATGGCTTCTTCGCCAGACTGGCTCCAGGACAGGTCGGACAGGTGCACCAGGCCGTCGATGCCGCCGGGCAGGCCGATGAAGATGCCGAAGTCGGTGATCGACTTGATGGCGCCCTTGACCTTGTCGCCCTTCTTCTGGTTCATGGCGAAATCGTCCCACGGGTTCGCCTGGCACTGCTTCATGCCGAGCGAGATGCGGCGGCGGTCTTCGTCGATTTCCAGAATCATGACTTCGGTTTCGTCGCCCAGCGACACCACCTTGGACGGATGCACGTTCTTGTTCGTCCAGTCCATTTCGGACACGTGCACCAGACCTTCGATGCCCTGCTCGATTTCAACGAACGCGCCGTAGTCGGTCAGGTTGGTGACCTTGCCGAACAGGCGGGTGCCAGCCGGGTAGCGGCGGGCGATGCCGACCCACGGATCGTCGCCCAGCTGCTTCATGCCCAGCGAGACGCGGTTCTTGTCGGCGTCGAACTTGAGGATCTTGGCGGTGACTTCGTCGCCCACGTTGAGCACTTCGCTCGGGTGACGCACGCGGCGCCAAGCCAGATCGGTGATATGCAGGAGGCCATCGATGCCGCCCAGATCGACGAACGCGCCGTAGTCGGTGATGTTCTTGACGATGCCCTTGACGGTGGAACCTTCCTTGAGGTTCTCCATCAGCTTCTCGCGGTCCTTGTCGGCGGTGGCTTCGAGCACGGCGCGGCGCGACAGGACGACGTTGTTGCGCTTGCGGTCGAGCTTGATGACCTTGAATTCCATGGTCTTGCCCTCGTAGGGCGTGGTGTCCTTGACCGGGCGCATGTCGACCAGGGAACCCGGCAGGAAGGCGCGCACGCCATTGGACATGACGGTCAGACCGCCCTTGACCTTGCCGGTGATGGTGCCGGAAACCAGCGCGCCGTCGTTGAGCGCCTGTTCCAGGAAGTTCCACGAGGCGATGCGCTTGGCGCGGTCGCGCGACAGACGGGTCGAACCGTAGCCGTCTTCCAGCATCTCGATGGCAACTTGCACGAAATCGCCGATGGCGACTTCGACTTCACCCTGATCGTTCAAAAATTCTTCTACGGGAACGTAGGATTCGGATTTCAGGCCGGCGTTGACCACCACGAAATTGTGGTCGATGCCCACCACCTCAGCGGTGATGACTTCGCCTTGACGCATTTCCTGGCGAGCCAGGGATTCTTCAAAAAGTTGTGCAAAAGATTCCATTACGGACTGACTTTCATGCCGCAAAACCAAGGTTTCGCAGCGGGTTAGGGTTCAAAAAAAACCATTGCCGGCCTGAGAAAGCCGGCAATGCCATGTACAACAACCACTTACGACAAAACTAGCGGGACGCCGCCGCAAACCATGCCAGCACCTGCGCCACCGCCTGATCGATGCTGAGCTCGTCGGTATCGAGCAAAAGCGCATCGGCCTCCTGACGCAGCGGAGCCACGGGACGCGCCCGATCGCGCGCATCGCGAGCCTCCAAGTCCGCCAGAAGAGCCGGGAGATTAGCAGAGAAGCCTTTTTCGATCAACTGCTTATAGCGCCGCCCGGCCCGTATTTCGGCGCTCGCGGTCAAAAACACCTTGAGCCGGGCCTGCGGAAAAATCACCGACCCCATGTCGCGCCCGTCGCCGACCAGCCCCGGCGCGGTATTGAAGGCGCGCTGGCGGAACAGCAGCGCCTCGCGCACCGCTGGTAGGGCCGCCACCTGCGAAGCTGCCGCGGAAATCGCCTCGGTGCGGATGGCGTCGCCCACCGGCACGCCGGCGAGCAGCACGTCGCTTTCGCTGAACGCCACGTCCAGACGGGCCGCCACCGCCGCCACGCCCGCTTCGTCCGCCCAATCGACGCCCGCTTGCTGCGCCGCCAGCGCGGTCAACCGGTACAGCGCCCCCGAATCGAGATAGGCAAAGCCGAGCGCCGCCGCCACTCGCGCCGCCACCGTGCCCTTGCCGGAAGCCGACGGCCCGTCGATGGCGATCACCGGCGCGGCCTGGGTGACACCGGCAAAGCGGGCGAAGTAATCGGGGAAGGTCTTGGCCACGCAATTCGGATCGTTGATGCGCAGCGGCGTGGCGAACGCCGCCAGCGAGAAGCACATCGCCATGCGGTGATCGTCGTAGGTGTCGATCGCCGCCGGCCGCAGATGCGCAACCGGCGTGACGCGGATGTAATCGCCCCCCTCCTCCACCCCGGCGCCGAGTTTGCGCAGCTCGGTCGCCATCGCGGCGATGCGGTCGGTTTCCTTCACCCGCCAGCTGGCGATGTTGGTGAGCGTGGTCGGCCCTTCGGCGTACAGCGCGGCGGTCGCCAGCGTCATGGCCGCGTCGGGAATGTGGTTGCAATCCAGATCGACGCCGCGCAGGCCACTTGCCGGCGCGCGGGCGCTCATCCAGTTAGGGCCGGTTTCGATGACCGCCCCCATCTGCCGCAGGGCCTCGGCAAACTTGACGTCGCCCTGGATGGATTCGCTGCCGACGCCTTCCACCCGCACCGCCCCCCCACCGATAGCGCCCAGCGCCAGGAAATAAGAGGCTGACGAGGCATCGCCCTCGACATACACCGTTCCCGGCGACACGTAGCGGCTCTGCGCCGGCACCGTGAACCGCTGCCAACCCTCGCGCTCGACCGTCACCCCGAAGCGCGCCATGGTCGCCAGCGTGATTTCGATGTAAGGCTTGGAAATCAATTCCCCCGCCACTTCCACCGCCACCGTCCGCCCCAGGAGCGGCAAGGCCATCAACAGGCCGGTCAGGAACTGGCTGGACACATCGCCGCGCACCGAGATACTGGCCGGCACGGCGGCTGGCGCACGCAGGCCGACGCGCAGCGGCGGATAGCCCGGCTCGCCGAGGTAATCGACCTGCGCCCCCAATTGCCGCAAGCCATCGACCAGATCGCCGATCGGCCGCTCGTGCATACGCGCCACCCCCTTCAGCACGTAATCGCCGCCCGCCAGCGCCAGCGCGGCGGTCAGCGGACGAAACGCCGTCCCCGCATTACCCAGGAACAACTCCGCCACCTTGACCGGAAACGCCCCGCCGCAGCCGGCGATCCGCCAGTTCTCCCCGCCCCGATGCGTCACCCCGACGCCCAGCGCCTGCAAGGCTTCCAGCATGCGCTCGGTATCGTCGGACGCCAGCAAATCGCGCACCTCGGTCGTCCCCGCCGCCAGCGCGGCCAGCAGCAGCACCCGGTTGGAAATGCTCTTGGACCCCGGCAGACGCACCGTGCCGGACGCCGAAATCAACTGGGGAAGATCGATGAATTCCATGTCGAATTGCCAAAAAATGCGAAAGGCAGGCACGCTAGGGGATGCCTGGGGCTTTGTCAAATGCCCTTGCCCGCCTTTGCCGGCGGCGGCCGGCGGGACGTTGCGGCGATCAACGCGCTGGCAAACAGATGCGGATGGGGGCGATCAGACTGGACGCATAGGCGACATCCGTAACTACCGGGTCAGGCATCGAGCAGAACCGGAACCGCCCCGCTCACGGCAAAACCTCCAAATCCCCCGCATAACGCCGCGCATTCTCCACATAATGCGCCGCCGAATGCCGCAGCCGCGCGACTTCCTCGTCGCTGAGCTGGCGCACCACCTTGGCTGGTGAGCCGAGGATCAGGCTGCGCTCCGGGTATGCCTTGCCTTCCGGCACCAGGCTGTTGGCACCAACGATGCTGTCCGGGCCGATCACCGCCCGGTTGAGAATTACCGAGCCGATGCCGATCAGGCTGTTGTCGCCGATGGTGCAGCCGTGCAGCATCACCAGATGGCCGACCGTCACGCCCTGGCCGATGTGCATCGGCACGCCTTCGTCGGTGTGCAGCACGCTGCCGTCCTGGATGTTGCTGTTTTCGCCGATGTGGATCGGGTCGTTGTCGCCGCGCAGGGTGGCGTTCCACCAGATCGACGCGCCCGCCGACAGATGCACGTCGCCGATCACGGTGGCGTTGGGGGCGATCCAGGCGGTGCTGGCAATGGTCGGGCTTTTCGCGCCGAGGCGGTAAACGGGCATGGGGATTCCTTTCCGGGGTGTGGTTTTTGGCCGCGATCCGCGCAGTTTACGCGCTTTTTTGCGCCGAATTTTCCGCGCTTTTGATGTTGCAATGCAGCAACAATGGTAGAATTTTGCCTCCCAAAATTTTCCAGATTGCCCTTCATGTCCGCCCGCGCCATTCGTAACATCGCCATCATTGCCCACGTCGACCACGGTAAAACCACGCTGGTCGACCAGTTGCTCCGCCAATCCGGCACCTTCGCCGCGCACCAGCAGGTCGACGAGCGCGTCATGGATTCGGGCGACATCGAAAAGGAACGCGGCATCACCATTCTCTCCAAGAATACGGCAGTGGATTACAACGGCATTCATATCAACATCGTCGATACGCCGGGCCACGCCGATTTCGGCGGTGAAGTCGAGCGCGTGCTCGGTATGGTCGATGGCGTGGTGCTGCTGGTCGATGCGGTCGAAGGGCCGATGCCGCAGACCCGTTTCGTGACCAAGAAGGCGCTGGCACTCGGCCTGCGCCCGATCGTGCTGGTCAACAAGGTGGACCGCGACGGGGCCGACCCGGACAGCGCCGTCAACCTCACCTTCGACCTGTTCGACAAGCTCGGCGCAACCGACGAACAGCTCGATTTCCCCATCGTCTACGCCTCCGGCCTCAACGGCTGGGCCGCGCTGTCGCTGGACGCGCCGCGCACCGACATGAAGCCCCTGTTCGAGATGATCCTCTCGCACGTGCCGGCCCCCGACACCGACCTCGATTCGCCGCTGCAATTGCAGATTTCGGCGCTCGATTACTCCTCCTACGTCGGCCGCATCGGCGTCGGTCGCATCACGCGCGGCCGCGTCAAGACCGGGATGCAGGTCATGGTCATGTTCGGCACCGAGGAAGAGGCAGCCGAACACGAGCGCCAGCCGATCAAGGCCAAGATCGGCCAGGTTTTCGGCTACAAGGGCCTGAACAAGATCGAACTCGACGAAGGCGTGGCCGGCGACATCGTGCAGATCACCGGCATCGAGGATCTCGTCCTCGGCTGCACCGTGACCGATCCGGACAAGCCGGAAACCCTGCCGCTGCTCAAGATCGACGAACCGACGCTGTCCATGCAGTTCATGGTCAACAGCAGCCCGCTCGCCGGCACCGAAGGCAAATTCGTCACCAGCCGCCAGATCCGCGACCGCCTGCACAAGGAACTGCTGACCAACATGGCGCTGCGCGTGCACGACACCGAAATCAGCGACGTGTTCGATGTTGCCGGGCGCGGCGAACTGCACCTGGGCATCCTCCTGGAAAACATGCGCCGCGAAGGCTACGAGCTGGCGGTCGGCCGCCCGCGCGTGGTCAAGAAGGTGATCGACGGCGTCGAATGCGAACCCTACGAAATGCTCACCGTCGACGTCGAGGAAAATCACCAGGGCGGCGTCATGGAGAGCCTCGGGCTGCGCCGCGGCGAAATGCTCGACATGGTGCCGGACGGCCGGGGCCGGGTGCGCATCGAATACCGCATCCCGGCGCGCGGCCTGATCGGCTTCCAGGGCGAATTCATGAACCTGACGCGCGGCACCGGCCTCATCAGCCACGTTTTCGACGAATACGCGCCGGTCAAGGAAGGGCAGGTGGCGGAACGCCGCAACGGCGTGCTCATCTCGCAGGACAACGGCGAGGCCGTCGCCTACGCCCTGTGGAAGTTGCAGGATCGTGGCCGCATGTTCGTCAACCCCGGCGAAAAGCTCTACGAAGGCATGATTATCGGCATCCACAGCCGTGACAACGATCTGGTGGTGAATCCGATCAAGGGCAAGCAACTCACCAACGTGCGCGCCTCCGGCACCGATGAAGCGGTGCGTCTGGTGCCGCCGATCCAGTTGAGCCTGGAAGCCGCCGTCGAATTCATCGCCGACGACGAACTGGTGGAACTGACGCCCAAATCCATCCGCCTGCGCAAGCGCCACCTTACCGAAAACGACCGCAAGCGCGCCCAGCGCGCCACGGCGCAGTAAAACACGGGCGGCGGACATGCTGAAAAAATGCTGTCCGCCCTGCGCCGCCTGGGTGGCCCGCCACCCGGCGGCCACCCGCCGCATCCTCTGGATCGCCGCCTGGAGCCTGTTCTTCAGCTTCCTCGGCTGGATCAGCGACCCCATCTATGGGCCGGGGTTCTGCAAGATTTATCTTTAAAACGTTGCGCTAGAAAGCACGAACGGCCTGGCAGTATTTATTTACATTTTTTCCCAATGATGAAATTCGGGTCGTGGTAAGTCCGATGGGGCCAAGCAGTCCAAAGCAGCCAATTCCGCCGCCGGTTAAACCTGCTGACAAGCTCAAACCAGACCCTCCAAAAACCCACCAATCGCCGCCAGCACCGCCCCCTCCTGATCCCGCTGCGGCGTATGCCCGCACTGGTCGAGCTTCAGTAACTGCGCGCCGTGCGGCGTTTTTTCGGCGATGGCCTCGATCTGGCGCAGGGTGGCGTATTCATCGTCGCGGCCCTGGATCGCCAGCAGCGGGCAGGTGATGGCGGGCAGGAAATCCTCGATGTTCCAGTGGCGGAACGGCGGCGACAGCCAGCAGTCGTTCCAGTCGGCAAACACCCGCGCCGCGTTCTTGTGATAGCGGGCGAGTTTTTTCGGCCAATCGGTGCTTTCCCAGACTTCGCGCGCGGCGCGGATGCCGGCCAGGGTTTCTTCTTCGACGAATTCGTGCGGCGCCATGACCACCGCGCCGCGCAGCCGTTCGGGATAGCTGCCGGCAAAAATGAGGGCGATGCTGCCGCCGTCGCTATGCCCGATCAGGACGGGATTCTCGACGCCCAGCGCGGTGAGGACGGCGGGCAGGATGTCGCGCCCTTCGCGGTGCATGTAGTCGGTCTGGCGACGATCCGGGTAAGGATCGGACGCGCCGTAGCCGGGGCGGGAGTAAGCCAGCACGCGACAGCCGGTGGCCGCCGCCAGCTTTTCCGGGAAATCGCGCCACATCGCCACGCAGCCCAAACCTTCGTGCAACAGCACTAGCGACGGGCGGCCGGCCACGGTGGCGGGAAAATCGACGTATTCGAGCGCGTAGCTGCGATTCTGGAAAACGATGGAAACAGTGTTCATCCTGAAAAATCCATTTGAATTTGAAGGGGGAATTCACCGCAGAGGCGCAGAGGGCGCGGAGAAAGGCGGAGGAAAGCGAAAACGGGGACGGCTTGCGACGCATGTCATGCCGCCCTGCCTTTCTCCGCGAAATTCCCTTCCTCTGTGCCTCTGCGGTAATGGTTTTTTTAAGCGTCGAGCAGAAACTCCTCGACCACGGCGATTTGCGCCGCATCGTGGAACATGGGGGCGTGGCCCACGGCGGGAATTTCGACCAGGCGCGCCTTGGGGCCGCAGGCGGCCATGCGCTCCCAGGTGGCGCGGCTCAACAGGTCGGAATCCGCGCCGCGCACGGCCAGCGTCGGGCATTGGATGGCGGCATAGAGCGGCCACAAATCGATGCCTTCGGCGGGCAATTCCGCCTTAAACGGCTCGGCGAGGCGCGGATCGTAGCGGAAACGCCAGTTCCCGTCCGCCGTCTGCCGGATGCTGCTGGCCGTCAGCGCCTGCCACTGCTCTGGACTCAGATCGCCGAACGGCGCGCTGATCGCCTGAATTTCAGCCTGCGCCGCGGCGAAGCTCGGCCAGACCGGATCAACACCGACGTAGGCGGCTATGCGCTGCAAGGCGGCGCTGTCCAGATACGGTCCGACGTCGTTCAGAATCAGGCGGCGGATCGGCGTCTGCGGCTGCGCCGCCAACCCCATGCCGATCAGGCCGCCCATCGAAGTGCCTAGCCAGTCGACGGTTTCCACTTGCAGGCGGGCAATCAGCGTCACCATGTCGGCCACGTACTGCGGCACGGTATAGCCGGCCGGATCGCGCAGATGATCGCTCAGACCGCGCCCGACCACGTCCGGACAGATCACCCGGTAATGCGCCGCCAGCCGCTGCGCCAGCCAGTCGAAATCGCGGCCGTTGCGCGTCAGGCCATGCACGCAGACCAGCACGCGCGGATTGTCCGGCGCGCCCCACTGGTAGTAGTTCATGTGGTGCAGGCCGCAGGGGCTGAGGCATTGCACCTTGTGTTGCTGGAAATTCATTGGAAAACCCTACACCGACGGTTTGGCACAGCCCCCGAATGTATCACCGCCCATGCCAATAACGCGCGCGCCGCGCCCGCCAGCCATGAATTTCCAGCCCCTCCCCGGCCAGACGCAGATGGATGCTGCCGTCCAGATCGGTACGCCACAAACGCGCGCCGTGATCCGCGTAGCGTTGCAGGACGGCGGGCCGGGGATGCTGGAAACGGTTGCGATAACCCGCCGAGAAAATCGCCTCCCGCGCGCCCACCGCCGCCACGAAGGCCGGCGAGGACGAACCGGCGGCGCCGTGGTGCGGGGCCAGAATCGCATCGGCCGCCAGCGCCGGGGCGCTCTGGTTTTCATCGAGCCGGGTTTTGCCAGGCTGCGCCACGCCTGCCTGCCGACTTTTCTCCCGCGCCAGCAAGGTCGCCTCGTCCGCCGCCGCGATGTCGCCGGTCAGCAGCAAGCGCCGTCCGCCGGCCTCGATGCGCAGCACGCAGGACAGCGCGTTGTTCTTCTTTCCGGCGGCGTAGTCCTCGGGCAAGGGGTGCAGGATGCTGAAATCGACCCCATCCCACTGCCAGCGCTGGCCCGCCGCGCACAAAGTACCGGGCTGATCGACGATGGACGACCACACTTCACCGATCGGCACGCCCGCCTGCAAGGAAACGAAACCGCCGATATGGTCGGTATCGCCATGCGACAGCAGCACGCGATCGAGCTTCTCCACCCCGAGCCAGCGCAGATACGGCAGCACCACCCGCTGCCCGGCATCGGCCTCCGCGCTGTAGCGCGGGCCGGCGTCATAGAGCAGCACATGATTCTGCGTGCGTATCAGCACCGCCTGCCCCTGGCCGACGTCGAGCACGTCGATCTGCGCCACGCCGGGCAGCAGTCGCTCCGGCGGCCAGTACAGGCAGGGCAGGATGAACACGAAACCGAGCACACGCCCCGGCACCCCGCGCGGCAGCAGGCAGACCGCCACGCCGATGAGCGCCAGCGGCGCGGCCCACCAGGGCGGCATCGCCGCCTGCCACACCGGCC
>OGQD01000377.1_pt1 | contig 35221 bp, 32 predicted proteins | sample 1553091 | NCBI WGS metagenome assembly OGQD01 (sample SAMEA2580290, study PRJEB22360) | human gut metagenome | biome: human gut; feature: human-associated habitat; material: faeces | place: Denmark | collected 2008/2010
ACCGCCTGGTGATCGAGTGCACCGGCCTGGCCGACCCGGCGCCGGTGGCGCAGACTTTCTTCGTCGACGAGACCCTGCGCGAGCGCTACCTGCTCGACGGCATCATCACCCTGGTAGACGCCGCCAATGCCGACCGCCACCTGCAGGAAGCGATCGCCCAGGCCCAGGTCGGTTTCGGCGACCGTATCCTGGTGAGCAAGCGCGACCTGGTGTCGCCGGAGCAATACGAAGCATTGGTCGAGCGCCTGCAGCGCATCAATCGGCGCGCCGAAATCCACTCGGTGGAGCACGGCACCATCGAACTGGAGCGCCTGCTCGACGTGCGCGGTTTCAACCTCAACGCCGACGTTGGCCTGCGCCCGTTGCTGCGCCCGGTGCGCCCGGCGGCGGCTACCACCGACCGCATCACCACCCTGGTGCTGCGCAGCGACCAGCCGCTGGAAATCGAACGTCTCAGTGAGTTCATGGACGACCTGTTGCAATGGCACGGCAACTCGCTGCTGCGCTACAAGGGCGTATTGAACATCGCCGGCGAGGAGCGCCGCCTAGTGTTCCAGGGCGTGCTGCGGCTCTATGGATTCGACTGGGATACCGAGTGGAAAGGTGACGAGCAGCGCGAGAGTGTCATCGTCTTCATCGGCGACAACCTGCCTGAAGAGGAAATTCGCCGGGGCTTCGATCGCATCACGGGCGGCCCGACCGCCTGAATGACGAACGCCCGCTGGAAGTCGGGCGTTTTCTCTGCACGCTTTTCGTAGGGCGGATAACGCGCCAGCGTTATCCGCCGGACTGTATCTGGTGGATAACCTGTTCCAGGTTATGCACCCCAAGCCCCATGTTCTTGTGCGGGCAGCGCCTCAGCCACCAATCAGATGCTTGAGCGGGTGGTAATCCGCCTTCAGGTTCCCCGCCGCCTTGATGATCGCTTGCTCGATGGCGTTCAGGTGCATGCAGGTCAGCTCGATGGCCGCCGCCTGGTTGCCCGCCTCGATGTACTCGATCAGCCGCTGGTGCTCGTTGCCGCGGCAGGTCTCGTGCTGGTCGTCGTCCAGGGTCGTGGCATAGAGCGAGGCGCGCTCGATCAGCTTGCGGAAGAAATCCAGCAGCACCGGGTTGTTCAGCGCCGCCGCCAGCTTGAGGTGAAACTCGCCGAGCAGATGGACGAACCGCGCGTGGTCGTGGTCGTGGGTCGCCTCTTCCAGCGCCACGTGGTCGCGCAGGTCCTGGATGATCGCGCTGTCCGCGCGGCGGCAGAGTTCGCTGACGATACCGATCTCGATCAGCCGCCGGGTTTCGAACAGGGAGCGGATCTCCTCGTCGCTGGGTAACGCCACCCATGCACCCTTGTTGAGCGCGCTGGACACCAGCCCATCCGCTTCCAGATGTTTCAGCGCCGCGCGCACCGAAGTGCGGCTGACCTTGAACAAATCCGCCAATGCCGCCTCGCCGAGCTTCATGCCCGGGCGCAGGCTGCGCTTGCTGATCGCCTCGTAAACCCCTTGGTAGACGCGTTCCACCGTGGATTCGGGGTGCTTCTCCGTCATGAGCGACTCCGCCTCTTGCTTGACCCGTCAAAGGATGCCGCAAAACCGTCCGTGCAAAACTAGTTGCAGAAGAAAAATACATCAGCTATTTCTAGATTGCATTCAAATATTGCATACAAAAACAAGAGGAATGCACCAAAATGAATCACTCGTCGTCAGTCGAGGTGCGTCGGGTCAGCAAGCGTTACACCGATGATCCCAACGTCGCTCCCGCCCTCAACGAAGTGTCGGTCGACATCGCCCATAACGAGTTCTTCACCCTGCTGGGGCCGTCCGGCTGCGGCAAGACCACGCTGCTGCGCAGCATCGCCGGGTTCGAGAACGTCACCTCCGGCGACATCCTCGTCGGCGGCGAGCGGGTCAACGACCTGCCGCCCTACCGTCGTCGTATCAACACCGTGTTCCAGAGCTATGCGCTGTTCCCGCACATGTCGGTGAGCGAGAACATCGCCTTCGGCCTGGAGATGCAGGGCTTGGCGCGCGGCGAGATTCCCGGCCGGGTCAAGGAAATGCTCGCGCTGGTGCAGATGGAACACCTGGCGCGACGCAAGCCGGCCGAGCTGTCCGGCGGTCAGCAACAGCGCGTGGCCCTGGCCCGGGCGCTGGCGCCCAAGCCATCGGTCCTGCTACTCGACGAACCGCTGTCCGCGCTGGACCTGAAGCTGCGCAAGGAAATGCAGGTCGAGCTCAAGCGCGTGCAGGAAGAGGCGGGCATCACCTTCATCTTCGTCACCCACGACCAGGAAGAAGCGCTGACCCTGTCCGACCGCATCGCCGTGATGTCCCACGGCAACATCATGCAGATCGGCACGCCCAACGAAATCTACGAACGCCCGACGCATCGCTTCGTCGCGCAGTTCATCGGCGACATCAACTTCCTTCCCGGCCAGATGCGCCAGGGCGGCTTCCACCCCAACGCCATGGCCGCGGAAATCGCCTGCGAGATGCCGGCGGGCCTGAGCAGCGCCAGCGTGCAACTGGCCTTCCGCCCGGAGCGCTCGAAGTTGGTCGACCCGTCGCAGCCGCACCACCTGCGTGCGGTGATCGAGACGGTGATGTACGTCGGCACCGCCACGCTGTACCGCTGCCGCCTGCCCGATGCCTCGCAGATCACCCTGCGCGAGAGCAACGAGGGCGGCCGCGCCCGTGACGTCGGCGAGGCCGTGGCGGTGCCCCTGCCGCCGCAGGCCTGCCTGCTGATGGAGGCTTGAGATGAAGGAGTCGCCCACCACCCGACGCCTGTTGCTGCTCAGCCCGGTGGCCCTGACGCTGCTCGGGCTGATTGCCATCCCGCTGGCGATCATGGGCTACATCAGCCTGCTGCCGCGCAACCTCTACGGCGGCGTCGACTGGCACGCCGACTGGCAGATCCAGAGTTACGTGCAGCTGTTCTTCCAAGAGGATTTCGACGGCAACCTGGAGCTCAACTGGGTCTACGCCCAGGCGCTGCTGCGCTCGCTGTTCCAGGCCGGCGGCACCACGCTGCTGTGCTTCCTCTTCGGCTTCCCGGTGGCGCTGTGGATGACCAGCCTGAGCGAGCGCTCGCGCAACCTCATGGTGCTGCTGATCACCATCCCGTTCTGGACCAACCTGCTGATCCGCAACTACGCCTGGCTGATCATCCTGCGCGAGCACGGCTGGATCGCCCAGACAGTCAATGCGCTGTTCCCCCAGGCCGGCGGCATCACCCTGCTGTACAACGACTTCGCGGTCTGCGTCGGGCTGGTCTACAGCTTCCTGCCGTTCATGATCCTGCCGATCTACTCGACCCTGGAGAAGCTCGACTGGCGTCTCGTCGAGGCCGCCTACGACCTCGGCGCCAACCGCTGGAAGGCACTGCGTCGGGTGATCCTGCCGCTGTCCATGCCGGGCGTGATCGCCGGCTCCCTGCTGGTGTTCGTGCCAAGCCTGGGCGCCTTCATTACCCCCGCCATCCTCGGCGGCGGCAAGACGCTGATGATCGGCAACCTGATCCAGCAACAGTTCGGCACCGCGCGCAACTGGCCCCTGGGCGGTTCGCTGTCGTTCCTGCTGCTGGCGATCATGCTGCTCGCGCTGATCGCGTTCGCCCTGTACAGCCGCCGCGCGGCCAAGGCCGTCCACCTGGGAGCCTCGACATGATCGCCCAGCACCTGAAGAAACTCCCCGGCACCCGCGAAACCAGCTTGCTGGTGCTGGCCTATCTGTACCTGCCGATCTTCGTGTTGATCGCCTACAGCTTCAACGCCAACCGCTCGGCCACGGTGTGGACCGAATTCTCCTTCGCCTGGTACGGCAAGATCGTCGCCAACCCCTCGATCCAGGCCGCTGCATTCAACTCGCTGGTGGTCGCCGGCTTCGCTACCGTGCTGTCCACGGCGATTGCCCTGGCGGCGGCGCTGGCGACCTCGCGGCCGTTCTACGGACGGCGGCTGGTGGAAGGCGGGATCAACCTGCCGCTGATCCTGCCGGAGATCGTCATCGCGGTGGCCACGCTGCTGCTGTTCATGTCGCTGGGCATCAAGCTCGGCTTGCTGACAGTGATCGTCGCCCACGTCGGCTTCTGCATTCCCTTCGCCTACCTGCCGATCCGCGCGCGCCTGAACGATCTGGACAAGAGCCTGCTGGAAGCCGCCGGAGATTTGTACGCCAGCCCGTACCAGGTGTTCCGCCGGGTGACGCTGCCGCTGCTGTGGCCGGCGGTGCTGTCCGGTGCGGTGCTGGCGTTCGTGGTCAGCCTCGACGACTTCATCATGACCTTCTTCGTCGCCGGCCCCGGCTCGACGACGCTGCCGGTCTACATCTTCTCGGCCATCAAGGCCGGGGTGACGCCCGAGATCAATGCCATCTCGACTCTCATGCTGGTGATTTCCATCGTCCTCGTGGTGCTGTCGTACTGGCTTGGCCAACGCGGCAAACCCGACGCTTGATAACGACTGCCGACCCTGACCTTTAGCTTTTCGGAGAGCGCTATGAAGTTGAATGCCCTGCGTCACGGCCTTGCCGGTTTGTCCCTCGTCCTGCTGGCTGCGGGCGTCGCCCAGGCCGAGGAACCCAAGCAGCTATTCTTCTACAACTGGACCGACTACTACCCGGTGGAACTGCTGGCCAAGTTCGAGAAGGAGACCGGCATCAAGGTCACCATGGACGGCTACGACAGCAATGAAACCCTGCTGGCGAAACTGCAGGCCGGCGGTGCGGCATACGACGTGATCGTGCCGTCGCACTCGATCATGCAGACGCTGATCAATCAGGACCTGCTGCTGGAAATCGACACGCCCACGCTGGCCAACTTCCAGTTCGTCAAACCGGCCTTCCGCGATCCGGGCTTCGATCCCGGTCGCAAGTACTCGGCGCCCTACCTGTGGGGCACCACCGGTTTCTCCTACGACAGCGCGCGGGTGCCGGGCGGCAAGCTGGATAACTCGTGGAAGGAGTTCTTCGAGCCGCGTCCGGAGCTGCAGGGGCAGGTCGCCGCGCTCGACACGCCGAGCAGCCTGATCAACGCCGCCGCGCATTACCTCAACGTCGACGAGTGCACCGAGAACCCGCAGGATGCGAAGAAGATTCTCGAGCTGCTGCAGAAGCAGAAGCCCTTCCTGAAGATGTACAGCTCGGACAACACCGTAGACCGCATGGCCTCCGGCGAAGTGGTGCTGATGCAGAACTGGAACGGCTCCACCGCCCGCGCCACCTTGCAGAAGAGCACCATCAAGTACGTCTACCCGCGCGAGGGCGTGGCGTCCTTCCAGGACAACTTTGCCGTGCCGAAAAGCGCGCCGCATCCGGAGAACGCCAAGGTCTTCATCAACTGGATGATGAAGCCGGAGAACGCCGCCGCGGTGACCAACGCCATCGCCTATTCCAATGGCATCCAGACCGACCAGTTGCTCGACGCCAAGTGGAAGGTCATGGACGCCATCAACATGCCCGAGGAATACGCACAGCGCCTGCGCCTGGAAAAGGAATGCAGCAACAAGTCCCGCGAGCTGCAGGACCGCATCTGGTCCAAGCTGAAGGGCTGATGGTCCGACCGGGCTCCGTACCCGGGACTGCTCTTCGTAGGACCGAGGGGGACGCCTAGTCCTTGCTCGCGAACAGACTCCGGGTTGACCGACGTTGTGCGGTTCGCGAGCAAGCTCGCTCCTACCAGTTTGAACCCGGAGCGCGCGTCGTCGTGCTCATTGGCGGATAACCGCAAGCGGTTATCCGCCCTTCGTTTTCAACAAGATCCGAGGTCCCCATGACCGACAGCTACTGGCTGCGCAACATCCGTCCGCTCGGTAACGCGGCGGAAGATTTCCTGATCCACAACGGCCGCATCGCCGAGCGCCGCCCGGCGAGCGGCGTCGCCATTGCACAGGACGACGTCGACGGTGCCGGCCAGCTCCTGCTGCCGCCGCTGGTAGAGAGCCATTGCCACCTGGACAAGACACTCTGGGGCCAACCCTGGCGGCCTAACAGCGCCGGGCCGACGCTCAAGGACTACATTGCCAACGAACGCCGCGTTCTGCGCGAGATCGAGGCGCCGATTTCCGAGCGTGCCGGCGCGCTGCTGGAGCAGTGCATCGCCCGCGGCTCGCTGACCTTCCGTTGCCACGTGGACATCGACCCCGAGCTGGGCCTGCGCCATGTGGTCGCCATGCAGGCGCTACGCGAACGGTACGCTGATCTGATCGACATGCAGTTCGTGGTCTTCCCGCAGACCGGCCTGGTCAGTCGCCCTGGCACCGCCGAGCTGATGCGCGAGGCGATGCAACTGGGCGTGGAAAACGTCGGCGGCCTCGACCCCTGTGGCATCGACGACGACCCCATCGCCCAGCTGGATATCGTCTTCGGCCTCGCCGTGGAATTCGGCCGGGGCGTCGATATCCATCTGCACGACAAGGGCGAGCTGGGCCTCTGGCAGATCGCCCGCATCGCCGACTTCACCGAGCGCCACGGCCTGCAGGGCAAGGTCATGATCAGCCACGCCTACTGCCTGGGCATGGCGCCCTGGGAGCAGGTCGAGCCGCTGGCCGAGCGACTCTCCGAGCTAGGCATTTCCCTGATGAGCTCCGCCCCGGCCGATACCCCGGTGCCGCCGTTCCTCGCCTTGCGCGAAGCCGGCGTGAACCTGTGCCTGGGCAGCGATGGCATCCGCGATGCCTGGTCGCCCATGGGCAACGGCGACATGCTCGAACGCGCGATGCTGCTGGCCTTCCGCTTCGACCTGTGCAAGGACGACGACCTTGCCGCCGCCTTCGCCGCTGCCACTGCTAACGGCGCTCGCGCGCTGGGCCGGGAGCCGGCGCGTATCGAGGTCGGTGCGCCAGCGGACTTCCTCCTGCTACCGGTCGAATCCCTCGGCGAGGCCGTGGTCGCGCGTCCAGCGCAGCGTCAGGTATTCAAGGCCGGCAGGCTGATCGCCGAGCATGGGCGGCTGCTGGAGTCGCGCCTGTGAGCGGTGCGCGCCTCGGCCTGAAAGCCAGCTTCGTGGTCGGCTTCGACGGCACGCAGCATGTGCTCTGGCGTCACGGCGAAGTCGTGTTCGAGGACGGGAAAATACTCTTCGTCGGACGCGGCTTTCCTGGTGACGTCGGCCAGTGGATCGATTACGGCCACGCGCTGGTCGGCCCCGGTTTCATTGATCTTGATGCGCTGGGCGATCTCGATTCCACGGTGCTCACCCTGGATAACGGCGCCGAATGGAACATGGGCCGCGTCTGGTCCGAGGATTATCTGCGCACCGGCCCGAGCGAGTGCTACAGCGCGGACGAGGAGCTGTTCAAATACCGCTACGCCTTCACCCAACTGATCCGCAACGGTATCACCACCGCCATGCCGATCACCTCCATGTACTACCGGCGCTGGGCCGAGCACTACGACGAGTTCGCCGGGGTTGCCGCGCTCTCCGGTGAGTTGGGCCTGCGCACCTATCTCGGTCCCTGCTACATGAGCGGGATGACCTACGCCCGCGCTGACGGCAGCCCCGCGCAGCACTGGGATGAAGCCGCAGGGCTCGCCGGATTGAAGGAAGCCGAACGCTTCTTCCGCGACTTCGACGGTGCACACAATAGCCTGGTACGCGGCGCGCTGTTGCCCGATCGCATCGAAACCTGCACACCCGCGCTGCTGGAACGCACCGCCGCCGTCCAGCGTGAACTGAACGCGCCGCTGCGCCTGCACTGCTGCCAGTCGCGCTACGAAGTGGAGCTGGTGCGCCGCCTGCGCGACACGTCCTCGCTGCAATGGCTCGACAGCTACGGCCTGCTCAACCCGCGCAGCGTGCTGCCCCACGGCATCCTGCACAGCGGCGATCACGAATTGCAGCGCCTCGCCGACACCGGCGCAAGCCTGGTGCATTGCCCCGTGGTGTTTGCCCGCGAGGGTGACGCGCTGGATTCCTTCGGTGCCTACCGCGCGCGCGGCATCAATCTCGCCATGGGCACCGACACCTTCCCGGCGGACATGCTCGACAACCTGCGCCAGGGCCTGAACATCGCGCGGGTGAAGGAGGGTGATGCCGAGCACACGCGCATGCTCGATCTGTACAACGCCGCCACCCTCGGCGGTGCCCAGGCGCTGGGCCGCGATGACCTCGGCCGTCTCGCCGTCGGCGCGCGTGCGGACATCACGGTGTTCCGCCTGGGTGATTTCCACCAGGGGCCATTCTTCGATCCGCTGAAGAACCTGTTCACCGCCGGCCGCGGCGACGATTGCATCGCCAGCTTCATCGACGGCCGCAGCGTGATGCAGGGCGGCCAGGTGATCGGCGTCGATTACGCCGACCTGCAACACCGCGCTGACGCACTGTTCCAGAAACAGATGCAGCACCACGCAGAGCGTGCCTTTGGCAACCCGCCGTGGCGCACGCTGTTCCGTTCCGCGATTCCCTTTGCCGACTCGTACAGCACCGCCGCACCGCTGCTCGATGCCCACGCACCGCAGGCTCATTGAAGGATCAATCCATGCTCAGCTTCGACTTCCAGCAGCTGTCCGCCCGCGAGAAATACAAGATCCTCATCGGCAGCGTCGTGCCGCGGCCCATCGCGCTGGTCACGACCATCGACGCCGAAGGCCGCGCCAACGCCGCCCCCTTCAGCTTCTTCAACGCCCTTTCTGCCGACCCGCCGATCCTCGCCCTGGGCGTGGAGAACTACAGCGACCTGAGCCCGAAGGACACCACGCTGAACATCCGTAACAATCAGGAATTCACCGTGAACATCGTCTCCGACGCGCTGGTGGAAGCCATGAACGTCTGCGCCGTGCCCTTCGAGCCAGGCTTCGACGAACTGGTCGCCGCCGGCCTCACCGCCATCCCCGGCACCCGCGTTGGCTGCCCGCGCATCGGCGAGGCGCCGGTTGCACTGGAGTGCCGGAGGATGATGGCGCTGTCCATCGGCCAATCGCGAGAGATCATCCTTGGCGAAGTGCTGATGGCCCATGTGCGCGACGACCTGATCGACCCGGCGACGCTTTATATCGATCAGCTCGGCCTCGACGCCATCGGCCGCATGGGCGGGCATGGTTATGCGCGTACGCGGGAATACTTCGACTTGCCCACGCGCTCGCTGAAGCAATGGATGGAAACACCAGGTGCGGGAGAGCGTTTGTGGGCAGTGGCTGAAGAACTCGCCTGATCATCCAGGCGCCCTCCGCTGCGCGTCTACTGCTTGGCGAGCGATCCTGTCTCAGGGGCTGGCTCTTCGAAGTGAGTGGGGATGAGGGGCCGGTGCTACATGACCTGGAGTCGCTGAATAACGCCCTGCTTGCAGGGTGTTTTCTTTGCCTCTTCAGCATCGTTGAGCTCTGGAAGCGATTTATCACGCGTCTGCCGGGGGCGACCAGGTAACGCATGCCAGAGTTCCGTGTCGAAGTGTCTGCGGGCCCGCAAGGATTTTTGATGGTCAGGATGTGGTCGTTGCGTCGGCAAAGAGGAGCGGTGGTGATTTACCTTCGAACGTGTTGGTAAATGCTGCGTAAGTTCGCAGTATTGAAAGGAATTTCGCCTAGGCCAGCCTGGGCTGTCTGGCTGTCGCCGAGACATAAAGACGGTCTATCACCGTTGTAATAGGAAATAAATACCGACGAACGTGCAGTTCTTTTCCCTACCCGAACGCCTGTTTGGGAGGGTATCATTATGCCAGTAATCGGATTTTTCCTACATTTTTTGCGTTTTTCCTCACCTTAATAAATCCATAATTTTGGTGTGAAGCGTTTTTCGTTTTCGGAAAGGACAAGGGAATGCCACTACTGAAAACCAGCCTTATCGCCCAGCCTCCGCCGTCAATGCCGGAGTCTGGGCGTCGTCAGAGAAGGTCGGCGGCAGCCTGTTCACCCAGGCCTGCGTGCGGCTCGTAGTTGGATGCCGCGGCATCATTCCATTCCGTAGCAATTGCCTAGCCAGTACGACGAAAGCGTCGGCTGCGTGGCTGTACGGGATGGTTCGAGCAGAGAGACATCTGCCGATTTTGTTTGAAGGATTTTGGCGCGTTTTGCGCTGAATTGTTGGGGGAGCATCGCCGGCGCACTGTAAGCCGCGCGGTGAACTTTGCCTTGAATGCACACGAACTGCGCGGCGGACTAAAAATCCCTTGCCTGCGCAGCGGCGTCATTCGGCCTTGGGAAAGTGAGGGAGTGTCGTGAGTTTCCAGCTGGGGGTGGGGAGCGGTATCTGGTCGGTCGTCCAGGTATCGATAGAGAGGGCAAGACTGGGCTTGAAATCAGAGTCCACCAGGACCCGTCTCGGGCTTGCGTGGTGGGTACTCGAGCCGCTGATCATGCTCGGCATCTACTACATGGTGTTCGGGCAGTTGCTGCGTATTCCCGTGGAGGACTACGCCGTGTTCCTGATCATTGGCGTGACCTTCTGGACTTGGTTCAGCAAGAGCGTGCTCAACTGCACGGATGCCATCTACGAGAAGAAATTCATTCTCGAACACTGCACCGTGGACCCGCTGATTTTCCCTCTGACATCCATCTTCAAGGATGTGGTCAAGGAGTCGGTTGTAGTCGCTCTGTTGCTGGTCCTGCTCTGCGCCTTGGGGCTGCGACCGACGCTGGTCTGGCTGTACTTGCCTCTCATCGCGTTCGTCCAGTTGATCATCACGGCAGGCATCGGCGTTTTCGTGGCCGGCCTCATTCCGTTCATGCCCGATCTGCGCATCCTGATCTCCACCGGCATGCAATTCCTGATGTTCGCTTCCGGGATTTTCTACACGAAAGACATCGTTCCTGGGCAGTTCCATACCCTGTTCGAGCTCAACCCGCTGGCATCGCTGGTCAATCTGTACCGCGAGGTGCTGATGTACGATCGCGCTCCGCCGCTGGAAGAACTGTTCACCTTGTTCAGCGGCGGTTTGGCGGTGTTCCTGGTCGCGGCTCTCTTCGTGGCGAACAACAAGAACTCCTATGCCATGGCGTTGAGCAAATGAACGACACCTACGCTTTGACTGCAGACGGCCTGTCGCTGTCTTTCCGTAATGGTCTGGGACTCTTCTCCAGGGGCTCGACCGGCGTGCTCCACGACGTTTCTTTCTCCATCGGCCATGGTGAGACTTTCGGCGTGGTGGGCGGCAATGGCGCCGGCAAAAGCACCCTGCTCAAGGTGCTGGCGGGCATTTACCAGCCCACCCGTGGCCGCGTGCGCCGCTCGGTTTCCAATATCTCGCTGCTCAACCTGCAGTTGGGCTTCGACGACAACCTCGATGCACGCGACAACATCGTGCTCAGCGGCATGTTCATGGGCATGACCCGCAAGCGCATGCGCGAGCTTTGCGCCGAAATCCTCGATTACGCCGAGCTGGCCGACGCCGCGTCGCAGCCGGTGCGCGGCTATTCCACCGGCATGCGTGCGCGCCTGGGGTTCGCCATTTCCAAGTGCGCGCGGCCGGACGTGATCCTGCTGGATGAAGTGCTAAGCGTCGGCGACGGGCACTTCCGCGAGAAGGCCGAAGCCACTATGCGGGAAATGATGGCCGGCAATCAGACCGTGGTGTTCGTGTCCCACGACTCCAGTCGTATCAGAGAGCTGTGCAGCCGTGTGTGCTGGCTCAAGGATGGACGCGTACAGATGCTCGGCCCGACCAGCGAAATCATGGACGCGTACGACGAATTCATTCTGCGCAAGTGAAGGAAAAGCAGATGCTCAACATAGTAGTTCCCATGGCAGGCGCCGGTAGCCGTTTTGCGGTCGCAGGATACAAGGATCCCAAGCCGCTGATCCCGGTGCATTCGGTGCCGATGATCAAGGTGGTGATCGATAACCTGACGCCGGCCTGCGAGCACCGCTTCATCTTCATTTGCCAGGCCGCCCACGTTGAGGCCTATGGCCTGAAAGACAAGCTGCAGGAGTGGGCGCCGGGCTGTGCCATCGTCGAGCTCGACGGCCTGACCGAAGGCGCCGCGTGCACCGTCTACGCCGCCAAGGAGCTGATCGACTCGAACGATCCGGTGATGATCGCCAACAGCGACCAGTACGTGGATATCGACATCAACGACTACCTGCGTGCCATGGAAGAACAGCAGGCCGATGGCCTGATCATGACCATGAAGGCTGACGATCCCAAGTGGTCCTTCGTCGGTTTCGACGCTGCCGGCCGCATCGATCGCGTCATCGAGAAGGAAGTGATCTCCGACGAAGCCACCGTCGGTATCTACAACTTCCGCAGCGGCCAACAACTGATTACCGCCATCGAATCGATGTTCGACAAGGGCCTGCGCGTCAATGGTGAGTTCTATGTTGCGCCGGCCTACAACGAGATGATCGGGCAGGACGCCCGCATCGTTCACTACAGCATCGGCTCGGAAGGGGCGGGCATGTACGGTCTGGGCATTCCAGCCGACCTGAACCTGTTCCTCAGCCTGCCGGTCAGCCAGTCGGCCACCGCGGGGCGCTGAGCATGCAGATCATCAGTCATCGCGGCTACTGGCTGGAGAAGGCCGAGCGCAACTTGAAGGTTGCCTTCGAGCGCTCGTTCGACCTGGGCTTCGGCACCGAGACCGACGTGCGTGATGTGGCCGGTCGCCTGGTCATATCCCACGACATGCCGTGCGGCGATGAGATGTCGCTCGACGATCTGCTGGACATCATGGCCGGGCGCAACCTCCCGCTGGCCATGAACATCAAGGCAGACGGACTGTGCGAGGCGCTCAAGAGCGCCTTCGCGGCGCGCGGCCACAGCAACTGGTTCGTCTTCGACATGGCCGTCCCGGACATGCGCAGCTATCTCGCTGCGGGTGTAAGCACCTACACCCGCCAGAGCGAGGTCGAGCCGGCGCCTGCCTGGCTGAACGAGGCGGATGGCATCTGGCTCGATAGCTTCGGCGTCGAGTGGTACTCCCGCGATCAGATCGCCGACCTCCTGGCTGGCGGCAAGCAGATCTGCGTCGTCTCCTCGGAGTTGCACGGCCGCGAACATCTGCCGCTTTGGCAACTGCTGGGCGATTTCCAGGACGCGGCGAATCTGACGCTGTGCACCGATCTGCCCGAATCCGCCCGTACTTTCTTCAAGGAATGAACTCATGATCAAAGCAGTGATATTCGACATGGACGGTGTGCTGATCGAGGCGAAGGAGTGGCACTACGATGCCCTGAACAAGGCGTTGAATCTGTTTGGCCACACCATCAGCCGCCACGACCACCTGACCACCTATGATGGTCTGCCGACCTCGCGCAAGCTCAACATGCTCAGCGTCGAGCACGACCTGCCCAAAGAGCTGCACGGCTTCATCAATGAGATGAAGCAGGCGTACACGATGGAAATCGTCTACTCGCAGTGCAAGCCGACCTTCAATCACCAGTACGCGCTGTCGTCGCTGAAAAACCGTGGTTACAAGCTTGCCGTGGCCTCCAACTCCATTCGCCACACCGTCGAAGTGATGATGGAGAAGGCGCGTCTGGATCAGTACCTGGACCTGAAACTGTCCAACGAAGACGTCAAGAGCCCCAAGCCTGCTCCGGACATCTACACCAAGGCCATCCAGTCCTTCGGTCTTTCCCCTGACGAGTGCCTGATTGTCGAAGACAACGAGAACGGTATTCGCGCAGCTCGCGCTTCCGGCGCACACGTTCTGGTGGTCGAGGACGTCGAGGACGTCAACCTGGAAAACATCACCCGCCGCATCGAGCAGATCGAAGCCCAGCGGCAAGAGCGGCCGGAGGCCTGATCATGCGCAAACTGAACATCGTACTGCTGGCCGGTGGTGAAGGCACTTCGGTGAAGGCCGAGAGCAACTACCCCGACTACCTGTCCGAGCGCGACGGTATCCCGCTGATCCAGCACCTGGTGGAACGTTGCCTGTCGCTGGAGCCGGCACGCATCATCTGCATGCTGCCCAAGGGGGACGTCTCCAAGTACCACCTGCGCAATATGCTCCAGCAGATGAGCCCGGTGGCCAGCGTGCATGCCGTCCAGGCGCTGACCATGGGGGCGGCGTGCACCGCGCTCCTGGCGGCGGAAAGCATCGACAACGATGACGAGTTGCTGATCCTCAATTGCAACGAACTGCTCGATGGTTCGCTGCGAGACATCGTCGGCGGCTTCCGCAGCGACCAGTGCGATGCCGGCGTGGTCATCTTCAAATCCCTGCACCCGCGCTACTCCTTCGCTCGCCTGAACGACGAAGGCTACGTCGTCGAAGCAGCGGAGAAAAACCCGATCAGCAACCACGCGGTGGCGGGCCTGTACTGGTTCGACCGGGGTGCGGTATTCGTCGAGGCGGTGAAGGAAATGATCCGCAAGGACGCCAAAGTCAACGATGTGTTCTACATCGCGCCGGCGTTGAACGAACTGGTACTGCAGCACAAGAGGATCGGCACCTTCCGCGTCGAGCTGAACCAGTACCACCCGCTGAAGAACACCCATCAGCTGCACGCTTTCGAAACGGTAGGCGCCCGATGAATTCCGCGAATCTCAAAGACATGGTCAAGGGCTGGTTCGTCGGCGGCTTCACACCCACTGCGTTCAGCACGCAAGCTTGCGAAGTGGCGGTCAAGCCATACCAGGCCGGCGACGCCGAAGCGGCGCATTATCACAAGATCGCCACCGAGGTGACGCTGGTGCTCTCCGGTGAAGTGGAAATGTGCGGCAAGGTCTGGGGCGCTGGTGAAATCGTGGTGCTAGAGCCAGGTGATGTCACCGCGTTCAAGGCCCTTTCCGATGCGGTCACCGTTGTAGTCAAGGTGCCTGGAGCACTGAACGACAAGTACCTCGTAGAAGCATGAAGACGATTGCGCTCCAACACGATGCGAAGCTGGGCTATCTGACGCCCAAGCAACTGCGTGACATTCCGCTCGACCTGAGCTTGCCGCAAGCATGCGAGCGGCTGATTTCCTTCCGCCAGTTCAAGGGCCGCCAGGCCGACATCACGATCAGGAAGCTGCACGCTGCCAAGCGTCCGCTGGACATCTACGGAGCGGGCTCCTACTGCTTCTACGGCGTGCAAAGCGATTCGCCCCTGAGTCCGCTGCTGCTGTGGGATGCTGCCCACTTTCTGGAAGTGGGGCAAACGCTGACGCTGATCGAAGACACGCCTCAGCCCAGCTACCTGGATCGAGACTACTTCCAGGTAGCACTGACCTGCATCGAGCGCAGTGCTACTCGCGTCACCTATCAAAAGTCGGCGCGTCTGCCGGCCGAGGCCGATGACGACCTCGACAGCTGGACCTTCGGCCTGCCGGTTGGTCCGGAAGACGCCACGGTGCTCAACGCCGTCGTGCAGCGCATCCTCGAACTGGATATTCCCAACAAGGAAATTCTCCTCTGCGGCACACCGGGCAAGAACTTCCGCTACTTCGATCAGGTGCGCATTGTCGGCGAGGACATTACCGCGCCGCCGGTGCAGATCTGCAAGAAGAAGAACCGCCTGGCCCAGGAAGCGCGCTACAACAACCTGGTGATCCTGCACGACCGCGTCTTCCTGCCCAGCCATTTCGGCGAGATGGTGCGTCGCTTTGGCCCGCGCTATCCGCTCATGACGCTGCAAAGCCTGTTCTTCGACAATCGAATGTGCATGTACCCGCGTCGTTACTCCGACCTGGGCCGCTCGATGAATGAGATGGGTGGTGGCATCAAGGGGCTGCACCGTACCGATCAAAGTGCGGTGACCGTTGCGCCTTCGACCTTCACCGAACTCGAGCGCTCCGGCTTCTGCTTCGCCAATCCGATCCGCTACAACAACGACATCTCCTATCCCACCGGCAGCCTCTACATCTGCCGCAGGGAAGTGTGGAATCTCTGCCCGTTGGACGAGTCGCTGCTGTGGGTGGAATACGAGGATATCGAGCACGGCGTGCGCAGCTCCAAATTGGGCGTGCCCACCCGCATCAATCCGCACGGTATTACGCAAAGCATCACCTCGCGAGCGGTGCTGGGCTCCAGCGCCTACATCGAAGTTCCCAACGGCGCGATTGCGTCGGCCTCGCCGAATTTCCTTTCGTTGCTGCCGAAGAAGCCGCTGCTACGTATGACCCCTGCCGCAGCGCTGGCCAGGCTTCAGCTGTTCGCCGCCCGCTATGTCAGCGACGAAAGCGCCCCGTCGATCCCCACCGGTCTCAAGGACCTGGGGGCTCGCCGATGGGTACGCCTGATCAGCACGGTGGTGCGTCATTCCTCGTTTGCCAACGATCTGGCCTCGGTCCGCCAGTTCATCTCCGATTTCGAGAAGCTGGTGCTGCTGGATCAACTGCCTGACGGACTGCGCCTGGAGTACGAGCAGAAGTTCCTCAAGGACCCGGCCGACGCCAAGCGCAATTTCATCATCGACTGCTGGCCGGTGCGCAGCATGATCAAGCAGCGCACGGTTCAGACCTGGTTCTTCGAGACTCCACGGGAATACTTCCACAGCCGTGTGCTGTCGCTTCCCGGCGTCCTGCTTTCCGCGCTGAACCTCTATCGGAAGAATGGCCGGTTTTTCTATTTCACCAGCTTCAAGGAGTGCGTTCGAGCCATCCATAACTCGACGCCCTTCGACTCCTACGCGAAGGCCGACTCGTGAAAGTATTCGTCGTCGCCCGGGATGCCGGGACAGTGGATCTTGATGGTCTCGTCGCGAGACTGTCTGCGATCCAGACGGAAGATGCGCCCAGAAGCAGCATCATTGCAGTGGATAACTTCTACAACCTAGTGGCTCAGCCAGACACCGAGCTGGGGGCGCGCAGAGGCTTCCTGCTCGATGACTTCCTGCATGAGAAGGGAAGTTTCGCCGATGGCAAGGTTGTGCTCGATACCAATCGGATTGCCGAGCAGATCGGCTCCATCGAGCAGGACTGGCTGGTCTTCGACTTCGGCCAGCATGCGCTCAGTACGGGCGAAGACTTTATCGGCAAGCTGGCGACCTGCCTCTTCATGCTGCCTCCGGCCCGGCAGTCGAAGCTGGTGTTCATCGTCCCTCGCGTCCAGTTGCCTTTGTATCTGCGTGCCAGCAATGCCGCGCTCAACGTCCTGCCGGAAATCCGCAGCCTGTCTGGTAGCTCACTGGAGACCGACTTGCTGTTTCTTTCCGCCACGACCGAAAAACTCGTGGCCAGAATTCCGCTGCTCAAATGGCCATTCGTGATGTTGCGGGCGCTGGCGCGGTTCGCCATCCGCAGAGTCAGCAATCGGGCGCGGGCGTAAGGACGAACCATGGAAAGTGTAAAGCGTAGAACCTTCGTCTCCGGAATGCTGGTGCTGGCTGGCGGCCTGGCTGGTCATGCGATCACCAAGGGCGTCACCAATGCCAACGCGCGGCGCTTCGATCCGCACTCATTCGTGATGCGCAACAAGCACCTGAACCTGCAGTTGGTATCTCAGGAGCTGCTGCTCAAGATTCTCTCGCGGCGGGTCACCGAGCGGGACCGGATGGCGTTGATGGGGCAGTTGGTGAACCCCAACCGTCATCTCATTGTGGCCGACGCCGCCAAGCGCCTGCATGGCGTTCCAGGCTTCTTCCGAGTGACTGAATAAGTATGTTTGTAGATACCCTGATCATCGGCAATGGCTTTGCTGGCCGCAGTGTGGCGAGCGAACTCCATGGAGACGTTCTGATCGTCGAGCGCGGCGAGAAGTTCAACATCTTCGAACGTCGCCAGCGCTTCTACGAGATCCAGAAGGAAGGCAAGATCGACCGCCACTCGGCGATGATCCGTCACTCCTATGTTTCGGCCCTGCCGTTCAACAAGCCGGAGAAGATTGGTGGTGACTGCCGCTCGGAATACATCGTGGTGGATGGCGGCTGTTCCAATCACTGGGGCGGGCTGAGCTTCCGGCTCACCGAAAACGTGTTCTCCGATCGCACGGGCACCTTTGCCTGGCCCTTCACCATGGAGCAGATGAAACCCTTCTACTCCAAGGCCGAGCAGCTGCTGCGCATCGCCGCCGATCCGCATGACCCCGATGGGCGCAATGCGCGCGCCAAGATCAAGGGTGTTGCCAAGTGGCGGGCCGCACTGGAGCCCTATTTCCCGGCGGCCTACATCGGTGCGCAGTCACACAACCTGACCGGCGACAACTCCAATGGCCAGGGCTCCTGCATGGGCGCCGGGGATTGCGAACTCTGCCCCATGGACGCCAAGACCCGATCGCTGCATATCCAGGCCGGCAAGCGCGTGCTCAATGGGGTCATGGTCGAGTCCCTGCGCTTCGAGGAGGGCAAGGCGGTGGAAGCGCTCTGCATGACCCAGGAAGGGCCACTGAGCATCCGCTTCAACCGAGTCATCGTGGCCGCTCACGGTGTCGAGTCGATGAAGTTGCTGCTCAAGAGCAACCTGCCCCAGGCCACGCCGGCGCATCTGATGGGGCATCACTATCAGGACCACGCCATCGCCCAGCTGACCTGCGTGCTGCCTGACTCGGCGATTCCGTATCACGAATTGAACACCTCCTCGCAGCTCGTCATCCCGGAGCTGTCGGGCGAGCGCGACGGTATCGAATACACCACGCTGGGATTGATGACCCCCATCTCCGATCAGTCGCTCAGTGGCGCCATCGATCTGAACAAGATCAACCACTGGGATCTGGAGGAAGCCATTCGCGGTGTCGGTTCGACGCTGGCCCTGTTCATCCTGTTGGAGATTCCGCCGGAGTGGGACGTGGCCATCGGCTACAAGAACGGCAAGATCACCCTGGACAGCGAGGCCTATCACCGCGAAAAGGGGATCTACGACAAGATCGTCAAGGACATCTACGACAAGATCGAGGCGGTGGGAGCGGTGCCGCTCAAGAGCGGTGAGATGAAGCACTACAACAAGTGGTTCGGCACTCACCACCTGGTCGGTACGCTGGGCATGGGCAATGGTCCGCGCTCGGTGGTGGACGGCGAATTCAAGTTGCGTGGCACAGAAAACGTCTATGTCACCGGCTCCGCCGTATTCCCGCGCTGTGGCTCGCGCAACCCTACGGTGACTGTCGTGGCGCTGAGCCTGATGTTGGCCGATCAACTCAACGGCCGCGTATGAGCATCACCTCCCGGCAACTGACCGTCCTGCTTCAGGGGCCGCTGAGCGACGGCGTCGCGGACCTGGCGGGGCGCGCCATCGAATCGGTCAGACGCTATCTGCCGGACGCGCAGATTGTGCTTGCCACCACCGACATCAGCCGCAGTCCCTCGTATGAGGGCGTGGTTGTCGTCGCGGATGGCTCGGCTGCGCAATTTGAAGACGTGAACGGCAACGTCAACAACGTGAACAAGTTGATCTCGACCATGATCAACGGGCTGGCACGGGTCGAACGGGAATACTGCCTGAAGCTGAGAACCGACCATGTCCTTTGCAGCGATGTGGTGCTCGCGCGCATTGGCGGGCAAGCGTCGGCAAAATTTTTCGCCGAGCGAGTCGGGGTGTCCAACCTGTTCCTGCGCAACCCGTGCAAGGTTCCGTACCTGTTCCACCTCACCGACACCTTGCAGTTCGGGCGTACTGAAGATCTGCGCAAGCTCTGGGGCAGCGAGCTCATACCCAAGGACTTCCTGTACCGTTCCGGCGGCCCTCGCACGAACCCGATTGGTACTTTCCAGGGGTTCACCTCGTTCCGTCTTCTGCCAGAGCAGGCGATATTTCTGCGCTTTGCTCAGCGCAATGGCCTGCGCCTGGATCTTGAGCATATCTCGCACACCAGCTTCGAGCTGTTCAGTGCGTGGGAAGAGCTGTTGCTGGAGAACTTCGAGCTTCACGATTGGCAGAGTCTGGGGGTAGAGCCTCCTGGTCGATTTCTCAGCGCGCCCTACGCGCCGGAGTCGTTGATGACCGAGCAGGATATGCACATCCTGCGTACGCAACGCTCGCCCTCGCAAAAGGCACTGCGTTACGCCGACCTGCTGATCAACAAGTACCTGCTGTGCTGGTTCCACCGGCGCTGGCTGGTCTCGGTAGCATCGCTGGTGCTCTTTTCGTTTTCATCCAGTGCCGCTGTGACGGTCCGGAATTTCTATCGGCGGGTCAATGGCGCAGGGCGAGTCTGAGAAGTATCGAACCGTGAGGGTTGAGTTCCGCTTCGCCGAATTGGAGAGGGCTTTGTGGACGGACCAGGTCGGCAAGGTACGGGTGCCATGAAGGTCCTGCACTTCTACAAGACCTTCGGTCTGGAACAGTTCGGCGGTGTCGAGATGTTCATTCGTCACCTGACCCACGCCACGGCTACCCAGGGCTGCGAGAACACCGTGCTGTCATTGGCCAAAGAACCGATGAAGCCGGTGACGACCTCCAGTTTCCGCTTGGTGCAGGCCAGGCAGGATCTGCATATCGCCTCCACTGGTTTTTCCTGGTCGTCGCTGGGGGCCTTCGCGAGCCTGGCCAAGCAGGCGGACGTCATCCACTACCACTTCCCCTGGCCATTCATGGACCTCGTCCACCTGCTCAAGGGGCTGGGCAAGCCGAGCGTGGTGACTTACCACTCGGACATCGTGCGGCAGAAGGCCCTGCTGCAACTCTATCGGCCCTTGATGCGCGCGTTCCTGGGACGGGTGGATTCGATCGCCGCGACCAGCCCCAATTATCTGGAAAGCTCTACCGTTCTGCAGCGCTATCAAGACAAGGCTTGCGCCATTCCCATCGGACTGGAGCAGGACCTGTATCCGCGTCCCGATGTCACCGAGGTAGCGAAGCTGCACCGGCGCTATGGCGAGCGCTTTTTCCTGTTCGTTGGCGTGCTGCGCTACTACAAGGGCCTGCACTATCTGCTGGAGGCGATGAAGGCCGCTTCCTGGCCGTTGCTCATCGTCGGTGCGGGGCCGCTGGAGCAGGAGCTGATGCAGATGGCCGTACAGCACGGCCTGAGCAATGTGCATTTCCTGGGGCAGGTCAGCGAGCAGGAAAAGATCGATCTGATGTGGGCCTGCTATGGCGTGATCTTCCCCTCGCACCTGCGCTCGGAAGCATTCGGCATCGGCTTGCTGGAAGGTGCGATGATGGGCAAGCCGCTGATCTGCAGCGAGATTGGCACTGGCACCAGTTTCATCAATCAGCACGAGGAAACCGGCATCGTGGTTCCACCAGCCGACGCCTCGGCACTGCGCCAGGCCATGCAGACGCTGTGGGACGATCCTGCACTAGCCGCAAGGTATGGCGAGGCTGCACGTGCTCGATTCCTCGCTACCTTCACTGCGCGTGGGATGGGGGAGGCCTACGCTGAACTTTACGCACGCGTGGCCGGGCAACAGCGCACTGGGCAATCACCCGCTCAATGAAAAACGCCCGGCATCCCGCCGGGCGTTCTCATTTCACTCCAACACTTACTGCTGATGCAGCTTCCACGCATCCCCGTGGGGTGCGGTGCCCTTGTCGTAGGGTCGGAACAGGGTCATGTAGGCCAGGCCCAGGACGATCACGATGCCGCCCACCAGGATGATCCCGTAGTTCAGGTACCAGGGCGCGTCCGGGGTGCGTGGCCAGGACATGTTGATGATCGCCAGCACGCCGTAGGTCAGCGCCAGGATGTTCACGATCCAGCCCCAGTTGCCCAGGGTGAAGGCGCCGCTCGGCTTCCAGCCGCGCAGGCGGGCGAATAGGGCGCCGCCGACGATCATCTGGAACGACAGGTAGATGCCGATGGCGGCGAAGCTCACCACCATGGCGATGGCGTTCTGCAGGTAGAAGCCGGCGCAGACGATCACGCTGGGAATCACGCCGCAGGCGATCAGCGCCGCGACTGGTACGTGGGTGTTGGGCGACAGGCGTTTGAGCAGGCCGCTGCCCATCACCATTTCGTCGCGGGCGTAGGAGTAGAGCAGGCGGCTGGCGGCGGCCTGCAGGCTGAGCACGCAGGAGACGAAGGAGACGATGATCACGGCCATCACCAGGCGCGCGCCGGCCACGCCGAAGGCGTTGTCGAGGATGGTGGTCATCGGGTCCTTGTCGGCGCCGGAGATCACTGCTTGCATGTCCGGTACCGCGAGGATCAGCGCCAGGGCGGCGAAGATGGCCGCGCCGCCGCCGATCCAGATGGTCATGCGCATGGCCTTGGGAATCCGGCGGCTGGGGTTCGGGGTTTCCTCGGCGACATCACCGCAGGCCTCGAAGCCGTAGTAGAGGAACATCCCCGCCAGCGAGGCGGTGAGGAAGGCCGGCCAGTAGCTGCCGTCGATGCGGATGTCGAAGGTGTTGAACAGCACCGAGAACGGCTGGTGACGCTCGAAGATCAGCAGGTAGGTGCCGATCACCAGCGCGCCGAGCAGCTCGCAGATAAAGCCGAACATTGCCACGCGGGCCAGCAGCTTGGTGCCGGACAGGTTGAGCAGGGTGGCGATCACCGTCAGCGCCAGGGCGACGAAGGTGTTGGTCACCGGCGTGGATTCGAAGCCGAGCAGTGTGGCGATGTACGGGCCCGCGCCAAGTGCCACGGCGGCGATGGTCACGCACAGCGACACCGAGTAGATCCAGCCGACCATCCAGGCCCAGCGTTTGCCCACCAGGCGTCGCGCCCAGGGGTAGACGCCGCCGGAGATGGGGAACTGTGAAACCACTTCGCAGAAGATCAGGCACACCAGCATCTGCCCGATACCCACCAGCAGGTAGGACCAGAACATTGGCGGTCCGCCGGCGGCCAGGCACAGGCCGAACAGGGTGTACACGCCGACCACCGGCGAGAGGTAGGTGAAGCCCAGGGCGAAGTTCTGCCAGAGGGTCATGCTGCGTTCGAAATTGGAGGTGTAGCCCAGCGCGCGTAGTTGCTCCGCGTCGCGGTCCAGGGCGGCGCCTGGCTGGATAGAGCTGTTCATCGTGGGGTTCCTGTCTGAGGTTTTCGCGTCGGCAGCCAATCGGGTGCAACGGAAAGCGTTGTTGTTATTGTTCGGCGCGCGGCATCAGCCGCGCGCCGTCTTGCTCCAAACCTCTTGTGTTCCGGATCGCGTTACAGCTTGATCCAGGTCGCCTTCAGCTCGGTGTACTTGTCGAAGGCGTGCAGCGACTTGTCGCGCCCGTTGCCAGACTGCTTGAAGCCGCCGAAGGGCGCGGTCATGTCGCCGCCGTCGTACATGTTCACCCACACGCTGCCGGCGCGCAGGGCACGGGCGGTGAGGTGGGCCTTGGAGATGTCGCGGGTCCAGACTGCCGCCGCCAGCCCGTACGGGGTGTCGTTGGCGATGCGGATCGCTTCTTCGGCGTCCTCGAACTCGATGACCGAGAGCACCGGGCCGAAGATTTCCTCGCGGGCGATCTTCATCGTGTTGCTCACGCCGTCGAACAGGGTCGGCTCGACGTAGGTGCCACCGGTTTCCTCCAGCACGCGCTTGCCGCCGGTGAGGATCTTCGCGCCTTCGTCCTGGCCTGCCTGGATGTAGCCGAGCACCTGCTCCAGCTGGCGACCATCGACCAGGGCGCCGACGTTGGTTTCCGGGTCCAGCGGATGGCCGGCTTTCCAGCTTTTGAGCGCTTCGACCACCAGCGGCAGGAATTTCGCCTTGATCGACTTCTGCACCAGCAGGCGAGATCCGGCGGTGCAGACTTCGCCCTGGTTGAAGGCGATAGCGGCGGCGGCAGCTTCGGCGGCGGCCTGCAGGTCCGGGGCATCCTCGAAGACGATGTTCGGGCTCTTGCCGCCAGCTTCCAGCCAGACGCGCTTCATGTTCGATTCGCCGGCGTAGACCATCAGTTGCTTGGCGATCTTGGTGGAGCCGGTGAAGACCGCGGTATCCACATCCATGTGCAGCGCCAGGGCCTTGCCGACGGTATGGCCGTAGCCGGGCAGCACGTTCAGCACCCCGGCCGGCAGGCCAGCGTCGATGGCCAACTGGGCGATGCGGATGGCGGTCAGCGGCGAGCGCTCGGACGGCTTGAGAATCACCGAGTTGCCGGTGGCCAGCGCCGGGCCAAGCTTCCAGGCCGCCATCATCAGCGGGAAGTTCCACGGCACGATGGCGGCGACCACGCCCACCGGTTCGCGGGTGACCAGGCCGAGCTGGTCATGGGCGGTCGCAGCGACTTCGTCGTAGACCTTGTCGATGGCCTCGCCGCTCCAGCGCAGGGAGTCGGCGGCGCCTGGCAGGTCGACGTTCAGCGAATCGCCAATGGGCTTGCCCATGTCCAGGGTTTCCAGCAGCGCCAGCTCCTCGGCATGTTCTTCCAGCAGGGCGGCGAAGCGGATCATCACGGCCTTGCGGGTGGCTGGCGCTTCACGCGACCAGACGCCGGAGTCGAAGGTGGCGCGGGCGCTCTGCACGGCACGCTCGGCGTCGGCGGCGTCACAGCTGGCGACCTTGGCCAGCAGACGGCCATCCACCGGGCTGATGCAATCGAAGGTGTCGCCGGAGGCGGCGGCGAGGTACTCGCCCTGGATGAAGGCGCGGCCTTCGATCTTCAAGGCCTTGGCGCGGGCTTCCCATTCGGCGCGGGTTGGCTGGCTCATGCGTATCGCTCCTCGTTCTTGCTGTTGTGGGCGGAGACGGCCTGCGGACCGTCGCTGGCAAATACATTTGAAACCATATCTTAAGATTTTGCGGTTGCCAATACAGGTCGAAAAATGAACGTTTCAAAGCTCTTTTCAGAGCGAAATACCTTGCTGAAAGTGCCGAAAGCGATTTAAAAATATGGAGACATAGTTTTGAACGAAGGTGCTGCCAGCCTGCAGATAGACTTCGTCATCACCGCCAGAACAGGAACTTTTCGCGCAGGAAGCGTCCGCCCCAAGCGCCCCCTTCGCACTGCCGCCTATGAACGAATTCAGGAAAGTCCGCCCCGCCAGCTTCATGCGCCTGCGCCAGGAAGGGCGCACCGAGGAAGTCGCGCGCCGTCTGGTGGAGATGGTCGATCTCGGCCTCTACGCCGAGGGCGAGCAACTGCCCAGCGAAAGCGAGTTGGCCATGCAGTTCGGCGTCGCCACCGTGACCCTGCGCGATGCGCTGGCGGATTTGCGCGAACGCGGCGTGATCGAAACCCGCCGTGGGCGTAATGGCGGGAGTTTTGTCTGCTCGCCGCAGCACACGTCCGAGGACGCTCTGCTGGGGCAACTGCGCCAGATGAGTGCGCTGGAACTGCGCGACCTGGGCGACGAGCATGTCGCCATCGCCGGCGCCGCTGCGCGCCTGGCGGCGCAACGCTCCACCTCCGATGAGCAGGCGCGCATCGCTCAGTACCTGGATGCGCTGGCGAACGCCACGACTCGGCAGGAACAACGCCGCGCCGATGCGCGTTTCCATATCGAGATTGCCGTCGCCGCCCAGTCCGTGCGCCTGACCCACGCGGAGACGCGCCTGCAGGCGGAAATCGGCGAATGGCTTTGGCTGCTGGTGGAAGGCTTTCCGGGCGCTGCGGCCATCGAGCAGGAACACCGCGCCATTCTCGAAGCGATCAGTGCGGGCGACTCGAATCTCGCCAGCGCGCTGGCCGAAGCCCACGTCACCCGGGGCATCAGGCGGCTGATCAATCTGCGCCTGAGCTTGCTGGCCGACGACGGCTGAGTGGCACAACGCTTTCTGCTTTCCCGGCGCGCACGAGTGGGTGCGCAGCGAACCGACTGAGCGGGCCTCTCTGGCCTGCGCGATAACAAGAACAGCGAGGCACCCGGTCATGTCCAGCGAACAACCCTCGGATGAACTCCAGCGCTGCGCCCAGCGCATTGACGCTTCCATCCGTAACGTTTTCCAGCGTCTCGACGAACTGGCGGGCGACGTCGTGGCGATCTGGCGGGCGCTGGCGGAGGAAGGCAAGCGTCCGTCCTCGAAGGATCTCGGTGCACTGCGCCCGCGCATCCAGCACGACCTCACCGATGACGGTACGCGTCTGCACGGCACCGGCGTGGTGATCGAGCCGGGAGAACTGGCCGACCAGGACATGTACCTGGAGTGGTGGTACCACGGCCGCGGCGACAAGGTCGTGCCCATGAGCCTGAACTTCAACCGGCGCAGCGAGAGCTTCTACAACTACCTCAACATGCCCTGGTTCTCGCGCCCGCGCGCCAGCGGCCAGCCCTCGGTGGTCGGGCCCTTCGTCGATCTCTATGGCACCGACCTGTACATCCTCGCCTTCTCCGTGCCGATCCAGGTGGACGGTCGCTTCATCGGCGTCGCCGCCGCCGATATCGCCCTGCATGAGTTCGAGGGCGTATTGCTGGGCAACCTGATGCAGATGGGGCATGAGGCCCTGGTGGTCAACGGCGAGGGCCGCGTGGTGGCCGCAAACACTGCCAACTGGTTCGCTGGCGACCTTGCCTACCGCTCGCTGGGGCGCGATGCGCAGGGCCGCGAACAGGAGCTGGCAGCATCCTTTTCCCACTGGGCAGTCATCGAGCGACCGCTGAACCGCCGACTGTCCGGCGCGGCCTGAGGCTGCCAAACGCTGCGCAATTGGCTAGGCTAGGGCGGTTCCCAACCTGACGGAAACCGCCATGAGCCAGTCGCTCGACACACTGCCCGACTTCGAACCGCTGAGCGCCGTGGATGCTCGCGTACTCGGATGCCTGATCGAAAAGCAGCTCACCACGCCCGAAGCCTACCCGCTGACCCTCAACGCCCTGGTCACCGCCTGCAACCAGAAGACCAGCCGCGACCCGGTGATGAACCTCACCCCCGGTCAGGTCGGCCAATCCCTGCGCCACCTCGAAGGCCGCGAGATGACCCGTCTGGTGATGGGCAGCCGCGCCGACCGCTGGGAGCAGCGCCTGGACAAGGCGTTGGAGCTGGTCAAGCCGCAGGTGATACTGCTCGGCCTGCTGTTCCTGCGCGGCCCGCAGACGCTCAACGAACTGCTCACCCGCAGCCAGCGCATGCACGACTTCGACGACACCGAGGAAGTTCGCCACCAGCTCGAACGCCTCGCCGGCCGCGGCATGGCCATGCAGTTGGAACGCCTGGGCGGCCAGCGCGAAGACCGCTATATGCATTTGCTGGGCACCGAGGAGGACCGCGAGGCCGCCATCGCGGCCAGCGGTAGCCGAGCTTCTGGAGAGCGTAGCGACAGCGGCGGTCATGACGAAGGGCGACTGGTCGAGCTGGAAGGCCGCATTGCGGCTCTCGAAGAGCGTCTCGCCCTGCTGGAGCTAGGCGTCTCGCGCGACTGATGCGATGCACCGCGCAGGTGGACCCAGGTCAATCTGCGCGACGCTAATCCAGCGTTAAGATTTGCCGCCGATAGTTAGGCTTGACCCTTGCTGCACCCGGAGCTTTCTCATGAGTCATAAACCCTCCCAGGCCCAGCTGAATGCAGTGCTCAGCCAGCTCACGGAAAGCGACTTCAAATCCATCAGCGATCTGAGCGGGCCGCGCGAAGCCAACCTCCTCGCCATACGTGAGCTGTTTCGCCAGGGGCTGATCAAGGGTGTGCTGATTGATGATCCTTTCGGTACCGAAGACGACGACGGCCCGCTGCTGTGCAATGCCGAACGGTTGCGCCTGCGGAAGCCTTGTGCCCAAACGGTAGGGGAAGAGCGTGCCGAGTTGCTGATGCCGCGGCTGGGGTTCCTCACGCTCTAGGCAAATCGCAGACAAGAAAAAAGGCGCTGTGCTTGAGGCTCAGCGCCTTTTTCTTTGGACTTGGTGGAGCCGGGGGGATTTGAACCCCCGTCCGCCAGTTCTCCGCTGTCGGTTCTACATGCTTAGCCATCTCTACTAGGTTAACTCCTCGCGGCCCGAGTGGCAGGGCGCTTGGAGCGAGCTGTATGAGTTTTAGCCGTTACGTCTACAGCGAACTTGGCGGCGATCCTGTTCTATATGACAGACCTAATCTTCGGGTTTACAGGCATCCCCTAGGGTCTGCTAGCGGCACTTAGGCTGCTAGGGCGTAGTTGTCGTCGTTGGCAACTATAAAGTTGTGGCAGCTGATTTACGAGAACTGTCACCTACTCGGCATGCCCCTAGAGTTTTGTTACCGGCGTCGAATCCTAATCGGCCCCAAAACCTGTCAAGGTCGGGATTCATTCTACGGGAAAGCCGCCCCGATAGCCACCGGGGCGGTGTAAAGGCTTGTCAGGCCAGGAATTTCAGGACGGCTTCGGCCACGGCCTCGGACGATGCGGGGTTCTGACCGGTGATCAGGCCGCGGTCGACTTCGACGTGGCTTTGCCAGTCCGGGCCCTTGCTGTAGCGGGCGCCGTTGGCTTTGAGCATGTCCTGAACGAGGAAGGGCACGACGTCGGTGAGGCCGACGGCTTCCTCTTCGCTGTTGGAGAAACCGGTGACGTGGCGGCCCTGTACCAGCGGTTGGCCGTCCAGCCCGCGAGGATGGCGGAACACGGCTGGGGCGTGGCAGACGGCGGAGACGGTCTTGCCGCTGGAGTGGAAGGCTTCGATCAGGGCCACCGAGGCGCGGTCCTCGGCCAGGTCCCAGAGTGGGCCGTGGCCGCCGGGGTAGAAGACGGCATCGAAGTCGTCGGCCTTCACCTCGCTGAGCTTCACGGTGCTGGCCAGCGCGGCCTGCGCTTCGCTGTCCTGGCGGAAGCGCAGGGTGGCCGGGGTCTGTGCGTCTTCCTCGTCGCTCTTGGGGTCCAGCGGTGGTTGGCCGCCTTTGGGCGAGGCCAGCGTCAGGCTGGCGCCGGCATCCTTGAAGACATAGTAGGGCGCGGCGAACTCCTCGAGCCAGAACCCGGTTTTCTTGCCGGTATTGCCGAGCTGGTCGTGGGAGGTCAGGACTACCAGGATTTTCATGCTCACTCCTTCGGCGTATCGCTAGTCGTGCGGCTGCCGCCGAAGCGGCAGCCCGGACTGTCAGTGTAGGCAATGAGCCGCGCGCGTCAGCGCGACAGGGTGACACCCAGATAGGCGGCATACAGCACGCCGTTGAGCAGCAGCACCCAGACCGGCAATCCACTGCTGCGCTGGGCGTTGAGTCGTAGCCAAAACGCGGCGCCCAGCGTGATCAGCACGCCGGTGAGGACCTCGATGCGCGGCTGCCAGGGCGTGAGCAGGATGCCGATGGCGGGCAGCAGGGTGCCCTGGAAGACCATGGCGCCACTGATGTTGCCGAAGGCCAGGGTGTCGCGGCCGCGACGGACCCAGAGGATGCTGTTGATCTTCTCCGGCAGCTCCGTGGCGATGGGGATGATCAGCAGCGACAGCAGCAGCGCGGAGAGGCCCAGCAGGTGCGACAGGCCTTCCACCCCATGGATGAAGCCCTTCGCGCCCAGCACCAGCAGCGCCACACCCAGCAACAGCTGGAGCAGGATGGTGGCGAGGTTGGTCGGCAGGCCGATGCGCGACAGGTACATGTGGTGGTCGGCTTCGGTGCCGTGGCCGTCGTCCACCAGGCTCCGCGAGGCGCGCAGGGTCAGGGTGATGTAGGCGACGTAGGTGAGTACCAGCAGCACGCTGAGGGCGATGCGCACGGAGCGCAATTGCGCTGGTACGAACATGGCGATGGTGGCGAAGCTGAAGGCGACCAGGAAGAAGTTCAGGTCACGCTGCAGGCCGCTGCGTTCCGGGCGGATGCGTCCGAGTAGGCCGCGGGCGCGCCAGGCGAAGCAGGCCATCAGGCAGGTGGAGAGGGTAGAGAGCATCAGCGGTGCGCCGAGGATGGCGCCGACGCCGACTTCCTCGTTGAGCGTGATGTTGCTCGTGCCGGCGAACAGGGCGAGCAGCGGGATCAGGGTTTCCGGCAGCGCCGTGCCAACGGCGGCGAACAGCGAGCCGGTGACGCCTTCGGAGATACCCAGGCGTTCGCCGAAGTGTTCCAGCGCGTTGGTGAAGAGTTCGGCGGCGACCAGGATCACCAGCAGCATGCCGAGCAGTTCGAGGATGAAGGTCAGCATGCGTGCAGCTCCAGACAGGTGGAGCGAAGAATGGGGTGGTGCATCACGGTGAAGCTCCCGGCCGGTGTAGTACCCATGACCACGCATCTCCCCGGCCGTTGCGGAGATCACGTGGTCAAAGGTCTTGCCAGGCTAGTCTGCTGGCGACGCCATGGCCTGAAATCCGTCTACGATCTGCTGCGCGTCGGCATAACTGCGTTGAGAACAGCTGAGAAATGCTCATTTACTATTCGTAAACTGCGCTTTCTTCGCTGCTCTCGCCTTGTTCTGCTCTAGCTCGCGAGATCGTCAACTGATTTGGGCCAAGTGTGTTGACGTCGCCCCCGTTCGCGGAACGGTCGGCTACTCCCCAATGACGCCGCGCATTTTAGCGGATCGGCCGCGCAGCTCAACCCATGGCTTACCAGGTATCGATCAGTGGACGCTTTTTCCCCTGGCGCTGCGCCGGACGTGGCGTCGAAGCCAGCCCGCGGAGCAGCCAGCGACGGGTGTCGGCCGGGTCGATGACGTCGTCGATCTCCAGGTAGCTCGCCATATTCAGGCCCTTGCCGTTGCGGTAGGCCGCGGCGACCAGCTTGTCGAACAGCGCCTGGCGCTCCTGCGCATCTTCCACGGCAGCCAGTTCCTTGGCGTAACCGAGACGGACAGCACCTTCCAGGCCCATGGCGCCGAATTCGCCGCTGGGCCAGGCCACGGTGAACAGCGCCGCGTGGAAGCTGCCGGCGGCCATGGCCTGTGCGCCGAGGCCGTAGCCCTTGCGCAGCACGACGGTGAAGAAGGGCACCGTAAGGCTGGCGGCAGTAACGAACATGCGCGAAACGTGGCGCACGGTGGCGGTCTTTTCCGCCTCCGGGCCGACCATGAAGCCAGGGGTGTCGCACAGCGAGATGATCGGCAGGTCGAAGGCATCGCACAGCTGCATGAAGCGCGCGGCCTTGTCGCCGGCCTCGGCATCGATGGCGCCGCCCAGGTGCATGGGGTTGTTGGCGATCAGGCCGAAGGGTTTGCCTTCGATGCGCACCAGCGCGGTGATCATTCCGGCGGCGAAGCCACGGCGCAGCTCCAGCACCGAGCCACTGTCCGCCAATTGTTCGATGACCTGGCGGGTGTCGTAGACGCGCAGACGGTTCTCCGGCACCGCATGGCGCAGCAGGCGCTGGTCGGCGCACTGCCAGTCGGTGATGTCACCCTGGAAGTAGGCGAGGTACTGGCGGGCGATACGGGTGGCTTCGGCTTCATCTTCCACCAGCACGTCGATCACCCCGTTGGCGCTCTGCACGTCGCTGGGGCCGACTTCCTCGGGGGAGAATTTGCCCAGGCCGCCGCCTTCGATCATGGCCGGGCCGGCCATCCCCAGGCTGGTGTCGCGGGTGGCGATGATCACGTCGCAGCAGCCGAGCAGGGCGGCGTTGCCGGCGAAGCAGCGTCCGGAGACCACGCCCACCAGCGGCACCAGCCCGGAGAGCCGCGCCAGGCCGACGAAGCTCATGTTGTCCAGCCCGGCCACGCCGACGAAGTCGGTATCGCCGGGGCGCCCGCCGCCGCCTTCGGCGTAGAGCACCAGCGGGATGCGCCATTGCTCGGCCAGGTGCAGCATGCGGTCGGTCTTCTTGTGGTTCATCACGCCCTGGGTGCCGGCGAACACCGTGTAGTCGTAGGCCAGCACCAGGCAGCGGGCCTTTTCGTTGCCGAATTGCGCGGCGTTGACACTGCCCAGGCCGCTGACCAGGCCGTCGGCGGGGCTGCTGGCGATCAATTCCTCGACGCTGCGGCGACGACGCTGGGCGGCGATGGCCAATGCGCCGTATTCGATGAAGCTGCCTTCATCGAGCAGGTCGGCGAGGTTTTCGCGGGTGGTGCGCTTGCCGTTTCGGTGGCGCTTGGCGACAGCGTCCGGGCGGCACTCGTCGAGGCCGATGGCGTGGCGTTCGATGACTTCCGCGAGGTCCGCGCGGATGGCGTCGAGAGCGATGGCGGCGCTGCTTTCGTGGTCCTGCGCTGCGATGTCGGCCGGCTCAACGAACAGCAGCGCTTCGCCTTCGCCGAGGCTATCGCCGGGGGTGGCAACCAGGCTATGGACGATGCCGCTGGCGCCGGCCTTTACCTCGAACTCCATCTTCATCGCCTCGACCACGGCGATGGTCTGGCCTAGGGCGACGGCGTCGCCGGGAGCCACCTGCAGGCTGACGAGGACTCCCGCACTGGGCGTGGCCAGCGGAACGCAGCCGGTGGGGGCTTCACTCGCGCGCTGGGCTTGCGGCGCAGCGCTGGCGTGGCTGAAGAATCGGTGCGGGTGGGTGTGGTCCTGCGCATCGAGCAGCGCCGGCAGGTGTTCTTCGATATAGCGCGTGGTGACCTGGTTGTCCGCCACTGCAGGCTGGCGCAGCAGGTTGAGCAGCAGCGGAATGTTGCTCGCCACACCTTCGAGGCGGAATTCGCAGAGGGCGCGGTAGGCGCGCTGCACCAGCTGTGGATAACCGCTGCTGCCGTGGACGATCAGCTTGGCCAGCAGCGAGTCGTAACCGGCGCTGTTGCGGTAGCCGGCGTAACCGTAACCGTCCACGCGCAGGCCGGGGCCGCTGGGTGGTTCGTAAGCGCTGAGGGTGCCGCAGGCCAGATGCGGTGTGCCATCGCTGGCGAGGCTTTCCAGGTTGATCCGCAGTTGCAGGGCGTGGCCGCGCGGCGCGGGAATCTCGGCCTGAGTCAGGTTCAGCTCGGCGAGGCTGGCGCCGGCGGCGATGCGCAGTTGCGCCTGTACCAGGTCGATGCCGGTGACCGCTTCGGTGACGGTGTGTTCCACCTGCAGGCGCGGGTTGGCTTCCATGAACACGAAGTCGCCGCTGTCCTCGTCCAGGAGGAATTCGAAGGTGCCCAGCCCGCGATAGTTCACTGCCTCGGCCAGGCGCACGGCGGCGGCGAGGATGGCGCCGCGCAGGCGTGGGTGCAGGTTGGGGCTCGGGGCGATCTCCAGCAGCTTCTGGTTGCGTCGCTGCAGGGTACAGTCGCGTTCCCACAGGTGGCTGACGCTGCGGCCGTCGCCGATCACCTGCACTTCGATGTGTCGGGCGCGCTGGATCAGGCGCTCGACGTAGAGGCGATCATCGCCGAAGGCCGCGCGGGCTTCGGCCTGACAGCGGGTGTAGGCGTCGGGGATTTCCTCGCCGCTGCGCACCGCGCGCATGCCGCGGCCACCGCCGCCGGCCAGTGCCTTGATCATCATTCCGGCGCCGGCGGGCAGTTCGCGGAAGAAGCGCTCGGCGTCTTGCTGCGAAGTGGCGTGATTGCTGCCGGCGACCAGTGCTACACCGTGGTCGCGGGCGAGATCGCGGGCGCGGGCCTTGTCGCCGAAGGCCTCCAGCACGTCTGCCGATGGGCCGACGAAGGTCAGGCCGGCGGCTTCGCAGCGGCGGGCGAAGTCGGCGTTCTCGGAGAGGAAGCCGTAACCCGGGTGCACCGCGTCGCAGCCTTGGGCCAGGGCGATGTCGATGATCTGTTGCTGATCGAGGTAGGCGCTGGCACCGCGTCCCTTGAGGGCAGCAGCCTGGTCGGTCTGGCGAGTGTGCAACGAGGCGGCGTCGTCTTCGGCGAAGATCGCCAGCGTGTGGATACCCAGCTCGGCGGCGGCGCGGGCAATGCGGATGGCGATTTCGCCACGGTTGGCGATGAGCAAGCGGGAGACGGGCATGGCGATTCCGTTGTGATTCTTGTGATCGGGAATCGCACCATCTTAGGGAGCGGCGAAGGCTGGGGAACGAACTGCGGCCTCGCGAATGGCGCAGGCTTCGCCGCCGTTATGGGCGGCGACCGGCGCAGTGGCCGGTCACCGCGACCGGGGTCACCCGTTGGCTCCGCCGTCGCCGGCGTTGTCCTTGAGCAGCTTCAGGGCTTTTTCGGTGTGCGCGATGCATTCCTTGGTGTTGCCGGCGGCCTGGGCCTGGGCGGCCTTTTCCTGCAGGCGCATCGCCTGTTCCTGGGCCTGGGTGTTGTTGGTGGTGGTTTTCACCGCGTCGTCGACTTTCTGCAGGTTGGTGCTGCACAGGTCGTCAGCAAAGGCCGGCGAGGCCAGCAGGGTGGCGGTGATGAGCAGGGCGGCGCGTTTCATGGCAGTTCTCCTGTCACGTTGGACCGATGGTCGGCGGCCCGTAAAGGCCGGCCGTACAGGGTGGACTGCGGTTTTTTACGCGGGGTTCAGAGTATTTGGCCGGTTGTTGTCGGGAGTTCGACGCAAACGCCAAGGCCTGCGCCTTCCAGCCCTTCGTGCAGGCTGATGCGCCCGCGGTGGATTTCCACGATGCGCTTGACGATGGGCAGGCCCAGCCCGCTGCCGCTGCTGCTGGCGACGCTGGGGCTGCGGTAGAAGCGGGTGAAGATCGCCGCACGCTCGGCGGGGGCGACGCCGGGGCCGTTGTCGCGGACCCAGAGCGTCAGACGGTCGCTGCTGGTTTCCAGGGTGACGGAAACGCGGCCGCCTTCGGGGGTGTAGCGCAAGGCATTGCCGACCAGGTTGGTGAGCATCACCCCGAGCCAGGCGGCGACGCCTGGCAGGGTGGCTTCCTGGCTGTCGAGAGTCAGGTCGATCTGCTTGTCGATGGCCTGGGGCGCGAGGTCGGCGATGGTGTCTTCGGCCAGCAGGCGCAGGTCCACGGGGGCGAAGATTTCGTGCAGTTCTTCGGCGTCCAGACGGGCCAGGAGGAGAATCTGCTCCATCAGCGCGCTGATCCGCTCGACACTGCGGCTGACCTGTTGCAGGCCATGGGCGTGGGCGGCAGGGTCGCAAGAGCGCAGCGCTACCTGGGCGTGGGTGCGCAGGCTCGCCAATGGTGTGCGGATTTCGTGGGCGGCGTCGCTGGTCAGCCGGCGTTCGGCCTCCATCGCCGAGTTCAGGCGCTCCAGCAGCAGGTTCAGTTCGTTGACCAGGCTGTGTACCTCCACTGGCGCCCGGCTCAAGGCCAGTGGGTGCAGACTGTGGGCGCTGCGCTGGTGCACCTGCTCGATCAGGCTGCGCAAGGGAGCCAGACCCTGGCGCACGCCGAACCACACCAGCACACCGATCAGCGGCAGCGCCAGCAATAGCGGGAACAGAGCGCTGAACAGCAAGAGGTGCAGCGTCTTGTGGCGGTAATGCAGGTTCTCGAAGACCCAGATGCGCACTTCGTCGGCGCCCGGCGTGGCCATCTGCAGTACACGCCAGTTGACGTCGCCGCTGAGCAAGTCGGAGAAGCCCGGCGGTTGTGCCTCGATGCCGTTCGGGGGCTTGTGCGTGGCGAGCAGCGGTTGGCCGCGATACCAGATAGCGTAGCCAAGTGAGGCTTCGCGGCGAAGCAGCGGCAGCCCTTCGATGGCTTTGCGGCTGCGCGCGAGGATTTCCATGGCGTCGCTGGACTGCGGATCGATGGCGTCGGCGATGTCCACCAGGCTCAGGGCGGCCTGGCCGAAGTCGATCATGTCCTGGTCGTAGAGGCGGTTCACCTGTTCGCGGGTCAACTGATAGGTGAACAGCCCGGCCACCAGCCACAGCAGGGAAACGCCGCCGATCAGCATCAGCAGCAGGATCGGCCACATTCTGAG
>OGQD01000383.1_pt1 | contig 34898 bp, 37 predicted proteins | sample 1553091 | NCBI WGS metagenome assembly OGQD01 (sample SAMEA2580290, study PRJEB22360) | human gut metagenome | biome: human gut; feature: human-associated habitat; material: faeces | place: Denmark | collected 2008/2010
TATGATTTTTTCTGTGATATATATTTTCTATTAAATAATTAATATTTATTTCGTTAATTTGGTGTAGAGTTTATGTTAATTAAATTTAAAACCATTAAATATTTATTATGAAAATGAAATTTATCCTAGTGTCAAGTGTTGCTGTATGCTCTTTTGTTTTCGGGCAAAATGTTCCTTCAAAATTAATTCCGGCGAAAGACGGATTGCATGCAGATTTTATGAGATTCGAAAAAGACAGACCTGCTTTTCAGGGCAGTCCCGTTTTGTTCGATGAAGCTTCGCAGAGACTTTCTCAGGCTCAAGGTCGTAAGTTGGGATTTGAAAAAGATCAGTTGGGATTTGAAACACACAGATTCCAGCAGACCATTGATGGTATTCCTGTAGAATACGGAATGATGGCTGTACAGACAAAAGACGGCAAGATTGTAGGAGAGTCCGGAAAATGGATCGTTAAAACTCCGAAAAATTTAGAGAAAAGCGCAAAAATTTCAGAAAACATCGCTTTACAGAATGCAATGGCATTTGTAGGGGCTGAATCTTACAAATGGCAGAATAAAGAAGAAGAAGAATTCATTAAAAAAGAATCTAATGATGCCAATGCTTCTTTTGCTCCTAAAGGTGAAGTAGTTTATTACTCTGATCCATCGGATGAAAAAATGAACGACTTAAAGTTAGCCTACAAATTTGATATCTATGCAGAGAAGCCTTTAAGCAGACAATATGTTTTCGTAGATGCAAAAGACGGAAAAGTATTGGGGGTTGATGCTATCATCCATGATGTAAATGCTCCGGGAACGGCAGTTACAGGATACAGCGGAACGAGAAGCATCGTATCAGATTCTTACAACGGAAGCTACCGATTAAGAGAAACAGGAAGAAACGGCGGAACTGCTGTACAGACTTTCAACCTGAAAAAGGGAACCAGCTATGCTTCAGCGGTAGATTTTACAGATGCGGATAACACATGGAATAACGTTAATACCAACAAAGATCAATATGCAACTGATGCGCATTGGGGAGCGGAAATGACGCTGGATTATCTGTATACTAAATTCGGAAGAAAGAGTATTGATAACAATCATTTTGCAATAAAATCTTATGTACATTACTCTACCAATTATTTTAATGCCTTCTGGGACGGAAGCAGAATGACCTATGGTGACGGAAGTTCATCTACCAATGGAGGAAAACCTCTTACAGCGTTAGACGTTTGCGGACATGAGATTGCTCACGGAATGACTTCCAAAACAGCAAACCTTGCTTACCAGAGAGAATCCGGAGCATTAAATGAAGGTTTCTCCGATATTTTCGGAAATTCAATAGAACGTTGGGCAAGACCTACACAAAATAGTTGGAAATTAGGAGAAGATTTCAGCTACGTGATCAGAGATATGGCAAACCCGAATGCTTACGGACAGCCGGATACTTATCTTGGAACATACTGGAAAGCAACCACGACAACAGGTTGTGTAACTCCTTCTCAAACCAATGACTATTGTGGGGTTCATACCAATTCGGGAGTTCTTAATTTCTGGTATTACTTATTGGTAACCGGAGGAAGCGGAACCAATGATAAAGGATTTGCTTACAACGTTACAGCAATCGGTCTGGATAAAGCAGCAGCAATTGCTTACAGAACACTGACTACCTATTTATCTTCTTCATCTACTTTCCTGAATGCAAGAACATATTCTCTTCAGGCTGCTGCAGACTTATACGGTGCAGGAAGTGCTGAAGTTACTCAGGTTACCAATGCATGGAATGCCGTAGGTGTAGGAGGCGGAACTTCTGCAGCAGGAAAAACAGCGGTTTCAGATGCATTGTTATACACCATCAGTCCAAATCCGGCAACAGATAAATTTACCGTTTCATTTGAAGGTAAAGAAGGAAGCGGAGTAGTAGAACTGATGAGCTTAACAGGCAAAAGAGAAATTTCCGAGAAAGTGAAATTAACAGACGGAGCAAACAGAGTGGAAATTCAGCTTCCGGGTAACATGCTTCCGGGAATTTATGTAGTAACCGTAAACGGACAAAAAGCAGGGAACTTAATTAAAAAATAATAGTATACCATAATATTTTTAAAAGCAAGACCACAGAAATTTTTCTGTGGTCTTCTTTATTGTTCTTGAGATTTAAAAGGGACTATACCAGATAAAACTCATGAAGTTTTTCTTCGCAAAGTGTTTTTACCACTTCAATCCATCGGTCTTCATCATTAAGACACGGAATGTAATGGAAACTTTCTCCACCCACGTGTAAAAACTGCTCTTTTCCTTCTACGGAAATTTCTTCCAGTGTTTCCAGACAATCTGAAACGAAAGCCGGACAGACAATGGCTAGGTTTTTTACTCCTTTTTTAGGAATAGTTTCCAGTGTTTCATCGGTGTAAGGTTCGATCCATTTGTCTTTTCCTAATCTCGACTGGAAAGAAACAATGGTTTTTTCCTTCGGAAGATTCAGTTTTTCAATTACCAGATTGGTTGTTTTAAAACATTGGTGACGGTAGCAAAACGTATGACTTGGATTGCTTTCTCTGGAACAGCAGTCATTCAGATTACATGTTTTCGTAGGATCGGTTTTATAAATATGTCTTTCCGGAACACCGTGATAAGAAAACTGCAAAGCGTCGAAATTTTCAGGAAGTTTTTCTCTGATGCTTTCTGCTAAACAGTTGATGTAAATATCACGATCGTAAAAAGGCTGAATATAATTGATCTTTACCTTCGGAAACTTCTGTTTTCTTACTTCTTCTGCCTTTTCCACCACCGTTTCTGTGGTACTCATTGCATACTGAGGATACAGCGGGAAAAGTACAATTTCGGAAACTCCCTGATCTACCAGCTTCTGAATTCCGGCTTCAATACTCGGCTGTGCATATCTCATTCCGATTTCCACAGGAACATCCACTACTTTCTGAAGTTTCTTCTGAATTTTTTCTGTGATCACGATAAGCGGAGAACCTTCGTCCGTCCAAACCGTTTTATATGCTTCCGCAGATTTTTTCGGTCTTGTGTTCAGAATAATTCCCTGTACCAGAAGCGCACGGAAAAACCAGCGGTAATCGATCACTTTTTCATCCATCAGGAATTCATCCAGATATTCTCTTACATCATTTACTGCCGTAGATTTCGGCGAACCAAGATTTACTAATAAAATTCCTTTCATAAAATATAAATAATGAGCAATGGGTAACGAGTAATTAAAATATTACTGATTGCTTATGTTTTTTATCCGTTTACAGCTTCTACTTTTTCTACTAAATCCGGAACAAACTGTTTTAAAATATTTTCAATTCCGCCTTTTAGCGTAGCTGTTGAGCTTGGACATCCTGAACAGGCACCCTGTAAAAGCATTTTTGCGGTTTTGTTTTCTTTGTCATATTCCATTAAAGAAATTTTTCCGCCGTCGTTTTCTACTGCAGGAGCCACGTATTCATTTAAAATGTCTGAAATTTTCTGTTCGTCGTCTGTATATTCTCTGTTGATGATTTTTTCAACCGGATTTTCATGCTTTTGAGCTTCAATATTTGAAATTTCGCCTCCGTTTTGCAGGTATTCTGCAATTAATGCACGAACCGTCATCATTACCTGATGCCATTCTACAGAATTATCTCTCGTAACTGCCACAAAATTATCGGAAATAAAAACTTCCTTCGCAAAATCAAATTCATTGAAAATTGCCTGAGCTAAAGGAACACCTTCCGCCGCGTCTCTTGATTTTACTTCCACAAAACCTTCAAGCAGTAATTTGTTCGAAACAAATTTCATTACATTCGGGTTCGGAGTCATTTCCGCATAGATCTGGTACATTTCTTTTTTCTTCTGAAGATAAATTCTAGGGTTTGCAAGCAATTCGTCTTCAATTACATTTTTAAGGCTTTCTGCCACGTGTTCCCATTCTACCGTATCCTGTTTTGCAACTGCTACAAAATTTGCCGTGATGAAAATTCTTTCCACAAACGGGTAATTGAAAAGCTCCTGAGCAATCGGAATTTCTGAAATATCTGAATCTCTGTCCAACTCCAAAGATCCCGGAATGAGGTTGTAATCTGCTACAAATTTCATCACTTTCGGGTTTTCGGTTGGCTCTATAAGTATCGTACGCATTTTTTCTTTAAATTTGAGATACAAAAATACGCAATTAGAAATAAGAAGCCGGAAGTTGGGAGTTAGATTTTTGCTATCACTGTAATTTACAATCTATGATTTCAATCGATCATTTTCAACTTGGCGCATTATAAAATTTTCAAAATAAAAAATATGGCACTTATAAAAGAACTTTTAGGGAAATCCCCACAAATAGGAGAAAATACATTTTTAGCAGAAACAGCAACCATTATCGGAGATGTTACGATGGGAAAAGACTGCAGTATTTGGTATAATGCGGTGATTAGAGGAGATGTTCACTACATCAAAATGGGGAATAAAGTAAATGTTCAGGACAATGCAATGTTACACTGTACGTACCAGAAACATCCTTTGAATATCGGAAACAATGTATCCATCGGTCATAATGCGATTGTTCACGGATGTACTATTAAAGACAATGTGCTTATCGGAATGGGAGCAATTGTAATGGACGACTGTCTTGTGGAAGAAAACTCGATCATTGGAGCAGGATCTGTGGTAACGCAGGGAACCCATGTAAAATCGGGAGAAGTTTGGGGCGGTGTTCCGGCAAGAAAAATTAAAGATATCAATTCGCAGCTTCTGGAAGGAGAAGTGAACAGAATTGCAGATAATTACGTGAAATATTCTTCATGGTATAAAGAAAACGTGAAAAACGTTGAAGGATAAACTTTAATTTGATGGTGAATTTTGCTTCGCAAGTAAATTTTTCACAGTAAATTTAAATTTATAAAAATAAAAAGCATTGCTGAAATTTTCAGTAATGCTTTTTTATCCTTAGTGAAATTCCTGATAGAATTTTATAATAGTTTTTTAATAAATCAGTTCGGCTTTACCTTTTATACATTTAATTGCAGTAGGAGGATTCACCATCATGCAGTCCGACATAATTCCGTATTTCTGGTTAAAAGCTTTTACTTTTTCAGTATAATCATCAATTCTGTTTAGAATACTTTCCTCCATTTTTTTAGGATAGGCAATATACATTTGTGGTCCGCCGCAGGATTTTGCGCCCATCGGAGCGAAAGCCCATTCAGTTGCATCTGTACATTTTTCTTTCGTAACTTCAGATTCAATGGAAACCCGAATTCTGTCGAGCTGTGCCTGATCGTATTTCTGGCTGCTTTCATCGGCAGGTCTTTCTGCGATATCCTGAGGAAGATTTGCATTTGCTTCTTTTGCGGTTCCGCAGGAAACAAATACTACCGAAACACTGAATAAGACAGCAGAAATATAAGAAAGAGGTTTTAGCATAATAACTTTTTTCTGTTTCAAAATTTTCAAAACTTATGCCAAGATAAGGATTTTAAGTTTCATTTCCGTAATTTTGACGACGATGAACAATCATTTTTTTGACTTAATAGAACATACCAACCGAAGCGTATTTTTAACGGGAAAAGCAGGAACAGGAAAGACGACTTTCCTCAACGATTTTGTAAAACGTACCAGAAAAAAACACATCGTTGTTGCTCCTACAGGAATTGCAGCCATTAATGCAGGTGGCGTAACCATTCATTCTATGTTTGGACTGCCGCTGAGAACGTTTTTACCGACCACGGAAAGAATCGATACGAGTCTGGCAAATAATATTGCAGACCTGATGCCTCATTTCAAATACAGAAAAGATAAGCTTAAACTTCTGCGTGAAGTAGAAGTGATTATCATTGATGAGGTTTCCATGCTTCGATCAGATGTCCTGGATATGATGGATTTTTCTCTGAGGTTTATCCGTAGAAATAATCAGCGTTTTGGAGGGGTTCAGATGTTGTTCATCGGGGATTTGTATCAGCTTCCGCCGGTTGTGAGGGATGAGCATATTCTTAAAATGTACTACAATTCGCCTTTCTTTTTTGATAGCCATGCGATTAAGGAAATTCCGTTGATTACGATAGAGTTAACCAAAGTTTACCGTCAGTCGGATGAAGATTTTCTTGCCATTCTTAATGCCATCCGAGACGGAGATATTGCGAATATAGATTTTGAAAGACTAAATGAAAGATATGATCCGGATTTTAATTCCGGAGACGAACCTTATGTTTATCTCTGTTCGCACAATAAAATGGCAGATGATATCAATCAGGAAAAGCTTGACGAAATAAAAGTATCGTCCAAAACCTACGAAGCGAAACTTTTCGGTGAATTTAAAGAGAACCAGTTCCCGAACGAACAGTTTTTAGACCTGAAAATCGGAGCGCAGATCATGTTTATCCGAAATGATATTTCCGGAGAAAAAAGATATTTCAACGGAAAACTGGGCGAAATTTCTGCGTTGGACGAAAACGAAATTAAAGTAATTCTCGACGGAAGAGAAAGGGAAATTACTGTAAAGCGTGAAGTCTGGGAACAGAAAAAATATTTTCTGGATACCGATAAGAACATCAAGGAGGAAGTTTTGGGAAGCTTTGAACAGTTCCCGATAAAACTTGCCTGGGCAGTTACCATTCATAAAAGTCAGGGTTTAACCTTTGACCGCGTGATTATCGATGCCGGAAAGAGTTTTACAGCGGGACAGGTATATGTTGCTTTATCGCGTTGCCGTACTTTGGAAGGGATTGTTCTGAAATCTAAAATTACGCCTGAAGTTATTTTCAAAGACAACAGAATCCTTCATTTTCATTCCGATACAGTTGCCAATGATCAGGTAGAAAGGATTTTAAATAACGAGAAATACGATTACAGCATCAGGAAAGTACTTCGTGCTGTAGATTCTCAATGGCTTTTAAAAGAAATTGAAGACTGGAACAATCTTTCAATCGTAACGAAAAGTCTGGATCATCTTAAGACGAAACAATTATATAATCAGTTAAAACCTGAAATCGTTAATCTCGGCAAGATATTCGAAAAACTGGAAAGGGTTATTTCCCAAAAGGTGAATAATTTCATTGAGCAGAAAGAAGAATGGTCTGAAATTGAAAGCAAAACCAAAGGTGCGGTGAACTTCTTTTTTACTGAAATCAGAGATAAGGTTTTCAGTCCGCTGAAAGATTTTTATGCTGAAATTAAAGGGACAAAAGGTCTGAAACAGTATAACGAAGATTTCCGGGTTTGGCTGGAAGATATTGAAGAATATTTAAACAGTTTAAAGGAAATTCACTTGCTGGAAACCAAGCTTCTGGACGAAATCAACAACAAGGAAGTGACCATGAAAGTTGCAAAAGTTCCGTCTCAGGTTCTCACGTTCCAGTTGTTTGAGCAGGGAAAAACCATCGGGGAAATCGCTCTGGAAAGAGGTTTGGTGAAAGAAACCGTGATTGGTCATCTCGCAAAATTTGCAGAACAGGGATTGCTTGATATTTCAAGAGTGGTCACTTCAGATAAAATAAAAGCCTTTGAAGATATTTTCTACAAAGATCCCAAAGAAACTTTAACGGAGTGGAAAAATGTTCTCCCGAGTGATTTTGAATTTAATGAAATTAGGATTCTGATCAATCATTTTAATTACCTGAAGGAGAAGAATCAATAAATATTGCTGATGTATAAATCACAAACCTCACAGGTTTTTTTATCATAATTTTTTTTTGGAAGAATAAATTCCTGATGAATTTTTGTATTTTTAGGTGTTAAATCCTCATCACAATGAAATATCTATTTACTTTTTTGTTTGCATTCTTGCTGAATGCAGATCACGATTCCAAATTCAATTACGATCTCCTCATTGGTTCATGGTCGCAGAAATCCATTGCGAACAGCAATTCTACCGGAATATTCACCTTTAAAAAAGACAGTACGGCAAGTCTTGAAATGATCGATCAGGCTTCCAACGGAATGATTGGCGGAATGACCGGTCCTTATAAAATTGAAAAAACCAAAGGAAATCTGAAAATTACGTTACTGGGAAAAGAAAAAACATTTGAAATTCAGGAACTGACTAAAGATGTTTTGGTGATTCAGAATAAAATGGAAGGTAAAGAAAAACAGGTTTTTAAACGGTATATTGATAAATAGCTTTAATTTAAGATTGTCATAAAAACGCCTTTATGATCACTCACCACATTTTTATCCACAAAAATTCCGCATTCTGTATCGTCTGAAAAAACTTTCGGAATCACAATATGATCAATATTTTCTTTAATTTCTGAAGTTACAGGGATGATATTCAGTTCTTCAAAAAGATTTTTTAAAGCTTCTGTTGTTTTTAAATTAATTGAAAATTGTTCTTCTCCTTTTCTGAATGATGTATTAAAATCGCCAACGATAAAAATATTTTTGTTCTCTGTATAAATTTTTCGGCAGTCGTGAATGGTATTCTGCAATTCTATATCAACAAAAGGTTTTTGGTTAAACCAAGTTCCGATAATGGTACAGTAGAATACGATCTTTCCCAATTCTGTTTCAAATTCCAAAGCGAGATTGGTTTTATCATCTGCCACAGCATATTTTTTCGAATAAGGAATTTTAGAGTACAAAACTGTCCGGAAAGCTTTTTCTCCTTTTAAATATTCCGAATAATTGAGATTTTCATAAACGGTGTTCTCAGGAATCGGCGAACAGAGATATTGATACGGAAAATTTTGAAGATCAAGATCAATAGCTTCCGTAAGAATAAGGAAATCGAAATCAAACTGATTAAGAAATTCCGCGGTTCCTGAAAATTTCTTTTTTCTTGCCCAATCGATGTTGAGGGTTGCAATTTTCAATAGTCTCTGTTTAAAATTAATTTCCGTTGATTGTTGTCATAATAACTTGCATAACGACTTGTATCTTTGAAGAATATTTCTTCATTTTCTATTTCATTAAATCTTTGCTTATCGGTTTTTGCAAAATCAATCAGCGTATATGTACTTTCGTCTAAAATGGTGAAATCAACAAGTTTTAAATATTCAGGAACAGATTTTCTGTCGATCATAATCTTTCCGCCGCCAAATTGATGTCTGTCCTGTCCATTTTTCTTCACTCCGGAAACCCAATATTCTTCGCCTGTTTCAATATCAAAATGATTTCCCGAAATGCCGGGAATTTTAAGTTTTTTTAAAGCCTTATTATTGAAATATACCGTTTGTCCGGATTTTGAAAATTCAACCCAACCAATCCACGCAGATCCGTGATGACCGGAAGATTTGTTTTCGATATACCTTATTTTTGATTTCATGTTTCAATTATTGATCTTATCTTTTTAATTTCTCAAAGTCATATAAAGTAATGAAATCAATTTTATGACCCCATATTTCATTCATTTTCGCCATGGGAAAAACTCCTGAAATAGAGGTGTTTTCAAATTCATCCTTGAAATAATATTTTATATCTGCTTTATAGATTAAAGATGTTTTTACATTGCTTTTTAAAGATAAAAGAGATTTCCAGTCTTTATCTTCCTTCCCTTCGTTATAGTAAGCTCCTGTGAAAAAAACTTCAATCGTATTTTCTTTAATATCTTTTGAGAAAATATTCTTCTCCTTACTTAAAGGATAATATTCTTTATAAGGTTCCATGCTCAAAACGCGGTATTCATATTTATTGCCCTTTTCTTTCAGTTCTAAAATAATTTTTGAACCTAAAGGAAAAGTAAATATTCCATATTCGGTGGGAAATGTAGTAGGAATATTCAGATTTTTTTGAGAAAATATTTTTCCTGTAAAAATTAAAATGATAATAAGAAATAAAAGTTTTTTCATGGTTAAATTTTGAATTGAAATCAATACCAAATATACAAAAAGTGATTATTCAAAAAAGCGATTTAATATTAGCCTGATTTCCCATAGTTTTTCCCTGAACCTCACTATTAATCCTATCGATTACAAAAAGTAACTAATGCGGTTTATTAGTCTTATCTTTGTGGTGTAAAAATTTAAAATAATGAAACCGACAAAAGTTTATGAAGAATATCCCGATATGAAAAATTTTGAAATATCAGTATTGGATCTTGCCCCTGTAAAGCAGGGAAAAACTGTTCATGATACTTTTCAGGACAGCTTATCTTTAGCCAGCCATGCTGAACATTTAGATTATAAAAGATTCTGGCTTGCCGAACATCACAATATGGAAAGCATTGCCAGTTCTGCAACCTCCGTTCTGATTGGTTTTATCGCCAACGGAACAAAAAAAATAAGAGTCGGTTCCGGAGGAATTATGCTTCCGAACCACAGTTCATTAGTCATTGCCGAACAGTTCGGAACCTTAGAATCACTTTTTCCCGGCAGGATCGATCTTGGTTTGGGAAGAGCTCCGGGAACAGATGGTTTAACCGCTCAGGCTTTGGGAAGAAATCCTGCAATGATCAATCAGCAGTTTCCAAGACAGATTTTAGAATTACAGAAATATTTTTCCAAAGAAAACCGTGATGCTTTGGTTCGTGCAATTCCGGGAGAAGGACTGGATATTCCGATGTATATTTTAGGTTCGAGTACAGACAGTGCTTTTTTGGCAGCAGAATTGGGACTTCCGTATGCTTTTGCGGGGCATTTTGCGCCGGAGCAGATGGAAATGGCTTTCAATATTTACAGAGAACATTTTGAACCGTCAAAATACTTAGACAAACCTTACATCATTGCCTGTGTAAACGGAGTTGCAGCAGAAACTTCGGAAGAAGCTCATAAAATGTCCACAACGTTGTTTCAGGCTTTTATTAATATTATCCGAAACGACAGAAAACCTTTTGCACCGCCGATTGACGATATGGACGACATCTGGTCGCCCATGGAAAAATCTATGGTTTTGCAGAAACTGAGATATACTTTTATCGGAGATCAGAGTGAAATCGAAGAAAAGCTGGAAAGTTTTCAGGAAAAATTTAATGTGGATGAACTGATGATTAATTCTCACATTTACGATCATCAGAAAAGACTGGAATCATACAGTATTTTCAGAAAAGCTAAAAATTCCCTATTGGTCAAAGCGAACTAGTATAAAAACTTCTTCAATAGGTTAACAGAAAATAAAAAAGAGTCCGTCTCAGAGTGTATGAGAACGGACTTTTTTTATCGTTTTTCTTGAATTCCTTACGGATGATCTTTAAACAAACGCTTTCAATCTCTTGGTTTTACGTAAGAGCTTATTATTGTAGCTTTTATACGATTTTCAGCGATTGAATCAATCCGTTCTCAAATTCGTAATGGTAAGTCAAAACAATCGGACTTCCCGGAAAATTGCCCGAGACTTCGGCTTTCAGTTCCTGTTTGGTTTCTGAATAGCCTAAAGGTTTCATAGTTGCTTGAAATTCTTTGTTGGCTTTATCTATCCAGTTTTCTATTTCTATTTTCCCGTGATATGTTTTTCCTTCGTCAAAAACCACGGCTGTTTCCGTAAAGCAGTTGGTATAAGCTGTACTGTCAAAATTGTCCTGTGCTTTTACTAAATCGGTAATTACTTTTGGTAAATTCATTTTTTTTTATTTTTTATGATGATTATATTAAATAGTAGGAATGGTTCCGCCATCAATTACGAATTCAGTTCCTGTAAGATAGCCTGCTCTTGGTGAAACTAAGAACCCAACCAGTTCGGCAATTTCTTCGGGTTGTGCAGGTCTTCCTAAAGGTATCCCGCCCAATGCGTCCATTACACTTTGTGTTGCCTGTTCTTTTGTAATGTTTGAGCTTTCTGCAATACGTTCCATCATTTTTTCGGAAGCGCTTGTCATGATCCAGCCCGGTGAAACGGTCAGAACCCTTACTCCTTTTGCCGCAACTTCATTGGATAAACTTTTGCTGTAATTAATTAATCCTGCTTTTGCCGCCGCATAAGGCAAAGTAGAATCGTAAAGCGGCAATCTGCCCTGTATGGAAGCAATATGAATAATCACACCGCTTTTTTGCTCAAGCATTTTCGGTAGAAATCCTCTGTCTAAACGGACGGGAGCCAATAAATTGGTTTGAATAGACAGTTCCCAGTCTTCATCGTTCAGAACCGCAAAACCACCGGCTTTTGTTTCGGAACCACCCAGATTGTTAACCAGAATATCCAGCCTTCCAAATGTTGCTAAAACTTCTTCCACCACTTTTTCGGTTCCTGTTGCTGTACTTAAATCTGCTGAAATGAAATAGTGGTTGTCATCAGAGATTTCCGGTGGGTTTCTTGCTGTGATAATTACTTTTGCACCTGCGTTTGAAAGCCGTTCTGCAATCGCTTTTCCGGCCCCTTTTGTTCCTCCTGTTACCAAGGCCGTTTTACCTGATAATTCGTTATTGAAATTAAAATCCTGTTTCATTGCTAAAATCTTTAGGACAAAGTTCAGACTTATGTACAGTCCTTACAAGTACGGAATTACGATTCATATAGGGATAAATTTTTCCCCTATTGTACATTTTGGAACATAGGTTTAACTTTGTGTAATGTATGAGAGAAAAATTTTACCCAATCTGAATTGTGGTTTGGATCTTATTGGCGAAGTATTGTACGGCAAATGGAAAATCCGTTTACTGTGGTTCATTAATGAAGGTCATTTGCGTCCCAGTGAACTGCAGCGCAAAATACCCGATGCAACAAGACGGGTGTTGAATATTCAGTTAAAAGAACTCGAAGAGCACGAATTAATTACCAGAAAAATTTATCCTGTTGTACCGCCCAAAGTAGAATACAGCCTTACTGAACTGGGAAAAACGCTGATTCCTGTAATTTCTGCATTGGGAAATTGGGGAGACAAGAATGAAGAGCATTTGCGATCAGTTATTTTAAAGCGTTTGAACTCCGAAAATAAATAATGTGTTTTTTAAACTTAAATCCGGAAATATTTACAACTCTGTGTTCGGCAGATAATAAAGAGTTTATATTATTGGCGATGCTTATTTTTATGAGTATCTTTGCACAAATTTAAAAAGTAAAAATGTCTGATATTAAGTTAAATACTATTCCAGAGGCGATAGAAGACCTTAAAAATGGTAAAATAATCATAGTAGTGGATGATGAAGACAGAGAAAACGAAGGCGATTTTCTTTGTGCAGCAGAACTTACAACACCGGAAATTATCAACTTTATGGCGCTTCACGGAAGAGGGCTTATTTGTATGCCGCTTCCCGAAAAAAGATGTGATGAGCTTGGTCTTGAAGTAATGGTAAGCAGAAGCAGCGATCCGAAAGAAACTGCTTTCACCGTTTCTGTAGACCTTTTAGGAAACGGAACTTCCACAGGAATTTCTGCAAGCGACAGAGCGAAAACCATTCTGGCTTTGATGGATGAAAAATCTAAACCGACAGATTTCATGCGTCCCGGTCATATTTTCCCTTTAAGAGCAAAAAAAGGAGGTGTTCTGAAAAGAGCAGGACACACAGAAGCGGCAATTGATTTAACTTGTCTTGCCGGTTTAAAAGAAGGAGGCGTAATCTGTGAAATCATGAATGAAGACGGTTCGATGTCGCGTTTGCCGGAGCTTTATGCTTTTGCACAGAAACACGATATGAAAATTGTTTCCATTGAAGATCTAATTCATTATCAGCTTAAAAAAGGAAATCTTATTGAGAGAATTGAAGAAAGAAAAGTAAAAACGGCTTACGGAGATTACGATTTCTTCGCTTTCAGAGAAACTTCCAACGATCAGATCCATTTTGCTTTAACGAAGGGTTCCTGGACGGTTGATGAGCCTGTTTTGGTAAGAGTTCAGTCATCAGATTCTTATTTTGATGTGTTAACGAGATTAAATAACGGCGAAAAACCTCAGTTGGAAAAAGTAACCTCAATGGTTAACGAAGCAGGAAAAGGAGCCATTGTTTTCATTAATAATGTTTCAAGCTCTGAAAATACATTAAGAAAGCTTCAGCAATTCCTGAATTATCAGGACGGACAACAGCAACATCCGACTTTGGCATTCAACTACAGAGATTACGGAATCGGAACACAGATACTGAAAAATCTCGGAATTAATAAATTTAAAGTAATTACCCAGAATCCTAATGTAAAACCGCAGGTTGGCGGATATGACGTTGAGGTAACGGAAATGGTGCAACTATAAAATGTGAATTGTGAATGGTCAATTTTGCTCTGCAAGTGAATTTTTACAATGCTAAAATTGATAATGAAGTGAATTCACTGTTGACAATTCACTTCGACGAAATAAAAATGGCTTGAGAAATCAAGCCATTTTTATTTCGTCGAAATTTCTGAAACCGTTCAGAAAATCTTTGATGTTCATTCTCTTTTTTCCTTCAAGCTGTAATTCTGATGGAAAATATTCTCCGTCTTGGGTGTAGATCTTAAATTCATTTTTAGAAATTTCCAGACTTCCGGCAGTTTTTCCATGATCTGAAATTTCAAATTTTCCACCGAAAATTTTAAGTCCTTTTTCTTCTTCGCCTATTTTTAAAGTGGTGAATGCCGCAGGATAAGGAGACATTCCCAAAATAAACTGATGAATTTCTTTCGAATTTTTCGTCCAGTCGATTCTTGTATCTTCTTTAAAAATTTTAAACGCATTTTTCGGGTGCTTAACTTCCGGCTGCGGTTTTTCGGTGATTGAGTTTTCTGCCAATCCGTCTAATGTTCTTACCACAAGCTCAGAGCCCATTTCCATGAGTCTGTCGTGAAGGCTTCCCGCATTTTCATCCGGTAAAATAGGGAGTTCTTCCTGAAGGAGAATATTTCCTTCATCTATTTTTTCATTGATAAAAAAGGTTGTAGCTCCGGATTTTTCTTCTCCGTTGATAATTGCGTAATTGATCGGCGCTGCACCTCTGTAATCGGGAAGTAAGGAAGCATGAAGATTGAATGTTCCCATTTTAGGCATTTCAAATAAAACTTTCGGCATCATTCTGAAAGCGACCACCACAAAAACATCGGCTTCCAGTTTTCTTAATTCCTCTAAAAATTCAGGATTTCTCAGTTTTTCAGGCTGAAAAACAGGAAGATTATTTTCTACGGCAAAAACTTTTACCGGAGACTGATTGATTTTCTGTCCGCGTCCGCTCGCTTTATCCGCAACCGTTACGACACCTACAACTTCATGATGAGAACGATGAATCGCTTCCAGAGATGCTTTGGCAAACTCCGGAGTTCCTAAAAATACAACTTTCAATGATTTCATACTGCAAAGATAAGGTCTTTGATGAAGGATTGAAAGATTTGGTTTTAAAATTAAGAGTTGGTATCAGAAAAATGTCATACTGAACTCAACGAAGTATCTCAGTTAAAATGCCAATTCCATTATTTTTTAGAGATGAGAAAAAATCTTACGCCAAAGCATACGTTCTGAAGTTCAGCATTTTTACTTTTCCGGTATCCAGAAGAAAAATTAAATTTTCCAGAATATTCTCTTTGGAATGATAGCTGAGCTGAATAGAGAGTTCTTCAATCGTTGCCGGTCTTTTACTCAGCAAATTGAGGATCTGCTGGGAAATGTTTTTTCCGAAAATCGACTGTTTGTTTCGTTCACATACCGAACATTGTCCGCAGTTTTTAGCATTTTTTTCACCAAAATAGTTCAAAATGAGCTTCATTTTACAGTATTTATCATCTTCGATGTAAAATTTCATCTCTTCCCACTTCTGGATTTTATTTTTCTGAATATGTTCAAAAAGTTTCCAGTAAATGGATCCGTTCAATCTTTCGTCTCTTGGTTTTAAAAATTTAATGCTCGATAAAGCACCGTCAATATATTCCACATAGCCTTTTTGTTGAAGTTCTTTTAATCTTTCTTTGATCAATTCCACACTGGATCCGATTTTTCCGCTTACCTGCTGTTCGCTGAACATCACTTTATGAGTAGTAATCCCGGAAATGGTACGGAGCATCAGTTCTAAAAAATAGGCATCTTTTCTGGGCAACTGATCAATTTCATGGGCTTCCATCAATAACTGAAGCGATGATAGACTTTTATGTTCGTTGAAATAAATTATTTCCTGATTGTGAAGAAAATTGAGAACATTTCTGATCTTCGCATTGGAAAGTTTCGTGAAATTATAAATTCCGTTGATATTCAGTTGAAAAACTTTTTCCGGAAGCTCGAATTCGGCAACCTGAAAAATAGAGTAGAGGTAAGTAACGATCTTTAAAAACTCGGCTTTATTGGGAATCTGGTTTTTTAAAATTTGGTCAAAGTTTAAAATTTCCTGCTTATTCCAAAGCAAAAATGCGAAACTTTCTTTTCCGTCTCTTCCGGAACGCCCGATTTCCTGATAATAATTTTCAATGGAAGGAGCAGGAGAGTAGTGCAGTACAAAACGGACATTGTCTTTATCAATTCCCATCCCGAATGCATTGGTGGAAATTAAGACATGATTATTGCTTCTGTTCCATACTTCCTGTTTCGTGTTTTTTTCTTTCGTGGATAAACCTGCGTGAAAATAATCTACATTTTTAAGCTGATTTTTTTTCAGAAATTCACTGAGGAGTTCGGCCTCTTTTCTTGTTCTCACATAAACAATTCCTGCTTCATTCGAGAATTTTAAAATATCATATACTTTCTGAAATTTATCCGAAACTTCTTCCATGAAAATTTTGATGTTGTCTCTTTTAAAACTTTTCTGAAAAACCTGCGGATTTTTTAGTTCCAGTTTTAATTTTATTTCCTCCAAAACTTTTGGCGTAGCGGTTGCCGTTAAAGCCAGACAAGGAATTTTAGGGTTATTTTTTCTGAATTCTTTGATATTCTGATAACTCGGGCGGAAATCCTGTCCCCATTCTGAGATACAGTGCGCCTCATCAACTGCGATAAAAGACAGTTCGATTTCTTCAATATTCTGGAGAAACTGTTTGTTGGTGATTCGTTCAGGAGAAACATACAGCATTTTTGTAAGTCCTTCTTTGCATCGGTCATAGATATTTTCTGCATCATACTCATCCAGTTCCGAAGACAGATATTCGGCTTCAATTCCTCTCGATTTCAATTGGTTTACCTGATCTTTCATCAATGCCAATAAAGGAGAAATGACCAAACAGGTTCCTTCCTTTAACAAAGCAGGAAGCTGATAACAAAGAGATTTTCCGGCTCCGGTTGGCAACAGGACAAGAGTATCTTTTTCATTGATAACAGAATCGATAATCGCTTCCTGAGAATCACGAAAACCATCATATCCCCAAAAATGTTTCAGGGTTTTAAATTTTAACTCTTGAAAATCTTGCTGAGAAATCATAGGATAAAAGTAATAAAAGTATTCTGACAAAAAAAGCCACGCAATGCATGGCTTTTATATATTTAATAATAAATTTTTATTATTTAGCTTCGAAGTAAACTCTTCTGTTTGCTCTGTTTTTCCATTCAGGACATTTAGTAGCAGGGTCGCATTCAGGATATTTAAGGTCTTTTTCACCTCTACCTACTGCGTTAAGCTTACCGGACTGAACTCCGTTTTTAATTAAATAATCTTTTACATTGTTCGCTCTTCTTTCAGAAAGTTTTTGGTTGTATGCATCAGAAGCTCTCGTATCTGTTGCTCCAACTACGGTATAAGTTCCGTTTGAAGAATTGATGTAGTTAACAGCGTTGTTAAGAATTGGAGTGTTAGAAGGTAAAATTCTATCCGAATTCAGATCAAATTCAATTCCATCTAATTTTGTCTCTTTTTCATCAACTGGTCCAACCGGAGTAGGAGCAGTTGTAGGGCAACCTTGGTTTTCAACCGGTCCAGGAACGGTTACACACTTATCGTAAAGATCGATTACACCGTCAAGATCAGTATCAAGAGCTACACCCGCACCGTCCACTCTTGCACCTGCAGGAGTATCAAGCTGTCTGTCCCAATCGTCGCAAACACCGTCGTTATCAAGATCTCCTTTTTTACAAACTTCGATATCCTGGTTTTTGTTAGCCAAAACATCTAATTTATAATAGATTTCCTGAAGCGGATCGTGCCACATTAAATGAGATTCGTGTTTTCCAAGTTTTAAAGAAACCCCTAAAGTAGCGTTGAAGAAGTTATCAGAAACCTGCTCTTCACGTTGGTTGATCGTGCTGTATTTGTCTCCTCCACCGTCAAATTCATCATCACCGGTAACGGCATACATTACTCTACCTTCGATATCGATTCTTCTGTTTACTTTAAATTTCACACCGGCACCTGCCTGAGCAAACATAGATCCAAGTTGGAACGGCTTGATTTCCGTTGCCAATCTTTGTCCTTTATCATCTTTCTGATAAGCTCTGTAGGCTAAAGTTCCGATACCTGCATATCCATGTAAAGCCCATCTGTAAGGAGAATGGTTATCCACTCTTCTGAATAGGTTTGAGAAGTTAATGTCTCCTAATAATGAGATTGCATCATATTGCGTTCTTGCAGCTACACGTTGATACGCTGAAGCGTCAGAAGGCGCAGAATCTTTTGTATTAAACCATCCCTGTCTTGTTTCTCCTCTGTCGTATTGTAAATTAAGACCGAAAGCATGAGTAATGGCTTTATCAATACTTACATATGCAGAATAACCAAAAAGGTTTTTACCGTTTCCGCTTTTTATAGATGTTAAGTCTGCAGATTGAACTAATGGTACACCAGCACCGAAAGAGATTGCCCAATCGTTAAATCTTTTAGATTTATTGGTAAACGGGGAAACATTTGCAGAGCCCGAAGAAAACGTATTTGGATATTGTCCGTTTGAAACTACTGCAGTTGAGTCCTGTGCAAAGGCAACTGTAGGAACAGTAAGTGCTAATGCAACAATTGCTAAACTTAATTTCATAGTGTATTTTTTATTTAGTTAATTAAATGATTTAGTTATCGTTATTTAGTTGTAGTAGGACAACCTTGGTTTTCAACCGGTCCCGGAACCGTTACACACTTATCGTATAAATCGATTACGCCATCCAGATCCATATCTAAAGCAACTCCGGCTCCGTCTACTCTTGCTCCTGCAGGAGTATCAAGCTGTCTGTCCCAATCGTCGCAAACACCGTCGTTATCAAGATCACCTTTTTCACATACTACAAGTTCTGTGCTTTTGTTTTCCAAAACATTGGTTCTGTAATAAGCTTCCTGTAAAGGATCATGCCAAGCAAGGTGAGAATTGTGTTTTCCCAATTTGAAAGAAACTCCCAGGTTTACCGTCCATGCGTTATCAGATCTTCTTTTATCAAGCATATTATACTTTGAAACTTTTGAAGTAACATCATAATCTGCAGGACCTGCATTACCGCCACCGTCGAATTCGTCGTCTCCACTGATGATATACATTGTTCTGGCTTCAATGTCGATAAGTTTTGAAACTTTATATTTCAAACCTGCACCAATCTGATAATAGATTGAGTTGATGTCTAACTTTTGATTGATGAATAAAGGAATTCTTGCAGGAGTAGTGCTCCATCTGAATTCATTATTATCATACAAAGAAGTATTAAAATTCATTAAACCAACACCTGCATAACCATGTAGTGCCCATCTGTAAGGAGAATGATTGTCTACTCTTCTTAAAAGGTTAGAAAAGTTTACATCTCCCATTAAAGCAATCTGGTTATATTTCGTTTTTGCTTCTGCAACTCCGGCAGCTACACCTGCAGCTCCTTCAAGCTGTCCTCTCTGATTGGTTTCCCCTCTCTGATAGATAAGGCTGATTCCTACAACATGGTTAATCTGTTTATCTAAACTTACATATGAATTGTATCCCCAGTTGATTTTTTTATCTGTAATAGACTTCAGATCAGAATGCACCATAAAGGCTGCACCCCCACCTACTGATACAGACCAGTCGTTGAATCTTTTAGCTTTTGTGTCGAAAGGTTGAACATTGGCAGAACCAGAAGAAAATGTATTGGGATACCTATCATTTGAAGTAACAGCTATACTATCTTGTGCGTAAGCAGCAATAGGCAACGTAGCCAATAATAATAAACCTAATTTCATACAATATGTTTTATGTTTTATTTGATAAAATTGCTTAATAATATTTTTGAAAATTCTCTTTCAAAAAGATGCTTTTTGTGAGGGATTTCCAATCTTTCTGAGACAAATTTTAATTCATTGTACGTAACGATATCTATGTCTATTACTCTATCAGAATATCCTCCTGAAGCTTTAGAATCGTTAGCTCTTCCCATTTCTTTTTCAATACTTTTAACAAAATCAAGCAGTTGAATCGGCGAAAGACGAGTAAACATTATCAGTGCAATATTACAAAAAATATTAGAACTGGCAAATTCTACGGGCTCGGATATTAAAAATTCACTCAATTTTAATATTTCATTTCCACCGCTTTGCAGTTTTTCTATGGCTGTTTCCAGATTTTTTTTTTGATCTCCAAGATTACTTCCGAGTAACAAAACGACTTTATGTTGCGACATATCGTAAAATGATTGATTTATGAAAAGTTTTTTTAAAAATGTACTGGCAAATATAGTGGCTATTGTCATTTTAGGGGCTGTGTTTTTCTTCTTTTTCATCATCATGCTGGTGTTCAGCGCGATGGGAAGTGAGAAATCTGTGGTTGTAAAGAAAAATTCTGTCCTTACCATTAATTTAAAAACCAATATAATAGACAGTCCTACAGAGGAACAGAAAGGGCTTTTTAATATTAGCGATCAGACTAAAAATGTTTTGATTTATGATGCCATTGAAGCCATCGAGAAAGCAAAAACTGATGATAATATTAAAGGAATAAGTATTGAAGCCGATTATTTGAATGCAGGAATTACCCAGATCGATGATCTCAGAAATGCTATTCAGGATTTTAAAAAGAGCGGAAAATTTGTGTATGCTTATGGAAATACGGTTTCTCAGGCAGCTTATTATTTAGGATCGGTTGCAGATCAGTATTATCTTAATCCTTCGGGAATGATCGAGCTTAAAGGTTTGGCAACAGAAGTCGCTTTTTATAAAGATTTTGCCGACAAATACGGAATCGGGATTGAAGTTATCCGTCACGGAAAATTTAAATCTGCGGTTGAACCTTTTTTAAGAAACGATATTTCTCCGGAAAATAAAGAACAGCTAAGCACGCTTTTAAATGATATCTGGAAAAACACTTCTTCAAGAATGGCGGTTTCCAGAAAGATGGATACGGCTCAGTTCAGAACGGTGGTCGACAGTTTGTATGGAATGATCCCTGATTTAAGTTTAAAATATAAACTGGCGGACAAATTAATTCAGAAAACAGAATACGATCAATTAATTAAATCGAAATTAAATTTAGCAGGAGAAGATAAGCTGAATAAAATTTCTTTAGGAAAATACATTGCTTCTTATTCAGACGATGAAAAATCGGGAGACAGAGTAGCGGTTTTGTATGCTTCAGGTTCCATTAACGGTGGAGACGATTATAACGATATCCATTCCGAGAAATATATTAAATACATTAAAGAGCTTCAGGATAACGATAAAGTAAAGGCGGTTGTTTTCAGAATTAATTCTCCGGGAGGAAGTGCAAATGCTTCGGATGAGATTTTATTCGAATTGCAGCAGTTGAAAAAGAAAAAAACATTAATTGTATCTTTTGGTGATTATGCAGCTTCGGGAGGGTATTACATCGCAATGGCGGCAGATAAAATTTATTCTGAGCCAAACACGCTTACAGGTTCTATCGGAGTTTTCGGAGTGATTCCTTACTTCAAAGATATTGCGAATAAAAACGGAATCCGTTCCGATATTGTCTCTACCAATGCGAATTCTCAATATTATTCTTCTTTAAACGGAGTTACGCCTTACGGAGTAAGCTTAATTACCAGAAGTGTGGAAGGTACTTATAAAAGATTCGTGCATTTTGTAACGCAGAACAGAAAACAGACGTTTGAACAGATCGACAGTGTAGGTGGAGGAAGAGTATGGAGCGGAACCAGAGCCAGACAGATCGGTCTTGTAGATGAATTGGGAACATTGAATGATGCCGTTAAATTTGCCGCTCAGAAAGCTGGTTTAAAGTCTTACGCAGTTTCTTCTTATCCTAAAAGCATGACGCCTTTCGAGCAGATTTTTAAAGATCTTAATGAAGATGATATTTCGGCAAGAGTAGTAAAAAGTAAAATTGGAAAAGCAAATTATGAACTTCTGGAACAGATCGTAGAGGAAAGAAAACTGCAGTCTGAAGTAAAAATGGAAATGCCTTACCAGATTAAAATTAACTAACTAAATTATATATTGTACAAAGAAACGGCGGATTTGAATTTCAAATCCGCCGTTTTAATTTTTTATGGCTAATTAAACTTAGCTTTTTTTGGTAAGCATTCCGTAAATCCACAGAACAATTAAAGCGCCTCCGATAGCTAAGATCCAGCTTCTGAAGTTCCAGAAAGAATCTACATCTCCCCAGTGAAGAAGATAAACGCCTATTGAACCTCCTATAAAGGCTCCTACAATTCCAAGAATCATGGTAATAAGCATTCCGCCCCCTTGTTTCCCTGGCATGATTGCTTTAGCGATAGCTCCCGCCAATAGTCCGAAAATAATCCATGTTATAAATCCCATAGTTGCATTTTTTAATGTTAATATTTATGTTTAGTTCATTAATAATGTTGGGAAAACATGACTTTTTACATCATCTTTTCTTGAAAAAAGAATCTACAAACTCCGTACCATTAAACAACTGCAAATCCTGCATCTTCTCTCCAACGCCTATATATTTTACAGGAATCTGGAACTGGTCTGAAATTCCGATAACAACGCCTCCTTTTGCAGTTCCGTCTAATTTTGTTACGGCTAAAGCATTAACTTCCGTGGCTGCAGTGAATTGTTTTGCCTGTTCAAAAGCATTCTGACCGGTAGAACCGTCAAGAACCAGTAAAATCTCATGAGGAGCATCCGGAATCACCTTCTGCATTACTCTTTTGATTTTTGAAAGCTCATTCATCAGATTAATTTTGTTATGAAGTCTTCCTGCCGTATCAATAATTACTACGTCTGCATTTTGGGCAACCGCGCTCTGTACCGTATCAAAAGCAACGGAAGCCGGATCTGAACCCATTTCCTGCTTTACAATAGGAACTCCGACTCTCTGGCTCCAGATTACCAACTGATCTACCGCAGCGGCTCTGAATGTATCTGCCGCTCCTAAAACCACCTTTTTCCCTTCTGAAGTAAACTGATGTGCCAGTTTTCCGATAGTAGTCGTTTTTCCTACCCCGTTTACCCCAACAACCATAATGACGTAAGGCTTTTTGGAAGTGTCGATATTTCCTGTTCCGGCGTGTGGATTTTCAAGCAGAAGACCTGAGATTTCTTCACGAAGGATTTTATCAAGTTCGTTTACGCCGACGTATTTGTCTCTTGCAACGCGTTCTTCAATTCTTTCTATAATTTTGATGGTGGTAGATGCGCCAACGTCGGAAGCAATCAGGATTTCTTCAAGATCATCAAGAACTTCATCATCTACTTTGCTTTTGCCGACTACGGCTTTCGTCATTTTTTCAAAGAAACCCTGGCTGGATTTTTCCAATCCTTTATCTAACGTTTCTTTTTCTTCTTTTTTGAAAATATTTTTAAACCAACTCATCTTATGAATTATGGAATTTAATGTTTATGATGGAAGTAAGGAGATGGAGACCTGAAGTTTAAAACCTGATTTTTAAGTTTTATGACCAACTTCGAGCATCCGGCTTCTGACCTTCCAGCTAGATTAAAAGCAAAGATAACAAAAAAACTACCCAAAATATGAGTAGTTTTTTATATTGTAAATAAAGTGGAGATTATTTTTTCAAATAACCGTCAACTTCGTCTGCATTCATTACTTTTTCTTCGAAAACGTAAGCTCCTGATTTAGAAGACTTCACCATTTTCACAACTTTGGTCATTTTTTTAGACCCGGTTTGTAGGGTTGCTACTACTTTCTTTGCCATGGTAAATTATATTTTATAAATTACTTGATTTCTTTGTGAACTGTAACTTTCTTAAGAACAGGATTGTATTTTTTCAATTCCAATCTCTCTGTAGTGTTCTTTTTATTTTTAGTAGAAATGTATCTTGACATTCCCGGCATACCGCTCTCTTTGTGCTCTGTACATTCAAGGATTACTTGAACTCTGTTTCCTTTTTTTGCCATGATTTAGTTCTTTTTTATCAATCCGTTTCTAGTCGCTCTTTCAATAGCTTCCTCGATTCCAATTTTGTTAATCACTCTCAATCCATGAGCTGATACTTTCAGTGTTACGTGCTTATCCTGCTCCGGAAGGTAAAATTTCTTCTCTAATAAGTTAATTTCAAAACGACGCTTCGTTTTGTTATTAGCGTGAGAAACGTTGTTACCAACCATTGCACGCTTTCCTGTTATTTGGCAAATTCTTGACATATCTCGATGTTCTTATTTGTACTATAATATTTGAGTGTGCAAAATAACGAAGAATTTTTCAGATAGACAAATCTTTTACAAAATTATTTATAAATAACTTATGCATTAATCATTCGGATTTCATGTTAATATCACTCACAGTACGCATTGGCTTCAGGAATGATATATTTCATATTCCCGAAATAATAATTTTTAAGTCTTCTTTGTCTTTCTCTGAAACCATCGGATTAAAAAATAAAACAACAGAAATCCTAAAGCAAAAACGGAGAATCTGGATAAAAGATCTCCTGATCTTGTATAAAAAGTCATCCCGTCATACAGGTTTATTTTAGAAAATAAAGCAGTTTTATCACCGTAAAAAGTATCTTCCATGATTTCCCCTTTCGCATTAATATGAGCGGAAATCCCGCTATTTGCAGCTCTTGCAATTTCTCTTCGGGTTTCAATAGCTCTTAATTTTGCGTAGGAAAGAAGCTGTTTATGCCCTTCTGTAACGCCCCACCAAGAATCGTTCGTCATGATGGCTAAAAAGTTCGCGCCTTTTTTTACATAATCTCCCGTAAATTCTCCGTAAATACTTTCATAACAGATGATCGGAGCAATTTTTCCTTTATTGAAAGGATTTGAAAAAGCAACCCTTTCTTTATCGGTTCCCAGAGAAGCAACCGTTCCGCCCAGATTAATCATCGCATCACCCAAAAGAGGCTTTAAATAATTCATGTAAGGGAAAATTTCTACACCCGGAACCAGCTTTCCTTTGTGGTAGACTTCTACCTTCTGATTAGGAATAACCTGCACCGCCGAATTGAAACTTTCCACCCAAAGTCCTGTGTGAATCTGGTAGGCTTCTTTCGGCAGATCGTTTTCATTTGTAAAAAAACGATGCGAAGAAATTCCTGTTGCAAAAACCGAACCCGGATGTTGGGCTAAAAACCCTTTAAGATTGTTTAAAATAACACTCTTTTCAAAAGCGGTTTCCGAAATAGAACCTCTTCCCGGAAGCGCAGTTTCGGGAGCGATGTAATAGTCTATTTTTGTTTTGGAATTTCTTTCTGCTAGGCTTAGAAGATCGTTTTCAATCGTTAAGCTGTCCTGCGTGTATTTTTCTGCATACGGATCCAGATCAGGCTGAAGCATCAGTACATTGACATTTCCGATTGGTTTTTCGTCAAAATTATTATATTTCACCACAGAAATAATCATCGGAATAATGATTAAAGCTGCAACAATGGATGTGTTTTTAATGAGTTCTTTTCTTTTTCTCCCCGCTTCCCAAATTCTGATTGTGTAGAAAATCAAGACATTAATTAATAAAATCCAGAAACTTCCGCCGGTTGCTCCTAAAGTATCGTACCACTGGATAAGTTTAGGATAATCGGAAAAAACATTTCCCAGATTCAGCCATGGCCAAGTTAATTCCCATCCCAAATGGAACTTTTCAAAGCTCATCCAGATCGCGATCAGAAATCCTAAACCCCAATAGGTTCCCTGTGCATTTTTGTACCAGTGATAACATTGGAAAACCAATGAATACAGGAAAGAATTGACCAGAACCGGAAATACAACCGCCATCATAGAATGGCTTCCGTCCGGATTTTTTGAACCATAAAGCCATCCTGTTGTTACCACATTCCAAATCACAAAACAGAGGTAGGAAAGTCCGAAAACGACCCAGCTTTTTCTGCTGTAATCTGAAAATTTAGATACTCCGTGTTCCATCATTAAAAGCGGAACAAGCGCAAAAAATATAAAAAACGGAACTCCGTAAGTAGGCCACGAAACGGACAAAAGCATCGCTGAAATGAGCGTAAGTAAAACGTATTTCATTAAATTGATTTAACATACAAATTTAATGTTTTTGAAATGAATAAATTTGCAAACGATGTTAAAGAAATCTTATAAAATTATTATTGTTCCTTACACGCTGTTTTTGCTGTATCTCATGTTTTTCGGGATGGGCAGAACGCAGATGGAAGATAATCTTTTAACCATAGAGCCGATATTTTCTACCATCAATTTCATTAAAGGATGTATTTCATGGAAAGAAATAGTGACTATTGTTGCAGGAAATGTGGTGATGTTTATTCCCTTCGGATTTCTCGGCTGGATTTTTCCCAGACTTCAGGATTTACAGAATCTCCTTTTTACGTTTATTTCGGCAATTACCATTGTGGAAGCAATTCAGTACTTTTCCAGAATGGGAATTTTTGAGGTGGATGATATTATTCTGAATACTTTTGGCTTATTTCTAGGCTTTTTAATGAAGAATTTTATCGAAAAACGATTTCCAAACTGGATGGTTTGAAATATTTAAGAAGACATCAATAGGAATGGATTTTAGCCATTTTAATGATAAAGAAAGAAAATCGGCTTTAGCCAAAAAGTTGCATAAATTCTGACTAAAGTCGATTTTTATTTATCCTCTGAAAAAGCCTGATTATCCGTTCAGTTCCTTCGCACGTTTTTCTGCGCTCAGAATTCCGTCCTTCAGAATTTCTTTTAAATTATTTTCATTAAATGATTTCAGGGCAGCTTCGGTTGTTCCGCCTTTGGAAGCCACATCTTTTATGAGTTCTTCCAGACTTTTATCCGAATTGTTGATTAAATGATACGCTCCCAACATCGTCTGTTTCACAAAAAGCTGGGAAAGATTTTCTTCGATTCCCATTTCTATGCCTGCTTTTATCATCGCATCGATAATGTAGTAAAAATAAGCAGGTCCGCTTCCCGAAAGCGCCGTAACACTGTCCAACAATTCTTCATTTTCCAGATAAACAGATCTTCCGGTAGAATTTAATAGTCTCTCGATACTAATTAACTGGCTGAAAGAAATTCCTTCCGCAGAAGTGTAGCCTGTAATTCCCATTCCGAGAAGAGTAGGAGAGTTGGGCATGGCTCTTACAACCAAAGGATGATTTAATAATTTCTGAATTTTCTCGATTTTAATTCCTGCCATAATCGATAAAACCATCTGGTTTTCTTTTAACTGAAACCGGAAATTTTCCGCTACGTGCTGAAAATCCTGAGGTTTTACGGCAATGATAATTAAATCTGCGTCCAGATCATTCACTTCATCGAAAGTAGAGATCTTAGACTTTGGAAATTCTTCCGAGATTTTTGAAAATTTAGACTGGTTTCTTGTAATTAAATGAAGGTTTTCAGGCTTTATCAGTTCGTATTTCAAAAAAGACTTTGAAAAGGATAAGCCCATATTTCCGGCTCCGAGAATTGCTATTTTCATATTTGTGTGTTTTTATTATTCTGATAATTAGTTCTAAAGTTAGTAAAATTGTTTAAAATCACGAATATCACAAAAGGTTGGATTTTAAATAGTTTTTGTGATTAATTTCTTATGACAAATTAAAAGTTCTTTTTGGAAATGTTTTTAAATAATATTCACCTCCCTTTCCAGTTCAATCCCGAATTTTTCTTTTACAGAATTAATAATCTCCGTCGAAAAATCAAAAATTTCCTTTCCGGTTGCGTTTCCGGTTGCGTTAACGATAACCAGAGCCTGTAATTTGTGAGAGGCAACATTTCCTATTTGTTTTCCTTTCCAGCCGGATTGTTCAATCAGCCATCCTGCCGGAACTTTTACAGAATTTCCGTTCGGATATCCCGGAATATTTTCAAATTTCTGCTGTAATGTTTCAAACTGAGCCAAAGGAATCGTGGGATTTTTAAAGAAACTTCCCGCATTTCCTGTTTCTTTCGGATCAGGTAATTTGCTTTGCCGGATATTGATAACCGCTCTGGAAACATCCTGAATCGTAGGATTTTCAATACCTGAACTTTCAAGTTCGGATTGTATTGCGCCGTATTCTGTTTTGATTTTATGATTTCGGAAGGTAAGTCTGAACGAAACTTCTAAAATCACATATTTTCCTTTTCCTTCCTGCTTAAAAATTGAGTCTCTGTACCCGAATCTGCATTTTTCAAGATCAAAAGTTTCAATTTCCAGTGTTTCAAGATTTAAAACCTTACAATCATAAAAAACATCTTTAATTTCAGTTCCGTAAGCTCCGATATTCTGCATCGGCGAAGTTCCTACATTCCCCGGAATTAAAGAAAGATTTTCCAGTCCGCCAAAATTCTTATCCAGACAGAACATCACGAATTCGTGCCAGTTTTCACCTGCTTTTGCGGTAACCAAAACTTCGTTCTCATTTACAGGCAGCACGGAAATTCCTTTCAGGTTTAATTTAATCACCAATCCATCAAAATCTTTTGTAAATAAAACATTGCTTCCGCCTCCTAAAAATAAAGTATTAAGCGAATGAGAATTGGAGAAACTAATGGCTTCTTTCAGTTCTTCAACGGTATGTATTTCGGTGAAATATCTTGCTTTTACATCTACCCTGAAAGTATTGTATGGCTTTAGTGAATAATTTTCGTGCATTATTTTAGTTATATTCTGTTGGAAGAAGGACGTTAATCTGGTCTTTTAATTTCTGAAGCTGTTGATAATAAATAGTATCTGAATACGAATTTACATAAACGTGGTATTTTTTCGGCGTTCTGATCTGGAAAGTTTCATCAAATCCGTCAACCGGCTGTTTGCTGGGAGAACTTTCGATTTTGTCTAGCGTTTTTACATTAAGAGACGCTGTTACTCTTTTCCAGATTTGCGGGGTTATTGCAGATTTCCATTCTTTGTGGATTTTCTTTGCTGAAACTCCCTGTTCTGCAAAAACAGAATCCTTGTTAATTTTTACGATTTTGTAATTTCCGAGATCTCCACCGATATCCGAATAGCTTATCGAAATAATTTCGTTGGCGTTTCCGGAATAATTTTCTTCCTTCTTGCTGTTACATGAAAAAAATATCAGCAATAAAATAAATAGTGAGAACAATTTCAAACTATGATATTTTATTGCTGACATATTATGTTAGTTTAAATTAAAGACTGAATTCTGATTTGTACTTTTCAAGAGCATCTTTAAGGATTGCTGCGCTTCTTCTTAAATCTTCCTCTTTCAGAACGTAAGCAATTCTTACCTGCTTTTTCCCCAGTTCCGGATTGCTGTAGAATCCTCCTGCAGGAGCCACCATAATGGTTTCGTTATTGTGGGAATAGCTTTCCAGAAGCCATTGTGCAAACTTTTCAGTATCATCTACCGGAAGTTCCGCAACGCAGTAGAATGCGCCTTTCGGTTTTGGGCAGATTACTCCAGGAATGGCGTTCAGTAAATCTACCAGAACATTTCTTCTGTGCGTATATTCTTCTCTTACCGCTCTGATGTAAGCTCCGTCATTCTGGTGAGCCGCCGTTGCCGCGATCTGTCCCAGTAAAACAGGACTTAATCTTGCCTGTGCAAAAAGCATAGCCGCATCGTGAATTTTTTTAGAACGTGTGATCATACATCCGATTCTTACACCGCACATCGAATAACGTTTTGATTCTGAATCGATAATGATGCAGTTTTCTGCCAGTTCCGGAAAAGCCAGCATAGAAACCTGCTGTTTTCCGTCGTAAACATACTCTCTGTATACTTCGTCTGAAATAACAACGATGTCATATTTTAAAGCAATCTCTGCTAATTTCTGAAGTTCTTCACGGGTGTAAAGATAACCGGTAGGATTTCCGGGGTTGCAGATAACAATAGCTCTTGTTTTTTCAGTGATTTTTTTCTCAAATTCTTCGATCGGAGGAAGCGCAAAACCAGTATCGATGGTAGAAGGAATCGCTACTACATTTACATTGAACGTACTTGTAAATCCGTTATAATTGGCATAATAAGGTTCAGGAATAATTACTTCATCACCATCATCACACAAAGTAGAGATGGCGAAATTTAAAGCTTCTGATCCTCCGTTGGTTACAATGAAATTATCCGGTGTAAGATCTGTGAAATCCAAAGAGTGATAATATTCTGTAAGTGCTTTTCTGTAGTCGATATTTCCTTCAGAAAGAGCATATTCCAATACTTTTAAATCAATATTTTTTAAAGCATTAAGTGCCGTTTCCGGAGTTTCAATATCCGGTTGCCCGATATTAAGATGATAAACTTTTGTCCCTTTCTGCTTCGCTTTTAGCGCAAAAGGAACCAATTTTCTTACCGGCGATGGCGGCATGTGGAGTGCTCTGTTTGAAATATTCGGCATTGTTCAAAAAATTTGTATGGCAAAAATAAGATATAATTTCTCAATAATAAAATAAAGCTTGTAAAGAAAGAATTTTAACAGATTGAGTTGAATGTTTTGCTTTAAGAACTCCTGTAAAGTGAATATTTCCTTAATAATAGAAACAAAAAGTGTTTTATTAATAATTTATTTTACTTTTACCCGGAATTTAAATAGATATATGAAGAAAATAAATTTACTTTTTCCTGTTGTTTTATTTTCGGTTCAGTCTGTTTTCGGACAGAGAATTGATAAAGAAACCATCAGTTTTCAGTTGCTGAAAGAGCCTTTTTTTACAACAGATCTTGCCAACAGAAATTACACCATCACGGTAAAATCCCCTTATAATATTACGAAAGATGATGTTTTAAGGATGTCTAAAGAAGAGCATCAGAATCAGGTAAATAATTATCAGACGAATGTAGAAACAGCAAAGATCGAACATCAGGAAAGGCTGAAAGATTATGAAGCGGAAGTAAAAAAGCTTCAGGAAAAATTCAAGCTTGAATCTGCTGAGTACAATAAATTATCTGCTGTCGAAAAAATTGCCGCTGTAAACGGAGCGCCAATTTTAAGGCTGCCTTCAAGACCTGTCCTCAATATTCCGCCGATGCCGGTTTACAGACAGCCCGACCTTAAAGATGCTCTCATTGTCGATAATAAAATTCTCGCTTCTCAGATGGATGTTGCCGGATTTTCAAAAGGAGGGAATCATCTTGATGTGCTTGTTGAAATGGAAAGAACGAATTTTCAGGACAATCAGGGGAAAACATTCGCCAATCAGCCGGTGAGAATTGTCGGAAAACAGAACGGAGTGGTGAAATTAGACAAAACCTATTTTTCAGACTTTGCCGAAATCGCAAGTGTACCTACAAATGAAATCAACCTCAATGTCCACGAAAAAAGATATCTGCAGAGAACAATGGACCGTACAAGAAATATCATCAATGATCATTTCGGATATCAGACCATCAATTCATCGGTTACTTTAGAAACGGTAAAAAATAAAGGGGATTACGACGATCTGGAAAAAGCATATATCTATGTAACGACGAATCTTAAAAAGCTTCAGGCAAAATCCGATTACGCGCCCAATAAAGTAGCCATGGAAAATATGCAGAAGGGAATCGAAATGTGGAAAACAGCGCTTACCAAAGTAAATTACAACGATAAAAAAGCCCTTTACAACCAAAAAATAGGAGAGTATCTGTATTTCAATTTAATAAGGCTGAATCTTGCTTTGGGAAATTACACAGAAGCGGAAAAATATTTAAACGAACTTCAGGAACATTTGGTAGACATCAAACTGTCTTACGATGCGAACCTCGAATTAAAAAGATTAGAAGAAAAAATTTATAATAACTAAAGAAAATAAGATGATTAAACAGATTATTGCCTCTGTAATGATTACCGCTTCTGTATGCGCATTTGCGCAGGTAAAAGTGGTGGAGGGAACAAAATTTACAACCGATGCCAATCTTGAAACCGACGAAAAACTGGTTTTGGCAGACGATTACAATTCTTATATGTTCAGCGCGATTAATATCGACGGATTGATGAGAAACGTATTTCCGCACAAAAAGCTGCTGATGAGAAAACTCGATCAGAACGGAAGTCTTGTAGATACTTACATTCAGGATTACGCGAATAAAACCAACGGTGTTCTTCACAATTATCTGGGTTCTCAGCAGATAGATGAAGACCGTTTTGTGGCATTTACGGAAGAATATTTCGGAAAAGAAAACAGAAAAGAGGTTTTTCAGCACGTTTTCAGTAAAAAATCGGGAACATTTACCACAAAAAGTATCGCAAAATATACGATTGAATCTACCAACAAATCGGGAACGACCTACGTGGTTTTTTCTGAGAACGGAAAATATGCAGCCGTTTTCAACGACCGATATGCCACGAAAAAAACAGACAACATCAATGATGCTCTGGTTCTCGATTTAAGAACATTAACGCCGCTTTGGAACAAAGAAATTTCTTTAAGCAGCGATTATGTGGAAAAATCGTTAACCTTAACCAACTCCGGAAAAATTGTACTGCTTCGTAAAGCTGCGGGCTGGAAAGAATCTTATAAAATAGAGATGGTTTCCAACACGGAAGATAAAGATCTGCCTTTTGACGATAAATACATTCCTGAAAAATTATATGCGATCAGCAAAAACGACAGCGATTATCTGGTAACTTTCGGAAGAAAAAATCAGGCAGTTACGATGGGCGGAAGTACCTTCGGAACAGTGATGTTCTACGACATCAAATCCGGAAAAGCAGTAATCAGCAATACCAATCTTGCGGGAGCGAAAGATATGAACGATGTGAAAGTAATTAAAACCATTGTGAAAGGCGATGAAGTTTTAATGGCGGTTCAGCAGGAAAAGATCTCAAGACCGATGCCGACTGCGATGAACCGTTTTCCCGATCCTGTGTATACGCTTGATGTGGGTGTTTTAATGAAATTCAATAAAGAAGGAGAAGTAAAGCAGTTTGTACCGCTTGGAAGCAATCCTTCGGGAAGAAGAGTTCAGGTGATTGAATCCGGAGACAATCTGTATGTTTCTGCATTCTATCCGAAAGGAGCATTCGGAAATACAGGTTTCTCCATGAAATCTTTCGATTTTGGCACTCTGGCTCCGAAAGAACTTACACTCGATTATAAAGGGAGAAACTTCTTCCAGAATTATGGTTTTACAGACGGAAACTTAGTACAGTTTGTTCCGGCAAACAATAAATTGTTGTTTCTGGACAAAAACGGGAAGGACGTTCAGATGTTCAGCGTTTACAATTTTGTAAAATAATTTAATCAAAATAATATTGAAAGAATCAGCCTTAAATTTTTAGGGCTGATTTTTTTTGATATAAAATAGTTTCAAATTTGATCAATAGAGATCATTGCAAAACCATAAAATTGAATATTCTCAAAACCCCTTATTCTTTGTTAAGTGTAACGGCTTTGTGAACCTAAAAACGTTTCATAATTAAAAATCCTTCGTGAGCTTTGTGTTCAATTAAGCATCATGATTAAAACCTTCGAATCAAAAAAAGTTAAAACAAACTTATTCATTTAAAATCCTGTTCCGCTAAATTTTTGTTAATTTGGAGAATTATTAAAACTGAAAAATATGCAGATTCAATCCGTTTCCGTTGATGATTATATTTCCCAGATTCCCGAAGAAAGACAGGAAATATTCAGAAAAATGTATCAGACAATTAACGATAATTTACCCGAAGGTTTTACGCAGGGTTCAAGCTACGGAATGATCGGTTGGGCAGTTCCTCTGGAAACATATCCCGATGGTTATCACTGTACACCGGGATCGCCTTTGCCTTTTATCAGCATTGCTTCCCAGAAAAATTTCGTCGCGTTGTATCACATGGGAATGTATGCGAAACCCGAACTGCTGAACTGGTTTGTAGAAGAATTTCCGAAACATTCCAAAAAGAAGCTGGATATGGGCAAATCCTGTGTGCGCTTCAAAAAAATGGAAGATATTCCGATGGAATTGTTGGCAGAAATGAGCCGGAAAATGACTGTTGAAGAATGGATTGATATTTATGAAACCAATTTTAAAAAGAAATAATTTTTTACTGAAATTTTTTGCGGCTTTTTCCCTTTTTGTCCTGATTATTGCCTGTAAAAACTCACAGATTTCAGGTTTGAAGAACGGAGATTTTCTTTTTGTGACTGCAAAAGAAACGGGACTTTCAGGAGCCATTAATAATGTTACCCAAAAGCAGGAAAATGCTTCTTTCGACCACATCGGTATTGTGGAAAAAGGCAAAGATGGAATTTTCGTACTTCACGCCGCTCCAAAAGGCGGTTCGCAGAAGCAGGAAATGAAGGATTTCCTGAAAGACCTATCGGAAGAAGGACAGCGGGTTATAGTATACCGTTTGAAATCCGAATACCAAAAATCGATTCCTTCCGCGCTTGAAAAGGCAAATTCCATGTTAGGGAAACCATATAACTTCAATTATATTCTGGATGAAAACTCGTATTACTGTTCAGATTTTATAGAAAGAGCTTTTCGGGAAGATCATATTTTTAAGCTGGAACCAATGACCTTCATCGATCCGAAAACAGGAAAAACAAATGCTTTTTGGGAAGAATTTTATCAAAAGAAAAATCTGAAAGTTCCCGAAGGTGAGTTAGGCTGCAATCCGAATGGTCTGGCTGCTTCTCAAAAACTGGAAAGAGTGATGGAACTTAAATAAAACATAAATTATATTAAAGTTGATATAAGGATATAAGAAGCAAAACCTTATATGAAGACTTTTGTGTTAGTTAGACAAGCGAATTAGCATTGTCTGGCTTAATAGTACTTCAAATTACTATTTTCTTTGTTTTCTGCTATAGATCTATTTTGAAAACGAAGCATTTGAATCCATTTAAATCCAAATTTTGTTTAAACTTTTTTATAAATAAAAATATTCTTGTTGGAAAACGCAAAGACGCGAGATTTTTATTAGTCTCAAATCTTTAAGGCGCAGGAAAATCAAAGATTTTCAATAAGGATTCATGCTTAATTTTATCGCAGATAAAATCTTTGCGCCTTTGCAATGTTTAAAATTAAAAGAACTTTAGCC
>OGQD01000394.1_pt1 | contig 34228 bp, 34 predicted proteins | sample 1553091 | NCBI WGS metagenome assembly OGQD01 (sample SAMEA2580290, study PRJEB22360) | human gut metagenome | biome: human gut; feature: human-associated habitat; material: faeces | place: Denmark | collected 2008/2010
AGAATAATTTTATACTTTTTAAACTAATGTTTAAAATTTTAACCTAAGGCATTCTCATAAAGTGTAAAATAGAGAAAAATACGTATTATATAGATACATCTTACATCAGACTGCGTTTAGCTATGCTTAAAATTTATAGATGATAGTGACTCGATCCTTTTATATATAATAGTAATAATAAAAAATCCCGAGAAAGTTTCCCGGGATGTACAGTTTAAAAAATTTATAGTGTCAGTTTACTATTTTTTTGCTTTTTCTTTTAGTTCTTCTTTGTCTTTATCGGAAGGATTCCAAACTTTTACGTCTGCATTTTTATCAATTCCGGATAATATCTGAACATTGATTCCATCACTTGCTCCCAACTTCACATACGCTTTCTTGAATTTACCGTCTTTCTGCTTCACTTCAACGAAAGGAAGATCTTTTCCATTTTTCTTTTCGTACTGTACTAAAGATTCATCCAAAAGCAAAGCGTTTTTCTGAGAGTTCAGAACAATTTCTCCGTTGGCAGAAAATCCTGCTCTGATGTATTCATTATTCGGATTGAAAACATCTCCTTCAACAGGAAATTTAATTGTACCGCTGTTATCTTTTCCTTTAGGTGCAATCATGGTTAATCTTCCCGGAAAGGTTTTGTTCTGAAGTGCACCGATCACGATATTCATATCCATCCCCTGCTTTAATTTTCCAGCCTGAGCTTCATCAATTTCTCCCTGAAAGATCAAAGAGTTCAGATCTGCAATGGAACAGATGGTTGTTCCGGCGTTGAATGAGTTGGCTTCGATAACCTGGCTTCCCATTTTCACGGGTACTTCAAGAACGGTTCCTGAAGCTTTTGAACGGATCTGGGTTGTTGCCAAACCTTGTAATTCTGGGGTAGATCCTGTTTTTGCGATCTGCAAAGCTTTCTGAGCGGTCACTAATTGCTGTTGTGCGTTTCTCAAAGCCTGTTGTGTAGAATACAACTGCTGCTGTGCATTCAGAAATTCCTGCTTGGAAGCGACTCCCTGCTTGTAAAGTCTTTCCTGCATTTCAAACTGTTTGCGCATATTATCCACATTCAGTTTTGCATTGCTGATCTGAAGTTGCTGATTATTAACATTTTGCTGTGCATTATTAACCTCAGAAAGATTCGGAACGATTCTTACGGTTGCAATTAGCTGCCCCACTTCCACTTTATCTCCTTCGTCTACCAAAATTTTATCTATAATTCCGGCAATATTGGGTTTGATTTCAATTTCTTCTTTAGGAACGATTTTTCCTGTTGCCATCACTTTATCTTCCATATTCTGAACAGACGGTTTTCTGGTAAGGAAAGCCTCACTCTCTTTAGAATTGGACTTTACAAGATACCCGATTCCCGAGAACAGCGCCACTGCAAACAAAAGCCCCAAAATGATATAAATGGCTTTTTTCCAAGTGAATTTCTTTTTCATATATAGTTTATTTTTTTATTTAAATTATTTTTATTCAGTTCTTAAAGCTTCAATTGGTCTGATTTTAACAGCTCTCTGTGCGGGAATCATTCCGATAATTAATCCTAAAACCACCATCACTGCCATCGCAGCAAATACGTTTCCGTAGTTAACTGTAGGATTGTAGAACGGGAAGGAATCCTGTCCTTTCGTGGCTATATCGAGAATCATCAGAACAAAAATCCCGAAAATAAAGCCGAGCAATCCGGAAGAGAGTGTAATGACAACGCTTTCCAGAAGAATCTGGTTTCTTACTTCTGAAGGTTTTGCTCCTAAAGCTCTTCGGATCCCGATTTCCTTGGTTCTTTCTTTTACCGTAATTAAAAGAATGTTGGAAATTGCAATAACTCCGGCAAGAATGGTTAAAGTTCCCACAATAATGGTTAACAACTGCATTCCGGATAAGAAACCCGTCAGTTTTTTAAATTCTTTGCCTAAATTAAAACTTCCGAAGGCATTGGTGTCGTCCGGCGAAACTTTATTTTTGGCTTTCAGCTCTAATTTTACTTTTTCTTCTACAGAGTTTACATCTACATTCGGTTTGCTTACAATCGCGAACATATCGATGTTATCTGCTGCATTGTACATTTTTGTGTAAGTGGAAAGCGGAATAAAAACCGATTGATCGTTTTCAAAACCTCCGTTTTTCTTGATTCTGAAGACGCCGATTACGTTGAAAAAAATGCCTTTAATGTTGATTGATTTCCCCAAAGGATTTTCGTTCTTTTTGGAATCGAAAAAGTTTTTGTAAATCTCTTCTCCTATTACCGCTACATTTTTATTTCCGGAAATATCGGCATCGTTGAGATATCTTCCGAAGATCAGTTTCTTTTCTGAAATTTTATTTCCTACAGGATAATCACCTGTTAAAGAATAGGTTCCGCTTTTTCCGTTTCTGGACATTAATTCTCCGGGTGTTCCGGTAAAGCTTCCTCTTGAGTTCTGGGGCGATATGTAATCAATGTCGGTGATTTTTCTTTTTAAAATATCGATATCCGAAAGTTTAAGATGCATCTGTCTTCCTTTCGGAAAACCGTCATAAGGAATGGATGTATTCTGCGCCCAAAGGAAAATAGAATTGGTGGCAAACCCCGAAAACAGCTTATCGAAACCATTTTCCATTCCTTTTGCAGCACCCAGCAAACTTACATACAAAAACATACCCCAACCTACTCCAATCATGGTAAGGAAGGTACGAAGCTTATTATTTCTCAAGGAATAATAAATTTCCTGCCAAGTATCTTTTTTAAATATAATGTTCATTTGTTAATGTCAATTTCTTTTAATAATGTCAATAGCTAAATTCACTTGCTAAACAAAATTCACCACTCACCATTCACTTTTTTTCATCATTCTGTTCTCAATGCTTCAATAGGTTTGATTTTTGAGGCTCTGTATGCGGGAACAAATCCTGCAATCAGTCCTGAAAACACCAGTGCAATAAATGCGGCTATAATGTGTCCCCATCCTACACTCGGATTTTTAATGAAGTATTCTTCCAGATTATCTCCGATTAAATATAGAGCCAGAACGCCGAGTCCCACTCCTATTAATCCTGAAATTACCGTAATCACCACACTTTCCTGAACGATAAGCGCAACAATGCTTTTTGGTTTTGCACCAATTGCTTTACGGACTCCGATTTCTTTGGTTCTTTCTTTTACGATGTACACCATGATATTGCTGATCCCGATAATTCCTGCTGCCAAAGTTCCCAATCCGATGAAACCGACAATTCCTGTAAGTACTGCCATGAAAGCGAAAGTGTCGTTCATGTTCTGGGCGTTGTTCCAGACTCTGATTCCGTTTTCGTCATCAGGCGCTACATTTTTTCGGGCTTTCAGTCTTGATTTTAATTCATCACCATATTTAATTGCCTGTTCTGGAGTTAATTTATCGCTATACGCAATATAATTGATGCTTACGGTGTCTGAGCCTTTTTTCATTTGCTGCAAAGTAGTAATCGGCACGGTAATGTGTCGTTCGTCCCAGTCTCCGCCGTCGTCTGAGAAAACTCCGACCACTTTAAACATGGTTCCGTTGATATTTAGCTCTTTTCCAACCGGGCTTCCGTTTTTTATAAGGTCACGCTGCACCATTCTTCCGATTACGGCAACGTTCTGCTTTCTTTCCAGATCGGTCGGGGTAAGATAACGACCTTCCAGCATTTTTCGGTTTTCGATGATCTGCTCTTCGGGTTTTGCTCCGTTAATCTGATAATTCCCGCTTTCTTTGCCATATTTTACCAGCAAATTTGAGGTATATCTCGGCGTAGAGCTTCCTACTTTTTCTTTATCAACATTCACCAGAAAATCGTAGTCATCATTATTCATTGTAACGAGACGATCGGATTGCAGACCGTTGTAAGCAATCGTTGTTTTTCCTGTTACAATGGAAATAAGGTTCTGGGCATCTCTCGCAAAGCCCTGTGTAAAAGCATTTTGCAGCCCTGTTCCGATTCCGAAAAGAACAATGAAAATAAATAATCCCAAAGCCACAGTAAAACCGGAAAGTACCGTTCGCAATACATTACTGCGAATAGAACTGAATATTTCCTGCCAACGATCTAAATCGAACATATTTTTTGTTTTTTACTTTGTAAAAGTGAATAGCTTCCCTGTGAATTTTCTCCGAAGTCAATTAGTTTATGTCAATTTTTAATTGATTATTCACTTTTTAATCATTCCACTTAATAATATAAATGATGTCTTTATTAATTTTCCAATTTTGTCAAGATCTTCAATTTTTGCATAACTGCTTTCCACAATCATATCAAAACATGAGTCTAATTCTATTACTGATCCTCTTGCTATTTCGAAATATCTTTTTCTTTCCGATTCAGATTTTCTTGAACAGCCTTCCGTAATATTTAAGACTACTGAAGTTGAAGCTCTTCTTATTTGATAAATTAAACCTTTCGCTTTCCGGAAGTTTAGGAAGAATTTTATAGCATTCAATCCTTAATTCTCTGGCGGATTTGTAAGCATCAAGATTGTAATGATTCAGATTTAAAAACATTTTTTCTTTTTTTCGTATTCATTTGTGTTGTTTGTTTTTATGTCAATTATCAGTTTTGTCACTCTAAAAAATTCACTTGCGAAGCAAAACTGACCTTTCACTAATCACTTATAAGATAATCTGCTTAATAAACTCATCACTTTCAATAATTCCGTCGCGAAGAATAACATTTCTTTTTGTCTGCGCTGCTACATCGGGTTCGTGGGTAACTACGATGATGGTTCTTCCTTCATTATTAATATCCTGAAGCAGTTTCATAATGTCATGCGTGGTTTTGGAATCCAATGCTCCGGTCGGTTCATCGGCAAGAACCACTTTCGGATCGGTAATTAAAGCTCTTGCGATGGCAACTCTCTGTTTCTGTCCTCCGGAAAGCTCGTTCGGTAAATGATTTGCCCATTGAGCCAACCCTACTTTTTCCAGATATTCCATGGCTTTCTGATTTCGCTCTTTTCGCGGAACATTCTGATAATACAACGGAAGTGCGACATTATCCAAAGCTGTTTTGTAGCCGATAAGATTGAAGGACTGAAAAATAAATCCCAGAAACTTACTTCTGTACTCGGCAGCTTTTACTTCAGACAGATGTTCAATAGGAACTCCGTCCAGCTCATACGTTCCGGAATCTTTTTCATCGAGAATACCAATAATATTAAGAAGGGTGGATTTCCCTGAACCCGAACTTCCCATGATGGATACAAATTCGCCTTCGGAAATCGTAAGATTAATTCCCTTGAGAACGTGCAGCTTACTTTTTCCGGTATCGTATGATTTATGTAAATCCTGAATTACTAACATTAAGCGGTGTATGTTTTTTATACCCAATAAGTAGACAGAATTTTTAATTTGTTACGAATATTGAAAAAATCTTTATTTAATTAATTGTTTAACAGATAAACTCTTTATTCAAAGCACTTTTTATTTTTTTGTTTAATTAAATTCTGCGTATAATCACGTTTTTGTTAACATAATACTTTGTAAGTCAATATTTAAGGGGCTTTCATGTAAATGTGGAAAACTTTTAAGGCTAAAACTCAACGAATTAGTGTTTCGCCCTTTTTATTACAGTTCTTTTTTTCGAACTTTGTACTTGCACAGATCAAAAAATAAATCGCTTCCGTGGTTAATAACTTTCACACATAAGTTACACCAAATCAGAATATTGATTATTTTTTGAACGTTATCCACATTGATCTATTTATTTTAATTTTTTAAGACATTTTTAATATGGGAATTTTTGATAAAAGAGTAAGTTACAAGCCATTTGAATACCCTGAGGTTCTTCAATTTGTAGAGGCAATCAACAAATCGTTCTGGGTACATTCCGAAGTGGACTTTACTGCAGATGTTCAGGATTTTCATTCGCAGTTGGAGCCGCACGAAAAACACGCTGTAAAAAATGCACTTTTAGCCATTGCACAGATTGAGGTGTCTGTAAAGACATTCTGGGGAAATCTGTACACTCATCTTCCAAAGCCTGAGCTGAACGGTTTAGGAGCGACTTTTGCAGAATGCGAATTCCGTCACTCGGAAGCGTATTCCCGACTATTGGAAGTTTTGGGATATAACGATGAGTTCCTTAACGTAGTTGAAATTCCTGCCGTAAAAAGCAGAATTGAATTTTTAGGAAATGCCTTAAGACACGCGAATTCCGCAACACCGAAAGAATATGTTTCTGCATTGTTGCTTTTCAGTATTCTGGTAGAAAACGTTTCTCTTTTCTCACAATTTGCCATTATCCTTTCTTTCACAAGATTTAAAGGGTTTATGAAAAATGTTTCCAACATCATCGCATGGACTTCCGTAGATGAGCAGATCCACGCCAACGCAGGAATTTTCTTAATCAACAAAATCAGAGAAGAACAGCCAGATCTTTTAACAGACAGCGATATCGAAGATATTTATACTTTGGTTGATGAATCTATCGAAAGAGAAGGTGATATTTTAAGCTGGATCTTTGAACTGGGTGAAATCGACAACGTTTCTAAAGAAGATTTATTAAACTTCATGAAATACCGTGTAGACGACAGTTTAAAGAAGATCAACATGAAAACAAGATACAACGTAACTCCGGAACAGTACAGACCGATGGTTTGGTTCGAAGAGGAAGTTTTCGCGAATTCTATGGACGATTTCTTTGCGAAAAGACCGGTAGATTATACAAAGCACGATAAGAGTATTACCGCGAACGATTTGTTTTAAATTTTAAATTAAAAAAGCGCGAGCGAAGCGAGCGTCGAAACAGATAGTATTAGCGATGTCATGCTGAGCCTGTCGAAGCATCTAAAAAAATAATGATTTACTTAATATTCTTAAATTCTAAACCAAAATCTTAATGGTTAAAATTTAAAATAATTAAGAATAACCGGAAGAGAAAAATTCCTGAAAAGATTCTTCGTTCCTCAGAATGACAAAAAATTACAATCAATATAAGTAAACAAAATTCCTGAGCCTTCAAACCGTTCAGGAATTCGAAAATATACAACAACAATGGAAGAACAAAACAACAACATATGGTGGCTCAATGAAGAGTCTGAGCAAATGCTGAACAGAGGTTATTTGCTGAAGGGTGAAACTGTAGATGGAGCCATCGACAGGATCACCACTGCTGCTGCCAAAAGATTATATAAGCCGGAACTTCAGCCTGCTTTCAAGGAAATGATCACGAAAGGATGGATCAGTTTCTCATCTCCGGTTTGGGCAAATATGGGAACACAGAGAGGTCTTCCTATTTCGTGTTTCAACGTTCACATTCCGGACAGCATTGAGGGAATTACCCACAAAATGGGCGAAGTCATCATGCAGACCAAAATCGGAGGCGGAACTTCAGGATATTTCGGGGAACTTCGTAACAGAGGAACAGCGGTTACCGACAACGGAAAATCTTCGGGAGCGGTTTCTTTTATGAAACTTTTTGATACGGCAATGGACGTTGTTTCTCAGGGTGGCGTAAGAAGAGGGGCTTTTGCAGCTTATTTAGACATCGACCACGGAGATATTGAAGAATTTTTATCCATCAAAGACATCGGAAGTCCGATCCAGAATTTATTTACGGGAGTTTGCGTTCCGGATTACTGGATGCAGGATATGATCGATGGCGATATGGAAAAGCGTAAAGTCTGGGCAAGAGTACTGGAAAGCCGCCAGCAAAAAGGGCTTCCTTATATTTTCTTTACCGATAACGTCAACAGAAATAAACCACAGGTTTACAAAGACTTAGGGCTTACTGTAAATGCAAGTAACCTTTGTTCTGAAATCATGCTTCCTTCAACAAGAGAAGAGTCTTTCATCTGCTGTTTATCTTCCATGAACTTAGAATTGTATGATGAATGGAAAGATACAGACGCGGTGAAATTAGCGATCTACTTCTTAGATGCTGTTTTATCTGAATTTATCGACAAAACGGAAGGAAACTATTATCTTCAGGGTGCAAGAAACTTCGCAATGCGTCACAGAGCGCTTGGTTTAGGAGTTTTAGGATATCATTCTTACCTTCAGAAAAACATGATTCCTTTTGAAAGTTTTGAGGCTACACAATTCAATGCAAGAGCGTTCAGAAGAATTAAAGAACAGGCGGAACAGGCTTCAAGAGAGCTTGCCAATATCTATGGAGAGCCAGAATTGCTGAAAGGTTACGGATTAAGAAATACGACAACCATGGCTATTGCTCCTACAACGTCAAGTTCAGCGATTTTAGGACAGACTTCTCCGGGAATCGAACCGTTTGCTTCGAATTATTATAAAGCTGGTCTTGCGAAAGGAAACTTCATGCGTAAGAATAAATATCTTGCAAAATTACTGGAGGAGAAAGGGCTTGATAACGAAGAAACGTGGAGAACGATCATGTTGAATCATGGTTCGGTACAACATTTGAAGGAGTTAACGGATGAAGAGAAAGCAGTGTTTAAAACATTCAAGGAAATCTCTCCGATGGAGATTATTTCTCAGGCAGCCCAAAGACAACAATACATTGATCAGGCACAGTCTCTAAATCTGCAGATCCCTTCTACAATGCCGGTAAAAGATGTGAACTATCTTTATATCGAAGCATGGAAAAAAGGCGTAAAAACCCTTTATTATCAAAGAAGTTCTTCTGTTTCTAAAGAAATGATGGTAAATTTTGTTACCTGCACGGCTTGTGAAGCATAAGATTCTCAAATAATAAACATTACATATTCACCCGCACGCTTTTTTAAGCGTGCTTTTTTATGTTAAGAAAAAATTAATATTGTATTAATTTCATGATCTGTTATAAAATATGCTGTATAATCTGCGATGAATAAAGGAAATATGTAAAGACTATTCTTTATAGATAAATATTCCTGATTACAGCGTTGATTTTCAATTGACAGTAAAATATATTTTTTTCATACATTTGCAAAAAATAACACAAAAATTATTTCAAACAAATGCTATGAGGAAATATTTTAAAGCGAATGGGATTATTGTATTAATTCTATTCACTTCTTTTCAGTCTAATGCTCAGGTAAAAATTTCAAATTCCTCCGGAACAGTTAATCCTGAAAGTATTTTGCAACTTGAAAATTCATCCAACAACAAAGGTTTCCTGCTTACCAGAATTGCTCTTCAGTCCACCACATTAGCGGCTCCGATGAGTGCTCATGTTTCGGGAATGATTGTGTACAACACCGCGACGGCAGGAACTTCTCCTAACAACGTTACTCCCGGATTATATTACAATACAGGAACAGGCTGGGTAAAATTATCCACAAAAACACCCAAAGTAGGAGACATTAAAAACGGATTTCAAACCGCTGATCATAAGGGATGGTATCTTCTTAACGGCAGAGCGATAAGTACTTTATCTGCCAATCCCAGAGCAAGAGCAACTGCTTTAGGCTTTACTGTCAATCTGCCTGATGCTACAGACCGTTTTCTTAAAAACACAAGCGGAACAGATAATCTTGCAGCGGCATCCGGAAGCGATACTTTTACTTTAACGCAGGCTAATTTACCCAATGTGAATTTCACAGGAGTAACCAATACTACAGGAAATCATACGCATACGTATACAGACAATCCTTTAAATTCTACAACAAACGGTGTCGTATCAGGAACCAACAATCCGATTTCTGATAATTCCAGTGTAAATGATACCACGACTACAGATGGCAATCATACCCACACATTAAGTTTTACACTGGGAAGCAGCCAGCCTATAGCTTTACAGCCAAACAACATCGTTACTAATGTATTTATTTATCTAGGAAGTTAATATGAAAGCTAAATTTTTATACCCTTATATCGCATTATTTTTTTTCACCGCTCATAAAGCACAAGTTGGAATAGGAATAAATAATCCTTCCAGCTCTGCTGTTTTAGAGCTGAGCAGTACCAATAAAGGTCTTCTTATGAATAGCGTAGCCTTAACATCAACAATCTCTGCTACCCCTTTTGGAAGCAATGTAGAAGGAATGTGGGTTTACAATACAGCAACTGCCGGAACAGCTCCCAATAATGTAATTCCCGGATTATATTACAACGACGGAACAAAGTGGGTACTGATGTCTATCAACAATGATCTTCCTAAAGTAGGAGATATAAAATCCAGCATGGCAAATACAGATCATGACGGATGGTATCTGCTGAACGGACGTACTGTTTCTACTTTACCGGCAGTAAGCCAGACCAATGCGGTCGCTTTAGGCTTCAGCACTACCCTCCCTAGTTCAAATGACCGAATTTTAAAGGGCAAAAATTCATCCGAAGCCATCGCTGCAACGGGAGGAAGCAATTCTTATTCCATTGCACAGGCTAATCTTCCCAATGTAAATATTACAGGAACTACGGCATCTTCAGGAGCGCATACTCACAACTATACCAATCGAGGAGTCAACTACTGGAACTATAATGCGGGAAGCATCAATACTACAAGAACAATTGATACGGAAACAAGGACTACCGCAGCCGCAGGAGATCACAGTCATACCATTTCTGTTGCGAGTGGTGGAACGAATACAGCGATCACGCAATATCCAAAACATTTGGTTGTACAGTATTTTATTTATCTCGGAAAATAACACAAATAATTTTAAACAATGAAAAAATTAATTTTCGCTGTCATACTGACTTCTGTCGCTTCTTCTTCTGATGCCCAGGTTTTAATTACTAACGGAACCTCCGGCAATCCAACCCCGAATCCCAATGCACAGCTTGAACTTTACTCTCAAAATAACAATAAAGGTCTTTTGATGCCGAAAGTCTCACTGGTAACAACAGACAATCCGAGTCCGTTACCGGGTCATATTGCAGGAATGACTATTTATAACACCAATACTTCCACAGCAACCACTCTTACAAGTGTAACCCCGGGAATTTATTACAATGACGGAACGTCATGGAATAAAATGGAAGTACAGACTCCTACTGTAGGAGATATAAAATACAGCAGTGTGGCAACCGATCATGACGGATGGTATCTTCTGGACGGAAGAGCAATTTCTACCTTATCTGTTTCTGCGCAATCTGCTGCATCCTCATTAGGTTTTTCATCATCACTTCCCAACAGTGCAGACAGATATCTGAAAGCAAAATCAGCTTCTGAAACATTAGGAGCCGCGGGTGGAAACACTTCAGTTGTACTTACACAGGCAAACCTTCCGAATGTTACTTATAATGCAACAACTTCAAGCACCGGAGCTCATAACCACACTTATAACGACAGAGCCAGCGGAACGGTAAACAGTGTTGAGGCAGGAAGTACCAAAACGGTTGTGGATAATGATTCTACTACTTCTACTACCTCATCGGCAGGAGCACATACCCATACATTCTCGGTTTTTACAGGAGGATCCGGCACACCACTTAATCTTCAGCCAAAATATTTATCTGCCTATATTTTTGTTTATTTAGGACAGTAGATTACGCAACATTTTAGCTTAGAAAATAATAAGGCTAAAGAAGAAATACATCCATTTTTGCATAAGCTGTAAAATGAACTTTTTAAACCTGTAAAAATTTTAATATAATTTTAACATTCGAATGTAAAAATATGTATCCCATCGTAATCATCTGTAAACATTGAAAATAATTCATTTTCAATCCCCAATTGGTGAATCAAATTACTGTATCTCTGTACTTTGATTATTTTTTAAAATAAAATTTTAGTATCTTTGCGAATATTTTAATGATCAGTCATAAAGTTTCTATAATTAAAAATATAACATCGGAGAGTAAACTTCTATTTTAAATCATAAGATAAATATTATTTTATAAATAAAAAAACACAACACTCTATTCATAATTTTAACACCAAAATGAAAAATTATAACTGTAAATAAGTACAAATGAATTTGTTTACAAAATAAAAAAACACACAGAAACCTTAATCAAATAATAGCTATTGGTAAAAAGTTTATCAATGGTATGAACACAAAAAAATTATTTCTAAAATGCACAAAATTATCACTCTAATTTTGGTAATTCTTTCTTACAGTATTACCGCACAAGTTGGCATCAATACATCTTTACCGGATCCAAGTTCTTCTTTAGACATTTCGAGTAATTCAAAAGGACTTTTACTCCCGAGAATCAGTAATCTTTCATTGGTTACTAATCCCGCAACAGGATTGGTTATTTTTGATACCAATAAAAAATGTATCAGCCAGAATGTCGGAACTCCGGCAGCTCCGGACTGGGTGTGCCTTTCACCGTATTCGGCAAGATTTTTCTATATGCCAAGTGTTGTTTTTGATACGACTACCATTGCAGCAGGACAAACGAAAGATTTATACACATTGTATAAAAATCAGTTTTCGAATATTCCTTCCAATGCGAGAAGTGCTTCCGCTCCGGCAACGATTCCTTTCTTTCCTAACGCAACAGATCTTCACTATTATGTAACAGGATACGATTCTACTGTGTTCAGGATTAACAGCATCAGCAATACAGGGGTTTTAAACTATGATGTACTGGCAAACGCCACACCTGCTTCTTTTATTAACATTGTTTTTGTCGTAAAATAAGTAAACATCATGAAAAAGAATTTCAGAGGGCTATCGGTGATGAGCCTTATATTTACTTTGCTTACAACTTTCCTGTACGCACAGACAGACAGTACTGAAGTTGCCAGTATTTACGGATTTTATTCCTATTCAAGCTCTTTAATGAATGCTTCTTCGGCATCCGAGCTTACCATACAGGGAAATGCTTCCCATACTGCCACAGGAGTACAGCTTACCCCTGCAAGCTCAGGTCAGTTCGGAGGATTATTTATCAACGGCAGAACTTTTACTTCGGTAAACGGTTTACACGTAGAATTTGAATACGATATGAAATCCGGCGCTCCATTCAGTGGTTCGTATGGTGACGGTTTATCTTTTTTCCTGTACGACGGTTCTGTAACCAATCCTACAATCGGATCTTCCGGTGCAGGTTTGGGATATGCTTATAACAGAGCAAAAAATGATTTTGCATCATTCAGAAAACCCGGTTTATCAGGAGCGTATCTTGGGATTGCGCTGGATGAATTCGGAAATTTTAAATCAAAACGTTTTCAGGGCGAATCCAGAGTTAACGGTATTACAGGAGTAACATGGAGCCAGGGATCAAGCCACGTAACATTGAGAGGAGCCAAAGGAGCCGCCATCAATACCAATGGCTTAGGAGATGGCTACACAGGATATCCGGTTCTGGTAAGCCGATCTACATTAAGCAATACAGGAACCGTAGGAAGAATATTACAGGCGGACAGATCGTATGCTTCCACTACCAATACATTGGCTTCTACTTTTGATCTGAGAAACGGAAGCGGAGAATTCAGAAAAGTGTACCTGGATCTGATTCCTCATTTTGTAACGGCAACTACCACAGACGGATTTGATATAAAAGTGGATATTCAGACCATACAAAACGGAACTCCGATTAATATTATTGATTATTATCATTACAAAACCTCTGTTCCGTACAGCGAAAATGCAAATCCTGCCGTAACAGATTTTAACAGCTCTGATGCTGAAGGCGCGGCTACAAACCAGACTTTAAATGCTGCAGTACCTGCGGTTTTAAAACTTGGTTTTGCGGCATCAACCGGAGCAGCGTATCAACAGCATATTATCCGAAATGTGAAGTTAACATTGCCTTATTCCGCTGTTACGAATGATGATGTGGCAACAACCTGTAAGCTTCAGCCAGTTTCGATCCCGGTTTTGGATAACGATATTGCCTACAAAGGTCCCATCAGTATTACAACTCCGCCTACAGGGAATAAAAACAATATTGATAAAACTACATTCAGTTTTACGAAAACGGGAGATACCGATCTTACTTTATACCGCAGAAAAGTAACCCCACAGGGAACATGGAGCTATAATAAGAATACAGGAATTGTAACATTCTATCCTTCAAGCGGATTTATCGGAACGGCAACAATGACGTATACCGTAAAAGGCAGAACTTTAAAAGATTCTAACGGTAATATTGTTGAGCCGTATGGTGACACGGCATACAGATCGGTTCCTGCAACCATTACGGTTACATTAAAGTCAACCGGCTGTGTTTATTCGGTAGTTTCTAATAAAATGGTAACGCAGGGCATAAAGTAAACCTTAACTAAATTATATAACCGGACAAACCACAGAAAATTTCTGTGGTTTTGTTTTATATTTGTTATACATTTTAATTCTAAAAATATTCAGATATGAAATTCGGACAAGTTGAAGATCCTTCAAAGATAGATTTTACATTACCCAAAGATCATCCCAGAACCAAGGAAATTTTAAACCAAAATAAAAAAGGACTGGAAAATATCTCCATCGGATGCGCAAAATGGAACAAAACAGATCTTAAAGGATTTTATCCTAAAGGTACAAAAGATGAGCTCACGTATTATGCAACGCAGTTTAACTCTATTGAGCTGAATGCAACCTTTTACGGTATGCCGACTCCGGAACAGGTACAGACGTGGAAAGAAAAAACTCCCGCTGATTTTAAATTTTTCCCAAAAATAACAAATACAGTTTCCCATTTCAGAAGACTGCTAAATATAGACGATGTGGTAACCCAGTTCGCAACTGCGGTTTTAAATTTTGATGAAAAACTGGAAATGGTGTTCCTTCAGCTTCACGATAATTTCAAGCCGAAAGATTATGAAAGACTGGAAAAATTCGTAAAAAACTGGCCAGAAGAAGTTCCTCTTGCGATAGAGCTGAGAAATACAGACTGGTTTACCGATGAAGAGATTCTTAATAAGATCTGCGATCTGTTTGAAGAAAACAACATCACCAACATTATTGTAGATACTGCAGGAAGAAGAGATATGCTTCATATGCGTCTTACCACACCGAATGCATTTATCCGCTATGTTGGAGCCAACGCAGAAAGTGATTATGACAGACTGGATGACTGGATGAAACATCTTACCCAATGGAAAAAGGAAGGATTGCAGAATCTGTATTTTTTTGTGCATCAGAATATTGAAAAAGCTTCTCCCCTGCTTTCCTCTTATTTCATCAAAAAAGTGAATGAAGAGTGGAAAAAAGACATTCACATCCCCGAAATGGCAAAAGAAAGTACAGGAAGTTTATTTTAAGATTTAACAAATTTTAATTTTATTCACTAATAAGTGGGATAATTAATAACAAAAAGTGCATTTTTAATATAAATAATTCACTTTTTTGTCTGTAAAAAAAATTACTGTAAAACCTTTATTCATATTGTTATAATTAGTAAATTAGAAAGAAGAGATTCTACATTAATCAAAGCACAATAAAAACCAATAACAGTATGGAAAAGGAAATTTGTACAATAAGTATTACCAGCAACTGGCTCGGTGACGAGTATACTTTTTATGAGAACGAAAAAATAAAAAGAACATACGACAACAACAGCTTAAGTTCCGATGTTACGGAATGGCTGGAACCGAAACAAATCAGTAAACACAATAAAGATAAGCTGATTAAGAACTGTCCAGAAGAGCATAAAGAAAGAATCATGATTATTCTTGATTATCCTTAATCTTTTACCCCAATAAAAAATCCCAACCTTTAGCAAAGATTGGGATTTTTTTATTTTCTTTTTCTCAGAAGCAGCATAATGTTGAGAAACAGAAGCAGAAAATCTAAAGTAATCCAGATTCCCAGTTTTACGTTCTCATGATTATAAGCATCAATCTGTTTTTTCGCCAGATCCGAAAGTTTTGAACTCTGAATAATATAATTCTGAACTTCAATAATCTGATCGATATTTTTATTCGGGACCGAATTCTGAGAGAAGTATACAAGATTTTTTTTGCCTAAATATCCTACCACCCAATATTCATCAGACTTGTCCATTTTCAGATATTCTATTCTGTAATATTCCGGACGGATGGTTCCCAGATGTTTCGTATCGACTACTTTACCAGTTTCAGCATCATTCAGCGTAAGTACATAAAAATCCAGAGGTTGCGGAAGTTTATTGATAACCTGAAGCGCAACCGAATTTTCTACAATGCCTATCGTACTTTTCTTGATAAACCAATACGTGAAGATAGAGAATGAAAAAATAATCGTAACAATGCGGAATAATTTTGCCCATTCTGCACCCTTTCCTTTCTTCAGCTTGGAAAGCAGGAGAGAAAAAACAGAAGCCCAGAAGATGACCAGAACAATAAATACCATACTGCAAAGATACTTATTTAAAGGGTTTCAAAAGAATACTATTCAACATTCCATTCTTTGTAGAACTGATCGAGGAATTTCAGCATAAAATCGTGTCTTTCCCCAGCAATTTCCTTTCCTTTTTCTGTATTCATCATATCTTTCAGCAGCAAAAGTTTTTCGTAAAAATGGTTGATGGTGGTTCCGTTGGATTTTTTATATTCTTCCTTAGACATATTGAGTTTAGGCTCTACATTGGGATCATACATCGGATTATTTTTAAAGCCTCCGAAGTTGAACGTTCTTCCGATTCCGATGGCTCCGATGGCATCAATCCGGTCTGCATCCTGCACAATTTTCAGTTCAACAGGAAGATTCTGGGGAACTTCTCCCCTGTTTTTAAAGGAAATATTTTTAATAATGAACAAAACCTGCTCAATTAATTCTTCTTCGGCATTCTGGCTTTCGAGAAACTCACGGGAAACTTTCAAAGCAAGGGTTTCATCGCCGTTATGAAATTTGGGATCGGCAATATCGTGAAGCAAAGCCGCCAGTTCTACAACTTCCTGATTGCAGCTTTCTGTTTCTGCTATTTTTTTGGATAATTTCCATACTCTTTCGATGTGAAACCAGTCGTGTCCCGCTTCTGCACCTTCCAGTTTTTCTTTTACAAATTCTACCGTGTTTTGGATCAGATTCTTCATTACTATCAATTCATTTAAATGTTTGGCGACCAACTTGTCAAAAAGAAAAAATGATTTATCAGGGAATTTCGTTCAAAATAATATTCCACAGTTTCTTATTGTAACTTCTGAAAAAATTAATGTGCCCGATTTCACCTTTTTCCGATTCTGAAATTTTCACCAGTCTGTATGTAGGCTGAAGATTCGGATAGGTATCGTTCATCAGACTTTTTACCCCTTTTTCAGTAAGCCATGCATCATCTTCCGCGCAAATCACAAATACTTTCTGCGTTAAATTTTTAGAATAATCCTCAATTTTCTCCAGTAATCTGTTGGTCGATTTTCTGTTTAAAATTAAGGTTCTCCAGTCATATGCGCAATTTTTCGGAAGACTTTCTCCAAGTCCGAACCAATTTCCCGGGAAATAACCTAGTAATGCGGTGGTTAAAGGCTGGGCAATTCCGAAACCGAGATAAGCTTCAATTTTTGTTTTGAATTTCAGATGCCCCACAAAAGCATTCTGGGTTCCCACGAAGAAAAACTCTTCGAAGATTTCCGCATCTTTATTCATTCCTAAAATTAATGCACCTACCGAATGTCCTAAACAGTACTTATGATAATCGTTAAAATTTTTCTGAATATAATCTGTAACGGCTTTAAAATCTTCGCAACCCCAGATTCTCATGGAAGCATTAAAGCCTCTCATATTTTCAGGTTTTGAAAGCCCGATTCCGCGATAATCATAGGTGATGACCGTAAATCCTTTTTCGGAAAAAAACTGGGCAAAGGAAAAGTAAACCTGCTGTTTTACTCCGGTTGCAGAGTTGATAAGCAACAATTTACGATTGCTTTGTTCCGGCAAAAACAAATGGGCAATTATTGAAACGTGATCAGATGTAGTAAGTTTAAGCTCTTTCATGGGTAAAAGAAAAAATCCACTATAAAAGTGGAAATTTTACTTTATATTTTATGTTTAGTTTAAAAGTTTCGATATGTACCAAATAGCTTATGACATGAAATCTGAAACTCTGGGAAGACCACATTGGGAACCTTTTTCTGCGGAAACTCTTGCCGAAACTTCATTCCCGAATTTCACACACTCTTCTATGGAATTTTTGTGGCATAACGCAATAGAAAACCCTACCGTGAAACCATCTCCCATTCCCATTTTAAAAGCGGTCTTATCCTTATCGTTTCTGCAGTACTTCATTTCCGTACCGTCAAAATAAATGGTAGAATTAATATCGTCTCTTACAAAAACTTTATTGAAATATTTTTTAAGAATTTCTTCTCTCTGATCTTCTCCGAAAACAATATGCAGTTCATTGCTTTTTACGACAATAAAATCTACATTATTTAAAACTTCATCACTCAATCGTTGCGCAGGCGAAGCATACAGACCTACTTTTTTACCATATTTCTTGGCTTTTTTTACTGTATATTCTATCACCTTCATAGAAACTTCAAGCTGAAGAAGCACAAGATCTGCCGTATGAAAATATTTATCTGCCGCCTCCACATGTTCTACACTAAGATAGTTATTGGCAGCCGGAACTACTACAATTGCTGCACTGCCGTCTGAAGTGGTGACATAAGCTGTACCGGTAGATTCACGATCTGTTTCGAAGACAAAGCCTACGTTTACATTTTCGTTCACCATATTCCTCATGATCTGCTGACCAAGCGGATCCATTCCCACACAGCCTACAAAATACACGCTTGCTCCCAAACGTGCTGCGCCAACTGCCTGATTGGCTCCTTTCCCTCCAAAGTAACTTTCGGATTTTCGGGCAATAACCGTCTCGTTCTCACAGGGAACTTTTTCGGTTTCTAAAACAAGATCTATCGAAGAGCTGCCTACAACGATAATCTTTGGCTGTTCTGAGGAAAAATTCATTAGTGTTTCTTATGGGTTTAATATTTCGTGATTCTAACAAATTTATGATATGAAATTATAATTTCAAAAACAATTAACTAAAATTAACTAATTTCAATAAATTCTGTTGCGATTTTTACAGGATTATTATTTTTATCAAATGCAATATAACTTGCATAAAAGCCTTCTCCATATCCTGTTTCAAAGGCAAAAATAGTTCCCGGATGATTTTCTGAGGGCTTTAAAAAGGCAAACTGATCGATCGCTCCTTTTTCGTCAAAGAAATATTCATGGAAAAACTCTTCATAAATTCCCATAAAATCCACTCCTTTGCTATGATACAATCTTTGTTCCAGTTCGTTAAGACTATTTTGTGTATCCACATCCATAAAGCAGCCCATCCCGCTTTCCACAGGATATCCGAAAACTTCTCCTTCTGCAAGATCTTTTACGTTCTGCCCTTCTGTTGTCGCCAGTTTCCAGTCTGTAATTTCTGACTGGCTGAAAATGATTTCGGCATACGCCACACAATTGCTTTCTCTTTCCTTATGCAGCAGAACAGAAAAATCTCCTTTCGGAAAATCTGTTGAAAATGGCTTCATATCATTTGTAATAAGAGGATCACAGGCAACGAGCTTTCCGCTGGAAAGATAAATTTTCCCAACTTCGAAGCTTTCCAGCAAGGGACTTTCTACGAAGTTTTTGGAGAACAGTTTTTTAATGTTTTCTATATGTGTCATTTCTAATTTTCTGCTAAGATTAATTAAGGCTGAGTAAAACCCAACCTTAATCTTAAAAACCTTTAAATTATAAACTTTTTAGCTTCTCTTCCAAAATTGCTATTTTGTCGAGAGCATCTTTTTGTTTTTTCCGTTCAGTCTCAACAACTTCAGGTTTTGCATTGGCAACAAATTTTTCGTTGGAAAGCTTTTTATCTACAGTAATTAAAAATCCTTTCAGGTACTTTAATTCTTCTTCTGTTTTCGTTTTCTCTTCTCCCAAATCTAAGTTTTCACTTAAAGGAATTGAAATTTCTGTTGCGCCAACCAAAAATGTAAAGCTCGGCTTATCTGTTTTTGTTCCGAAATGAATTTCTGAAACATTAGCCAATTTCTTAATCACTGATTCGTTAGGAAATTCTGAAGCATTGGTATAAATTTCAGCAGCTTCTCTTGGAGAAACCCCTTTTGTCTGACGGTAATTTCTAACGCCGGAAATAATTTCTGAAGCAAATTCAAAATTTCGAATTATTTCTTCATCAAATTCACCTGCTTTTTTCTGCTGCGCGATAACCAACGCTTCCTCTGCTGTTCTTTCAGAAATTAACTGCCAGATTTCTTCTGACTGGAAAGGTAAAAACGGATGCACCTGCTTCATTAATTCTTCAAAAAGTTCAACAGTCTTGTTATAAACTTCTTTTGAAATACCTTCACCATAATTTGGTTTAATGGATTCAAGATAATAACCACAGAAATCATCCCAAATTAATTTATAAATCAAATGCAAAGCATCAGAAATTCTGAATTTCTCAAACTGATCGTTGATCTCAGCAATTGTTTTATTTAATTTATTTTCAAACCATTCAATTGCCTGAAGTTCTGTTGAATTGGCAGGCTTATCTTCATGATTCCACAAATTGATCAATCGGAATGCACTCCAGATCTTTGACATAAAGTTTCTTCCCTGAAGCATTAGATCTTCATCAAAAAGAAGGTCGTTTCCTGCTGCAGAACTTAATAAAATTCCTACACGAACTCCATCTGCTCCGTATTTATCCATTAATTCTAACGGATCCGGTGAATTTCCTAAAGATTTAGACATTTTTCTTCTCTGCTTATCTCTTACAATTCCTGTGAAATAAACATTTTTAAACGGAACTTCTTTTCTGTATTCCAACCCTGCCATAATCATTCTTGCTACCCAGAAGAAAATAATATCCGGACCTGTTACCAAATCTGAAGTCGGGTAATAATAATTGATGTCTTTGTTTTCAGGATCAAGCAGTCCATCGAAAACAGACATTGGCCACAACCATGAAGAGAACCATGTATCAAGAGCGTCTTCGTCTTGTTTTAAATTCTCTTTTGTCAGTTGATCGTTGTTGGTTTTTTGTTTTGCAAGTTCTAATGCTTCTTCGATATTTTCGGCTACAACGAAATCATTTTCTCCTTCACCATAATAGAACGCAGGAATTTGCTGTCCCCACCAAAGCTGTCGGGAAATATTCCAGTCGCGGATGTTTTCCATCCAGTGCTTGTAGGTATTTTTAAACTTTTCAGGATAAAATTTAACCTCATCATCCATTACAACATCCAAAGCTGGTTTTGCAATTTCAGACATTTTCAGGAACCACTGTACAGAAACTTTAGGCTCAATTACCGCGCCTGTTCTTTCTGACGTTCCTACTTTATTTACATAATCTTCCGCTTTCAGCAAAAGATCTTTTTCTTCCAGTTCTTTCGCAATCTGCTTTCTTACCTCGAATCTGTTTTTTCCGGCGTAATGCAACCCGTGATCGTTCAGATTTCCGTCATCATCCAAAGCATCAATCATCTGAAGATTGTGTTTTTGTCCGATTTCGTAATCATTGATGTCGTGAGCAGGCGTAATTTTCAAAGCCCCTGTTCCGAATTCGATATCCACATATTCGTCCTCGATAATCGGAATTACTCTGTTAACAATCGGTACGATTACTTTTTTACCTTTTAAATGTGCGTATCTCTCATCATTAGGATTGATACACACTGCAGTATCCCCGAAAATAGTTTCCGGACGCGTTGTCGCTACTGACAGGAATTCTTCTGAGCCTTCAATGGCATATTTCAGGAAGTATAATTTCCCATTCTGTTCCTTAAAGATTACTTCTTCGTCGGAAATATTAGTTTTTGCTTCGGGATCCCAGTTTACCATTCTGTATCCGCGATAGATCAATCCTTTGTTGTAAAGATCAACAAAAGATTTAATCACCTGCTGAGAAAGTTTTGGTTCCATGGTGAAACGGGTTCTGTCCCAATCGCATGAACATCCTAATTTTTTAAGCTGCTCAAGGATTGTTCCTCCGTATTTATCGGTCCATTCCCAGGCGTGTTTTAAAAACTCTTCTCTTGTAATATCAGATTTATTGACTCCTTCAGACTTCAGTTTAGCAACCACTTTCGCTTCCGTAGCAATGGAAGCGTGATCTGTTCCCGGAATCCAGCAAGCATTAAAACCCTGCATTCTTGCACGACGGACCAGCACATCCTGAATGGTATTGTTAAGCATATGCCCCATGTGCAAAATCCCCGTAACGTTTGGCGGAGGAATTACAACAGTATAAGGCGGCTTGTCATTGGGCTCTGAATGGAAGTATTTATTTTCCAACCAGTAATTGTACCACTTTTGTTCTGTTTCCTGTGGATTGTACTTTTCTGAAATCTGCATAAATTCTTTTACTTTAATTTACAATTTGCAAAAATAGTCTAAAGAAAAATATTTTAAGTATGAATTAAAATAATTTTTAACTTTGTTTCTCAAAATTTATCTAACAACATATTTAATATTCAAGAATATGAAAAAATTAATCGCAGGAATTGCATTATTCGGAACATTCGCTATTGCATCTGCACAAACGATTACGTTTGACAAAACGACTTTCGATTACGGAAATGTAAAGCCAAGTTCAGACGGTATCAGATTCTTTACGGTAACCAATACAGGAGATAAGCCTCTTATTTTATCGAATGTAAAAGCATCTTGCGGATGTACAACTCCGGAATTCAGCCAGGATCCTATTCTACCTGGAAAATCAGCTAAAATCAAGGTAGGATACAATACTGCAATCAACGGTGGTTTCAACAAAATGATCGAAGTATTTTCTAACGACCCTGTAAACAGCAGAAGTGTAATCTACATCAAAGGAAACGTAGACCCTAATGCTCCGGATCCAAAGCCATTGACTCCAGAGGAATTGAAGGCTAAAGCTAAAGAAGAGAAAGCGGCTGCGAAAGCTGCGAAAAAGGAGGCAAAAAAAGCGGCTAAAGCTGCTGCTAAAACTGCTGCATAATGGTAAAATCTCTACTAAAATAAACGAAACCGTCTCATGGAGGCGGTTTTTTTTATTACATTTATATTAGGTTAATTGATGGTTAACGGTTTTTAGCTGATAAATTATGACCAAAATTAATCTTTAATCTTTTTAATAATTAAAATAAACATGGACACTAACTTTTCAGACGATTTTTTGGTAAAAGGTAAATTTTCCATTAAAAAAGCTTCAACAGAATACAAAGGAAAACTTACTAAAGAAGAAGGAGAACAATTATTATTAAACGAAAAAGAAAAGCTTCGTGAGCTTCAGGAGAAATTGTATTCGGATGGAAGCCAGTATCTCTTGGTGGTACTTCAGGCGATGGATGCCGCGGGAAAAGACAGCATGATCGAGCACGTTTTCGGGGGAGTGAATCCGCAAGGCTGTAACGTGACGAGCTTCAAAACTCCCACTTCGAAAGAATACACCCATGATTTTTTATGGAGACATTATTTAGCACTACCCCAGAAAGGGATGATCGGAATTTTTAACCGATCTCATTACGAAAGTGTATTGGTCTGCAAAGTTCATCCTGAATATAATTTAAGCGAAAAAACATGGAAATCCGTTAAAGATTTTGATGATAAATTCTGGGAAAACCGCTATGAAAGCATCAGAAATTTTGAAAAACATCTTGCCCAAAACGGAACTACCGTTGTAAAAATATTCCTGAATGTTTCTAAAGACGAACAAAAGAAAAGACTTCTCGACAGAATTAACGAACAGGAAAAAAACTGGAAATTTTCTGCCGCCGATCTTCCAGAGAGAGCTTTATTCGATAAATATATGGAATGCTATGAAACAGCAATCAATGAGACTTCAAAAGATTACGCGCCTTGGTATGTTCTTCCGGCTGACAATAAATGGTTTGCAAGAGTTGCCGCGATACAGATTATTATTGATGCTTTGGAAAAAATGAATCTACAGTACCCTAAATTATCGGAAGAGGATCGCGAAGATTTAGCGAAAGCAAAAAAACAACTGGAAAGCGAGAAATAAATTGGAGGGAAGATGGGAGCCTGAAGATGGAGGTTTAAAAGACTTCCTTCTTCCAGCCTCTAACTTCCAACTCTTAAAAAACCACGAGAAAATCTATAAGCCGGATTTTGTTCTTCCGAAGAAGTGCCTGTTATTTATCTGCGTCTTACATTGCTGCAAAACTTTAGCTGATTACCCCTCGGCTTTCAGAGCGAGCAACTCCTATTTTCATTGCTGAAAAGAACCGATATACTTATCATTGCACCACAAAGAGTTTACCTGGTTTCACTACAGCCGAACTGTACATCCTTTCTGTTGCACTTGTCCTACCCTCGCGGGTGACGGATGTTATCCGCTTTGCTGCTCTACGGTGTCCGGACTTTCCTACCTCCCGTGAAACGGGAAATCAACAAGCCGATTTTCTCGTGGCTGCAAAGATAGATAATTTGAAAATTTGACAATGTGATAATTTGAAAATTTTCAATTTAAAAGCAGAATTATTATATTGGGTTTACCCTATCCATTCATTTTCAAATTACTTAATTTTCAAATTCTCAAATTATATCATATCTTCGTGCTACAAAATTAAACATCCCAATTGGCTTCAAAGGAAAAGGAATTTGCGCAGCTTATTAAGGATAATCAGGGATTGATTATCAAGGTTTCGCGTCTTTATACTAATTCTTTGGAGGATGAGGAAGATCTTTTTCAGGAAATTGTGTTACAATTGTGGAGAAGTTATGACTCATTTAAAGGAAATTCCAAGATTTCTACGTGGATGTACCGTGTTGCCTTAAATACAGCCATTACTCTTTTCAGAAAAAAAAGCAAAAGCCTGCAGACGAATGAATTAGACATCAATCATGCAGATTTTGTGGAAGATGATGATGAAAAACAGCAACAGGTATCACTTTTGTATACAGTAATCAAGACGCTTCCCAATGTGGAAAGAGCAATCGTGATGATGTATCTGGATGATTTGCCTTATAAGGATATTGCAGAAAACCTAGGAATCACCGAAGTAAATGCGCGTGTGAAAATGAACAGATTAAAGAAAACCCTTAAAGAACAGATGGAAAAATATGCCTGAATTTGATTTGGACAGTTTTAAGAAAACATGGCAGGAACAGCCTGTTCAGGAAAAATATGATTACAATGAGATCCTTCAGATGCTCAACAAAAAATCGCGCAATTACGTAAAGTATATTTTCTGGATCAGTGTTATCGAATTTTTATTCTTTACATTAATAGGATTATTCTACATCATTCAGGGAAAGGAATCCAACTCTTTCATTAATATTCTTACAAAACTCGGTGTACAGAGAACTTTGGAATTAGAAAATACATTCGACAATATTTATCTGGTCTTAAAAGTTCTAAGTTTAGCCATTACTGCTTATTTTGTATTTAAATTTTATCAAAATTATAAGGTTATAAAAATTGAGGAAAATCTTAAAAGATTTATCCTTAAGATCATTAAATTTAAAAAGACAGTGAATGCTTTTATTTTAATTAATATTGCGTTACTGATTACTTTTACATCTATTTTTACAATTTTTGTTTTTTATATTTTAAATACTCAGAACGTAGAGATTACCAATTCTACGCTTATAGGATTTATAGCAGGTATCATTATAAGCACTGCTTTTACAGTAATAATGGTATGGCTGTATTACAGAGTTGTTTATGGGATTATCATCAAAAAGCTTGATAAGAATTTAACTCAGCTGAAAGAAATCGATTCACAGGAAATTTAAACTGAAAAAAGCAGGAATTTAAGATATTATTGTTAATTTTATTTAACCAAATCTTTCATTCTATGCCAATATCTTATGTTCACGGTGCTTCCGACATTCCATTATTAGGAGAAACCATTGGAAGCAATCTTAAACATACCGTTGAAAAATTCCCCAATCAGGAAGCTTTAATCTGCGTACATCAAAATTACCGCGCCACTTATCAGGAATTTTATAATCAGACAACAGCCGTTGCAAAAGCACTGATCTTTCTGGGAGCAAAATCCGGAGACCGCATCGGAATATGGTCTACAAACCGTTACGAATGGGTTCTTTTACAATATGCAACCGCAAGAATCGGGGTTATTTTGGTGAACATAAATCCCGCTTACAGAACCAGTGAGCTGATCTTTGTGATTAACCAGTCTGAAATGTCCCACATTTTTTCGTCTCTGGCTTTTAAATCCAGTGATTATAAACAGATGATTGCCGATGCAAGAGAGTTCTGCTCGACTTTAAAATCTGAAATTTTCTTTGATGACAATTGGGAAGAGTTTTTAAATAACGGACAGGAAATTTCGGATGATACATTGCATAGTTTTGAAGAACATGTGCAGTTTGACGATCCGGTCAACATTCAGTACACTTCAGGAACGACCGGCTTTCCTAAAGGCGTCACTCTTTCTCATCATAATATTTTAAACAACGGATATTTTATCGGAATTCGATTAAAGTATACCGAAAAAGACAGAGTCTGCATTCCTGTTCCCTTTTATCACTGTTTCGGAATGGTGATCGGAAATATTTGCTGTACCACTCACGGAGCCTGTATGGTGATTCCGAATGACAGTTTTGATCCTGAAATTACCTTAAAAGTTGTTTCCGATGAAAAATGTACTTCGCTTTACGGAGTTCCGACCATGTTTATTGCCGAATTAGCGGTAAAAAATTTCGAAACTTTTGATTTTTCAAGTTTAAGAACGGGGGGTCATGGCTGGTTCCGTTTGTCCGCCAGAAATTATGAAAAAAGTGGAAAGTCTTATGAATATTAAAGAAATGAGCATCTGTTACGGAATGACGGAAACCTCTCCTGTCTCTACCCAGACTTTAATCGGAACTCCATTTGAAAAGCAAGTGAATACGGTAGGAACTGTTCAGGATCATCTGGAAATAAAAATCATTAGCGAAAACGGAAAAGTTGTCGCGCGTGGCGAACATGGGGAACTGTGTACAAGAGGTTATTCTGTGATGCTGAAATACTGGAACGATCCTGAAAACACCAAAAAGGTTCTGGATGAAGGAAGATGGATGCATACCGGAGATATGGCAGTAATGGATAATGAAGGCTACATTACGATTTCGGGCAGGATTAAAGACCTGATTATCCGTGGCGGTGAAAATATTTCGCCTAAAGAAATTGAAGATTTTTTATACACTTATCCCAACATTCTTGATGTTCAGATTATCGGAGTTCCAAGCGAAAAATTTGGCGAAGAAGTTATGGCGTGGGTGAAAGTGAGAAAAGGTTTTCAGGTAACAGAAGAAGAACTTTTAGAGTATTGTAAAGGCAGAATCGCCCATTATAAAGTTCCGAAATACTGGAAGTTTGTGGATGAATTCCCGATGACGATTTCCGGAAAGATCCGAAAAGTGGAAATGCGTGAAGTTTCTGTAAAAGAATTGGGACTGGAAAAAATAAACAATTAAATACAGCGTAATCCGAAAAGCTTATAGAGTAGGAAAAATCAAATAAATTAAATTACTATGAAAAATTTAAAAAAACTAAACAGAAAAGAGTTGAAAAGTGTGAAAGGCAGCGGAAGATGCTTTTGTCTTGTAAGTCCGGATCCTTGTTATGATTTAAATGTTAATAACCAGGGAGTTCCTTATGTATTTAACTGCTGCACTTCAACTTGTGTACAGCAGACCCCTTTTTAATCAGATAAAAAGAAAAGCATTTCAGTTTGAAATGCTTTTCTGTTATTTTAGAGTTCTTTTCTTAATCTTGCTACCGGAATATTAAGCTGTTCACGATATTTTGCAATCGTTCTTCTGGCAATATTGTATCCCTGTTCTTTTAAGATCACCACCAAAGCATCATCTGTTAATGGTTTTCTCTTATTTTCTTTGCTGATAACTTCCTGAAGGTGCATCTTGATCTCTTTTGTAGAAACCTCTTCCCCATCATCATTTGTTAAGCTATCCGAGAACAGATCCTTCAGATAAATAATTCCGTTCGGAGTATCGGCGTATTTGCTTTTTACCACTCTTGAAATCGTTGAAATATCGAAGCCTGTAATATCGGCAATATCTTTAAGAATCATGGGTCTCAAAGATTTTTCATCTCCGGTAAGGAAATAGTCTTTCTGAAATTTCACAATCGCAGTAATGGTTTGCAATAATGTATTCTGACGCTGATTAATTGCATCAATATACCATTTTGCAGCATCTAATTTCTGCTTGATGAACAATGCAGCCTGTTTGTGTTCTGCAGAATTCTTATCGTGGGAATAAGTGGATAAAATATCTTTGTATTCTTCTGAAACTCTTAAAGTAGGTGCATTTTTGCTGTTCAGCATCGGAATAACCTGTCCGTCTTTCACCTGAATTACAAAATCCGGAATAATTTCCTGATTGATCGTAATCGTCTGAGTATCGAAATTTCCGCCAACTTTTGGAGATAATTTTGAAATTTCGTCTAAAGCATCTTTCAAATCTTCTTCCTCAATATCGTATTTCTGGATGATTTTGTTGTAGTGCTTGTTCGTTAAAGCATCAAACTGATGTCTCAGAATATTGGCAGCAAGAGAAACGGCTTTATCTGAACTTACTTTTTTCTCAATCTGCAGCAGCAGGCATTCCTGAAGACCTCTCGCTCCTACTCCGGGAGGATCCAGTTTCTGCACATAATTTTCAAGGATATCTTCTACATTTTCTTTGGTGGTATAAATTCCCTGAGAAAAGGCAAGATCATCCACAATAGATTTGATCTCTCTTCTTAAATATCCGTCTGTATCGAGATTCCCGATAAGATATTCTGCGATCTTCAAATCTTCTTTATTGATGTTGGCAAGATGAATCTGCTCCAAAAGATAATCGTATAATGACTGTCCTTCCGTTAAAAGGCTTTCATTATCAAATTCTTCATCATCGGAAGAATAGTTACTGGAAGACGTTTTATAGCTCGGTTCATCATCGTAAAGATACTGGTCTACATCAAAATCTGTTTCAATGCTTTCCGTACCTTCTGTTTCATATGAATCTTCCAGAGAAGAATAATCGTCCTCTTTAGATTCTTCTTTTGCGATCTCTAATGCCGGGTTTTCTTCTAACTCCCTCTCAAGTTCCTCTTCAAACTCCAATGTGTGAAGCTGGATCAACTTCATCAATTGGATTTGCTGGGGAGCCAGCTTTTGTCCTAATTTGAGTTGTAAGTGTTGTTTTAGCATATTACTAGTTGGTGTTTTAACATAACATATTCTACGAATTTAGTACTTTTTTTTGACAAAACTAAATTTTAGCACGATTTTTGTACTCAACAGTGTATAATAAGCTATTTAAAATAAACAACAAAAGCCCTGAAGCATGATTTTCAGGGCTTTTTTATTTTTATATATCCAGATTTTCCGGATCTCTTCTGTTATCCCAAAACGCAAGAATTTCAATAACCTCTTTATTGATTCTATAATACAGTGAAAAATTTTTATCAATTAAAACATATTTCACACGATCAATTTCAGAGGGAGAACCTATATTCGGATTTTCAGCAATAAGTTTTTCCTTTTTTTCAACTTCTGCCATTAATTTTGAAGAATACTTTATCGATTTATTATGTCTGATCCAATATTGAAGCGTATCCAGATAATCTGATTCTGCCTGATGAGACCAGATTACCCTAAACATTTTCTTGCTTTTTCAGCTACAGATTCGCTTGATGAGAATTTTCCTTCAGAAATATCTGAAATTCCTTTTAGAATTTTCTCTTTCTGCCAATCCGTAAGATTTTCTTCTTTATTAATCTCAAAATTAATTTTCAGCTCTTTCAAAAGAGCTTTCAGAAGAATGATCTGATTTTCGTTTTCCGTATGTATGGTAATTGTGCTCATCATCATTATTTTAGGTAAAGTTAATAAAAAAATCCTTCCGATAAGATCAGAAGGATTTCTATATATTTTTATTAAAAATTAAAACTCAGCGTTTTTCGGCGTTCTCGGGAAAGGAATTACATCTCTGATGTTCGTCATTCCTGTAACGAAAAGAACTAATCTTTCCAATCCCAAACCAAATCCTGCATGCGGTACAGAACCGAATTTTCTGGTATCCAAATACCACCACAGTTCGTGCTCATCCACATGCATTTCTGCCATTTTCTGTTTTAAAACATCCAGTCTTGCTTCTCTTTCAGAACCCCCGATAATTTCTCCGATTCCAGGGAAAAGTACATCCATTGCAGCAACTGTTTTACCATCTTCATTCAGTTTCATGTAGAACGCTTTGATCTCTTTTGGATAATCAAACAGAACTACCGGACTTTCGAAATGTTTTTCTACCAAGTATCTCTCGTGTTCAGACTGAAGATCGGTTCCCCAGTTTTCCACAGGATACTGGAATTTACCTTTCTTATTTTCTTTCGAGTTCATTAAGATCTCAATAGCTTCCGTATAAGAAACTCTCTTGAAACGTTTAGCAATAACATTCTCAAGCTTTTCGATAAGACCTTCTTTGGCTCTGTCTTTTTCAGGTTTCGATTTTTGTTCTTCTTCAAAACGTTTGTCTAGGAATTCAAGATCGTCTTTGCAGTGATCCAATACATATTTAATTACATACTTTAAGAAATCTTCCGCCAGATCAATATTGTCTTCCAGATTATTGAAAGCCACTTCTGGCTCAATCATCCAGAACTCAGCCAAGTGACGGGTTGTGTTAGAATTTTCTGCACGGAAAGTAGGTCCGAAAGTATAAATCCTTCCCAATCCCATTGCTGCAGTTTCTCCTTCAAGCTGTCCGGAAACCGTTAAATTCGTTTTTCTTCCGAAGAAATCCTGAGCAAAATCGATGTCTCCCTGCTCGTCTCTCGGAATATTGTTCAGATCAAAATTCGTTACTCCGAACATTTCTCCGGCTCCTTCTGCATCAGCTCCTGTAATAACCGGTGTGTTGATGTAGAAAAACTGGTTTTGGTTAAAGAAAGAATGTACCGCAAAACTTACTGCATGACGCACTCTGAAAACGGCTCCGAATAAATTGGTTCTGAATCTCAAATGTGCCTGATCTCTCAAAGTTTCCAATGAGTGTTTTTTAGGCTGAAGAATGGTTTTGTCTCTTTCTTCAGTAAAATTGTCTCCTAAAATGGTAATTTTTTTCGCTAAAATCTCAACAGCCTGCCCTGCTCCCTGACTTTCTACTACTTCCCCTACAATCTTAAGGGAAGAAGCTGTACTGATCTTGCTGATAATCTCTTCGTCGAAATTTTCAAAATCAACAACAATCTGCAAATTATTAATCGTAGAACCATCATTAAGCGCAATGAAGCGATTTGCACGGAACGTTCTTACCCAACCGTAAACCGTAATGTCATGATGTAATACTTTCTTGTAATCCTGTAGGATTTCCTTATTTGTCTGCTTTTTCATTTGTTGATTAAAATTTTTCTGTAAAAATTAATGTCTGCAAAGTTACAAAAAAACAGCACAATTTGAAGATTACGCTGTTTTTTTAAAAATGAACTCATTTCGGCGCTTTTTTGAGCTGACATTCTATTTTTTCATTTTGAAATAATGCTTTCAAGATCCCGCTTCATTTAAACGCATCAATATTTAAGATAATAATATTTATATTTGAAATAAATATGGATACTTCCCTTCGGCAAATAATAAAAAAAACGATTTCAATTTCGGACAGTGATCTTGATTTTATGGTTTCTCTTTTCAATCCTTTATCATTGAAAAAGGGCGACTATTTTCTGGAAATTGGTAAACGTTGTGACCAAGTGGCTTTCATAAAAACAGGAATGCTACGAATATTTTACCCTAACGCCAAAGGAGAAGAAACAACCTGCTATTTTTCTTTACCTGATGAATTTGTAACCTCTTTTTCAAGTTTTACAACACAAAATTTGTCTACAGAAAACATACAGGCTATTCTGCCTACTGAGTTGTTTACGATCAGGAAGCAGGACTTGGAAACACTCTATCAAAAAATTCCGGCTGCTCAGGAATTTGGAAGATTGGCTGCAGAAAATCTGGCTATAATTATGGAAAAGCGAATTTCTCTTTTCCTGAATAATTCTGCGGATGAACGGTACCAGTTTTTACTGAAAAATAATTCTATTTTAATTCAGACTGTTCCATTGCAGTACCTGGCTTCTTATCTCGGGATGTCTCCACAACATTTGAGCAGACTGCGAAGAGGTGTTTAATATACCTCATTTTTTAGCAAATGTTCAGTAGAATACAAATAGCATGAACGAGCTTTGTACTGTCTAACAATTTAAACAACAGGTACAATGCAGATTTCAATAAAAAAAATTTTCGCAGGAGCAGCAGTTTTCCTTCTCACTCAGATTTCCTTTGCGCAAGAAAAAACAGATCTTTTATACTCAAACCGCGTTAGTGTTTTGGCAGGTCTGATTCAGCCCATCTTGCTGAAAGGCGGCAATATTGAAATAACCTACTTTTCAAAAAGAATGAGTTTTGATTATTCTCACGGGTTTTTATTAAATATGTCGGGAGGAACCATTACAGGCGATGCTAAAACTCAACATTTAGCTTATCATTTGCCGTATTCAACAGGTTTTGGAATCGGATATCGTTTCAGTTCATATTTCGATGTAAGAATTGAATCAAAAATCCATAGCTGGGAAGTATATTATGATGGAGAAACCCAAAACAAGTCTAATTTGATAAAAGCCTATAAAACGTATTCTTTGGGGCTTGGTGCCTATTACCGCTATATGCCGTTTCATAAAAAGGATAACTGGCTGCAAGGCATTACAACAAGTACAAGTCTGCGTTGGTGGCCTAATATTGCGAGTAGCCTTACAGATAATAAATTCACCTATTACAATAAATTCACAAACAAAGAGGAAACATTAAAAGCCTCAAATATTGGAATAGCAGGTTCGCAATTTCTGATGAATGTAAGTGTAGGCTATACATTTGGAGGAAAAAAAGAATCTGTAAAAGAGGAGTAATTATACGATTGATATTGTAATTATAAAAAAATGAAAAAGATAGTTACCCTGTTTATCATTATAACAGTTATTGCAATGACTTTATATACATTTTACTCGTATATTTATTTGTCTCCCGGTACAACTGTTTCGCCGCAACAAAAGACGGAGTATGCCCAACATAGTTTTTCGATTGCTGTTCATGCAGGATTTGGAGCTGTAGCGTTATTCGCAGGTATGTTCCAACTAATAAAAAGGGTTCGGGAGAAATTTCCGGCTTCAAATATCATTTTACGAAAAATATATTATTTTTCAGTATTAATAAGTGCCGTAACTGGTCTCTATGTAGCAACTTATGCTCAAGGTGGCTTGGTAAATAAAATAGGTTTTTTCACCCTTGATGTTATCTGGATGTTATCTATAATTCAGTCGGTTATTGCTGATAAGAAAGATGACATGTCTACCTTTAGGATCTGGATCGTCCGCAATTATGCGTTGACATTTGCTTCGGTAACGTTGCGTTTATGGCTTGTATTTATCTGGAACATATATGGTTTTGAGCTTTCTCATTTTTCTGAAGTATATCAGACATTAGGTTTTCTTTGCTGGGTCCCAAATCTGGTTTTTATTGAGTGGTTCTATCTGAACAAGGCAAAGCTCCTGCAAAGGTAAAATCCCACTTTATAAATCCGGCAGTCTATTTCAGGTCTCTTTTATGAAGAATTCTCTCGACTGTCCTTTCATTTACTGATAATACATCTTGTGAAAATTTATGTCCGAGAGACTAAAAAGACAGCGGAACTTGGTGATTCCGCTGTCTTTTTACAAAATCATTTATCAATTATTTAATGAAAACTTTAAGATAATTAATTGAAAAATATCGTTTTTTTCCTCTGCTTTCCTTTTCTTATTTTCCATGCATGATAAGAACTCGGAACATCATACTGCCATTTCGGAAGGATTAGAATGATTAAAATAACATCAATATGAGCAATAAATCCCAATACAACGGTGAGATAAAAAGCCCATCCTGCCTGTTGAAAACCAATAAGATACGTAAAAGCAATCAGCAGACTTAAGCCCCACATTTTCGATAAAAAAGCGTGAGTACAGGTTTCTTTCCCGAATTTTAGCCAGCTTATTACATAGCAAAGTGCTTCCATTACGAAAATTAAAGCAACTCCTTTCCATTCGTTTTTTATTAATTCAGAATTTAGAAAATAAGCTGCAAATCCTAAGGAAAGCCAGAATATCAAATCGGTCTGACTGTCTAATCTCCTCAGTTTTTCTGACGAAACTCCTGCTTTTCGGGCAATAATTCCGTCGAAAATATCGGTTAATAAACCAAAATACATTAAGCTTAAAATTAAAAACCGGGATTCTTCTCCTTTAAAATAAGCTGATAAAAGAATGATCGGAGCCAAACAAAATCTTGTGGCGATTAATAGATATTGTATTGTTTTCATTTCAATTATTTTTAAGATTTAGAAGACTAAATTAAATCCCAAAGAAAATCTGAAACCCGAAGTAGAAAAGTACTTATAAGGTTCGTATTCAATATTATAACCCGATTCAGCAGAAATAGAATGGTAAAAAACTATTCCAAATTTAGGTGATACCGCATA